>Ga0315281_10001344_pt1 | contig 36071 bp, 21 predicted proteins | sample YL17G07_0_MG_FD_204540 | JGI IMG/M metagenome (GOLD analysis project Ga0315281, IMG submission 204540) | Sediment microbial communities from Yellowstone Lake, YNP, Wyoming, USA - YL17G07_0 | ecosystem: Environmental > Aquatic > Freshwater > Lake > Sediment | place: USA: Wyoming | collected...
CTCGATGGCGATGGCCGCCTGGTCGGCGAACGCTTCCAGAAACGCAAGGTCCTTGAGGTCGAACAAATTCGCCTGTCCGCTGTGGTCGACGTAAATGGCGCCGGAGATTCGATCTTTCGTCACGACCGGAACGCAAAGCATCGAAACGATGCCGGAGGTTTTCATCCCTTCGACTTTGGCAAAGCGCCGGTCTTCTCTGGCGTCGGCGGCGACGACGGATCGGCCGCTTCGAAGCACCTCGGCGACGATCGCGTTGGGAGCCTTCTCCTTGTCGGCCCCCTCCTGTTCGGGGCGAAGGTTTCGCGCCGCCCGGACCCGGGCTTCGGAAGTGATCGGGTCGAGCAGAATCAGAAGGCCCCGTTCGGCCTGGAGACGGGCTCGAGCCAGATCGAGAACCCGCATCAGAACTTCATCGAGGTCGAGCGTCGAATTGATGACTTTCGCGACTTCGTAGAGCCCGATGACGCCCGGCGCCCCGCCAACAGGAGGCGACTCCTGATTCCGTTCACGGATCCGGGAAGCCGCTCCCCTGACCCGCTCGAGCTCCAGTGACGCACCGAGGCTCGAAAGGATTCGAGCCGACTGGTCGAGGAACTCGAGCGCCCTGGCGTCGTTGTCCGCGCGAACTCCCCATTCATAAAACGAACGCCCGAGCTCGTAGAGAGCACCAATCGTCTCCAATGCCTGGGTCCCTTCGGAAAAGAGCTTTTCGGCCTCCTCCCTTTGCCCGCGGCCATGAACCAGACGCGCCTTGGTGACCAGGATTTTCCCGATCGAGAGCCGATCGCCGAATCGCATCGCAATCTCGAGGGCCCGTGTGAGATTCGCTTCGGCGGTGATCGTCTCGCCCCGCCGGATCGAGAGGTCGGCCGCCGAGATCAGGACGTGGACAAGCACGTCCTGCGCTCCGGCTTCGTCAAGAAGGCCGAGGCTGAGATCGAGCCAGTGCCGCGCCCCCTCCCAATCCTCGGTGTCCTTGTCGATCTGTGCGAGATCGTGGAAGCACTGGGCGAGGAGAAGCGGATCTCCGACCTCCTCGGCCTGAAGCTTGGCCTCGTTGCAAAGGCGGTGCGCCTCCTCGAGCTCACCTTTTTTTCGCGAGAGCCCGCCGAGCGCCGCCTTCGCCAACACTGCGACCCGGATCGAAGACGACTCCGCCCCGGCGTCGATCGCGTCGCGAAAATGGGATCGCGCTTCGTTCCATCGCCCGAGCACCTCGAACACTTCGCCGAGATTGAGATAAGTGGCCGCCGCCCCCTCTTTCGAACCGAGGAGTCTTTTGAGATGAAGACTTCTCTCGAGTGGTTCGATCGCTGCCGCCCAGTTTCCCCGCCGGCAGTCGATCGATGCGATGTTGCCGAGCGCGGTCACGATTCCCCAGGGGTCATTGAGTTTTTCGGCGTATTCCAGCGCCCTTCGATGGAGCCCGACCGCCGCTTCCCATTCCCCCCGTTTGGTCAGGACGATCGCAAGATGGGTGGCCATCTTTCGGACGAGATCGGCGGCGCCGAGGCGTTCCGCCATCGGTTCGGCCGAAGTGAACTGGCTTTCCGCCGCAGCCAGATCCCCCCGATTGAGCGCCAGCAGACCGGCGATATTCGCCAGCTCGATCCGCAATCGGGAGTCGCCCTCCGGCAGCAGCGACAGCGCACGGCCGAGCGCCGCTTCGGCCCCCGCTGAATCTCCGCTCTCCCCCAGCGACCGGGCCAGCTCACCGAGCAGCTCTCCCGTTTCCTCCAGCGAGGCACTCGAACCCTCGGCGAGCGCGAGAGCTTCACGAAATCTGGCGACTGCCGTCGGCCAGTCACCGCGACGGATGGCAATCCGGCCCAGCTTCATCGTCAGGCGGCCGCGATGCCGGCGGGCCTCGGGATCGTCGACCCCGCGCCTCCCGAACGATTCGATCAGAAAGTGATAGGAAGCCATGGCCGCTCGGAGGCGGCCCGCCCGAAGATGCAGGTCGGCCAGTTGCTCCCGAACCTGGGCGCGCTGAACTTCGTCACCCGACAAGTCGAGCAAATCGAGCGCGACGCGGTAGAACTCGGCCGCCGTGTCCAGGGCGGCGAGCCTTTCGGACCGTTCCGCAGCGAGAATGCTGTAGCGCGCCCCGCGCTCGTGATCCTTTCCCCGTCCAAAGTGAAAGGCCACCGGCCCGAGGCGATCGACATCCTTCGAGCTCATCTCTTTTTCGAGAATCTTCGCCGTCGCTTCGTGAAGATCGCGGCGGCGATCCGGATCGAGACCGGCATAAATCGACTGGCGGAACGCTTCGGAGGCGAAGCTGTACCTCGGCGCTCCGCCCGGAGCGCTGACGGGAAGAAGAAAACCGTCGCGCACGAGCAGATCGAACGTTCGAAGAATGGATGTCGTGTGCTCTCCAACGAGATCCGAAAGAACGTCGAACGAAAACGGCTCCCCGAGAACCGACGCGACCCCCAGGACGCGCAGCGAATCGGCCGCCAATCCCTCCGCGCGTCTTCGGAAGAGCTCAGCCGTTCCCACCTGCAACCGAAGTCCGGCGAGCGCTTCGTTCCGGACCTCCCAGAACCCGTCACGAAAGACGAGAACTCCCTGTTGGAGAAGATCCGGAAGAAGCCGGCTGACGAGTCCGGGATTTCCGCCGCTCTCGCGCGCGACCCACGACGTGAGAATCGGCCCTGCCGGGCTCTGACCGAGACTTGCCTCGATCTGCTCTCGAACCTTTTCTTCGTCGAGCGGAGGAAGTGGAATCGTCGCGATGCCCTGTTCGCGAAAATATTCCGAGAGCTCCCGCGGGAGCGGCTCCCCTTCCTCCGGCCATTCGGCGAGATTCGGGCGGAAGGCTCCGACGAGGATGTTGGGACGATCCGAGAGGACCCGTGAGAGGTAGGCGAAGAGCTCGAGAGTCGCCCGATCGGCCTCCTGAAGGTCGTCGACCAGAAAGACGGCCACTCTTCCTTCGGTCCCTTCCGTGAGGGCCTCGGCGACCGCTTCGTAAAGTGCGAATCTCGCCGTCTCCTCTTCCTCAAAATTTCTCGGCGCACCCTGTCCCGTCAGCCATTGGTAGACCTGGTCGAGCTTCGGACTTTGGATCCCCGCGTTCCTGCGCAGCGTCGAGAGCATCTCCACGAAAGGCCTGTAGGGGGTTCGCTGATGACCGATGCAGCGGCCGAAAAGAGCGAGTCCGCCCGACATCACCGCCCGGAACGCGAGCTCGCGCAGAAGAAGGCTCTTGCCCGACCCCTCGTCTGCGGTCAGACCGAACGATCCTCCCCGGCCGACGCGGCCCGCTTGAAGCAGGTCGTCGAAAAGGTTCAAAACCGCCTCGCGGCCCACGAGGGGGGTCGAAAGAATTTCCCCCGTCTGCGCTTTCAGAAGAGCCTGCGCCCCCTCTTCGTGAGCCAACGGCGCCAGATCGACCGCGAGGTGAGCGGCCGAGCTGAAGCGGCCGACCGCAGATCTGGAGAGAAGGCGAAGGATCACCGCTTCGAGAGCGACCGGGATATCGGGGCGGATCCGGGTCGGCGGAACGAACTCCCCTTCCATCGCAAACCGAATCGCCTCGCCGGCCGGAGCGCCGTCCACCGGCAACCCGCCCGTAGCAGAGGCATAAAGCGTGGCGCCGAGCGAATAAAGATCCGCCCGCCGGTCGAAGGGAGCCTGTCTCAGAATTTCCGGAGCGACATAGCCGAGCGTTCCCTGCGCGATGCAGTCGGAGATTTCGGGGCGCGGTTCGGCCAGACCGAAATCGGTGAGAACGGGGCGCATCTTTCGCCCCTCGGTCACGACGATGATGTTCGCCGGCTTGATGTCGAGATGAAGAATTCCGCGGCGATGCGCGTACTCGAGCGCGAGAGCCACTCCGTAAGTCGCGCGGGCAAAACCGGTCCAGTCTCCGCTCTTGGCCAGGGCCGAGAGGGGAAGCCCGTCGAGAAATTCCATCGTGAAATACGGACAACCCGCGTCGGTCTCCCCCGAGTCGAAAACTCGCACGACGTTGGGACTGTCGAGCTCCGAAAGAATCTGATACTCCTGATGAAAGCGGAGCCGCTCCTCTTCGGTCTCGGGCGGGTTCTTCATCACCTTGACCGCAACGACCGCTCCCCGCGTCGTGTCCAGCGCACGAAAGAGCTGACTCCTCCCCCCTTGTCCGAGCGGAACCTGGTCGCGAAAACGGGCCGGAAGCCGGCTCCCCGTGGTCATTCGCTCCCCTCGAACCGTACCGACTCCCGCTTCACGAGCCTGCCCAGAAGCGCGGGAGAGACGCGGGCCCGAATGATCAATCGGTCGGCTCGTCCCGTCATGGAAAGAATTTCCCCCTCGCGCTTCAGATCGGAGATGGTCCGTCCGTCCGACGCATCCACGTCGAGAAGTGCGACCCGTCGATCCGAAGTGAGCTTTCGTCCGATCGCTTCCTTGAGGACGTCGATTCCTTCGCCGGTCAGCCCGGAAACGGGCACTCCATCCTCGAATCCCTCGCGCATCCCCTTCACCAGGGTGTCGATCTTGTTGTAAACCGTCATCACTCGATCGCGATCGACCCCCAGGTCTTCGAGGGTCTTGTTTCCGACCTCGATCTGTTCCCGGGCAGACGGGTGCGCCGCATCGACCACATGCAGAACCACGTCGGCCCGCCTGACTTCGCCCAGAGTCGAACGAAACGAAGCGACGAGGTGCAGGGGAAGACGCCGGATGAATCCGACCGTGTCGACGACGACGGCGGTGGGAGCGCTCGAGATCGGGAGCCGGGCGTGGCGCGCATCGAGAGTCGCGAACAACCGGTTGGCAGCGTACGTTTTCTCGTCGGTCAGTGCGTTCCAGATCGTCGACTTGCCGGCATTGGTGTAGCCCGCCAGAGCAACGACCGGCATCTCCTGCCGCCCCTGGTGGTGAACTTCGCGGGATGTTTCGATCCGGACGAGGTCTTTCTTCAATCGAGAAATTCGGGTCCTCGCGACGCGACGATCGAGCTCGAGTCTTTTTTCTCCGAGACCCCGCGACCCGATTCCGCCCCCTTGCCGCGACAGACCGAACCACTGCCCGGCGAGGCGCGGAAGCTGTTGCTCCAGGAGGGCCAGCTCGACGGAAATCTTTGCTTCGCGGGTCCGGGCATGCCTCGCAAAAATGTCGAGAATCAGGTCGGTCCTGTCGATGACACGAACCCCGGTGGCGTCCTGAAGATTCCGGATCTGAACCGGAGAGAGCTCCCCCTCTGCAACGATCAAACCCGCGCGAAAATCTTTGACCGCCGCTGCCAGCTCCTCGCTCTTCCCACGGCCGATCCAAAAAGCAGGATCGGGGGATTTCCGCTCCTGGAGCATTTTCGCAGCGACACGCCCCCCCGCGGTTTCCACAAGCCGCTCGAGCTCCTCGAGATGATCTTCGAGAAGTACGAGCGGTGTGTTACCGCCGGCGAGTCCGATCAGAACGACGGTTTCGGTTTGGTTTGGGACCACTCAAGGGATTGTGAGCCCCACGCGGGCCGGCTCGAGCGTCATGTTAGAGTAGCCGCCGTGACGCGTCAAACGTCCGAGTCCGCTGCCGCCGCGTCCCCGGCCAGGATGTCCGCAATCTCTCGTTCCGCCCGAAGTCTCCGCCTCCGCACCTCACTCGAAAAACTCAGCTCCGAGTTCGGAATCGAACAACTCGGAAACGATCCGCTCTTGTTTCCCAGGCGTTATCTCCGCCCGGCGGACCGCGAGGTCGTCGCTCTCCTCTCCTCTCTTTTCGCCTACGGCCGAGTCGAACAGGTGGGGAGGAATCTCGAACGGCTCCTCGAGACCCTCGGAGACGAACCCGCAGCGGCGCTGACGAGCCTTTCGCCGGGCGACGGGCCGGTCCGCCGGGAGCTCGCCGGATGGAAACACCGGTTCAACGACGAAAACGACGTCATGGCACTGCTTTTTGCAATCGGAACGACGCTCCGAAACGAAGGGAGCCTCGAATCGCTTTTCGTCGCCGGTGACACCGGAGGATCGGATCTACTGACGGCTCTCACCGCATTCGCCAGCGCTATTCGTCTTCGAGGTGACGCCGCTCGCCCGGGAGCGGGATGGTCCTTCCTCGTCAGCGACCCCGCGAAAGGGGGCGCCTCGAAGAGGTGGAATCTCTTCCTGCGGTGGGTCGTTCGCCCCGGTCCGATCGACCTCGGCCTCTGGAGCCGGGTCTCGCCTGCGCGCCTGACCCTGCCCATGGATGCCCATCTGGCGCGAATCACGCGCTACCTCGGGCTGACGCGACGAAAGACGAACGACTGGATTGCGGCCAGAGAAGCCACCCGGGCGCTGGCACGCATCGACGCGAGCGACCCGACCCGGTATGATTTCGCGCTCTGCCGGCTCGGGGTTCTCGACATCTGTCGAGCCCGGCCGGAAAAGAGCCTGTGTGACCGCTGCGCTCTTTCGGAATGCTGCCCCGTTCCCGGAGGCGGGCGCCGCATCACGAACCTGAACGAACGGGAGAAACGGAACCTCTTATGAAAAGGCGATTGATCCTGGGACTCGGCCTCGCAATCCTCGCAGGTGTGGTCCTCTGGCTCTGGACCGACCATCTTCGTCCCAGTCAGCAAGGGGGCGGAATCAAGAGCGTCGCCGGCGGCCGGGGACTCGTCATCACGACACCGGAGGGTCGGTCGGTCAATCTCGGAAAACTCCAGGGCAAAGTCGTGGTGGTCCATTTCTGGGCGACGTGGTGCGCCCCCTGCATGAAGGAAATGCCGGAGCTCGAAACCTTTTGGAAACGCTATCAGGGGCGCAATGACTTCGCACTCTTCGCGATCGCGACCGACAAGGAGGGCTGGGAAAAAGTCGGCCCCTTCGTACGCGACAATGGGGTCGACCTTCCGGTCTATCTGGACCCTGGCGCAAAAGTCGCAGAAAGATTCGGCACGTCGATGTTTCCGGAGACCTACATCGTGAATCGAAAAGGGCGGGTCGTTCAAAAAATCGCCGAAGCGATCTCCTGGACCGAACCGGAGGTCCAGCAATTCTTCGATCAGCTTCTAGCGTCGGCAGATTGAGTCTGGCTTCCTGTCAGCCGAGGCGAGGGGAAATCCCCGTCTCGAGGTAAGTCTTCAGGTCGCCCAGATACTGACCCCACCCCTCGGTGAATCCCCGGCGGAACAAATCGAATTCCGGCTCATCGCCGAGCCCGCTCTGGCGCACAGTGACGAGCGTCGAGCTTTCCCCCCGGCTCTCGAACAGGAATTCGAGCCTCATCGGACCGAGCACCGGTGCGCCGGGCTTCTCGAAAAGGACGTCTTCGATGACGATCCGCACCCCCGCCTCGCACTCACCGATCGTTCCGACCGAAGTCACGCCTTCGCCCCCATCCTGGTCGATGTACCAGCCCACGGCCCACCGACCTCCCTCCCGGTCGCCCACGACAGCGCCGTCGCACAACCAGCTGAGCAGTTCGCCGACGTTGAGAAAGGCCCGCCACGCCCGACCGGCGGAAACGGAGACCTCGATGGAACGGCTGATCGCTCCTTCCATGACCAAAATCTTATGCCGGATCGCCCGAAAAAGAATCGGGCCGCCTGAGCGATGAACGTCGGCGGCCCGGTTCCCGATAAAGTTGATGCGGCGGGTTTACTTCCTGCCCCCGCTCCACGTGCCCGTAAACGACCCCGCACATCCTCCGCCGGTCGTCGTGATCGAGAAAGCGCCCGAACCCGAGCCATCCGCCTGAAGCGTTCCGGTAAGGGTTCCGTTGACGAAAGCCCCCGACAAGGGCACCGAGAAGGACCCGTCGGCTCCGATCGAAGCATCGATCCCGGCAACCGTATCGAGGTCGACGACACCAAAACAGGCTTGCCCCGTTGACGAGCTAATCGTCTCGTACACTTGGTCCCACGCTTTGATCTGCCCGATGACACCCGACACCACCGTCAGCTCGAGGTAACCCCGGAAGGTCGTCGTCGGCCCCGAAACGACCGTCTCGCCCCAGACCGTCCGGTCTCCGAGCCGGGTGATTGCGGGCTCGATGTAGTTGGGATCATTCGTCGAGCTGTCGATCACCGAAGCGTAGGCGATCACGGTACCGGACGTGACGGTCGCCGAAACCCGGGCATTGGTGGCGCTGGAAAGACCGGCATTGGCGAAGGGATCAATTTGAGAAAAGCCATATGGCGGAACTCCGACGTCCGTCACGCCGAGCAAGACTCCAGCTCCGTCGTACAGATCGAGGTGGACAGAGGCCCCTCCCGAGGTCACGTTCAGGAACCCCGTGTTCGAGCGGAACGCCGTCGTCTTGTCGAGCTGAATGATGCTGGCCACAGTTCCCGTCGCCAGCGCTTCTGCGGGGCTTCGAGCCGGAATGAACTGCGAAAAGGTGCCCGCCGTCGTCCGATTGTAGGTTCGCGACGTCACAGCGACCGGATGATCCGAAACGAACCGCAGGCCGCCCGCTCCTGCCGCTTTGAAGAGTGAATCGACGATGTCGTCGAGAGCGAGAGTTTCTCCGGCTCCGACGCTTTTCGAAACCGGAGTCACCGCCGAGTTGTCCTGTCCGCCCGGAAGATAGGAGATTTGAACGGTCGCACCCGACGGCCCAGGATTGAAAACCCGGACGTCGGTGGCGAAAAATGAATTATTGCTTCCCTCGGCGTGCGCTGAAGCGCCCACGAAGACCTCGTTACCGAGAGTGACTCCGGCTTCGGAAGGGATCGCCCGGCCGAACGACAAGGCTCCGATTGCGACGGCGAGAAAAGTGTTCCCCGCTCGGATGATGCTTTTCATCTGTCATTTCCTCCTGGCCGGAGTGAATCTCCGGCGAAGCGCGATTCTAACCCTTCGACGATCGGTCGATCGTCGAAAGTTTCAAGCACCGATCCGCGTCAGGGCTCGTGCGGAAATCGGCGCAAAAAAAACGCCCCGGAAAACCGGGGCGTTTCGATTCTTCTCGATCTCTCCGGGGGCGAGGAGCCCCCGGAGCTGAAACCTGGAGAGTTACGGGAGCGGGTTGGGCCACACGAAGGTCTGATCCGAAGACGCGTTGTCGACGAAAGAGGCCCAGGCGTAAAGCTTTCCAGCCACCGACGGGATGATTTCGAGACGAGCATCGGCGAGATCGGCATTCGTCGAACCCATGATGTCGTTCATGATCTTCGAAACGAAAGCCGACTGACCGGCAGGAACCGTGTAGGTCTTCACTCCGACTTCCGTACCATCCGCCTTGTGAATCATGACCTCAACCGTGGCATCCGCCGAGTCGGTGTTGAAGAACCCCACGTTGGTGCGGAAGTTGGTGTTTTCCGAGAGGCCCTGGAGGCCGCCACCCGTGGAACCGATGAGGTCCGAGGTTGCGACACCGGGAATGAATTGCCCGTAGGTTCCGGGAGCGGGCGGATTGGTCGCCGACAAGTCGTTGTAGGTGCGAGCCCAGGCGTAAATGTCCTGGTCGCTGGTGATCGTGAAGTAGCCGGCCGCGTTCGAAAGGCTCATGAGCTCGGCGACCGCATCACCGTAGTACTTGGACTCACCGGCAGCGATGCTGACGGAAACCGTTCCGGTTGCTCCGGTCGTGTTACGAGGAGTGAACGTGACCGTTGCGGTGGCTGCCACCGTCCCCTGATTGCTCAGGAGAAGGTTTGACTTGAAGAACGCCCCGACCCCGACCTTGCTGGCGATTCCGTCCAGGAACTGAACCTTGGCGGGAGCGAGCGTTCCGGGAATGTAGATCGGATCCGAAGTGACGTTGTCGAGCTTCGAAGCAAAAGCAAAGAACGGCGCATCTCCCTCGACCTTGATTCCGAAAACGTCGAGATCGGGAGCACCGGCTTTTTCGTTGACCTTGTTCAGCTGGACCGAGCCGTTCGCAGGGGCCACAGCCGTGGTCGTCCCCTTCACCGCGCCGGTCTTGTCGTAAACCGTGATCGTTGCATTGACCGGGCTGCCCGAAAGACTCACGACACCAACGTTGGTCCGGTTCGTGACGTCACCTCCGAGGCCAAGCAGCCACATCGGCGAAGTGCTCGTGGAAATGGGAGTCGCAGGAATGAATTGGCCGAACGTCCCACCCGGGGTGTCGTTGTAGGTTCTCGACGTGACGACCGGGGTTCCGGATCCATCGGCGACTTCGACGACGATCACACCGCTGGTATTTTCCGTCGCACCGAAAGCCTGTGTGAGCACGTCACTGTAGACGGCCGTCTTGTCGGGGTCGATCGTGACGTCCACGTGATCGACGGCGGGGGCTCCTGCAGAGGTGTAGTAGCGGAGACGGATGTTCATCGCCGCCGAGGTGGCATTCGCCGCCCAGAACGAAGTCCGGAAGAACGAATCATTGGATCCGGCCGCGCGCGCCTGGCCCGGAACCGCCAGTTTCGCGGTGAAGGCAGGTGCAACGTCCGAAATCGTGATCGTGACCGGATCCGAATTGACCGCCGGGTCGAGAGGAGTGTGATCGTTGTTGCGGAGCGAAGCGACGAGCGTGTGACTTCCGGCGGGATAGGTCTTGGTGAGCGTACCGCTCGAGGCGCAGAAAGCCCCGTCGTAATTCGCATCCGCCGTTCCGTCGACGTAAAGGTGCCAGTGTCCGTGACCTGCCGCATTGGCCACCGATCCATCTGCCGGACAATCGAAGGTCAGATTTTGAACGCTGACCGTGACGGCCGAACCATTGCCAACCGTTGCATTGGCGGCCGGCGAAGTGATTCGAATCGAAGGAGTCGGAGGAGCGACCGAAATCGTCACGGTCACCGACGCCTCGACCGCCGGGTTGAGGGCGGAGAAGTCGTTGTTCCGAAGCGAAGCCTTGATCGTGTGGCTTCCGGCGGAGTACGTCTTCTTCAAACTGCCCGATGAGGCGCAGTAAGCCGAGTCAACCACGCCGTCGACGTAAAGCTGCCAGTTACCGTGACCATCGGCGTTTGCCTTCGATCCGTCGGCCGGGCAATCGAGAGTGAAGTTTTGAATGTTGACGGTGACGGCGGCGCCGTTCGAGACCGTCGCCCCACCCGAGGGTGACGTGATGGCGATCGAAGGAGTCGCGGTGCCGCCCGTGACCACGGACGTGAAGTTGGTGCTCATCCCCATGCCGTTCCCCGTGAAGGCGTAATCGGTGACGGCGTAGGTGCCGTTTTCGGCGTAGGTGTGGGTCGAGACCGCATCACCCGCGACGGAGAAATCGCCGAACGAGAAGGTGCGGTGGGAGTTGCCGACCGTCTTGTCGGTGGCCGTGGCGGTTTTACCATTTGCAGACGCCGTCAGATCGGCTGCGAAACAACCGCTCGACAGGTCGATGATGGATTCACCCATCCGGCAAGCCATGTAGGCATGTCCGTTGCGAACCGAAAGGGTCCGGGGTGAACCGATGACCGCGACCGAATCGACGAGCGTCGGATTGAGAGGATCGGTCGCGATGTCGTACACATCCATCGACGGGTAGGCGAGATAGTTGGCGATATAGGCGTGATCGGGCGAAGTCGTCCAGTCGGCGGGGATGTAGATGCGGGTGCCATCCGGATCGATCGACAGCTGGCGGATCGGAGACTGCGGATAAGGGATGATTTTTCCCTGCTTGGCGGGAAGAACCGAGAGGTCCAGCACCGTCAGCTGACCGGCATCACCGGCGCCGAAGGAAACCACGTAAGCCGCGGTTCCGGCGTTGTTGACGACGACGTAGGCGGCATCGGTGTTCGTTCCGTCGTCTTTCTTGATGACCGCCAACTGATTCTTGATGACGGGCGCGGCCGGGTTGGTGACATCCCAGATCGAAACACCCGATGTGGCACAAGCCAGAGCCATGATGTTTCCGTTGATGGAAACACCGCGGCCGTCTCCTGAGGTCGAAGACCCCTGTACGAGTGCAATCGAGACCGGAGCCGCCGGATTGGTGACGTCGTAGATTTCCGCGCTCGCCTTGGCGGAGGCCACGGCCACATACTTGTCTCCTCCGAAAATCGTGGCATCCTGCGCGGTGCCATTCTTGAGCTTCTTGGAGGTGTAACGCACCGGAGCCGTCGGGCTCGCGATGTTATGGAAGCTGACGTTATCGCCGCCCGCGACCACGAGCAGGCCGCCGGAAGCGTCCACCGAAAGGGCTTGATGCCCTGCCGTGTACTTCCCAATCCATTTCGGAGCGAGTGGATCGGTCGAATCAACGATCAGGACACCGTCGGTGTTGACGCTCGATGCGATGTAGGAAGTCTTTCCATCGGTTGTGGCCGTGGACCAACGAATGAACGCGTCACCCGAAGCGGGCTTGATCAGGCCTTTTTCCGCCGTTGTCGAGGTCGAGACGTCCAGGATGGCCACTTCTTCCGGGCCAGCCGAACCAACTCTCGTGGCGTAGAGCGTCTTGCCGTCTTCGCTGGCAACCACGGCTCCCGTGTAATGTTCCGTGGGCCCCTTATAGGCCGGGAGTACCGCCGGGCTGCAGGCGTTGGTGATGTCGATCCGCTCGAGCGTCGCAGTCGTCGGATCTTGTCCACCGGCGTCGTCGATGTAGAGAATATTTCCGGCGATCGCAATCGACCCAAGGAGCCCCTTGGAGATCACGGCCGAGCCGCAGAGAGTCACGGCGTTGGCATTCGAAACGTCGAAAATCAGGAGTTTGTTCGAGTAGTAGCCGTCCGCAAGAAACACATGGCCGCCCTTATAAATGGCGCCACCTTGAGAAGAACCGCCGGCGGTTCCGAGGGCGTCGGTTTCGTGGATGACCGTCATCGTGGACGCATCGGCAACGATCACGCGGAGCTCTCCATTCGGATCGGTGGCGTTCGCTGCCCAGTTGTAGAAGTAATAGACCTTTCCGTCGCCCACGGCGAGACTTCCTGAAAACGATCCCGATCCGGTCCCGGTCAATCCGTCGAGCGGAGTGCGGATGTCGCCCAGAAGCGCGGGATTTCCAGCGCTCGAAACATCCCATTTCTGGACCCCGTGAAAGCTGGCCTCGGAGGGATAGGTAGTGGCGCTGTAGGTGATATAGAGGAAGCTTCCGTCAGTCGCGAGGTTTTCAACCGACCAGGCGATGCCAAGGAGATTGGCGCAAGCGGCGCCGTCGAGACACCAGGCGGTCGTATCGATCGAACCCGTGAACTTCGGGTTCCGGCTGTCGGTGATGTCGTAAAGCGAAAGCCCGGACCAGTAGTTGTTGGTGATCAGCATGTTTCCCACGATCACGGGATTGTCTTCGTTGGTCGAAGTCATGCCCATTTCGCCCAGGTAGGCCGGGGCGGCGGCGCTCGAAACGTCGTAGGACGTCAGTCCGACTTCCACGTTGGTTCGCCAAAGGGTCGTGCCCTTGATTGCGAGACCTTTCAGGAAGTAGTAGCCGCCTCCGTTGTAGTAGGTGTTTTCGAAAAGCTCGGCTCCCGCCTGGTGAGCTTTCCCCGTGCAATCTTCGGCCGAGACACCGCGGCCGGCGAATGCAAAAATCGCCGCGACCAGCAACAACGCGTTCCCAAATCTCCTCATGGTCGACATCCTCCTCAAAGAATCGTTTCGACAACCTGTTTCCGGCTGAAATTTTGGCGCTACGAAGTAGCGGAAAGGCATCCAGGCGAGGTGAAACAAAACGTAAAGAATTGCGATAGCCGCCCGCAGAAGGGAAACCACGACGGCCGATTTCGACACCAGAACCGTCTTTCCTTCCTGAAACCGGCCGGAAGTATATCAGCGGTCAAAGTGAAATCAAGACCGGCGAATAACAGCCGGCAACGCAGGATTTTCAGCGTCTTCTTCGAATCGCCGCAACCGGGAAAGGGCCTCTGACTCGCGCTTTCCCGACGCCGGATCAATCGCTCTCGGAATACTTCCTCTTGCTGTGATCGAGAATCCGCTTTCGAACCCTGATCGCCGCGGGAGTCACTTCGACCAGCTCGTCGTCGTTGATCCACTCGATCGCCTGCTCGATCGTCAGCTCACGGGCCGGCGTCAGCTTCACGGCGACGTCCGAAGTCGACGACCGCATGTTCGTCAGGTGCTTCTTCTTGCAGGGCTGGATCACGAGATCGCTTTCCTTGACCTGTTCTCCGACGATCTGTCCACCGTAGACCTTGTCCACCGGCTTGACGAAGAAAGATCCGCGGTCGGCCAACTGGTCGACCGCGTAGGCCGTCACTTCCCCGGCCTCTTTTGCGATCATCGCCCCTTTCTTCCGGTTCGGGAGCGCCCCACGGTGCGGCCCGTACTGGTCGAACAAGTGATTGAGGAGACCGGTTCCCTTGGTGAGAGTCAGAAACTCGATCCGGAATCCGAGAAGGCCGCGCGAAGGAACGGTGAATTCCAGTCGCGCCCGGTCACCATGTTTTCCGAGATGCTTCAGCTCTCCCCGGCGCTCTCCGACCGCCGAAATCACCGCGCCCGTGAACTCTTCGGCGCAGTCGATCACCAGCTCTTCGTACGGTTCGAGAAGCTCGCCGGTCTCGCTTCGATGAAAGATCACCTGAGGGCGGCCGAGAGCGAACTCGAACCCCTCGCGCCTCATCGTCTCCGCGAGAATCGCCAAAGAGAGCTCGCCGCGGCCCAGGATCAGAAAGGAGTCGGGCTCGGGAGTCTTTTCCATGAGCAGGCCGACGTTTCGTTCGAGCTCTTTCTCGAATCTCTCGAGGAGGTGACGGCTCGTGAGAAACCTTCCGCTCTGGCCGGAGGCCGGCGAGTCGTTGATCCGGAACTCCATCGAGAGCGTCGGCTCGTCAACTCGGATTCCCGCGAGAGGCGTGGGCTCGACGACATCGAGAATGGTCTGCCCGATTTCGATCTTCGGAAACCCCGACATGACGACGATGTCGCCTGCGGAGGCTTTGTCCACTTCGATCCGAACGATCCCGTCGAACATGTAGATTTTCCCCGCACGCCCCTTTTGGACGAGTGTGCCGTCGGGCTTGACCGAAGCCAGCTCCAAAGCGCTCGAGAGCTCCCCGGAGAAAACTCTTCCGACGGCGAGCCTGCCGAGATAGTCCGAGTAATCGATGTTCGCCACGATCATTTTGAACGGGAGGTCGCCGATTTCAGGCGCCGGAACGATTTCGAGAATCGTGTCGAGCAGCGGCCGAAGATCTCCCGACGTCGCCGTCGGATCTTTCGAGGCAAAGCCGATTCGACCCGACCCATAGAGCACCGGAAATTCGAGATGGTGGTCGTCGGTGGCCAGCGAGAGAAAAAGATCGTGAATTTCCTCCTCGACTTCCAGCGTCCGCGCATCGGCCCGGTCGATCTTGTTGATCATCACGATCGGCTTCTTCCCTCCTTCGAGGGCTTTTTTCAAAACGAATCGCGTCTGGGGCAGCGGCCCCTCGGAGGCGTCGACCAGGAGAAGAACACCCTCGACCATCGTGAGGATTCGCTCCACTTCGGAGCCGAAATCTCTGTGCCCCGGCGTATCGACGATGTTGACCAGCGTTTCCCCGTAGTGAATCGCCGTGTTCTTCGCGAGGATGGTGATTCCGCGTTCCCGCTCGAGATCACCCGAATCCATCACGCAATCGACGAGCTCCGCGCCGGGGCGAAACGTCCCGGCCTGCCGGAGGAGCTGGTCCACGAGAGTCGTCTTTCCGTGATCGACATGAGCAACGATCGCAACCGACCGCCGGTCCGAGCGGGTTTTTCTAACGACTTTTTCGACTGTTTCCATCATCGTATTTCCTATCATCATTTCCCTTGGATTTCCGTTCAGGGAGTTTCATCCCCGGTGCAGTTCTTGAAAAATCTCGTTGGGCGCGGCGAGAGTTGGTCGATAGCCGAGGCGGTGGAGTCAGGGCGCCGCAGCGGTGGCACTCCCACAGCTATCAGGACACCACGCACCACGACAACCCCGCCAGCGGCCCTCGATCACCGCGCTTAGTTATTGGGGTTGGGCGCCATGAAGACTAGCAGCACGGCGCGATGGGGCCCGTCGTTTCGGATCGAATGCCGCTCTCCCGCTTTCGCCATCACGGCCTGACCCTTGGCGAGCTGACCGCTGGAGTCGCCGACAGAAACGTGAAGCATCCCTTCGAGGCAGAGATAGACTTTGTCGTTTCCATCGTGGAGGTGAGCCTTCTGCTCCTGCCCCGGCAAAAGACCGTAAAGGTCGAGAAAAAATCGTGGCGTCTCGAAGAGATTCGTCTTCGAGAGTTTTTCCGACATGAAGGTCGTTTCGGCGGTATCGAAGCTCTGAATATCGAGTGTCATGGCTGAAAGGGCGCAATCCAAGGGGTTTCGAAGTCGAACCCGAAAGCTCGAGGCGTCCGGCGGCTGCGACTTTGGAGTGTGGACCGCGGTTAGAATAAAACGCCGATCCGTGAATCCGTAGTGTAGCAGGTGAGAGGAGTTCTGTCTTGAAACTGAACGAGCCGGTCGAATTTTCAAAAATTCGCCCGATCGACCGGCTCCATTCGAACTCTCGATTTGTCGCGGCGGGAAGGATCCCGTAACATCTCCTTCCGGCGGTCGCTGCGGAAGCGGGAATCGCAGACGGGATCCGGAGGGGTAAAAATCTCAAACTCGACGAACAGCTCGACCGACAACAGCCAGAGCGGATGCATCATCGCGGTCGGCGGCGGCGAGGACAAGTTCAAGAAAAAGCTGATCCTCCGCCGCTTTTTCGACGAAGCGGGGGGGCTCGGCTCGACGATCGCGGTCGTGCCGACCGCCTCCCGTTCCCCGGGCGAGATCGGCGCGATGTATCGCGAAATCTTCGGCGATTTCGGCGCGAGCCGGGTCGACGTCCTCAACATCGACAGCCGGCACGACGCGGACAGCGATGAATTCGTGGATGCGATCCGGAGATCGTCGGGAGTTTTTCTCACGGGAGGGAATCAGCTTCGGCTGACTTCGATTCTGGGCGGTTCGCGCATCGCCGACGCCCTCCGGGACCGGCTGAATGAAGGTGCGCCGCTCGCCGGGACTTCCGCCGGCGCTTCCGCGATGTCGACTCACATGATCGTGACCGGAAAGACCGGTCTTCGGGTGAATCGTTCGATGGTCGAAATCGCTCCCGGCCTCGGCGTCATCACAAAGCTGATCATCGATCAGCATTTTTCTCAAAGGGAACGCCTCGGCCGTCTGCTGACCGCGGTCGCCTACAACCCGCACCTTTTGGGTGTGGGCATCGACGAGGACACGGCCATTCTCTACCGTCACGAAGGGCTGCTCGAGGTTCTCGGATCGGGACAGGTTATCGTCGTCGACGCCTCGCATCTCACCTACTCCAATATCGACCGGGCGGGCAAAACGAGACCGCTCACCATGGCCGGTGTCCGGCTTCATGTCCTGACCGACGGAGACAAATTTTCAGTCGAGATGCGCGAGCTGACCGCCCATCTGGCGGAACGGGTTCCGAAACCGGATTAGTGCGGCGGCGGCGAATTCGCCTCCGAGGTTCCGGCCGTGGCCGGAGCCGAACTCGTTGCAGGAGCCGTCACCGGCGGAGTCGAAACGAAATTCGGACCGGTCATTTCGAAACGAACCAGCGCAGCCTCTCCCGAGAACCCCATTCGGTCGTACATTTTTGCGAGCTCCAGGGCCAGGTTCGGATCGCGGGGCGCCACACTCCGCCCCATTCGAAAAACAGCGACCGCGTCTTCCCGGTAGAGATCGAGCTTCGCAAAATCACGACCGACCGCGAGGTAGCAGGCAGCATCATTCTCGTCCCAATGTTCGACGCTGGCCTTGGAAAGATTCTCCCAGGCTTTCCGCATCTCTCCGTTTTTTCCGGTGACGCGGTACATCCTGGCCAGACGGCGCTGCCACTCCGGCTTTTGAAGCATTTCCGGTTTCGTCCCCTTGATGAATTTCTCGAGGACTTCCTGATATTTCCCTTCTTCTTCGAGTTGCCGGATCTTCGAGGTCATCAGCTGGAGGTTCAGCCCGGCCGTCATGGCGTTCCAGTGACCGGCCATCGCGGCGAACATGAACACCATGAAACCGGCGAGAAGCGCCGTGGCCGTGACGGCCACCGGAACGCGATTGAGATTCTCGACGATCTTCACCCGCCGTTTCCTCACGATGATGATGGCGAGGTTCACCACGAGCGCGACAAGGAAGAGATTGTTCACGATGACTCCCGCCACGTCGTAGTGAGCGAGAGTCAAAGGAGGGATCGACTGTTTGAAGAGGACGGCGATCTCCGTGGCCGTGTAGGCGAGCTTCCAGAAGTAGTAACTGTCGACCAGCACCAGCACCGAAAACAATCCCGAGAGCATCCAGTAGATCGGATTCAGCCGGCCCAGGACGTCCCTGTAAAACAGCGCGATCAGAACCGCAGGCGAGACGAGAGCGAAGATCGGCAGAAAGGCGAGAACGCTCGTTTCCAGTTTCTGGACGAACACCCAGATCGCGAAGCCGCCCAGAGCCACGACGAGCATCGCGATGGCGGCCCGTTTCTTCTCTTTCTTGTTCTCCTGCTTGAGACGCTCGATTTCGGCGGCCATTCTCCTGAGCTCGGTGGTGTCGGCCTGCCGTTCCGGCAGGAGCTTCTCGAGCGCGTCGCGAAGCTCGCCGCCATTCGCGAAGCGGCGGTCGCGGTCTTTTTCGAGAACGCGGCGAAGAATGGTAACGAGGTCTCGCGGTGCATCGGCCTTCTCGAGCGAAACGAAGTCCACCGAGTCGTGAATGATCTTGTTGACGATCGCCGTCATGTTCGGCCCGTCGAAAGGCCGGTGTTTCGTGAGCAGCTCGACCAGCACGCAGCCCAGCGAGAAAAGATCGCTTCGCCCGTCGAGCGTTTCGCCGGAAAGCTGCTCTGGCGACATGTAACTGAGAGTTCCCACGATCACGTTGTCGCGCGTCCGGTGCGGATCGTGCTGGACTTTCGCAATCCCGAAATCGGCGATGCGGGGGACGTCCCCTTCGTCGATGATGATGTTCGCGGGTTTGATGTCGCGGTGGATGACCCCTTTCGCGTGGGCGTACCCCAGAGCGTCGGCGAGCGCCGCGCCGATTCGCACGACCCGTTCCGCACTCATCGGTTCCTTGTCGCGAATGAATTCGTCGAGCGGCCGCCCGGTCACCAGCGCCATCGCGATGTAGTAATACCCCTGAGCCTCGCCCAGGTCGTAAACCGGAATGATGTTGGGATGCGAGAGCTTCGCAACGGTCTGAGCTTCCCGGAGAAAACGCTGCCGGTACTCTTCCGCCTGTTCGGCTTCACCGATCTTGTCGAGCTTGAGGATTTTGAGAGCGACTTCCCGGTCGAGAACCTTGTCCAGGGCGCGGTAGACGATACCGAAAGCCCCCTGGCCGAGTTTCGCGAGAATTTCGTAACGCCCGGCGAACACCCGGCTCGCTTCGGCGGTGTTCAGCTTTTCATGAGGCAGGACCGACGCTGACGGAGTGCTCGCCAGAACGGCGGAGGGGCGGGCTCCCGCCGAGGAACCCGGCATCGACGGCGTCATCTGAACCGTCGGAGGAACCGTCGTCCCCAGAGCGGCGCCGCAATGCGCACATCGGGCCGTTCCAGCCGGGTTGCCCCCGGAGCACTTCGGGCATGAGAATGTTCCGATCGCCGGCATGGTCTTCTCTTCTCTTCGCCCCGCTTCCGGTTACCGTGAAGCGCGCCCCGTAAAAACGCCGGGCCGGACCCTTTCCGCGGATTCTAGCCTACTGCTCAAACGTGCCAGCGAGTGCATTTCATTCCGCTCCCTCGCCTGATAAACTCCTCGAAGCAGCGTTATGGACGAAAATCTCCCAAAAGTCGCAACCAGCCCCGCCAAACAGGTGACTCGTCGCCTCTCGACCGGTATTTCTCCCGTCGGTGCAACGTCACCCTCGGCTGCGCCGCATCCTCTTTCCTCGCCGCCGCGGATGATTCGCCCCGGAGACCGGCTCGGAGATCGCTACAAAGTCGAGTCGGTACTCGGATCGGGTGGAATGGGCGTCGTCTACCGCGCCGTGGACCAGAAGCTCGGACAGACGATCGCGCTCAAGGTCCTCCGCAGCGGTTCCGCCTCGCTCGACGACCTGAAACGCGAAATCGTTCTCGCCCGGCGCGTCACGCACGAGAACGTGTGCCGCATTTACGACCTCGAAGAGATCGACGGATTCGAATGCGTTTCCATGGAATACATCGACGGCGAGAGTCTTTTCGATCTGCGCCACCGTCTGGGCTCGAGCTTTCCCGTTGGTAAGGGGCTCGACTTCTCCAAACAGATTTGCCGTGGACTCGCCGCAGCTCACCGCATGGGCGTCGTTCATCGAGACCTCAAGCCGGAAAACATTCTGATCGATTCCGAGGGGCGGGCGCGAATCATGGATTTTGGCATCGCGTCGGCAGCCGACATGGGAACTCCGGAAGCGCCCGGCACGATCGTCGGAACGCCCCAGTTCATGCCGCCGGAACGGCTGCGCGGCGAGGCCGTCGACGTTCGCGGGGACATCTACTCGCTGGGTGTGATTTTTTTCGAAATGTTCACGGGCCGGCTCCCGTTCGACGCCGACGACATCGCCACTCTCGCGGCGAAAGTCGCGTTCGACCCTCCTCCCTCTCCTCGCGACTACAACCCCGAGGTGCCCGAAGAACTGGCGATGGTCCTCCTCCGGTGTCTCGCCAAAAAACCGGAGGAGCGTTACCACGACGTCATGGAGCTCCTCAAGGACATCGAGCGGGGAGAGGGTCTGATCGTCGACCAGATCCTCAACGAAATGTCGCTCGCCAAGGCTCGTCTCGTTCGCCTTCTGTCGGTCCTGGAAGCCAATAAGACCCTTTCGGCCGCTCTCGACGTCGACAAGATCCTCGTACTCATTCTCGATGTCGCGACAAAAGAAGTCGGCGCCGATCGCGGCACGATTTTTCTCCTCGACACGGAGAAAGAGGCTCTCCTTTCGCGCGTCCTGGCCGGCGGACAGGTGCAGGAGATCCGGATTCCGATCACCACAGGAATCGCCGGCGCAGTCGCCACGACCGGCGAACGTGTCGTTCTCGACGACGCTTACAAAGATCCCCGCTTCAATCAGAACGTCGACAAGGAAACCGGCTATCGGACCCGGAATCTCATCGCGGTTCCGATGAGAAATCCGAAAGGAACGATCGTCGGCGTCCTCGAGTTGCTCAATAAGGCATCCGGCCCATTCTCTCCGGCCGATGCCGAGTTTCTCGAGGACGTCTCGGTGCATGCCGCGGTCGCCCTCGAAAACGCGCGCCGCCATTCCGAAGCGGTCATTCAGGCGAGAGCCGAGGCACGCAGCGAAGCGGCGGGCGCCATCTTCCGTGCCCTCGCCTCGTTCAGCGGATCGCCGGAAAGCATTCCTTCGGCCTGGGAAGGCGCCACCGCCGGCGGATGCCCCGGCCTCTTCGCCGCCCGCCCGCTCCCCGACGGCTCGATCGGCTTCCTTTCCGCCTCCGATTCGGGCGAGCCTCTCGAAGCGTCGCTCCGGCTTCTCCAGCTCGCCCAAGCGTTTCATAACCTCATCCTCGACGGATCCTTCAGTCTGCCGAAACTTCGCGAAGCCTATGGAGACCTCGGCGTTCCTTTCGGTCCCGGCGGGCCCAAAGCCCTCGCCGGCCGGATCGACCCTCAAGGGCGCCTGTTCTTCGAGCCGGCCGGACAGCCCGCACCGGTGATTCTGAAAGGCAGCGGTCAGTTCTTCTCGATCAAGCGGCTCAACCTCGTGGGAGGAGAGCCGCCTCAAACGTTCGACCCGGGGGACGTTTTGTACATCCCGGACGACGACCTGCTGAGACTCGCGGCCGACGACGGCGAGATGCTCGGCGAAGAAGCTTTGATCCGCTTCCTTCAAACTCAGGCGCCCTCCGGGCCGCGCGCCTCGGTCGATGCTACGGCGAGGCTGACTTCCATTTACGCGTCGTCCGATCCTGCGAAGAACCGGTGGTTCTGCGCCGCGTTCATGCCGCGCTCCGCCTAACAAGGGAGACGATGCCCCGGCTTCGCCGGGTCCTCCGGCTGCCAGCTGCGTTGCCAGGCTCGTCTCGTGCTCAGCGAGGCGCCGCGGTTCCTCTTGAGTTGGACCCTCCGCCTTTCTATCGAACCGCTACGGGCTCCCCGCCGAGCTCCATGGCTCGAAGATGACCGACACCAAAGACCCGTTCCTCTCCTCCGTCATCTGCAACACCTGCGGTACGCGGGTCTCGAAAGAGGCGCCGCGATGCTGGCGTTGTGCGCGAGCGCTCGACGGGAGCGAGGCCCCCCTGCCGGCGGAGGAAATCGAGAAGGCACGAAAGAATTTGATTCGTCAAAACGCGATGATGCAGCTCGCCAGCGAAAAGGAACGTGTCCTGCGGAAAGAGCGGCGGAAAAGAATCATCGTTTTCCTCTGGATCGCCGCGCTCATCGGAATGGTCCCCATCGCGATCCTCCTTCGGGCCGGATGGCCGGCGATCATGCTCGGCCTAAGACACCTGGCCAGTCCGGACTGAGGATCGACCTCCCGAATGACATCCGGCTCAGGACATCCCGAGAACCTTCCTGAGCCTTACGCCACCTGCGCGACTGACGGACAAGCGGCTTCCGTCGCGCATCACGGCAACCCATCCTCCCGCGGCGTTGTTCTCGAGCCGATCGAGGGCCGCGACTCGAATCACGTACGACCTGTGAATCCGAACGAACCGGGCGGCGTCCAGAGACGATTCGAGCTCCACGAGCGTCTGCTGTTTCAGAATCTCCCTGCCACCGGTGTGAAGAGAGACGTAATCATCTTCGGCTTTCGCCCAATCCAGTTTTTCGACCGGAATGAATACGACCCGCCCTCCCTCGCGGATCACGATTCGTTCAGCGGGCGACCCCTCGGGACGCGCATCGGATCCGAGACGAAATGGGGACACGGCTCTTCCGCGCCCGACCCGTTTTCGAGCCCGGTCGAGCGCAGCCTCGAAACGGTCCGAGGAAAACGGCTTCAGCAGGTAATCGACCGCGTGGACCTCGAAAGCGCGGACCGCGTAGCTGTCGTAGGCCGTCACGAAAATCACCGCGACCCGTGGCCCGATGAGCTCGAGAACCTCGAACCCGCTCATCTTCGGCATCTGGATGTCGAGAAAGAGCAGATCCGGATCGAGCCGCAAAGCCGCCTCGACGGCCTCGAATCCATTTGCGCATTCGCCGACGACTTCGACGTCGGTGTGCGGCAGGAGCCGTTCCCTCACGAGCTGCCGCGCGAGCGGCTCGTCATCGACGATCAAGACTCGAAGCGTGTGCGGAGGCGGGGCAGGAGACATGATCTCGAGTTTGTGCGCGGCGGGAACCTTCGGTCAAATCGGCAGCCGGTCAGGCTCCTGCCAGCGGAATCGACAGCTCGACCCGAAACACTCCGTTTCTCTCCGATTCGTTCAGCGTGGCCTCGGCTCCGTAGCGCGCCGCCAGGCGCCGCTTGACGTTGAGAAGCCCCAGGCCGGTCCCCCGGCGGCGAGGTGATTCGGAATCGAATCGATTGGCGACCGAGATCTCGAGGCGTGCTCCACGGCGGCGGGATTCGATCTCGATCGCCCCGCCGTCGAGCAAAGTCGCAATGCCGTGAGTCACGGCATTTTCGACGAGGGGCTGAAGGATCAGAGGCGGTACGGCGATGCCGAGGCTTTCGGAGTCGATCCTCTCGATCAGCTCGATCCGGGGACCGAAACGAACCCGTTCGATGGCGAGAAACGTCGAGGCGAGCGACAACTCCTCCTCGAGCGCAATGCTGGTCCGTTCACCGAGGCCGAGACTCTGACGGAGAAAATCCGAAAGAAGCTCGCACATCTCCCTCGCTTTGCCCGGATCGCTGGACGAGAGCGCGCTGACCGAATTCAGGCTGTTGAAAAGGAAGTGCGGATTGAGCTGTTGCTTGAGCGCTCGAAGCTCGGCCTCGCGCGCGAGGAGCCGGGACTCGATTTCCTTCGTCTCCGCCTTCTGCGATTTCTCGAATGCGATGAGCACGTAGTGGAACGCCACCGCAAGCAGATAGAGGATCACGCCCACCGGGAAGAGAATCGGGAACTGTCCTCCCAAATTCGCGGGGAGCTCCGAAAACACGGGAATCACCGCCAGGGCGTGAGAAATCTGAAGGCCGATCAGAAACCATAACAGGCTGCAGACGAGGGCGGCCGTCACGTGCCCCACGAGCAGCGCCCCGAGGCGGCTCCGTTCCGGGGGCAGCACCGCGCAGAGATACCAGGGTGAGAGGCAAATGAAGGCATGCACGATCCCGAGCGGGATCGCCAAAACCGTCGCCTCGACCCAGCTGAGCTTCCCGGCCACGGCGAGAAGCTCGAGAATGATCCCCGTCAGGGGAATCCAGGCGGCCAGATAGGGGCCCAGCCGCCCCCTTTTCGCGAGTATCGGATTCAAGGATGCGCCGCTTCCGTCGACATTCAGTTCTTGACGTCGACGCCGCCGAACATCGAATAGCCCCGAACCACGAGCCTCTTCGGGGGCGAGCCGTCATCGCCGACGACCGGATGAACCGTCTTGTCGTCGAATCCGCCGAAGACCGGAAAACCCTCGACGCGCACGCTCCAGGACGCCGGGACGATCAACTCGATGCCGCCGAACATCGCGAACGCGTCGACGACCGCTTCTTCTGTGACGATGGTCGCTCCGCGGCAATCGACTTGAAGCCCGCCGAAAACGACGCTGATATCTCCCCCTCGGAAATCCGGAGAGTCGATTCGCCGTTCCCCTCCTCCGAAGGCGGCGCACTCGTTGAGATGGCCGGCCGAAATTCCGACCACTCCGGCCGCGTCCGGCTCCCGGTGCGTCGCCCGCCAGATCAGTTGGGCGCCCAAAGCGATGAGCAGAAGCGGCCATATCTTGTCGAAGCTCACGAAAGGAATGTCGAGATTGTGCAGGAGCGCCGAACCGCCGAAAAACAGGAGGATGATTCCCCACGTCCGCGAGGAACGCCGCCTCGGATGAATGACTTTCGAGAGTCCGACTCCGATGAGCACCAGCGGCCAGAATCCGAAGAGATTGACATGATCGATGACCCCGAATTTCTCGAGCGCCTTCACCAGACCGAAAAGGAAAATAGCCCCGCCGATGATCATTCGGGGAGTCAGTGGATTGGTTCGATCTTCATTCATGGGGCCGCCCTTCTGAAGGAGGCGGATTTTCCGCCTCTCTGGAATGAAGTTACGCAACTTACCGGGGGATGGCTCGGGGAAATCGGCGAACCGACGGCCCGCACCGGCGAATGACGGACGATGGCTTGCTCGCACGCCCCCGAACAGAGTCGCGGCCCGATGCCCAGGTTGAAAAGGTTCGGGCGCTCCCGCAAAGCGCCGCTGGTGGTAACCTCTGGCTCGCCTCGGGATCATCGCCTGAGCATCCCCGCGCTTCTCCCGGCAGGGATCAACATCAAAGCGGGAATGATTTCGCAATGAACACTGCATGGATACCACGGCATCGCATCATCCTCGCCGCCGTCGTCGCTTTGACGGCGCTTCGCCCGGTGTTCGGCGACATTTCCGTCAACCTCGGCCGCGGATCGGTCGTCGTGCATGTCCCTCCGAGCTACGACGACGCCGTGTCCGCGCCTCTGGTCATCCTGTTGCACGGCTACGGCGGTAGCGGCGCCACGCAGGAGGCCTACATGAACTTCGCGCCGCTTTCGGACGAATACGGGTTCCTGTATGCCTACCCCGACGGGATCAAGAATTCTTCGAAATTGAGATTCTGGAATGCCACGGACGTCTGCTGCGATTTCGCCGACCAGAAGCCCGATGACTCGCAGTACCTGACGGACCTCGTGGACGCCGTCCGAGCCGGGCTCCATGTCGACGACCGCAGGATCTATTTCATCGGCCACTCGAATGGCGGCTTCATGTCGTACCGGATGGCTTGCGATCATTCCCAATACATCGCGGCCATCGTGAGTCTGGCCGGAGCGACGTGGTTCGATCCGGAGCGCTGTTACCCGCAGCAGGGCGTTCATGTCCTTCAGATCCACGGAACGAGCGATGACGTCATCCAGTACGACGGCGGTTGCGGTCTCGGCAAAGCCTGCTCCTCCTGTTGTTATCCCGGCGGCGTGGCGGATGTGGAGCAATGGGCCGCCTTCGGAGGCTGTGCCCTCGACTTTACGACCACGAAGAACGTTCTCGATCTGGACAGCAGCATTTCCGGGCAAGAAACGGACATCACCACCTACCCAACGAACTGCGGCGCGGACGGCGGATCCGAGCTCTGGACGATCAACCGCGGCCAGCACGTCCCCACTTTGTCGCCCGACTTTAGTCGAGCCGTGATCGAGTGGCTGCTCGCGCATCCCAAGTCACCGGCAACGACCTGCCGTGATCTGAACTGCGCACAGCGACGCTTCCGGGGGCACTAACTTCAGCGCGCGAACACTGTGGCTTCTCTTTGATCGGGCGGAATCGTCCCGTCGAACCGCAGGTTGACCTTTCGAATTTTTCGCCGTCCGCCTGAACCAAATTCGCTTCGCCAATCGACGCGAATCGATTATTCTTTCGCCAGACTGAACGATCCCGGAGGCCGGGAAAAACTGTGACAAGACGAGGGGGTTCAAATGAAAGACCTTTCCCCTGCTGCGGAGAAACTCTCTGAGGGCGAACCGCGGGTGCGACGATTCGTGACGTTCGTTGCGATTTTCCTGTCGCTGTTCACGTTTGCACCGGCTGCCGTCCAGGCCAGCGAATCCGACGACCTGAAAGCTCTGATCGAACAGCAGCGAAAACAGATCGAGGAGCTCTCGAAGAGAATCGAAGGGCTCGAAAAGGCGATCACTCCCCCTCAAAAAGAACCCGGACCGCCCCACCTCGAAGAGGTGGTCCACGACCCATCGGGAAGCATCCTGACTCCTCCGGCCAGGCCTGCGGCCGCAGAGGCGGGTCCGGCGAAAGACGAAGGGCAGGGGGACCTCCTGGCGAGCATGGTTCGCAAGGGGGATTTTCCGAAATCGTTCCTGATTCCGGGATCGAATATTTCGCTTCGCATCGCCGGCTACGTTCGCTTCGACTCGATCTACGATCACGGAGTCGTCGGATCGGGGATTCGATACTTTCCCGACACGATCGGGGTCGCGGGAACGGCCGGCGCGGCCGATTCGGGCGTCACGCGGTTTTCAGCCGGGCAGACGCGGATCAACTTCGAGGCGCAGGCGCCTCGTGAATTCGGCAAGCTCCGGACTTTCGTCGAGGCCGATTTCTTCGGCAGCGGCGATACGTTCCATCTCCGCCACGCCTACGGCGAGATCGGCGGCTTTCTCGCCGGCTACACGTTCTCGACTCTGATGGACCTGCGGTCGCTTCCCCAGACCGTCGCCTTTACGGTGCCGCCGGCGTCGATTTACCGGCCCCAGGCGCTCATTCGGTATCGCCATTCGCTCGGCGGCGGATTCGACGTCGCCCTCGCGGCCGAAAACCCGACGGGAGACGTCGCCACGGCAACCGGCGAACGTGCCCTTCGACGCCTCCCCGATTTCGTCGGGACGATCTCCTACTCTCCATCAACGGCCGGACACCTTCAGCTCGGCGGCATTTTTCGCCGCCCCGGCTTCGAGAACACTCATCGAAAATCGATCTACGCAAACGCCTGGGGCACGGTTCTGACCGGACACCTGAATACTTTTGGAAAAGATCAGCTCAAGGCCGGCGCCGTTTACGGGGAAGGGATCGGATCGTACGTCGGCGGCTTCGCAACGAGCCCGGCCTCCGCCGTCTCGGTGAACGGCGATGAGCTGGACACCTTGCGGGGAAAAGCCTGGTTTCTCGCCTATCAACACTGGTGGAGCGACCGCTTCCGCTCGACCCTGATGTACGGGATCTCCCGAATCGACAACGTGGAGGGGCAGTCGGCCGCCTCGATCCACGAAACGGAGAACGCCAGTGCGAATCTCATCTTCAGTCCCGCCCCCGGATTTGGAATCGGCCTCGAGTACCTCTGGGGACGGCGCGAGAACAAGGACGGCCACGAAGGGAAGGACCCGCGGGTTCAGTTCGGAATACAGTTCGGATACTGACGACGCGAGAAGAGTGCTGAAACCGCACGGAGCGAAAGCGAAAAAAGTTCCTGGCCGGCAGCCGGGCGTTCTGACCCGATACGGGAGCTTCCGGAGAATCGGAGAGCTGCTCGCTAATCGCAAACGAGATCGATGACGCCCCCGGGCTCCGGTGCGCGCCCGCGAGTGCCCTCTCCTCCGCCGGCCTGGAGCAGACGAAGATAAACGCCGGGATTGCGCGAGAGGAAATCGCGGAGGTCCTGACCGATGACCTGATAGGCCGTGACGGGATCGACCGCCGTCGCCGAAAACCCATCGGACGAACGAGAATCCATGACGGATTCGATATCCGCCAGGAACGACCCATGACCGAATCGCTCCGTCGATCCTCCCTGCGCACTCGATTCGACCACGCCTTCCTGAATGATCCAGCCGCCCGAGTCCGGTGAACCGGCGTCTTCGAGCCGTTCGCCGGCCGCCAGCCGGTGGCGGATCATCATGGACTGCAGGACGCCGCGCTGCGCCGGATTGAGAGCCGAGAGAATCGGATGATGATCGAGCAGAGCCCAGGTGCCAAGGGCCCGGTTCTCGTGAAGCCGGCGGAGCCGTTCCTCGGCCCCGGTTGACCGGACGAACTGCACGAAGTCGTCTTTGCCGATCGAGACCAGGACCGCATCGGTAGCCGCAACGACCGAAGCGCTCCGCGGAGTGCCGAGCAGGATCGAAGCTTCTCCGAAGTATTCGTACCGGCCGATCTGCTTGGCTTCCACTTCGCCGTGACGAACGTCGCACCAACCGCTCAGAATCAGATAGAACCGATCGCCAGGATCGCCGCGGCGGACGATCGTCTCCCCGGCGCGAAAACGCGCGATCGAGGCGACTTCGAGCAAGTGGATCGCCCAGTCGAGTGAGAGGTCGCGCGCATAGGAGACGGCACGAAGAGCATGCAGCAGATCGATCGACTCCTGGTGCGGAAGCGATTTCGCATCCAGCCGGAGCGTCCCGGCCGCGCCGACAGGAGCAATTCGAAGGCCGCTCCCCTCCGGCAAACTTTTCGGCGACGTGTGAACCACATACAAACGGCTCTTCACGTCATCGGAAAGCTTTGCCAGAGCGGCGACCGGAGTGTGAATTGGGGCGATTCCCGCTTCGTGCAGCACCAGATCCGAATCCCAGGGGAACGCGAGGAGCTCATCGGCCCGCCCTTCACTGATTTGCCCCGTGCGGGCCAGATCCCGAATCGCGTCCTCATCGTAAAAAGTATCAGCCGAATAGGCGATCGTTTTTCCGCCGAAGCGGACATCGAATCCGATGGTCGGAATCGAATGAAACGAGTAACGAAAGCGAAAGCTCGCGCCGTTGATCCCGATCGGCTCGCCGATCCGAACGGGATGAAACGACACGATCCTTTCGAAATTGCGTGAGGGATGCCCGGTCGCGGCCTCGGCCTTTCGAAGGAAACTCTTGAAAATCGTCGGAGTCGTATAGATGGTCATCCGATCGGCGAGCAGGCACTTCTGGAGGACGCCTCCGTCGTGGTCGGCATGGCAATGCGTGAGAATCACCGATTCCACCGACCGTTCGGGAATCCCCTGTTCCTGCATGATGGCGATCGTATCGACCGGAGGGTCGACCAGGATTCCAAAACCACCCGTCCAGAGGATGAAGCCGGTCGTACTTCCGTTCGGATCGAAGCCGTGCCCGGAGCCGAGAATCGTGACGCCGAAGGCGGGCGCGATGAATGCCGATCCTCTCCGTTCGAAAGCCAGCGCGCGAGGGGGGAGCGCGAGACGGGTGGAAATCGTTGCGACGTCGCCGGTCGCCCCGTCTCGAACCAGGAAGGAACTGCCGGACGGGCGCTCGATCGTGACCGCATCGATCGAAACCGAACCGCCATCGTCCAGAATCAAAAAATCAACGAGGTCCTCGATGACCATCAGACGGTTTCGAAGAGTGGGATGGATACGAAAGACCGGCCATTCCCGGCCGAATTCGGGAGGGACCCGGCCGTCCACGATCTCGGAGGAAACATCGAATTGTTCCGGCCCGAACAGCGACTCCTGAATGATTCTTTCGACACGTACCCGCTGCTCGGACGTGCAGACGATTCGAAGCGGACGGCCCCGGACGAAAAAGCTGTAATAGACCGGGAATTCAATCTCCGCAAGCGAGATTCCACGTTCGTAGTCGAAGAAGTCCGCGAGCACGAAAATCCCGGCGACCCCATCTTTCGACTGAATCGAGTCTTTGATCGTCTCGGGCGGAGCACCGAACTGAATCAATCCAACCGACGTGGCGATGAGCATTCCGCCCCGGGGAAGCGAAATCGGCTTCATCATCGGAAGAGCTTCCATGAGTCGTTTCTCCGCTCCGCAAAGTTATGGGTGATCACGACGACCGCACATCCGATTCGCTTGCAGACCCGAAGATCGGTTTTCCTTTTACAGCCCAGCCCCTTCGGCATGATAGCGCCTTCGCCCGGAGTCGTCCGCTGGAGATTCTTCAGCAGGGTTCCGGGGATGGGGTTCGGCGAAGAATGAAGTTAGACTTCAGTCTCAATTCGCAGCCGCTTCAACACGAAGGAGCGAAAACGATGCCTGAACCGATTCTGATCGCCCGCCACGCGCCGGCCGAATGTTTCCTGCTGCCCGCACTGGCGAATCGTCATGGCCTCATCACCGGGGCCACGGGCACCGGGAAGACGATCACGCTCCAGACCATGGCCGAGAGTTTCAGCCGCCTCGGCGTCCCGGTCTTCATGGCCGACGTCAAGGGGGATCTGACCGGCATCACTCAGGCGGGAAAAATCGGCGAGAAGCTGGCGGCACTGCTGAAGGAGAGAGGCCTTCCCACACCGCTGCCAGCCCCGTGTCCCGCGACGCTCTGGGACGTCTTCGCGGACGGCCAGAACGCGCAGGGTCACCCGGTCCGAGCGACCGTCAGCGACATGGGTCCGCTGCTTTTGGCACGCATGCTGGAGCTCAACGAGACTCAGCAGGGAGTTCTGAGTCTCGTGTTCAAGATCGCCGACGACCAGGGACTGCTTCTCCTCGACCTCAAAGACCTGCGCGCCCTGCTCCAGCACGTCGGCGACAATGCCAGCCAGTTCACCACCGAATATGGGAATGTCAGCGCTGCCAGCATCGGCGCGATCCAGCGGGGACTGCTGCAAATCGACGAGCAGGGGGGCGATCGATTTTTCGGCGAGCCGATGCTCAATCTCGCCGATTTCATTCAGACCGAGTCGGGCAAAGGCGTCGTCAACATTTTGGCCGCCGATCAGCTGATGAACAGCCCTCGGCTCTATGCCACGTTTCTCTTGTGGATGCTGTCCGAGCTGTTCGAGCTCCTCCCGGAAGTCGGAGACCTCGAGCAACCCAGGCTCGTTTTCTTTTTCGACGAGGCACACCTCCTGTTCAAGGAAGCGCCGGCGGCGCTCATCGAGCGAATCGAACTGGTCGTTCGGCTCGTTCGCAGCAAAGGGATCGGAGTGTATTTCGTGACACAGAACCCGCTCGACATCCCGGATACGGTGCTCGCGCAACTCGGCAACCGCGTTCAGCACGCTTTGCGGGCTTTCACACCGCGGGATCAGAAGGCGGTGAAGGCGGCAGCGGGCACGATGCGGCCCAACCCCGGGCTCGACATCGAAGCGGCCATCACCGAGCTCGAGGTCGGCGAAGCGCTCGTCAGCTTTCTGGACGAAAAGGGGCGCCCCTCCGTGACCGAACGGGTGTTCGTGATTCCTCCCGGCAGCCAGATCGGTCCCATCACCACTGAACAGCGACGAGCCCTGATTGCGCGATCGCTCGTTGCCGGGGTTTATGAAAAAACCGTGGACCGGGAGTCGGCTTACGAAAAACTCAAGGGCCGCGCAGTTGCCGGGGCCGAAGCGGCACAGAATCAATCCGAACTCTTGAAGACTGGCGGGGCCTCGGGCCAAAAAGGCAGCGCTTCGCCTCAAGGTGAAGGCGGAATCCTGGACGGCCTCGGCAGCCTGTTGTTCGGCAGCACCGGGCCGCGGGGCGGGAGGCACGAGGGCCTGGCGGAGTCGATGACAAAATCGGCGGTGCGAAGCATGGGCAGCACGGTCGGACGCGAAATTATTCGCGGCGTTCTGGGCGGGCTGTTCGGAGGCGGAGCGCGCCGGCGCTGAGGGATGCGGCCGCAGGCTCGAGAGGGCGGGCCGAAGGGCCTCCTCCTCGAGGTTCGTCTCTCTTTTCGATCTCCATCATCCTGGGTCGCCCCGATCCGTGAGCGCCGAGACGCGGAGGGCGGTGCCGCCGGCTTACGAGGCGCGAAGCGGCTGCGTATGGATTCCGCACTCCCCTCCGCATTTGCTCGAACCGAGCCACCGCCCATCCCGCTCGCCTCCACCGGCAACGAGCCGGGTGCAAGGCTCACACCCGAGCGACCGGTACCCTTTTTCATAAAGAGGATTGACCTCGACGCGCCGGATGGCCAGATATTGCCAGACTTCGCGTTCGGTCCAGAGAAGGATCGGATTGAGCTTTTCCAAATTCCGGTCTCGATGCTCGATTTCGCGGTAGTCCGCGCGCGTCCGCCCTTCCGTCATCCTCAGTCCGGTGACCCAGCAGGTGACGGCGTTTTCGTCGATCGCCCGGCGCGTCGGCTCGACTTTCAACAGTTCGCAACAGCGGTCGGGATCGGTCTCATGCAGCCGATCCGGGATTTCCACGTCGCTTCGATAGACGCGAAGCTCGGGGTGGCGCCGAACCTGCTCATGCATGAAAGAGATAGTTTGCTCAGGTTTGAAACGGGTCGTCACCACGAATCCGCCGATCGCCGGCTCGACTCGCTTCGCCAAATCCCACACCACGGAAGAATCCTTGCCGAGACTGTTGGCGACGACGAGGCCCCTTCCGTGACGCCCGAGGGCGGCCTCGATGAGCGCCAGAGAGCGTTCGACTTTCCCGGCGAAGGAAAGCGACTCGACGAGCTCGGCGAGATTCGGATTGGACTCCCTGGTCATGTCTTGCATTCGATTCTCCCGCGAATAAGCGTTCCTCTTGGGCAAGGAAGCGCGACAGGGCAATCGTAAGGCATTTCCGGTCCGGGATGCCCCGGTCAGCCGGGATATCTCGATTCGCCGCTTCCCGCGATACGTCGGTGGCGACCGGATCGACCGGCCTCGCCGAGCTGCCCTCCCTTAACTGCGTGGGCGCATCAACGGGAACAGGATCACGTCGCGAATCGAGGCCGAATTCGTGAAGAGCATCGCGAGCCGGTCGATGCCGATCCCCTCGCCGGCCGTCGGCGGGAGGCCGTGTTCGAGGGCGCAGATGAAGTCTTCATCCATCGGATGAGTTTCCTCGGCTCCTCCGGCCTTTTCTTCGAGCTGCGATCGGAAGCGCCCTTCCTGATCGACCGGATCGTTGAGCTCGGAGAAAGCGTTGGCCAACTCCATCCGGCCGATGTAAAGCTCGAACCGGTCGACGAAATCCGGATTCTCCGGATTTCTCTTCGAAAGCGGAGAGACCTCGACAGGGAATTCGGTGATGAACGTCGGATGGAGAAGGTGCGGCTCGACGACCGTCTCGAAGACTGCGGCCAGAAGCTTTCCGGCGTTACCGCTGTAACGTTCAGGCCCTTCGCATCCGACTCTTCCTGCGAGCGCGAGGAGGGTCTCGGCGTTCGCCAGATCGCCCCTCTCCGGAGGCGCAGGCAGGCGCGATCCGTACTCGAGAATCGCATCCCTCATGCCGATTCGTTTCCAGGGCGGCGCAAGATCGATGGTCTCGTCGCCCCAGGGAATCGTGAGGCCGCCGGCGACTTCCTTCGCGAGCCCGACGATCAACTCTTCCGTCAGGCCGATCAGGACCGTGTAATCGGCGTAGGCCATGTAGAACTCGAGCATCGTGAACTCGGGGTTATGGCGGGTCGAAATCCCTTCGTTACGAAAATTCCGGTTGATTTCGTAGACGCGAGGCATTCCCCCGATCGTGAGCCGTTTGAGAAAAAGCTCTGGGGCGATGCGAAGGTAAAGCTGAAGGTCGAGGGCATTGTGGTGGGTCACGAACGGACGAGCCACGGCGCCGCCCGGGATCGTCTGCATCATCGGCGTTTCCACTTCGATGAAATCCCGATCGTCGAAAAACCTCCGGATTCCGCGAACGATCGCCGCGCGCTTCCGGAAAATGTGATGCGTCTCCGGATTGGCGACGAGATCGAGGTATCGCTGCCGGTAACGGACTTCGAGATCCTTGAGACCGTGATATTTCTCCGGCATCGGCCGGAGGGCTTTCGAAAGAAACTTCAGTTCCTCCGCAAAGAGGGTGAGCTCCCCGGTCCGGGTTCGAAAAACCCTGCCGAAGACTCCGGCGTGATCGCCCAGATCGAGGGCGCCATAGAGCTCCCACCCCTGTTCTCCGATGTTGTCCTTCTTGATGTAGACCTGCAGCCGCTCGACGCCGTCGTGGAGGTCGAGAAACGCTGCTTTGCCCTGCTTTCGATTCGCGGTGATGCGGCCCGCGATCCGGTGGCGAGGCGCTTCGGCCTCCAGGGTCGCGGTGTCCTTCGGGCCGTACTCCGTGACGGCCTTCGAAACCGTCGTGGTCGCGTCGAATCGCGAGGGCCAAAGAGAAACGCCCAGCGCCTCGATGGTTTTCAGGTTCGTCAGGCGCGCCTGAATCAGCGGATCGTCGTGGTCACGAATCACGTAGGTCGTCCTCGTTCCAAAATGCCGTAAAGGAATCGTAGAGGAAAGCCGAAATCAAACTCCCGGAACCCGCCCCGAGAGCTTGTTGTAGAGAAGCCAGAGCCCCGAAAACGCGCGCATCAGCCGGAACTTCGAACGATAGAGCTCCGAGAGCTGATTCCCGAGCCCGGAATACAGCGCTTCGTCGATGAACCACTGGAATTTCTCGTCGTATTCCTTTGCGCGCGCGAGACTCTTCGCGGCGCAGAGGATCCCCTCGTCCAGCCCTTTTCGCGCGTCGGCAAGCTCGAGCAGTTTCTTCGCTTCCTCGTCCATGCGTATCCGGAGAGCCGCCGAGAACACGTAAAGCTTCCAGAGCTCTCCGGTCTGCGGATCGGGCGGCTCGTCACCGGCCTGGATCCTCTTGACCGATCCGATCTCCCACGGTTCGAGGCGAAGATTCACGAGCTCTTTGGTGTACATCTGGCGTCCCGTCGCGGTTCCCTCTTCGACGAGCTCCACGGTGCTCACGATTTTCGAAACCATTCCGGAGAGGAGGGAGTCGGGAGCGAAGAGCGACGAGGCGGCCGCGGCCGGCTCCGACATTCCGAAGGAATCCATCATCGATTCCGTTTCCGGTTCGAGAGCACTTTCGAATTTCGCCAGAATGTCGACGATGGAGCTCTTGAGGGAGGTGATTTCCTCGTGCTTCAGGTTGAGGTTTTCCCTCCCCTTGTCGAACGCATCCTTGAAGCGGCGGAAGCGTTCGAGCTCCTCGCGCACCTCGGCCGAAGCCAGGCGCGGATCGGCGGCAATCCCCTGTTCGAGCTCCGCGACCCTCTGACTCGATTCCATCAGCCGTTCTTCTTCTTCTCCGAAGAGCGACTGAAATCGATTCTTCGTGGCAATCGAGAGCTCGATCGTGTCTGCGAGCACCTGCGGATGGAAATAAGCAGCTCCGAGGCCGCGTTTCAGGCTTCGGATCCGGTCGAGAACGCCTTTTTCGGCCAGCGCGTCGAAGCTCTGCGCCCGGCGAACGGCGTCGGTCAGCTCCGCCACTCGCGACCGGGCAGCCTCCACCTCCGGCTGCGAAAAACTCACCGGATCGGGCCGAAGATTGATGAACCCCTCGAGAAGCCGGATGAGCTCTCCCCGCTGGCGAACTTCGAATCGCTCGGCGACCGTGTCGTAGCGTTCGGCCAGACGGGTGAAAAGAAAGTCCAGCTTGTCGAGGCTTTCGCCGGCAGCATCTCCGCTGTAAAGGTAGAACTTGATGAGGTTGTAGAGAATCTTGTCGTCCTGCGTCTTGACCCGCTCGAAGAACCGCCTGAGGAGCGAAGGGGAAAGCGTCCGATCGCTCGCGGCGAGCTCATTTGAAGCCGTCTCGAGGTCTTTCTGAATCTGCGCGATCGTGGTTCGCACCCGGGTCGTGTCGGACGATGACAGCAGCCCCGAGACGTCGCGCACCCGCTCGTAGAGCTTCTGAAAATCGGTTGCGCTCCTGGGAAGCGTTCCGAGAAGCGCTTTGTGGACGCCCTGAAGATACTGATGGAACGTCCACATCGCCTTGAAACGATCGGAAAGGCGGATGTAAGTCTGATGAAGCGAGGAAATCTCTTCGACGG
>Ga0315281_10001345_pt1 | contig 36060 bp, 34 predicted proteins | sample YL17G07_0_MG_FD_204540 | JGI IMG/M metagenome (GOLD analysis project Ga0315281, IMG submission 204540) | Sediment microbial communities from Yellowstone Lake, YNP, Wyoming, USA - YL17G07_0 | ecosystem: Environmental > Aquatic > Freshwater > Lake > Sediment | place: USA: Wyoming | collected...
GATGCAAAACCTTGCGACAATCACGCGGAATCAGGGCGATTGTGGACGTTTGTGCAAGATTGCCATGAATAAATTCAAGGCCGGCAGGTACATTCTCGATATGTCCACTCGACAGATCGTCAACGCCAACGACCGAATATCCTTCCTGCAAAAAACGAGAGGCCACATTAGAGCCGATGAAACCAGCCACCCCGGTTACTAATACTTTTTTCATAGATTCACGTTCTATTTTTTGCTGATAACACCAATCAGCGTGTCGCATTTGCCGATACGGATCAGCGCCTGTTTATAGCTTTCCTCAAGTTCTACGCCCAAAGCCTCGGTGAAACTTCCCATTCCACCCGGCCTCCCATCTCTCGCCCAAACCATGTGATTCGACAAGTCATAGCGTTGATCTCGCAAAATTTCATAGGGTTGGCCTAGCCGATTAAGAAGATAGTGTATGGAAGCTTCACTGAAATACCAAGGGTGCGCTATAGACCAATAGAAACGCTCAAAAGCTGGAATGTCATAAACCGAATATAAAGGATCAGCGGCATTCGGAATCTCAAAAACAATTTTGCCGCCCGGTTTGAGAAGCGCGAGTTGAGCCTCAAGAAAGGCTATGGGTTCGGCAATATGCTCAAGCACAAAGAAATGTAAGATGGCATCAAACCGCATCTCTGGAGCCGATCCTTGCAGTTGGCTCAATGAGTCATAGACAGCCAGGCCACGATTCTTGACAAATTCACTGAACACTCCAGATGGTTCGATACCCGTACAAGTATGACCGGCCTCGGCGAGAGGAAAGAGCATGAATCCAGAGGAGCAACCGACTTCAAGCAGGCTAGATCCATCGGCCAGATGAGGAGCCAAATATTTCATGCGGCGCTGGCGGGTCGGCTCGCTGGCAACCAAGTGCTCTTCCGCCTTGTGCCATCCCCCATTGTTTCCGGCACGGCTCGCCATGAACCCTTCAAACTCAGCGGCATAGAAGCGTGCCTCCTCTTCTGGGGTCAGTCCAGGATACTGGTAGCGCACATCACAAGCTTCGCAATGAAAAAAAGCATGTTTCCGCTCCCCGCTCTCACCATATACATGTGGTGTTACCACGGCCTGTTTTTCTACCCCGGCATGGCACAGTGAACAATTTTTAGGTAATGCCATTTCAATCCTTAAGAGTTATTCTGATAGATGCGAGGTGCTATAGGGTTCATCGATGTGACTATAGGGAGCCTCTAAAAATTCAGAGTTCACCCAAATGCAAGGCGCGAAAAAATTGCGGAGCGCAACATATGTTTGATATGTAAGCAAGAAATTTTTCCGTAACGCGGCAGTTGGGATGAAATGTAGATTTTTAGAGGCTCCCTATAGTAAATCCGATAATTGGCGGATGCTTGGCAGGCCTGTGGTTTCGGCACACAAAAAGGGATATTCGCTCCACCCGCTAACAAAGACAAAATCTAATCCAGCACGCATTGCAACTTCCATGTCGTATTTGGTGTCTCCGAAAAAAACTGCTGGCAACCTTAATTTGCCCGTAGCAAGCTCACGAAAAAGAATCATGTCTTTGTCATCAGGACTGCCAAAAATTTCACTATCAAAAAAGTGTTCAATCCCACGAAGTGCAAAAATATCACGTAATTCAGTTTGGTCGCCGCCTGAAACTACCATCCAGCGACTGTCCCGAGTAGCATTTCTAATTTCCTCTAGACGTACAGCTACTTCGCAAGTTAGCAGACCTTTTCGAGCTTCGGTTGCAAATGCCTCCAGCAGATTGTTGTTCACGGTGATATCAAAAGGCTGAGACAGTATCGCTCGCTGAAAATATTCAAACTTACTATATCTTGATATCCCGCCATTTTGAACGTGGTAATCAGCTAGCTCTTTGGCAGCTCTCTCGCCATAGGGCAGTGCCGCTTGGTAGAATGCTTGAGTCTTGACGGTGTTCGAATTTAACAGCACACCATCACAGTCAAAAAGCAATGTCTTGTAATGTTCCAGTTTCACAGGCCATGTATCCTTTGCAAGACTGCTTCTGCAGGCGCGATATCCTCCGGCACATCGATAGCCAAGCTGCCACCAGAGGTTTCGACCATCATGACCGGTTTGTTCAGCTCCAAAAATCGTAATATCTCTATGTCTTCACACGTTTCTAGTTTGCTTTTGTGCCCGAATGCCTTAAACGCTTCCAGCTCGTCTTTTGTAAAGGCATAGATGCACACCTGTTTTTTATAATGGCTAGGCGCTTGTTCAATTTGTTTGTAACCCGGCAAGGCACAGCGAGACATGTACACCAGATAACCGGCTTCGTTGGTGATGACTTTGGGTATGTTCACGCTAGCCGGGTTTTCATTGTCGCCTATCCAGCAAAAACCGTTGATCACCGCGCCCATGGTAGCGGCTTTCCGGTCGCGAATTTTGATGATGTCCCGTGGATTCAGCGCTGGTTCATCTCCCTGAACATTGAGATAGATGTCCGCCTGGATTTGGGCTGCTGCCTCAGCCAAGCGATCTGTACCAGTCAGTGCTTGCTCACTAGTAATTACCGTACTAAAACCAGCTGCCTCAACAACCTTGGCAATACGTTCATCATCGGTAGCGATAAATACAAATTTCCTACCCACAGCTTGGGCGCTTAACTCGGCAACCCAGAGGATCATTGGTTTCCCCAGCAGCGGAACCAGCGGTTTGCCGGGAAAGCGAGAGGATTTGTAGCGTGCCGGGATAATGACAACAGTTTTCATGTAATTTTTCTTCCAGATTATTGAGCATTACGTAATTTATTACACCGTTCACCCTGAGGGGCAGAAGGGTAAGCTTGTGCTTCGATACCTCAGCCTGAGCGGAGCGATTTTCGGTAATAATTCAATAATCAGCTGGCGCTCTTGTTATCACAGTTCTGGCTCATAGATCGAGCACTGCGTAATAGGGTAAGTTGTTGGGGTAACAGAAAAAATAGGAACGCTGTGTGTCATGTGGTGGAATTGTGCCAGCACCTCGATCATGTCATCTTGCCTTGGATCACCAGCGGCATAGCCGTCAAATCCGGCCATCAGGATTCGTGTCGCACCTGAGGAGATTGCTACGGCAATAGCATAGGCAACCGCCATTGTTGAAGGCAATTTACACCCTGTCTCACACACCTCAATTTGAGCTGCAGAAATCTCCAGTCCGTAGTCGAGTATTTCCACTCCCTCCAAAAGGGGGAGCACCCCCTCCGGCACACGAGCTAAGGGGAGAATCACAGGCCGATACAGTGCATTGTATTGATTCGACTCGATAAGTATGCGTGATTCATGACATGCTACGTATGCAGTAACCAATTCAGGCTGGATAGCACGGTTGACATTCAAGCACAAGACTACAGGCTGTTTTTTTCGAATATAGCGGGCAATAGCTGCGATATGCCGCGCGGTGGAAGGCCCGGAACCAATGACCAATACAGTTCTGCCTTGCGCCCAACCAGTGGATTGCCAAGTGCCTTCGCCACCACCTTTTTCGGAACTGCGGACTGCCACACCCAAAGTATTTGAGCTGTATGAACGCGCCTCCACGCCGCTCAAATACTTGATAGCGGCGAGAATCTCGTCCAGTGAGTAACGATTCAAACTGAGCAACTCCTGCATATATGTAGGATGAATGCCCTCAACTGCAGCCAAATGATAAAACGGGTTGGGGCCCCAGTTGTAAAGTTTGTGAAGCTGTTTGAAATCTTCCATTACCAGAGAATACAAGGGTTGCAGGTTGTAAGAGCCTAGTTTCCTATGGTTAAGCTCGATCAAGAGGCTTTCTGTGCGGACATTGCCCGCTCCTCGCCCCATCCCCATAATTGTTCCGTCAAGCCATGCAACTCCCGCATCGGCGGCGGCCATGCAATTCACCAGCGCCTGCCCTTTATTGTCATGGGAATGGAATCCCAAGTCGCCAGGCCAGGCGGTGGCAAGTATCTTGACAATCCTCCGGGTAGATTCAGGATCAAGGTTCCCCAAAGAATCTGCAAAATACAGCACATCTACCGCTCCCCAAGAGGCGATCTCGTGCGCCACAAAAATCAGCTCTTCTTCATCCAACGCATCGACCTGCATCAGATTGATGGCCAACATGTAACCCAATTCTTTAAGACGTAATGCGATTTGTTTGACTGAAGCAACATCATGAGCGCGCAACGCCACTCGCACCATACTAATCGGCGACAATGTAGCGGGCTCAAAAAAAGCATCCACAGCATTAGCGACCCCATGTGCTTCTGCTACAAACTCTGATGCATTGATCATGACTGCCAATTTCAAGTTGGCCGGAACATTCAAGTTGGCAAGATAATCATCCGTGGAATAAGCGAATGCCCCGCGAAAGGTGTGGGTCGGTTTTAGCCGGAAACCAATCTCGACCATGTCGATCCCACAAGATGCCATGGACATCAGATACCTCTGCACCAAGCCCGGATCGAAGTCCCAGTTGTTGTAATAACCTCCATCGCGCAGGGTGCAATCAAGTAGTTTGATGTTCATAAAATCCATAGCTCCGCAATAACAAAAAACTCCCGAACAACTTCCATCACATGCAGCGGTCGTCTATCGCTCAAGTCGGCAATCTGGTGGCGGCAGGAGAAGCTGTTGGTCACCACAAGCGTTGCGCCGCTGACCTCGTTCAGTTTCGGCAACAACCGCTGCCCCGCAATTGTACGGGACAGCCCGGCATGTTCTGCCTCGTAGCCGAATCTCGGCCATGCCGCAGCATCCCGCCTCACTGTCGGCGACGGTAGCACCGGGGATGCGCGCCAGTTGCCGATGGGTTCAGCGACCACCGTCCAGGGTTTTCTGATGACAGCGGGCATGCACCAGAAATTGCCGTGGCATTTCTGACCCCGGGAGCTTCCACGGCAATGTGCATTTGCCCGCTGCCAGCTCCTGCTCCAGAAAGCAATCCAGCATCTGCACGCGACCGGCGACACGCTGCGCCAATTAGGTATCGTCCAGCAGGACTGGTAGATGACTGCAATTACACGATGACAGGCACGTGATCACCTTGGCCAGATCCCGGCTACCACATAGGATAAATGTCATCAGGCCGATCTTTCTTGCGTTTGCCAAACAACTTTTTAATCCAACCAATCAGTTTCTTTATCATGCTGCAGAGCTCTCCATGAATATGCTATTCAGTTTATCGGCAACCAGCTCATACCCACGATCATTAAGATGAACTGCGTCGGTGAAAAGACCGACGCTCTCGGTAGCCATTTCCCTGAAAAGGGGGTGATATATGATTCCCTTGAAAACCAAGAGCGCGGAATCGAGTTTGTTGTAGGCAGAAATCATGTAGTCGTCAAAGGCGGGATTTACATTGTAAAAATTAAAACGGCCTACTGCTGCCATATCCCGGCCAAACGCATAGTACGGTTGCAATACGCAATGAACCTCAATACCCCTTGATGAAGCCACCTCTACAAATATCCTCATCCATTCCAAGTAATTCTGCACTGCCACATTTGCCAACACATCAACATCAATATGTTCTTTTTCTGCTATGGATACTTTGCGTGTGTTTTGTGGACCAAGTACACGATATCCCGCACGGGCTATCAGGGAGTGGCGCAGTACCTCTTTTAGTAACGCCTTGAACCGCCGGCCGATAGCCTGAACACTATCAAAATGCTGGTTGATTGCCTTCTCATATGTATCCTCGCCATAAAATGCCAAGGCATCCGGATGGATGCGCTCTCCATGGTAGTTAAACGGCAGTGCCAGGGAAAGATTATTGGCTCCATCCAAAAACACAATTTTTTTCGGGTTGATAGTTACGATGTGGCGCAAAAGCGTTATAACTTCCTGCTCAATATTCCACCCTGGGATTGCCAGATTGAGCACATCCAACTTGTACTTGTTGCGTAGCACACCTGTAATATTCTGTGAATTCCCGGGGCTGCCCACACCAAATGCCGTACTGCCACCGATCATTATATTGTCGCACGGACGAATATTGTCGAGATGTCCGTCCGGTGAAATTGTAAATTCGCACTCAACATCGCTGTTTTCCGGCAGATTGTAATGTTGCTTTGAGAGCGTCATCTGGAACCTGCCGGGTCTCATATTGAACATGCTGTATCTAGAAAACCGGAATTCCATCTTGCGGGTTCTGCGAGATAGGCCGACATAAATATCAGCCACCAATATGGTGGCGGCAATGACTATAGTGAGTTCGATCATGTTCATTTATTCCTCGTAGAAATATGGTCGACTTCAATCCAGCACAAACTTGCTCTGCCATTTCTCATCCGTCTCGACATAGTCTGTCTGTTCATGTTTGAATAGAATAAAATCTTCTATTGCCAAAACATCCATCTCGGTTCGCATAAAACAGCGGTAGCTATCCTCGGGGGTGCAGACGATGGGCTCACCGCGGACATTGAACGATGTGTTTACAACAACGGCACAGCCAGTCCTTTCCAGAAATTTTTCTATCAGGCGATAGTATTTTCGGTTGGTTTTGCGATGAACCGTTTGAACCCTTGCGGAAAAATCGATATGCGTCACGGCGGGTATGGAAGAGCGCTGGACATTCAGTTTGGCAATCCCGAACAGCTTCTCGTTCTCTGCTGTCATTGGTGTTCTCAAGCCGCTCCTCACGGGTGCCACAATAAGCATGTACGGGCTGTCCGAATCCAGGTCGAAATATTCGCTCACCCTCTCCCGCAAGACGCTCGGCGCAAATGGCCGGAATGACTCCCGATGTTTAATCTTCAAATTCATCACCGACTGCATCTGCGGGTTTCGCGGGTCACCCAGAATGCTTCTTGCGCCCAATGCGCGAGGCCCGAATTCCATACGTCCCTGATGCCAGCCCACGACCTTGCCATCAGCCAAGGCACCACTTACGATGTCCAGCAATCGTTCTTCTGTGTCCGGTCTATGAAACACTGCTTTAAGTGAAGATAAATCCCTTTCAACCTCCTGATTGGAATATGCCGGTCCGAGATAACTGCCTTTCATCCGGTCGCCGATGATGCCATCGATACGTCGGCCAACAGCGTCATCCGCATAATATATGTCGTAGGCAGCACCCACAGCGCCACCCGCATCGCCTGCTGCAGGCTGTACCCATAGCTGCTCAAATATTTTCTCTTGAAGGATTTTGCCGTTTCCGACGCAATTAAGAGCCACACCTCCAGCCATACAAAGATTTGCGCTTCCCGTCATTCTTTTCGCGGTACGGGCGAGTCGCAACATGACTTCTTCGACCACCTCCTGGATGGATCGGGCAATATCCATTTCACGCTGAGTAAGTTCACTCTCGGATTTTCTCGGGGGGGCACCAAACAAGTCATTGAATTTCTCGCTAACCATACTGTTGCCTATGGTGTAGTCAAAATATTCCATATTCATACGGAAGGTGCCGTCTTCCCTGATGTCAATGAGCTTCTCTTTAATCAGTGCCACATAACGCGGATTGCCGTATGGCGCCAGCCCCATGACTTTGTATTCCCCGCTGTTGACCTTAAAGCCAGTGTAATAAGTGAACGCCGAATAGAGCAGCCCGAGAGAATGAGGGAAGTCGATCTGCATTACCTGGGTCAGGGTTTTCCCTTGACCGTGCCAGAGAGAAGTCGTGGCGAATTCTCCGACGCCATCCATCACCAGAATCGCCGCATCTGCAAATGGTGATGGATAAAAAGCGCTGGCCGCGTGGGAACGATGGTGGCTGGTATTGAAGATTCTATCTTTACGAATCTTGCAGCCGAGATGCGCAGCGAATTCAAGACGCAGCCGCTTTTTCCAGTATAGTTTCCCCCCAAGCCATCTGGGCAGAACACGGCAAGCAAAAGGGACGCTTCCAGGAAAGTGGTCAACGATCGTTTTTATGATCCGCCTGAATTTTAACGCCGGGTCATCATAAAAAACGATTTTGTCCACTTGTTCCATGCCGATTTCAGCCTGACTTAAACAGTAGCGTATCGAATTCTTCGGAAAGCTGGCATCGTGCTTTATTCTCGTGAATCTCTCCTCTTGGGCTGCGGCAACCAAGTTGTCGTCTTCAAGAAGAGCCGCTGCGGCATCGTGGTAACCGAAAGAAACCCCTAATGTGTACATAAAATATCCAGAATGAACAAATGATGTTGCTGCACGTTTAAAATTACCCGGCCCTACGCGTTGAATTTATGCAGACATTTTAACCGCCAATCATCAGTACCGATGCCCCCAGCAGCAATTTGCGGTAAAACGCCACCAACCCAGCATCGTCCTGACGTTGCGAGAGACGGGTGTAGATACAACTGGAAGTACCCATATCAAGATAACTCTTCACTTGCAGAAAGAAGCTGGTAAGAAATTCATAGCGGCCATAACTTTCCGGGCCAAGGGCGCGTGGAACCTGACTGTGAACCACCATTCCCGCCAACAGGCTGAACACATTTCCCGCAAGCTTGGCTGTAAACTGATGTCTTGGTTTCATTGGTTAAGGTGCGCCCTCCAACAGCGCTTCAAACTCGCGCTCCCATTGCGACTTCCAGTCGGGAGAGAAATTGGCATAGTGCTCGACGAAATTCCGGCGTGCCTCCTGAACCTCCGGTCTGTTCCACCAACCCTCGATGTCATGGCCACGACTGGCGATAAAACGTGCGGCACTTTTGCCGGAATGATGCAAGATGCCGACTCGCTCCATGGCATCCATGAAGGGGTGTACTTCCTCGCGATAAATATAGACCGCAGGATTGTAAAAACAAAGGGTCGGGATATTCATGCCCAGAGTTTCCAGCCAGGACGTGCCAAGATAGCTATGCACCACCAGACTGCTGGAGGAAAAAAGTGCGAACGAGTCTGAATGTCTATTAAACTTGGCCTCCGGCGCAACGCAACGCATCGCATCCATGGCCCCCCATCCATAATCGGTATGGTAGGGGCGAATGACCAAGCGTTGCCGGTCAGGCAATGCTTCGAGAAATTCGCAGGTGTTGCGGTGCATATTTTCAATCGTTCCCGGCATGGGAATTAACACTAACCGGTAAGGGACTTTCGGGAGATCCAGGCAGTACAGCAATATATGGGTGCTGCCACGCTTGCGCTTGATCGCAGGCATGGCCGGACTAAGCGGGAACACCGGCAAGCCATGCCGCTGCCAGCCCCACGAGTAAAATCGATCCGATACTTTTATCTCATAACTTTCCACCGCCAGTTGTGGTTCATCAAGCCCGTAACCTCCACCGTGTTGATGGTAGAGCAGTTGGGTACCTTCTTGCCGCCATTCGGCCGCGAGCAACTTGAAAGTGAGATTTCCGTGCAAGGCATAGGAACTGTAAAGCAGTTGCGGCCTTGATATGGGCAAAGCCAGGGCAGCGTCACGATAGCGTTCAAACCCTTCAAGCAATGCAACCGGGATATACAACGGCATGAGCGCCATGGCCAGCTCGGCGAAATCACGGGGAGGCAATAATATTTCTGCAGCTTTTCTTTTGCGCCAACCCCAATCGACAACCGAGACAAAGGATATCGGATGTTGCATATCATCCCGCGCAATCCAGCCGCGCCAACGCCAAAGGGCCCCTATCCATTCAAGGCGTGAATATTTGAAATGGGGTTGCGTCAACAGAACTTTCGGTTTCGCGGTTGCGATACCGCGTATCAACTTCCGCGAAACATCATGTCGGCCAGCATTCTCAACGCGAGTAGTTCCCGGTGTAACCGCCCAACGCTCACAGCCGCCTCCCTGCAACAAGCAGGATACAGTCCCGCGAAGGTGTTGATGCCAGTCCGCTTCTGTTGTCAGCCTCCGCGCATGTTTCGAACTCGAAATTACAGGTATCGGTGTCAATTCAACGAGTGCGCTTCCTATTGACACCTCCTGCCTTGCAGCATAGATGTTTTGAGAAACTCCTTCCAGCCAGTCCCCCGCCACCAGATTGTAATATTCGACGGAGCGCTCGACTCCATGATATTCATCAAGGAGGTGTTTCAGATGGCACAATAGCACATCACGAGATCGCTCGATCTCACCCAGACCGGCGGCAATGGCGCTGGCATCCCATATAAATGATGTTTTTGTCATCGCCGGATCAGGTTTTCCTGACTTGATAAGCAATGTAGCAATTGGCCTTGTCAATCTTGAGATATTCGTTTGAAAAAAGCAGGTAAAAAATCACCAGATATGGGTAGCAAACCAGCATCCAGAGCAGTTTGAGCAGTGTTCTTGTTTGGCTGGGTAACCAACCGAAGAAGCGGATCAAGGGTTTCAAAACCGGTCTGGTCTGGATGTCATAAACTTTCCAAGCAAATGAGCTCAATCCAGAGTGAATCGCCTCGATCTCAAACCCATGCTGCAGAAAAAACATTTCCCACTCTGCTGGCGACTTGGAAAGATTTGTTATCTCGTCAAACCGCCCGTTGTCCAACCGGGAAAAATATCGCCCTATCTTTCCGGCACAAAGCTGTGCCAGGCGATGACAAATAAAAGAAGGTTTGAATCTGTCATCATATACAAGAATCAGCATCGTGCCGTGACGAACAAGTACTCGGGCGGCTTCGCAGATGGCCGCCTCGTGGTCGCGCAATCCGTGTGGAGTGTAATAGAAGATCTTCGGTACGGTTGCTGTGGCTATCGGCAAAGTCTCATAGGCGGCGACAGCGCAATGTTTTGCGAAGCCTATCTCCCTGATCTTGTTCACATGCGATGCCTTGGCATCAAGCGCAAGGCAGATATCAGGATCACGGATAGCCACGGCGGGACGCAACACATTGCCTTTGTGACTGTCGTAGATATCCTGTTTGCCGAGATCGGTAAGGAGGTAACGATCGAACCACAGCGGGAATGCCCCGCCGTGCATCACATAGCTGAAGACCCCATCGCCTGACCCGATTTCGACGACCGGTCCGGACCAATCAAGTCGGTGCAGAAGACTCGCCGTCAAGGTGTCGTTGACGGCATCATGTGGCTTCAGGAAATAGAGGTTGTGATACTGCCACAACCGGGAAAGCACGAAACCAAGGTGTTTCACGTTGGCTTATGGAATGCCGCGTAACTTGTGCCCAATCTGTTGCCGATCATAGGACTCGCTCCCAAGTTGCCGGATTCATTTTATCCCTCTTCCAGTGATTTGCTACAGAATCCAGAACGTACTCCCTCATGGAGAAAAGCTCTTCATTTGAAAATCTGGTGAGATTGATGTGTATTTCATTTTGCAGCTTAAAATCGATAAGGTTTTTCAAGCCGTCCACAACTCTGCCTGCATCCATTAGATCCTGATACAGCTTGGTACCGGGATATGGATTAAGAAAAAACACCTGGTAATCATTCAGGTAGTTTTCGCAAAGGAATAATTTTGTATCCTCAACGGTGTCCCATGTTTCTTCAGGCATTCCCAGAATAAATGTCCCGCTAACGTAAATGTCATGCTCATTACAGAATTTAATTATTTTTTGGGCCGTACCGAGCTTATTATTCTTCATCATATCCTTGAGAATTTCTTCGCTCCCACTCTCAATACCCATGGAAACGCCATACAGGCCCGCCTCTTTCATCATCACCACATGATCCATGTTGCGCATGGAATTAACGAAAGCCTGGATTCTGAAGCCATATGGCCGCTGCTTCATATGGTTACAAAACTCCGTCAGCCATTCTTTGTTTAGCCCAAAGGTGTCATCTTCAAAGCTGAACTTGGCAATTCCATATTCACCATGAATATGATCCATTTCTGCCATGACGTTATCCACATCACGGTATCTCACTTTGCTACCTGATATCTTGTAGCAAAAGGTGCATCCCATCGGGCAGCCCTTGGAGCTGTACAGCTCCCAGGCGCGACCTGTCCGCCGAAGGTATTCGGCGTAAGACGTGGTATCAAAAAGGTCGTAACAGGGCATGGGAACTTTCGAGATATCCGGGAAGTCTCGCTTAACCGATCCAACGAGGCGACCTCGCTGAATTGCTTTGACATTTTGCAACGGAATATCTGGCCAAGCGTCAATATTATTGCCAAATCTCTTCTGGTTTATTTCGATAAAACTCAATAAGGGAAGAATGACTTCATCACCTTCGTTAATAACAAAAAAGTTGATGCTGCCAGAAAGCTCATCCATCACAGTCGGCGTTGCAACCGACGCAGCCCCGCCACCAAGCACCACCATAACATTTGGGTGATATTTTTTAATTTCATTGATGGCATATAAGATATTTTTCAGGTTGGTAATCATGCCACTTACCAGTAACACGTCTACATCTTCCAGCCGGCCTGAACCACGGTAAGAAGCGCTAGAAAACTCGACTTCCCTGTACTTGAGTTCATCAAAATCAATGACAGAAACAGAGTGCCCATGGTTTCTGGCAATGGCACCTATAGTAGCCAACCCAAGGTTGATATAAAAAGTCTTATTCCCATACTGCTTGGGGTTCACAAGAGCAACATTTAACATGGCTGTTCTATGTAACGGGATGTTGGGGAAATTTATACCTTGAGAATCAGCGAGTGGTTAAGAATCAAACCATCCAGGCCGCTGCAACCAAGCACATCAATCGCCTCTGCCGGCGTATTGACAATGGGATAGCCATGCAGGTTGAAGCTGGTGTTGAGCAGCGCGCCACGGCCTGTTATTTCCTCAAACGCCTCCAGAATTTCATAAAAAGCGGGGTTGGCATCCCGGCGCAATATCTGGGCACGGGCGGTGCGATCAGCCGGGTGGCAAGCGGCAATCATGGCTTCATAACCTTCCGGTGTTGTGTCAAAACCGATAGTCATATGCGGAGAGTCTAGTTGCTTGGGGTTGATGATGTAGCGTTCGGCATAGCGATCCATCATTACTGGCGCAAAAGGCATCCAGAAATCTCGGCTCTTGATGGCTGCGTTGATTTTCTCCTTTACCCGCAGATCGCTCGGGTCGGCCAAGATGGAACGGTTGCCCAGCGAACGCTGGCCGAATTCCATGCGCCCCGCACAACGGGCAAGAATCTTGCCGTCCTTGAGAAAACCGGCAATGCGCTGCGGCGTAGGTTCGCGTTCGACTTGATATAGCGCAGGGTCCAGCGAGGCCACCACGGCTTCCTCCTCAACCTTTGATGCCTGTGGGCCGAGGTAAAGATGGGGCAGGGTCTGCACACGACTGCTGTCCCAATCACCCCCCCCAGCTTTGGTAATGTCTTCGGCCAGGCAGATGCCAGCGCTAATAGCCATGGATTCATCACTGGCCGATCCACCGATAAAAATTGCATCCACATCGGGCAAAGCGGCAATCCTGCCCATGGCCTTGATGTTCATGGCCACGCCACCAGAAATAATTAATTTGCGAATGCCGAATTGAGCAATGGCATTGCGCACCCACTCGGTCAGCAATTCCTCCACCCAGGCTTGCATCGCAAAGGCAATATTATCGAAGCGTATTCCTTCAAGTTTATCTCTGAACCAAAAATAGCTGTCTGTGGGTTTTTCATGCCACTTGAATTCAAGGCCATCGACGTAGAGCGTGCTTCTGAAAATATCAAGTGCCCGTTGCGCATGCTTGGCCTTGCCATAAGGTGCCAATCCCATGACCTTGAATTCATGCTCGTTCGGCTTCATGCCCAGCAACAGGGTCATATACCGGTATATCCGTCCAATCGCGCATTGATCCGTTTCGAACAGGCGCTGGTACTCCCCAGTCTCGTTGAACATGCCGATGGTGGCATTGAGCCCGTCGCCCCATCCGTCAATGGTCAGTGCCAGGATTTTTTCCCCGCGAAAGGTAGAGGCGTAGTAGGAATAGGCAGCATGACAACGGTGGTGTTCGATGCGGTGAACTTTGGAAACATCCAAGCCCAAATGGTTTGCAGCAATCCGGATGCGATCTTGATGGTATAGCTCGTTTCTATCAGCCTTTTTATAGTTCTCCTGCCAGTATTCCGGCGGGTACATGTTCAGGTCTATTTTCTCTGGAAACACCTCCAGAAGAGATTTGAGTGGCCCGGTCTTTTCTACAAGATAAGGTTTCCAGCGCTCATGCTGTTCGCGAAGATAATCATCCACCGACCACTCATTCCAGCGAATGAGCGTGTTATCGAAAGGGCTATTCAAACTGGCGATGGCTACGCCGTCCAGATCAGACGCGCCAATATTTGCGGCTTCTAGACAATAACTTATTGCTTGCCGGGGAAAATCGCCCTCATTTTTTCTGCGGGTGAACCGTTCTTCATGGGTGGCAGCAACAACCCGCTCACCATCAAATAAAGAGGCCGAGGCGCACAGCCCCGTGTAGAGGGAAAGAATCTTCATTGAATTAGCTTCCGACTTCCTGTTTGCGATTAACGTAATTTTCAACCAGCACTATCCTGCCATCCACCAGCGCCTGCTCTCCCACTTCTGTTTTGCGCGGGTAAAAGCATCTTTTGCAAATGGGCACGCCCTTGAAACCATCTTCCTGCGCATGCAGTTTCCTGATGCGATTCAGCTTCTCGCCATGCCATATCTCGTGAATGGTCTGCCTCGTGGCATTTCCAATGATTTCTTCGCCATATTCATCGCTGTTGCACATCATGGCATCGCCGGTGGATGACACGAAAACACGCTGGTAAATCTGGGGGCAGGAAAAATGCTGTTCATAGACGATGTCTTCCTCGGCATCGTTGCCCAAGTAGTCAATCAAGGGATTGAAGGCTACCAGGTCGGAAACTTCACGCATGGTATTGTAGAAATCCTGCGGATTCTTGCGGATGGCGGGCCAGATACCCTGGACCTTGATCAGGGGCCGGGCCAGCCCATGCTGTTGTTTGTACTCCATGGCGGCGCGGAGCTTCGCCAGGGTTTCCTCATACTTCAACGGCGCGCGGATGTTATTGTAGGCTTCGCCCAAGCCGTCAAATGATACGGTGATCCAGTCCGCCCCCGCATCGACCAGTTGCTTGAAATAATCCAGATCAAGTTTTGAGGCATTGGTAAGAAAAGAAACTTCGCCGACGCCTTTTTGCTTGGCATAACGCACAGCATCGATGAATTTTTTATGGATGGTTGATTCGCCCCGCCAACTCAGACGGATCGCCGGAACCTTGCCCGCCACCTCGTCAATGACCTTGGTGAACAACTCCCATTTCATCAGCTTGCGTTTGACGTTATCGGCATAGTGCTGGGTAGTGGTGTAGCACATGGGGCATTTGAGATTGCAGGATGAGGCAAGCTCAATATCCACGAGAAGGGGGTAATCCCGAACAATTTTCTCGCGCGGCAAATGCTCCCAGTCAGCCCGGTATTGCGCATAGTCCTCTTCCCAGCCGAGCGCCATTTTCCGGCTGAATTCGGCAGATCGCTCATCGGTGTCCAGGTTGAAATGACCCTTGTTCAACTGAACCGACTGGCCATCCTGGCCCTGAAGCTCCTTTCGGAATTGATTTACTGTACTCATCAACAATACCTATATCCCAATTTCCAAGTTATTAACCTATGGCTGATTCAACTTTTCTGTAAATTTGATAATAGGGTTTGAGATTTCCGCCAAACCCCAACTTGAACCATCCACGCTTGGGGCTGTTTACACCTTCCATGTCAACTTCGCTGATGTTGTATTGCCGAGCCAGGTTTATGAACGCATTCCAGTGTGCCAATGTGCCCTGCCATGGCTCGGATATTTCCGGATGGCCTGCCCCGAAAAGATAATAGGCCCGTTTGGTATCCCAGCCATAGGCTACCACGTAGATCACCAAATCTGCCGCATTGCGCACCTCATACACGCCCCCTCGACCCGCCGCCAACAAACCATTCACCAAATTCTCCATGCGATTCAATTTATCCTCGGAGGGGGTGTCTCCCTGGCGCTTCATCAGTTGACGGTAATAATCAACAAGCAATGCGCCACTTTTCCCGTGGCTGACTAGACCGCCTCGTTTCCCCGCTTCCCTTATGTGGCGCTGCCTTAATAACTCCATAGATTGAAATGCCGGCGTTTGCTCTTCCGGCTTATCGCTTCTCAAGGAGGCAATGTTTATGTAGGTTGTGTAACGCAAATCAAGTTTGAAACGGCGTCGAGAATCCGGGTTATGGTATTCGTGCCAAAGGAAAGGCCGCATATCTTCAAACTGTGGGGCTAGTGCCAATTCAATAGTGTCAAACTGCTCGGCCATCCGATTAATGACGAACTCTGTTATCTCAAATTGCTCGAAACGAAGTTTCACTGCTTTTTTTTGGTGATCCGGCAGGAATAGCAGTCCGTTGTGAATGACCAAGTCATCAAGGTGGCAGTTCTTGCCATCTTCAGTCTGGATTGTACAAACACCGGCCTTCACATGATTCCCTTGCATGATGAGGTAGCGACGATGGCGCACGCCGGCAAGATCCAGATAGCTGCGTTCGCAAAAAAGATTACCTTGGGGCGAATGCTCAATCAGGCGATCCCATACCGCTGGTTCCGGGTCGGACACCCATGTAAATTTTGATTCAGCCACTCTCCAGCACCCCCGCCTGTTCAAGCCGTCTGATATACGAATTCAGGTTCTGGACGTCAATCTTGAGTCTCAAGGCGATATCTTCCATGGAGTTGCGGCCATCACACAAAAACAGCAGCCACAATATCAAGTCCAGTTCTGATCGCCCCCCAAGCTCCGGACGCTGGGCGCCGCCTGTTACCGGATAGAGATCATGCCGCGAGAGCATCACTTCGCAATTCGGCATCAGGTTGCGATAGATGCGCCGGGCCTCGAGCTTGTCTATCAGTTTGACGTAGAGCGACAGGGTTTTGGCAATCTGCTTCCCGGTGACGAAAGTTAGGTCATCCAATGAAGAATGATATTGCGGATATTCATAGTAGCGGTTGCGGCAGATTGTCGCCGTGTTGATGCGGAAGCCCTGCGATGAATATTGCCGCTCGTCGCTGCCGTGGATGTCGAAGGGGTAGGTGATGTGTTCCACACCGGCTTCATGGAACACCTCTTCGACAAGCCGGTTGATGGCGTGACCGGCATCGAAACTTTGCTTGTAACCGAACTTGCCCGGCCCGCCGACGGTGGTGATGACCAGGCCGGTGTCTATCCGTTTCATCGCGGCTTCATTGCGGGCGCAGTAGGCGATGGCGCCGATGGTTTCCGGTATGAAAACGATGCGATAGGAATAGCGGCGATTTTTACGCGCCAGCAATTCTCTGGCAAGAAAGACGGTAAGCAACACGCCGCTCAGGCTGTCGTTGGCCATGGAGGGATGGCAGAGGTAACAGGAAAGAAGGATTTCCTGTTCCGACAGACCGGGCAGCAGCAGCTCCCCATAAGTGAGTGAGCCGGGTGCCAGTGTGCTGTCGATCACCACCTCGAAGGGGCCGCCGTGTTGCTCCAGCTCACGATACTGGGCATGGGTGAGACAGAAGCCCCATTCGCGTTTGTAGTAGCTGGTGCGGTAGGGAATCGCCTCGGGCAATGTCGGGTGAGTATGCAGGTGGGCCTGCAGTTCGGCCCACGTAAATTTTCCGCGCATCGGCTCGCTGTAGCTGACGACGTGCAAGTTACTAGCATTGAAGTCTACGATGCGGCGCCCGTCTGGCGTGTCGATCCAAGCGTCGCGAATGTTCCATTCGTCCGGAATGATCCAGTCGTAAACTGGCGTACCCGTGGGCACCTCATGCACCGTGAGCGGGATGAGTTCTTGCAGAACGCGAAGCGTCTCGCGGTTGCCATTGCCGGTGATGCTGCGGCAAATGGGAAACAGGCGCTTCAGGTAGGTGTCGATCTCTGCGGACAACTCAACCACCAAACATTTCCCATTGCAGAACGGTATCTTCGTCGATGTCGCTGGCGGCAATCCGGCCAACCAGCTTTTCGATATCGCGCGGGCTGATGCCGTGCGCAGGCCGCTTCCAGGTCAGATGGTCGGCAGTGATGGTCGCGCCTGACGGTATGTCGCAAATCGCCACCAGGCTGCGGCGCGCATTGGCGCGGGCGGGGCGTTCGCTTTCCAGCGGGCGCTTGCGACCGTCGCCGAGCAGGGTGGAGAGCTCATCCATGCGCCGGTGGAAAAGCTTGAGGTCTTGCTTGTCCATGGCGTGATAGTGATCGTTGCCCGGCAGGGTCTTGTCGTGGGTGAAGTGCTTTTCGATGATGACCGCGCCCAGCAGGGTGGCTACTTCCAGCGTCTTCATGTCCTTGGGCAGGGTATGGTCGGAGTAGCCGATGGGTAACTCGGCATAGCGCCGCCGCAGGGTCTGGATCATGGCGAGGTTGGCGTTGGCATCGTCGGTGGGGTAGTTGAGGATGCAGTGCAGCAGGGCGACCGGGTTGCCCTTGTCCTGTATCCAATTGACGGCCTCTTCCACTTCGTGCATGTAAGCCGCGCCGGTGGAAAGGACGATGGGCTTGCCGAAATCGCACAGGAATCCGATGAAGGGTTTGTTGTTGAGGTCGGACGAGGATATCTTGTACACGTCCATCAGGTCGTTGAGGAAGCGGGCCGATTCGACATCAAAGGGCGTGCTCAGGAACTCGATGCCGGTCTCGTCACAATGGCGCTTTAGCGCCTCGAATTCGTTCTTCCAGAACTTGTCGTATTTTTTGAACAGACGGTATTGGCTGTCGGTCGGCTCCTTGCTCAGATCCCAGTAGGAAGGGGAGTCCTTCGAGGCGATGGTCTCGGCCTTGTAGGTCTGGAACTTGATGGCATCGGCACCGCCTTCCTTGGCTTCTTCGATCAGGCGCCGCGCTAGGTTCATGTCACCCTCGTGATTGACACCGGCTTCGGCGATGATAAAGGGGCGCCGGATGGTGTAGTGGTCCGGACAATATTGCGTGATGAGTTCTTTCAGTCTCATGCGGGTTCTCTCGTGGTTATCAAATGTTCGCGCGCGATGGCGACGATCTCGGCGGCGCTCATGTCCGGACGCATCGGCCAGTGCAGCAGCCTTTGGTAATCTTGCGGGGTATCCAGGTCCAGCTTGAGCTCGGGGTGCGCCAGCGCGGGGTCGAGCGGATCGCAGGTGCCGATGCTGAATTTGTGCGCGCTGGCCCAGAGGTAGTTGAACACATGTTCGCGGTGTTGCGCCTCGTGTGCCTCACGGTTGATCCTGTCCAGCACTTCACGGCTCACGATCTCCGCCCCCAGTCCATCCGGATAGGTATTCCCTTTGGGGATGTGATTGTAGGCGTAGTCAAGGTTGCTGTCGTTGTAGAACCTGATCAGCCGGTCGATCTCGGAGCCGCTGACGAAGGGGTTGTCGGCGCAGACGCGCACGATCTGTTGCGCATCGCATGATTGCGCGGCGCCGTGATAGCGAGCGACGACATCGGTTTCGCTGCCACGGTAGATCCGAGCGCCCAGCCCTGCCAGATAGCCGGCCAGAATGTCGTCGGCAGGATTGTCCGGCAAGGCGAACACGATCTGGCGGGCGAGTCGCGATTGGCTGACGCGCCGAAACACCCATTCGACGACCGGATAGCCGTGTAGCCAGAGCATCATTTTGTTGGGTAGCCGGGTGGCGCCCATGCGCGCCTGGACGATGATGGCGACATCCGGCTTCATTGTGCCTGCTCCGCCTCGTCGAGCAGCGCCAGTATCCTGCCCGCCACATGCTGTTTGTTGCGGGTGAAGCTGGTGGTTTTCATCGCGTCGAACAACGCGCGGCGATGTGCGGTATCTTCGGCCAGTTGGCGCAACGCCTGAAGTATCTGCTCTGCCGCCGCACCGTCGTGACAGAGTCCCAGATTCACGAAACCGTTCGGTTCGCAGGCGTAGCTGTGCGTTTTTTCGCGTTCGTGATGCGAGAGCACGATGGCCGACACATTCATGTGCGCCAGCTCGTAAACGGTGCGCCCGTTGGAGCAGATGGCGATATCGGCCTGTTCCATTAAATGCGACATGACGCCGGTGGCATGCGTGTAGCGGATCAACGGTTTTTTCGTGGCGGCGATCAGGGCTTCGAGTTCCGGAATGTGGCCGTATCCTTCGCCAGTGATGACGTCGATGTCAATGTCCATGTCGGCGCAGTAGCCGAGGATGGCCTGCAATACCAGGCGCGTATAGTCGCTCGGGTCGGTGCCGCCGAAGGCGATGAGCAGCCGCTTGACGCGCGGCTGGAACTTGCGGGGGCGCGCTTCGTCGAACTCATCGCGGATGATGAACCATTTCTTGCCCCAGAGGATGTTGTCGCCGGAGATGAGCGGCTCGTCGTAAAGGTCATTGATGGTCAGGTCGGCTTCTGTCGCACCGCTGCCGAGGTCTTCAAAATTGACGACCCGCGCGCCATTTTCCCTGAGCCGCCGCACATAGCCCGCTTCGGTGTTCAGCATGTCGTTGATGACGAGGTCAGGTTGCAGGTCGAGGATGGCTTGTTCGATGTCTCCCTGCGGATAAACGCCCAGCCAGTAGTCATAGCCAGCCAGTTTCGATGCCGCGACCCGGCTTTCGGTATCGCAGACAAAGCGGATCTCGTGATCGGCGATCTCGTGCGCCAGCGCCAGCGAGTGATAGATATGTCCCATGCCGGCATGCTTGTCGCCGATGACGCGGAAAACGATGCGGCGGCGCCTGATGAGTTTTTCGCATAGCCACCAGTCCTGATAGTTGCGTATCTCCGGCACCATATCCGCCAACGGGTAGGCGAGCGGTTCGACGGGATAGTCCCCGGATTGCTGCAACAGGGCGGTGCGCAGGATCAGGAAGGCATGAGACTCGCTCACGATGTCGCGTCCCATCCCGTCATGCATGAGCCTCGACAGCGGGCGCGGCGCGTTTTCAAACACGCGCAGCCGGGTGGAGCACACCGGGATCATCAGCTCCGCATCGCGATCCAGATATTCTTTGCAGGCACACCGGAGCTCTTCGGCTTGCAGCAGCGGCGCGTAGGGCGACAGCAGCAGCAGGTCACGCTTCCCGTCGAGCAGGAAGCCCAGATGGAGACAGAGACTGCCCAGCAGATTGCCCGAATCCAGGCACAGCTCTTTGTCATGGATGCAACCGACATCGTTGCGCTGGCAAATCAGCCGTATTTCTTCGGAATCGGTGACTACATGCACCTGCCGGTCGGGGAATGCCTGCTTCGCCGTGCTGATGGCGCGTTGGATGAGCGAGATACCGGCGAGCTTTTTGACCAGATCGTCCGGGAAGGCGACGTTTTTCTTGACGGCCGGAATGACAATGGCGAGGTCGCGCATTCAGCAGCCCAGTTCGAGCAGAACCTGTCGTATGGCGCTCTCCATCAGCACGAGATCTCCGTCGGACAGCGAGTGCTGGAAGGGGAACGACACCATATTGTCGAAGAACTCGTCCGCGTTGCGGCAGTTCGCTGCGCCGAAACCGAGCTTCTGATAAAAGGGATAACGGTTGAGCGGGTAATACTGCACCACGCATTGCACACCATGGTCCCGCGCCATGCGCCGGATGAATTCGTTGCGCAAACCATCCGCCACTCTGGCGACCAGCAGATGGTAGTTGTGGCGCGGTGTGTCCACGCGGTGAAATTGGAGCTGCGGGCAATCCGCCAGCCGGTCGATGAAGCGCACGGCACGTTCCCGCTTTTCGGCATTGATGCGGTCGATGCGCTGCAGCAGCTTGGTGCCCAGCGCGCATTCCACTTCGCCGAGGCAGTAGTTGTTCGGCATCAGCACATTGCCGTCCAGCATCGGCAGGTCGAGGTTACTCATGGCCGGCAACCAGTAATCCTCGCGCGCTTCCGTGAAGGCACAATGGGCGTTGTGGCGCAGCATCGGGATAATGTCGGCCATCTTCCGGCCTTTCACCACCAGCATACCGCCCTCGCCGAGCGTGGTGATGTTCTTGTGCGAATGGAACGAGAACACGCCGAGGTCACCGAATGTGCCGGCCTGCTGACCGCCGATGACAGCGCCGAGGGACTGGGCAGCATCTTCGATCACGATCAGGTTGCGCTCGCGTGCGAGTTGCATGATGCCCGGCATATCCGCGCCGTAACCATAGAGATGCACCACGACGATCGCGCGCGATTTCTCCGTGAGACAGGAGCGAATGGTGTCTACCGTCACCACCCGCTCGATCGGGTCGATATCCGCCCAGACCAGCCGCGCACCCTTCTTGATGAACGGATAGGCGGAAGCGGTGAAGGTGTGCGACGGGATGATGACCTCGTCGCCCAGCTTGAAGCAGCACAGTTGCGCCGAGAGTTCCAGCGCCGATGCCGCGTTGCATGCCGCGAAGGCGTGCTCGACGCCCGTGTAAGCACTGAAAGCGGCTTCGAATTCATTGCGGTGTCGGCCTTGCGTCAGGGTAACTGCATCGCGCGCCGTCTCGACTATGGTCACGAGCTCGTCGGGCGTATAGGCGTGGGCACGGCCACTGAAAGGGATTTTGAATTGCACGGTTTTGGCTGTAGTCAAGGTTGTATCGTCTGGGTGGCCAAGGAGCGTTACATCTTCAGGAAGATCGCCCTGACCTTCTCGCGCGTCAGGATATCTTTATAGTTCTCGCCCAGCGCATTGGTGAGCGGCTTCTGGTGGATCACGGTGGCGGCATAAAGGCTTTCGTGCTGCGCGTCCGTCAGATCGCGGCAGATGCCTTCCGGAATCGCCACGCCCTGGCGCGCCACCATCTGCCAGAATTCACGGTAGCCTTCGGGATAGAACTCTTCCATGGCGCGCATCACGATGCAATTGGCGATGCAGTGATGGGTGCCCAGCACCACGCTCAATCCCGCCGAAAAAGGATGCACCACGCCCACATAGCTGGTGGCGATGGCGCAACCGCCCAGATAGGACACCACCATGAGTTTGGCGCGGTTGCCGTCCGACATCATGTCGTCGCCGAGAAAGACTTCGCGGCACAAGCGGGTGGTCTGGTCGGAATAGGCATCGCCGATGGCATTGCGGTAAGAACCGCTCAGGGATTCCATGCAGTGGATGTAGGCATCCGCGCCGGTATAAAAATACTGGTCGCGCGGCACGGTGGCGGTCAGGTCGGGATCGAGGATGATCTGGTCGTATACGGTGAAGTCGCTGTTCATGCCGAGCTTCAAGCCGCTGGCGGGATTGGTCATCACGCAGGTGCGCGTGGATTCCGCACCGGTACCGGAGATGGTCGGCACGGCTATTTTGAAGATTCCCGGCACCTTGACCAGATCCCACCCCTGATAGTCCTCGGCATTGCCGCCGTTGGTCAGCAGGTTCGCCACCGCCTTTGCAACGTCCATGGTGATGCCGCCGCCGATGCCAACGATTGCACAGGGCAGGCCGTCTGTTTCAGCCTGAACTCGGTCACGCATGCGGTTAACCAACGCAGTGGTCGGCTCGTCGATGGTATCGACATAGATCACCCGATCGCCGGACTCGATCGCACCAAGCCCTCTCGGCAGACCATGTCGCTCGAAATAGGTGTCAATGAAGAACACCGCCCGCCCGGATGCCTCTCCACGGCGCTCCGCCAGAATGCCGGCCAGGTCGGCGATGCTTCCCAAGCCGTAAAGATAGCGCGACACATTGCGGGCGTTGCGGATGCCGGTATTTAAAACTGATTTGGTTGTCATGTGGGTTAAGGGTAATCCCCCCATTTTTAGCGGTGGTCAGAAGTAGGGTCGGTTAAAGCCAACTTCTGTTTCGGGGTGATGCCACCGAGCGCCATGTTGGGGCGCTCGTGATTGTAAGTCCACATCCAGTCAGTTGCATAATCCTGCACCTCGCCAATCGACTCGAACAGGTAATGGCTTAACCAGTCGTAAAGTACCGTTCGGTTATAGCGTTCGATATAGGCATTCTGCTGCGGGTTGCCAGGCTGGATGTAATCAAGCCGAATGCCCAGTCGCACCGCCCAGTTCGTCAGCGTACTGCTGATGTATTCAGGCCCATTATCGCTGCGAATCGCCAGCGGCTTGCCTTGCCACTCGATGATCTGATCCAATGATCGCACTACGCGCTCCGCCGGTAGGGATAGGTCGATATCGATGGCCAATGCCTCCCTATTGAAATCATCAATCACGTTGAACACCGGTAGCTTCGCCCGTCGGATAACTGATCATGCATAAAGTCCATTGACCAGCATTGGTTGATGGCTTCCGGCACCTCCAACGGTACCGGCTTCTCCCGAACAATCCGTTTCTTGGGTTTGATGCGCAGGTTCAGTTCCAACTCCCGGTAGATTCGATACACCCGTTTGTGATTCCATCGGTAGTCCTTCACGTTGCGCAGATACAAAAAGCACAGCCCGAATCCCCAGTTGCGCTGGTTATGAGTGAGACGAATCAGGTGATCGGCGATTTCAACATTCTCCGCTGACTGCTTTGCCTGGTAGCGGTAGCAGGTCTGGCTGATACCGAACGCCATGCAGGCCAGTCGAATGCTGGTGCCTTGCTGCGCTACCGTTTGTTGCGCCATCTCGCGTCGGCAAGATGGCTTCACCACTTTTTTTTGTAATGCCTCCTGGAGGTAGTGCTCGAATTCTGTGAATACATCCATCGCCCCTCCAACAGTGAATGATGACAGGCGTCTTTATGCCTTATGTTTTGTGACACAGTAAGACTAGTCAATAAATTTCATAGGGCCAAGTAGCCAATACCTCCAGATACCGTTCATCTACCAGTTCTATGTTTTCTCTAAATACAGGGGTGCGACCCGTATGTTCTTGGTAGGTCACGGCATTAATAAAATCGCTGGTGCCATCTAGTGTGATGGTGGTGATGTCGATAAACTCTTTGGCGATTTCAAAAAAGTCTTTTTCGTAATTTTCATGCGGATGAAAAACCCCTTGCCCTTTTTCGTACCAATGAAGGTTTCTGCTCGGCACATGTGTGTAATCGCAGCCCACGAGATAGCAATGATGAAAACCCATATATATCGCCAATAGAATCGAAGATCTCAATGATCCATGGAACGCATTAGTTCGATGCGTAATGAAATTCGCAGGCAACCGTTGATCCTCTATATCATGGAACATATAGGTTATATTTTTTGACTTTAAAACAGGTAAATTAGATAAATTCAAGAAAAACTGCTTATCCGGATTCTTTTTTAGAATCTCACGGTAAGCGTTTGATATATATGACATGGAGGCACTTTTGGTAATATTTTTTGTCCAAAAACCGGGATAAAACCAGAACGGCTCCATCAACATCAAATACTTGGTGTTTATTACACTAAACTCCTTATGAAAAGGGATCAGGCTGATAGAGATTGAAATCTTGTTCGAGAATTCCTTTAGGTCAAACCATTTGAGCGATATGCCATCTCCGATGATGTAGCAACTCTCGCCCCTGTGTATATCTTTATACCGTTGTATTTTGTCCAATTCTGGCTGGCTAAGTTTGAACAGCAGACTTGTTAATCTACTTTTAATGGTATCGGCAAACATTGCGACCTTATTTTAAAGAGGACAGCGGAGATGCAAATTGCCCTCGAAGTTCATAAACCACTAATCTTACTGTATCACAAACGCAATCGTGCGCTAACCCAATTGCAATGCGGGCAGAAGCCCAACTCGCTGACGAGTGCTATGCTTATGCGCGGGCGCAACGAGGTGATCGAATCCGGTATGTGGCGTTGCGCGCGTTGGGCTGCCCCGAGGGACGTAATCTTTGGAAACGGCAGGCACTTTGCGTTCGATGAAGTTTTTTTGCCGCCGACGCTGCCGCCCGCCTTTAATCGTTGCGCCATCAGGAACCCGTAGGCCGCGATGCTCATGCTGGCATGATGGTGAAACCCGCGCCAGCCCCTTCCCTCATAGTGCCCTAACCCCATGTCCTGCTTTAAGTCCTGATAGTCGCGCTTGATGCGCCACCGCATATGTGGGTTCGTACCAGATCGTTCAATGCCGTGTTCTCCGGCAGCGTGGAAGATAGTACTTCTCTGGCTCTGCCTGTCCGGCAGGCCATTCAATGAGCAGCCACTGCTCGGGCAGTAGACGTGCACGGACCACATGCCCCCAGCGCAGCGCACCCGCGCAGCCGCAAAATGCCCCGTCAGTTGTGCATTGGTGCCTTCGCGCCAGCTGATGTCTTGCCAAGCGCTCCCGGGCAAGCTCAACGCCAGTTCCTTGACGCTCACCGGCTGCCGTGTGGCGGTGCGTCGCGGCATCACCGGAGGGCGTCCCATGCCCTTGCAGCGTTTGGGCGGTAACGGCGTAACGTTGGGAGGCCAGACCACCACAGCCGAGGTGATGCCAACCACATACAGCAGTCCCATGTCGCTTAAATTCCGGCGAAAGTCGTAGTCAATTCCGTATCCCGCATCGGCAAGCACGCAGTGTTTGGGCGCACCTTGGTCAAGCAGGTGTCGCAGTTGCTGCAATGCGATTTGCGGCTTGGTAGCAAATTCCACCTCCTCGGGCACGCCCGCCTTCCGCCTGCGTTGGGTGTCTTCAGCCCAGGCGCGTGGCAAATACAATTGCCACGCTACCGGCAGGCTGCCTTCTTCACAGGCCAGCGATACGCTGACAGCAACCTGGCAATTATCCTGCTTGCCTAGAGCGCCGCAGTATTGGCGCGTCACTCCTACCGAGTGGATGCCTTTCTTGGGGAAGCCCGTGTCGTCAATGATCCAGAAGCCGCCATTACTCATGTCCATGTGTGGCACTACCCACTGGGCCACTTGGCGTAGCATCTGCTCATCACTCCACTCGGACTTGGCAACAAAGTGGTGCTAGGCCTGATGCTTGGCGCTGGCATGTAGCGGATCCATCCGTGCGGCCATCGGTTCCACGCTCTTCCGTGACAGGGGTAACATCAGTCCAGTGCAGTAACCGCTCAGACCGGCATGCCGATCCGCATGCCCAAGTCCTTGCGACAAGTGAGACAGGTAGTGCTCGAATTCTGTGAATACATCCATCGCCCCTCCAACAGTGAATGATGACAGGCGTCTTTATGCCTTATGTTTTGTGACACAGTAAGACTAACCATTTTTCAGTACAAGTTTTGTTTTTTGTCTTTGGCCCTCAGCCCAATCTTTATGCCGAAAGGCATTAATCTCAATTAATTCCGGGTGCGATTGCAAAAATGGAATTATTTCTCTGAGAGATACATTATTTGATTTGCAGTCAAATGCCGTAAAAATAGCATTGAAAAAATCAAAATCTTCCTGATAGTCCAGTGTTAAGCGGATATCCCTGTCAAAGAAAATCTGATCTGCTTGAATCAACGCACCGGTTTTAAAAAGGCCAGTGTCTTTAAAATACGTCCACATCATTTCTGTGTCACTAGTTCCCTTGATTTCACAAACTTTCTGAAGGGCATCGCATTTGATTGCAAATGTAAATGCGCCACAAATAAGGCCATCAGGGGCCTCGATAAAGTCGATATTTGAATTAGCCATTTGTTTTATGCCTAACTCCATCAACTCCGGGTCGCAAAGCAGGTCATCGCCATCCATGGTGACAAAAAAATCAATATTGAACTGCCTTGAGGCCCCCATCCATCGTTCAAGCTTGTCCTCTAGGCTGCCGCGATAGCATTCCACGCCGCATTTTTCTGCAAGTTTAACAATTTCATCATCAATAGCACGCTTGGTCGTACACACGACAATGGTGTTTGCGGTCTTTACCAGTTTGGCACGCAGGATTACCATTTCAATGGTTGGTTTGCCTAAGATTGGCATGAAAGCCTTGTTTGGCAACCGACTGGAGTCCGATCGAACTGTTATGAAAACAGCGCTCCTCAATTCAGCATCCCCTAAGTTTCTTTCTTACTTCAATTTCCTTGCCCGTGACTCTTTTAACACCATCACCAAGTACAAGTGTCGATTCGATAATTCGTTTTCGCAACATGTCCATGGCATGAATCTCAAGGCTTGCAAAATGATCAGAGCCCCACATGTTGTGGTCAAGTGTCACGTGTCTTTCAACTACACACGCTCCTAATAACACTGCAACCACTGTTGGTTCAAGCCCAAATTCATGGCCACTGTATCCGACAAGGCATCCATAGCGCTCTTTAAGGGTGTTAATGGCTCTTAAATTCAATTCTTCTAAAGGGGTTGGATAACTTGAGTTTGTATGCATTAGCACGTAATTGCCGGAAAAATATTTTTCGAGCACATTTACTGCATCATCCACTTCCTCAAGAGTACTCATGCCCGTGGATAGAATTATAGGCTTGCCCGTTTTTGACATTTCAACCAAGTATTCATGCTCAGTTAGCTTGGCTGATGGAATTTTGATATAAGGAACATCATAATTATTTATGAACTCCAGGCTGTTCATATCCCAAATCGAGGCAGTCCAATCTATTGGTTTTTCGCGGCAGTATCGATCGATATAGTCATACTGTTCTTTTTCAAATTCAACTTTGTACCGATATTCCAGATACGTCATCGTGCCCCAAGGTGTTTCTCTCATCACGTTTTTTTGGTGTTCAGGCACACAAATTTCCGGCGTCCGCTTCTGGAACTTGACGCAATCCCAGCCTGTGGCAAACGCGGCATCTATTAGTCTTTTTGCGATTTGCATGTCGCCATTATGGTTCAGGCCGATTTCAGCAATCATGTATACGGGCTGGTTATCACCAACAACCTTATTACCAATTTTGATAGTTTTCATAAATCCTCGCTATTTATTGCTAAAGTATTGTCCAATAAGTTTCATGTCACATTGCTCATTGCATTTAAAGCCGGCCTTGAGGTCGATATGATCCAATCTGAATTGCCGGTATTTGTCGCCATTCCATATTTCTTCTAAAGACTCTTTTGTAGCATCACCAAGAATTATTTCATTATTAAAATCTTCCATGCACATGGCGGCTTCACCGTTTGATTTAATTGTCATGGACATCCAAGGGTGCTTGCAGAATTCCGACCAATGAATGGAGTTGGTACCATGATGGTCTTTTCTGTACCACTGCTGATCCTCGCTTTTCAGATAAATATATACATCCATTCCTTCAAATGCCTTTTTTAACTGCGCAAATTCTGATTGTTGATTTGTCCGGTTAAGGTTGATCATTGTGATAATGATGGTTGTCTTGTAATTATTTTCTTTCTTTATCTTCAGTAATTCCTGTATTTTTTTAAAGCTTTCCGTGAAATTGGATTGCTCACCCCTTATTTCTTTGTGTGTTGCATCGTCGACGCTTTCAATCGAATACTTTAGATAATCAAGGCCATTCCGAAACATTTCTTCGGTTCTTTCAATATTGATGTTGGCTGGATTGCAACTAAAGTACGAGCCAATCCCTTTCTTCGTCAGTAACGCAATATCATTGCCTAAATTTTTGTCAAGGAGAGGATCGCCATAGCCATGAAGTTGTATTATTTTTGGAATGATATATAAAAAGAAATGGTTTTCTCCCATACCATCAGGGGGGATTCCATACTCCTTTTCGCAAAATCTCTCCCACTTAGCCCACAGCTCTGGGGAATGCGGTTCAAGCTGATTGGCAATGGCCTCAAACAGGCCTAGCTTCATTGTTGAAACACTGCGTGTCATTCGCGTGGTGCGCGGGCACATTTGACACGTCATGTTGCATGCATTGGTCGTCTCAATATTGTAAACAACCGGTTTCTTGCTGCGTATCTGCTCAAGTTGATTAAGAAGCAAATGCTTGTCGCCCCCCCCACCGTCATCAAGTTTTTTTTTGAGTTCGTTTACAGCCATGTAAAAGCCAATGTCGTACATCGCGTCAGTCCTTGTGATTGCTAGATGGATGAAAATTTTCTAATTGTTTTCCTCAGAATCTCTGCCTTTTTTTCCGCCAAGTCCAAATCCCGATAATTTGTTTTAAATTGCATGATCTTGGGTTGAATTCTTTCTGCCACAGGACATAATCCCTTTTGATACACCACACTGTTGTAAACCCACGGACAACGCTTTGCGAATTGGCGTGTTGCCATCATCGGCTCTAGATATGGAACGCTCCAAGCACCATAAATACCGTCACCGCCCATTTCAACATATGCTTCCCTAAACTTTTCCCATGGTATTCCAAGATTCGCATCTCCTTCATATAACGCGCCCAGCGTATAGTAGGTATTTCCATAGCCGGGTGGCATCTCTTGCGGAAAAAGAAAGTTGCATTCACTCATCACATCAATAAACATATTTGCGGATTTGATCCGTAGTTCAACCAACCTGTCCAGATTTTCAAGTTGTGCTAAAGCAACGGCTGAAAGCAATTCAGAGAGTCTGTAGTTCCACCCCAGAACATCATGGCGTTTATAATGTGGGTTCTGAAAGATATCCTGATTAAGGCGAACTCGCCCCTCGTCGGCCTTTAGGTTTTTGAAACCATGGCCACCGATTTTGCGAACCATTTCCGCATATTTTTCATTATTTGTCGTCAGCATTCCACCCTCTCCACAAGATAGGTGTTTGGTGTTTTCGAAACTGAAACTAGCTAAATCACCTATAGTGCCGAGTACTCGCCCCTTATATGTGCTCAACAATGCTTGAGCATTGTCTTCAATAATGGGAATGCCGTACTTTCCCGCAATCTTAAGCAATGGATCCATGTCCGGTGAAAGCCCATAAAGAGCAACGGTAATTATCGCTTTCGTTTTTGACGTGATCTTCTTCTCGACATCTGCAGGATCGATTGTGAATGTCTTCGGATTAATGTCAGCGTATACGGGCACTGCGTTGGCATGTATTGTTGCAGTTGTGTCCATAATGACTGAGAGAGCTGGCGATATCACTTCATCACCCGGTTCGACACCGACAGCTTCTAGTGCGGCATGAAGCGTAGATGTTCCAGAGTTAAAAGCAACCGCATATTTAGTGCCAATTTTTTGGGCAAATTCGCGCTCGAAATTGTTTGTCCAATTGCCGCCGGTTGCAGACCATGACTCTCCTTCCAATACCTTTTTCAGATAATTAAGCTCATTACCTAAATATTTGCTTGGATTTTTATGCTCTTCCACAAAACACTCCCATCGCTATGTAGTTTAATAATGCTAACCTATTGAAAGTAAATGGCATAACTCTTCAATTGGTAATTTTTTAATCTCCAACAATTCTTCAATAAAGGCTCGAACAAATCCTTCACCGCCATTCTGAGGCAAGATCAGGCTCGCATATTTTTTTACTAAAGGGTGCGCATCATTCGGAACAACTGAATAACCCGCACGCCTGATGAGCGGCAGATCATTGAGATCGTTGCCCAAATACACTAGGCCAGCAAAAGAATTGGCATTGCCGGAGAACCGTGCACCGAGGTGCGCTGTCATGAAATCCAGTTTGTTTTGGATGCCGTGGTGGCAATCAAGCTGAAGCTTTTTGGCGCGGCTTAATACTACCGGGTTGGCCTCTTTGGATAAGATGAAGAATTCTGCTGCAAGCCGTTCATGGCGCTGGAAAGCACGTACTAAATCGAATGCTAGTCCATCGCCACGGTCACAGCGCACGCTTTCTTTACCATCTTGGTCAATCCATACTTTGTTATCAGTAAATACGCCATCAAAATCGAAAGCAATTGTATGGATGACCGTCAGGGTTGGGAAGGGATTAAGCAATGGAGGCCTCGTGTTTAACCTGCACAGAAAAAACCGCGGTTTCCTGCGTCAGCATAACGATTTGAATCATGCCTGATTTTTCTCCAAATACGCAATCAGGGTGTCGCATTTCCCTACCGCTGCCAGTGAGGCGGCATAGGCTTCGGTCAGCGCTGGCGTATCAAGAAACGACCAATGTTGGTGTCCTCCAGGTAAGTTACGGCTCAACCAATTCAGATGATTGGAAAGCGGGTAACGCTGATGTTGCTGTATCGCAACTATTCGCAAACCAGCCTGTTCGGCGAGCCGTCGCAGCGTCTCGGCATTAAACAGGTACAGGTGCTGGCTCCAATAAGTAAAGCGTTGAAAAGCCTCGGAGTCATAGAGTGTCAGTAGCGCATCTTCTGAGCTTGGCACCTCAATAACCATCCGCCCATTTTCAGAGAGCATCTTGGCCAATGTCTTGAGCATGGCTCTTGGGTCTGGTAGATGCTCGACCACATGGAAGGCAGTGATCAGATTGTATTCAGCACCAGCAGATTCGGTATTTGGATGGATCGCGATCTGACCATCCCAGTGCTTGCGTACACGCTGTTCAAGCTCGATGCCTGCGACAGTTTCTGCGAGGTGCTGAGCTTTGTTCAAAAAACCTCCCGCCCCACAACCAAAATCTAACAGTTTTTTATTGGGGAGCATGGGCTTGAGCATGTCGAAGCGGCGCTGGTCATCCCAATCTGTATCTTTCAGCCAAGTTTCTATTGGTATCGGTACAGCGCCATGCATGCCTGATTCTTCATAGAACCCAGACTGAATGTGCCCCAATGAACTGAGAGTAACCAAACCGCAATGGGTACACTCCAGAATCTTCAATTCTGGCGCGTCGCGGACTTGACCCTTATGAGTCTTGAAAGAGGTGGATTCACATAGATAGCAGTTCATATGTTTGCCATTAGATTGTCTGTGCCACAATGGCCTGATAAGAGCCAATTCGCTTAATGCCGCCATCATCCAGCTCCACTATTTGGGTACAATTTTTGAGGGTGGTGAGGCGGTGAGCAATGATAAGTATAGTGAGGTCTTCGCTGAGGCCTTCAATAGCTTGCATGACTGCTTGTTCGGTTTCATTGTCCAGCGCGCTGGTGGCTTCGTCAAATACCAGGACGCTAGCCTGCTTGTAAAGCGCCCGCGCAATTCCGATACGCTGACGTTGGCCACCGCTAAGGCGCACTCCACGTTCCCCGACGATAGCGCTATAACCTTCCGGTCGGCTTTCGATAAATTCGGCAATCCGTGCCTGTTCCGCAGCCTTGCGAACCCGATCGAGATTGATTTGATCCGGCGGGATGCCAAACGCAATATTTTCCGCAATTGTGGTATCGGCCAGAAAGATGCTCTGCGGGACGTGTGCGACCGTGCGTTGCCATGCACGCCGATGTTCAAGGCTGATCGGTTGCCCGTCTACCCGGATTTGCCCTCGCGTCGGCTCAAGCAGGCACATCAACAAGTCAAGCGCCGTGCTCTTGCCGCTGCCGGTGCTGCCGATAAAACCGACTCTAGCCCCTTTAGGTATTACCAGATTGATGTCGTCGAGCACCCAAGGTGCATTGCTGCCGTACTGAAAACTGACATTGTCAAAACGGATGTCCTGCCTTAGCGCGAGCGGTTCTGGCTCGGGCTGGCTGGCCTCTGCCGGTAAGGGTTGATCAAGCAGGGCCAGCACGTCGGCCAGCGCGGCTTTGCTACCCGCCACGACAGACCAGTTGCCATAGAGTTGCTGCATGAGGGGCAGCAGCCGTTGCGCGCCAAGCGCCAGCACCCCCAGTATTGGCAAGGCTGCAGCCACTCCGCCCGGGCGGTGGCTCAAGGCAAGGACGAAAACGGCAATCAGCGCCATGCCCAATGCCTCCATGGCGTAGCGCGGAGCTTGATTGATGAAGGTGTTTTCACCACTGGCGCGCTGGAGTTGAAGGATGGCCTTGCGGTAGACGTTGCAATAAACCTTCTGGGTTCCATCCAGTAGAACATCGCGAATAGCACCGAGACCTTCTTGCAGCGCTTTGACGACTTGGGTTTGTTCTTTTGCAATACATTGACTGTTATGCACCAGCCGACGGCGAGTGAGCCATGCTATAACGCCGTAGGCAGAGCCAAAGCTGACTGCAGCTATGATTGCCACTATGGGATCAATCGCCAGCAGTGTGGCCATGATGGCCACAAACAACGCCGTTGAAGTAATTACGGCGACCACCGATATCAACACACCTGTGGCGATCCCGACCTTTTGTGTGATGCCGCTGATGATCTCGCTGCTGCTTCTGGCTACATGCACGCTGTAGGGTTGGTAGAGCGTACGACGATAGACCTCAATGCTCAAGTCGGCGCCAGCGGCATTTCCGAGCCGGATGCTGACCCACAGCAACAGCAAACGCAACGCGCCCGCGACCAGTGCGGCGACCGCAAATCCGATGGTGAGCGGCAACACCAGTTCTGCGCCCGATGTGATACCCAGTGTCTGCACTACACCGGCCAATGCGGTGGATGCGAACACCTTTTCTGGCTGAGTAAGGATTCCAATAAAGGGCAAGACCGCACCCAGACTGATGACTTCGGCCAATGAGCTGAGTATCGTCAGGCAAAGCAACAATGCGAACTGACGCCGACGGCGACTGCTGATGTGGCTATAAAGCTGAACCAGCAGTGCGGCGATGCTCGGGAAGGCGTTATTTGACTGGGTCACGTGGCTGATGTGTAGGAATAGCGTGCGTTCGCTGACCGTGTTGCATACAGCATTGACCTGCAAAACGTCCGTTCATGGTGCAGCGTGCTGTTGCCAGCGCCAGACATCAGCGCACATCTGATCCAGGCCACGACTGGCTTTCCAGCCCATTAGCTGCTGCGCTAGCGTAGCGTCCGCCCAGCACTTTGCACTATCGCCGGCTCGTCGTGGCCCAATCCTGCAGAGGACGGTACGGCCCGAGACTTTCTCGAAAGCTTTGACCATCTCCAGCACCGAGTAGCCCTGGCCGGTGCCAAGGTTCACCGTGAGCATGCCGCCTTCGCGATCAAGGTAGTCGAGTGCGGAGACATGGCCCTCGGCCAGGTCGCAGACGTGGATGTAGTCACGCACCCCCGTTCCGTCGTGCGTCGGGTAATCATCTCCCCACACGTCGAGGAACTCGCGCTGGCCGGCGGCCACTTGCGCCACGCAGGGCATGAGATTGTTGGGGGTTCCCTGCGGTGCTTCACCGATCAGGCCGGATTCGTGCGCGCCAACCGGATTGAAGTAGCGCAGGCGGGCGATCCGCCACTCGGGATCGGCCTGATGCAGGTCGGCGAGGATATTTTCTATCATAAGCTTGGTACGACCGTAGGGGTTGGTGGCCGTACGTGGGGTATCCTCACTGATGGGTACGCTAGCCGCATCGCCATAAACGGTGGCCGAGGACGAGAAGACGAGGGTCTTGACGGTGGCCCGGCACATGGCTGTGAGCAACTGAACAGTGCCGACAACATTGTTGTCGTAGTAGTCGAGTGGCTTTTCGGAAGACTCGCCGACGGCCTTGAGGCCGGCAAAGTGCATGACCGCACTGATTGGATAAGAAGCAAACAAACAGTCGAGTGTTGCGGCATCACGGATGTCACCCTGGACAAACGCCGGGCGCTTGCCACAGAGGATGGCGAGACGGTCGATGACATCAGCGCGGCTGTTGCACAGGTTATCGAGGATGACCAGCTCATAACCTGCCTGCGCCAGCGCAACGCAGGCATGGGAGCCGATGAAACCGGTGCCACCTGTGACGAGGATGGTTTTCATAGCGCTTGAATGATGTGCGGCGTCAAATAAACAAATTGATGAGATCGAAGCCGTACCTTTTCCATTTGCTGCATCGGTCTGCAAATGTAGAGAAAGGGCGGCGGCGGCAAGAGCCGACTATATAAGTGGTAAGGTAAAGTCACTTCAGGCACGCTACCGCCCTGCCAAACACTATAGTGTTTAGCATAGCTTGTGTTATCAATGCGATAACTACGCTGCCCGGACAACCCAGTCGCGATTCACTTTCATTTTGTTGGCTTTGCCCAACAACTCCAGCAATACGATCACGCGCTGTTCGCCGTCTTCTTCGTTAAACACACCTTCCATGCCTGCAAGCGGTCCTTGCACCAACCGGATCGGCTCTCCTGCGCAAAACAGGGGGCGGTTGTCTTGGTGCAAACCGCTGTCTGCGTCAGCGCGCCGCATGATCGCCTCTATCACTTGCTCCGGCACTACCGCCGGCAGCCCGCCTTGACGCACCAGCCCGGACACGCCACGGGTGGAGCGCACCGGCGCGGTACTGCGTATGCCCGTGTCGATGCGCGAAAAAAATGCAGCGGGTTTGTAGGGGCGGTTCACGAATCGCCCGGGCAATTCGTGAATTGCCCCTACACGTCCGGGTTGTCTGGTTTTGTTAAATCAGGCCGGTGGATTGCAATCCAGCCATTTACAACCTTGTAAAGCTGCTCCGCCTGCTTGGTACACTCAATCACGGCCTGGTCGCAGATCGGGTCGCCTTCGTAATCGCTGACATTGCGCTGCTTGCGCAATGCATCCAGCACGATCACCGTGCTCTGTTCTAACCCGATGGTTTTTGGGAGAGTTTGAATCGCGGTTTGATGATGCCCCGGCTGACTGGTGGAAGTGCGATACCGATTCGCCCACAGTGCCACCATTGCGCACTGCATGATGGCCTTGTATGCGGCATCGAAACGATTCTCCCCGCTGATCTTTTTAGGGAATCTCTATAAACCTAA
>Ga0315281_10001346_pt1 | contig 36059 bp, 29 predicted proteins | sample YL17G07_0_MG_FD_204540 | JGI IMG/M metagenome (GOLD analysis project Ga0315281, IMG submission 204540) | Sediment microbial communities from Yellowstone Lake, YNP, Wyoming, USA - YL17G07_0 | ecosystem: Environmental > Aquatic > Freshwater > Lake > Sediment | place: USA: Wyoming | collected...
ATCGATCGGTATCCAGGCGTGCCCCCAGAGGAACCCGCCGTAGGCGAGGCACTTGCGCAGGGTGCAGACCTCGTGTGCTTCAGCGGGGACAAGTTGCTCGGCGGTCCGCAGGCCGGCATAGTCGTCGGCCGCGCCGAACACCTGGAGAAGCTACGCAAGGATCCGATGGCCCGCGCCGTCAGGGTAGACAAGATGCAGATAGCGGCACTCGAGGCCGTGTTGCTCGCGTACTCGCGCGGCGCGCAGTTCGACCTTCCCGTGTGGAGGATGTTGCGCGAACCCGCACCGGTGGTGAAGGAGCGTGCGGACGCTCTGGCGCGCGCGCTGCACGGCGGTCTGGAGGGCGCATCCGTCGAAGCCAGCGAGTCCGCCGTCGGAGGGGGATCCCTTCCGGGCTTCGCTCTTCCTTCGTTCGCGGTGCGCCTGAAGACGAAGGGCCCGGAGGCATTCGCGGCCAAGTTGCGAGCCGGCGATCCGCCCGTGTTCTGCAGGATGGAAGAGGACGCGCTCATATTCGACATGCGAACCGTCGAGCCAGCCCAGGTGACGATCCTCACGAAGGTCATCTCCTACGCCATGGCGAACGACGACGGTCGCGACGAAGAGTAGAAGCGCGCTCCGGTGAGCGGGACCGCTCAACTCCTCAGCGTTGTAGCCACCGCCGGGCACGTCGACCACGGCAAGTCCTCCCTGGTTCTGAAGCTCACGGGCATGGATCCCGACCGCTTCGAGGAAGAGAAGCGGCGGGGCCTGACCATCGATCTTGGCTTCGCGTGGCTCGCCCTTCCGTCCGGGGCCACGATCGGCTTCGTCGACGTTCCAGGACACGAGCGCTTCGTGCGGAACATGCTGGCCGGGGTCGGGCCCGTTCGCCTGCTGCTGTTCGTGGTTGCCGCAGACGAAGGCTGGAAGCCGCAGTCAGAAGAACATCTGGCGATCGTCGATCTGCTGGGAGTGGCCGGTGCGGTCGTCGCCCTCACGAAGATCGACCTAGTGGAGCCAGACAGGCTCGAACTCGCGAGAGCCGGCGTCGAAGAACATCTGCGAGGCACGGCCCTCGAAGGTGCACCCATCGTCGAGTGTTCCTCTCTCACGGGCGAAGGCCTCGACGCATTGGTGGCCTCGCTCGACGCGATGGTGAGGTCGGCCCCAGGTGTCGAAACGGGCGAACCTCCCCGGCCGCGTCAGTTCGTCGATCGCGTCTTCAGCGTCAAAGGCGCGGGAACCGTGGTTACCGGGACGCTCTCAGGCGGAGCACTGGCGGTCGGAGACGAGATCGAACTGTATCCGACAGGCGTTCGCGCGCGTATCCGTGGGCTCCAGTCGCACGATCGCACCCTCGAACGCGCCTTTCCCGTCTCGAGGGTAGGCGTGAACCTGGCGGGAACCGCGCGCGAGGATCTGGGCCGAGGAGACGTACTCGCGTTTCCAGGGCAGTGGCGCCCGACCAGCGTCTTCGAAGCTCGCGTTCTGCCGATCCGAGGGCTCGACCGACCCCTCTCCGCCCGCGGTGCCTACAAGCTGTACGCCGGCGCCGCCGAACGCGACGCGCGCATCAGGTTCCTCACCGACCCGGCGTCGCCCGAGGGAGCCTTCGCGCGCATCACCGTTCGCGAGCCGATGGTCCTGGACACATTCGACCGCTTCGTCGTCCGCGAGGCCGGCCGCCACGCCACCGTCGCCGGCGGACGGGTCCTCGACATCGCACCCCCCTTGCGCCCAGGCGCCGGCGCACCGGCGCGATTGTCTGCGCGAGAGAGAGCCATCCGCGACCAACTCCCCGCGCTGCTCGTGGCCGAGCGCGGCGCCGTCAGAGCGTCGGGCGTGACGCCTCTCACCGGAGCGCGAGCCGATGGGGTCGAAGGATGCGTTCGGACGGGCGACTGGCTCGTCTCTGCCGCCCTCCTCGCACAGGCAACAGCAGCCATCACGGAGGCGCTCGGGAGATTCCACCGGGACAATCCGATGCGCCCCGGCGCCGAGCTGACGTTGGTGAGGACCGCAGCCTCCGACCTCCTCACCCGACGCCGCGTACCGGCGGATCCCTCGCTGGTGCAAGGGATCATCGACGAGATGGTCGCCCGTCGACAGGTCGTCCGTGCCGGGAACAAGATCGGCTTGTCCTCCCACTCGGTCGCGGCCCGTGGCCCGGACGTGGACCGTCTTGTTGAAGCGGTGATGGCGAACGAGGCGACTCCGCCCACCATTGCCGAGCTGCAGGCTGAGGGGTTCCCGCGCGACCTCATCGACGTCGCGGCCCGGTCTGGTCTCCTCGTGAGGGTCTCCAAGGATCTGGTGATGAGCGCGGGATTCGTCGAGCGGGCGGAGTCCGCGCTGCGCGAACTGCCGGCCATCACGGTGAGCGCGTTCCGCGAGAAGATCGGAACGTCGCGCAAGTATGCGGTACCGCTCCTCGAGTACTTCGATTCCCGGGGCGTGACACTCAGGCGGGGCGAGACCAGGGTTCTGCGCCGACCCGAAGGCGTGTAGCGTTGGCCGCTACCCGATCTCAGCCGTGACGACGACTTCGACGGAGGCACCCAGCGGAAGCTCTACGACGCCCACCGCGGCGCGTGCATGGACGCCGGCTTCGCCCATCAGCTCCGCCAGAAGGTCACTCGCGCCGTTGGCGACCGCAGGCTGGTCGGTGAACCCTGGTTCGGACGCGACGAACACCTCGACCTTGGCGATGCCCTTCAATCGGTCGAACCCACCGAGCGCCTCACGCAAGGCGGCGAGCGCCTGAAGCGCGCAAAGACGTGCGGCCTCCTGTCCCTGTTCCACGCTGACTTCAGAGCCGAGACGACCCGGATGCACGTTCTCGCCGTCCACGCGAGCGATCTGTCCGGCGACGTATGCGATGTTCCCTGCGATCTTCACCGGGACATAGGACGCGACCGGGGTCGGTGACGCGGGAAGCTCGATGCCCAACTCTGCCAGTCGCTGTTCGATGTCCATGCGGATGCCCTCCTTGGGAACTCGATACTAGTCCGGCGGGAACTCCGGGGTCTGCGCGTCTTCGTCATCGTCCGCAGGCTCGGGCTCAACGCGCAGCAGCATGCCGTCGACGCCCCGCACGCGAACCCTGGCACCAGAAGGTATCGGCTCGCCGACCGCACGGGCGCGCCAGATCGTGCCCTTCACGTGCACCCCGCCCTCGGGGTTCAAGTCGCCGCGGGCCTCCCCGGTAAGTCCGACCAGCCCCTGCTGGGTCGTGGCGATGCGTTGATGTGCTTGCTGAGCCACCGTCAGGCCGAACCCGTAGTAGAGGACGGTGAGGACAAGCGTCACGATGATCACCGGAGCGGGGACGGCGATGGAGTCCGCGACGTCGTTGTACATCATGAAGGAACCGGCACCGAACGCGACGACCCCGAGCGCGGTGAGGACACCCAGCCTGTGCAACTGGACGTCGAGGATCAACAGAACGAAGCCGATCAGGAGCAGCCCCAGTCCCAGCCAACTGGGCGTGACCGCGAACGTGCCGTACGCCGCGAGTCCCAGCGCCACGACGCCGCACGTCCCGGCGAACCCGAAGCCCGGCTGGGTCAGCTCGAAGGCGAAACCCGCGAACGCGAGGACCAGCAGGACGTAGATGGCCGTCGGCGACGAGACCGCGTGCAACACCCGGCGCCACGGTCCCAGGTCGTGGTAGCGGAGATCGACGCCGGGGCCCTGTTCCGCGCTGGCCGTTACGGCGGTGTGGAGCACGACCGGCCCCGAATCCGTCTGGACGGTCCTGCCATCGACCTGCCGAAGGAGCTCGATGACGGTCGAAGGTGCCGGCTCGCCCGGCCGAAGTTCGTCGGTTACGCCGGCATCGATGGCCTGCTGAGAAGTACTTTCGGCGTCGCCCCCCGGAACCACCGCCACAGAGCAACCGGTGCCGGAACCCTGTGTCCACGACACCGCTCCCTGCCGTAGGTCGAGCGGGGACGCCGGCCCGACGCCCGACCCGGGTGAAACGCTCGCGAGCGCCGACGAGGCCACCATGACGGCGCCCGTGCCTTGGGCGTGGGAGCCAGCCGGACCCACCCAAACGATGACGGGCACCTGCGCACAGGCGACCCGTTCGACCAGGTCCCTCTCGGGAACACCGAGCGTGCCCAGCGTGTTGAGTTGGATCACCACCACGCTCCCCGTAGCCTCGGAGTCATCAAGGGCGCCGATCAGGTAGTCGAACATCGGACGATCGATGATGCCGTCAACCTTGATGACGTCCACAGCCGATCGCGCACCTCCAACAGACGAAGGGACGGCTGGCGACGGCGAGGTAGACGCGCTACTGGCCCCTGAACCCCAAGTGGGCCAAGCGAGCAGAAAGAACAGAAACAGGACAGGGACGTATCGACGCATACGCTGCCAATGGTACCGGCCCAGGTATCCTTCAAAAGAGCCGCCACTATGTCCGGACCCAAACACAAAGCCCGCAGCTCCAAGAACATCGACCTTCCCGGGGTCGTGCGCATCCCGTTCGAGTTGGGCCTGATCGTCGTCGTCATCCTCATCGCCGCAGGCCTCGTTGCTGCGACGTTCCTCCCAGCGTTCGCGAGCGTGAGCGATGTCACGAAGAAGGTCGAGGCGAAGCTCACGGAGGCCGAGAGCACGTTCCATCGCATCACCTTCCCGCAGACCTCGACGATGTACGCGGCCGACGAGAAGACCCAGATCGCAACCATCAACGGCGGAGAGAACCGTCTGCTCATCAAGCTGAAGCAGGTCGCACCCATCACACAGGACGCCGTGCTGGCGATCGAGGATCATGATTTCTACAACCACGGAGCTCTCGACGCGACATCGATCGTGCGGGCCGCGCTGGCGAACATATCGGCCGGACACGTGACGCAGGGTGGCTCCACCATCACGCAGCAACTGGTCAAGAACGCGGTGATCGGCAGCACCGAACAGACATTCCAGCGGAAGTTCCAGGAGGCGGCGCTGTCGGCGCGCATGGAGCGCGAGTACACCAAGGAGCAGATCCTCGAGCTGTACCTGAACGAGATCTACCTGGGCAATGGGGTGTACGGCATCGGCGCCGCTGCTGAGTACTACTTCGCCAAGCCGGCCTCGCAGCTGAATCTCGTGCAGTCCGCATTGCTCGCCGGGATGATCCAGTCTCCCGAGGGATTCAACCCCACCTCGAAGAAAACTCGGAAGGCCGCGCACGCACGACGCAACGTGGTGCTGGACGAGATGGCGAACTACGACTACATCACCGCTGCCCAAGCCGCCAAGGCGAAGAGGCAGCCTGTCACCTTGAACGTCACCCGTTCGTCCACGGCACCCACCGGCTTCTACGCCCATCACGTCGTCTACGACATCCTGAACATGAACAACAGCAAATGGGACGACATATTCGGCACGACCTACGAGCAGAGGCTGTATGCCCTCGGCTCCGGCGGCTTCAAGATCTACACGATGGACGACCTGAAGCTGGAAGCCGCTGCCCAGCAAGTGGCTCAGGCTCACCTGGGGAACGGTAAGGGTAAGGACACCGGCATCGCTTCGGTGGACCCGACCACCGGCGCCGTGAAGATGCTGCTCTCGGGAAAGAACTACGAGCGGGATCAGCTCGACCTCGCGGCGCCCGAGTTCACCGAGGGAGGAGACGAACTGGGTATCAGGCAGCCCGGTTCCTCCTTCAAGCCCTACACGCTGGTGACCGCGTTCAAGCAGGGCATCCAGCCATCGACGGTCTACTCGTACACCTCGCCCATGAAGATCGATGGATGGCACAACGGCTGCGGGTGCGTGGAGAATGCGGAGGGCCCGGGCTCAGGATCGGTGAGCCTATGGACCGCCACCGCCGACTCCATCAACGCGGTGTTCGCCCAGCTGATCATGGATGTCGGGCCCGCGGAAGTCGTCAAGACGGCGATGGACATGGGGGTGAAGCCCAGCCCTCTGCTGGCGGTTCCCTCCCTGACACTGGGATCGGTTCCGGTTTCGCCCCTGGAGCAAGCGTCCGGCTACGCGACGCTCGCGAATCACGGACTCTACTGCCCTCCCTACTACATCTCGAAGATCGTCGGACCCAGCGGCCATGTCGTCTACAAGCACCAGGTCAACTGTAAACAGGTCATCGACGCCGAGATCGCTGATCTCACCACCTCCCTGCTCGAGGGTGTGGTGACCGGCGGCACGGGAACCGCGGCCGCTCTGGGGCGTCCAGTAGCAGGCAAGACCGGAACCTCCCAAGACTCCGCCGACCTATGGTTCGTCGGGTACACGCCGCAGCTCTCGACCGCCGTCTGGGTCGGCTACCCGCTCAGCCATCAACCTCAGACGGGGGAATACGGTGGAACGGTCGCCGCGCCGATCTGGCATGACTACATGGTGTATGCGTTGCGAGGCATGCCTTCGGAGGACTTCCCTCCCACACCTACCCTCAAGCCCCCGAAGGGCAAGGTCCCCGACGTAGTCGGCATGAAGGTCGAAGACGCGACGGCCATCTTGGAGGACTCCAAGTACTTCGCGCATGAAACGGACGTGCCTTCCGACCAGCCGAAAGGTGAGGTCACCGCCCAGTCCCCGGCCGGAGGCGCCTCGGCGCCGATCGGAACGTCGGTGACCCTCGAGATCAGCACCGGAACGCCGGCTCCGTCTCCCTCGAAGGCCCCGGAGACCAAGATCCCCGATGTCGAGGGTCAGGTTCAATATGACGCCCAGAAGGTCCTTGTAGACGCCGGGTTCAAGGTCTGGGTCCGCTACGTGAGCGTCCTCGACAGGATGGAGAACCGTATCGTCCTCAGCCAATCACCGAAAGGTGGGAGCGACGGAAAGCCGGGTCAAACGGTCACCATCGCAGTCGGCCACTACACCTCGGGTGGCGGCTTCGGCGGCGGCGGCCCAAGCCCAAGCCCATAGCATCGACTTCGGATCGGCCTAGCCTGCGCCCAGTTTCCCCCTCACCCGCGCCTGAACCACGTTGCCGTCGACTTGTCCTTTGGCCTTGGCCATCACCTGGCCCATGACCTTGCCCACCTCCTTCGCGGAGGTGGCACCGGTGGCGACGATGGCTTCGTCGATCAGGGCGTCTACCTCGGATTCGGAAAGCTGCTCAGGGAGGAACGGCTGAAGGATCTCCAATTCCGCCTCCTCCTTGGCCACTAGTTCCGGACGGTTCCCCGACCTGTAGGCCTCGATCGACTCCTTGCGCCTCTTGGCTTCCTTGACGGCCACGTCCCGAACCTCGTCGTCCGATAGTTCGTGGAGAAGCTCCACTTCCTTGTTCTTGATGGCGGCAGAAAGCAGGCGAAGCGTGCTCAGACGGATCTTGTCGCCCGACTTCATCGAGTCCCTGATATCTGTTGAGATGTCTTCCTTGAGTTCGCTCACCGTAGAATCCGCTCCATGTTCATCCGTATCCTCGCGGCGTTCCTCGCCCTGGGAGTCCTGTGTGCAACGTACGCCGTCTTCATCGAGCGCAAGGCCTACCGGCTCGTGCGACGTCCGCGCCTTCCCATCCTACCGGCGGGCTCACAGGAGTCGCTATCCGTCCTGCACCTGTCGGATCTCCACTTCGTCCGCGGCGACAGGAAGAAGGCGAGGTTCTTGGCCGGACTGCCGGAGGCAGATGTCACGGTGGTCACCGGCGACTTCCTGGCCGAGCCCCAGGCTGTCGAGACCGTGGTCGCCGCCGTCCATCCGACGCAAGGAAGACTCGCGTCCTTCTTCGTGCTCGGTTCAAACGACATCTACGTGCCGGCACCGTTCAACCCGCTGCGCTACTTCTACCGCCGTCGCAAGAAGCGCGCGGGCGTGCGGGGCCGAGCGCTGGAGCTGGTCGAACAACTCTCCGCCGACGGTTGGACCTCTCTGAAGAACGAGCGCCGCGCGATGATGATCGGCGGCCTCGCGGTCGAGGTGGTCGGACTGGACGATCCGCACATCGGCCGGCACGACATGCGGGCGGCGCCGCGTAGCGCGCCGGAGAGATTCGGTCTGGCGATAGCCCACGCGCCCGAACCGGCGCCCGAACTCATCGCGCTCGGCTACGACCTCGTCCTCGCCGGTCACACGCACGGCGGCCAAGTGCGCGCCCCGTGGGGCCCACTGGTGAACAACTCCTCATTGCCGCTCTCGATCACCGCCGGGTTGTTCCGGATGGGACCCGGCCACCTGCATATCTCGCAGGGACTCGGAACCAGCAAGTACGCGCCGTTCCGCTTCCTCTGCCGCCCCCAGGTGGAGTTGCTGGAACTGGTGCAGAAGGACTGACCGCTAGCCGATGGCCTTCTCGAATACGCGTTCGTAACCCAGGACCATCGCTCCCTTGGAGAACTTCGCTTCGACACGCTCTCGGCAGGCCGCCGCGTCTATGTGGTCCAACAGTTGTAGTGCGGCAGCCGCCTCCTCTGCGAAGTTCTCAACACTCACGATGAAGCCGGTCTCGCCGTCAGAGATGACTTCGGGGACCGAACCGCGCGGCGTCGCTATCACGGGGGTGCCGCTGGCCATAGACTCGGTCATGACCAAGCCGAACGGCTCGACCCAGTCGATGGGGAACAACACGGCCTTGGCTCGCGCCAACAGGTCGGCCTTCTGCTCCTGAGTGATCTCCATGAGTACTTGCGTCCCCTCTGGCAGGATCTTCTGGACCTCGTCCCACTCCGCGAACTCGGTTTCATGCGCGATCTTCAGCGCCAGCACCAAACGGTCACCTGTGAGCAGCGCGGTTTCGACCGCCCGGCGCAGACCCTTCTCTGGCGCCGCTCTTCCGAGGAAGAAGAGGAAGTCCTCCTTCTCCTTCTGCAACCGATACAAGCTCGTGTCGATCCCGTTGTAGACCACCCCGCCGTAGTTCAGGTCGGGCATCCCGCTCTTCTGCGACTCGCTGATAGCGACGAACCACGCACGATCGCCCACCCGACCGAACAGCTCCTTCATCTCGGCAGTGAACGAACCGTGAAGTGTGTGCACCATCGGGACACCGCAGTTCAGCCCGGCGGCCAGCGCCGCGAAGGGCGAGTGGACGTGGTAGACGTCGAAGCGCGAAGGATCTTCGTACGCAAGAAGGGTATGGGTCGTGTCCAGCACGGGGTCGTTGATGGTGGCGGGCCCGGGAGCGACCTCGTAGGCGTACTCGAGCCTCGCCTTGGTCACCGAGTCTCCGGTCGCGAACAGGGTGACATCGTGACCGCGCTCGACCAACCCATCGGCGGCGAGGGCTACCACCCACTCGATGCCGCCGTATCCCTTGGGAGGGACGGCCAGCCATGGTGGTGCGACCTCGGCGATACGCATGTTCAAAGCCTACCCCCGGCGGGAACGGTAGACTTTCCACCGATCGAACCGGGACGTGGCGCAGTTTGGTAGCGCGCAGCGTTCGGGACGCTGAGGTCGCGGGTTCAAGTCCCGCCGTCCCGACTCAGACGGCCGCGACCGCACAGGTCGCGGCCGGCCCGTATGGTGGGGTCACATGAAACCTAGAACTCTCACCGTCATCGGCGGGGGGATCGCCGGCCTCGCAGCCGCTCGCGAGGCGACCTTGGAGGCCGAACGCGTCGGCCTGAAGCTCGATGTCACGCTGCTGGAAGCCACCGACCGCCTCGGTGGGAAGCTCTTCACCGAGCGACTCGACGACGACACCCTCCTCGAATGGGGGCCCGATTCCTTCCTGGCGATCAAGCCGCGAGGCGTCGGCCTGGCCAAGGAACTCGGCCTCGCAGATGAACTCGTCACGCCCGGACCGATGGGACTCAGCGCCTATCTATGGCTCAAGGGACGCCTGAGACGACTCCCACCGGGCATGGTGATGGGCGTTCCCACTGGCTTGAAACCTCTGCTGGTCGCCATGAGGGATGGGATCATCGGCCCCGTCGGCGCCGCGCGCGCGGGGATAGAGCCGCTCCTGCCAGCTTTCAGGGGCAGCGACGATCCAACCGTGGCCGAGGTCGCCCGGTACCGGCTCGGGAGGCAGGTGGCCGAGAGACTCATCTCGCCCCTGGTCGCAGGGGTGTTCGGCGTTCCGTATGACGAAGTATCGATGCGCTCAGCACTTCCTCAACTGGCCGACGCCCGCAGTTGGGTCGTGGCGATGGCAAGACGTCCCGCAACGACGGACGCTCCCATCTTCTATTCACTGAGGGGCGGCATGATCGGCCTAGTGGACGCCATCACGGCGGAGTTGCCGGACAAGGCGATCCGCACCGGCACACCCGTGACGTCGTTGCACAACACGACCGAGGGTTTCGTCCTGAACGGCGACATCGTGACCGACGCAGCGATCATCGCAACCCCGACCCACGCGACCTCGCCGATACTTGCCAAGGTGGCTCCCAAGGCCGCGGAAGCTCTGGCCCCCATCCGCTATCACGCTAGCGCAGTCGCCCTCCTGCGGTACGACCCCCGGTCTATAGGTCGCGAACTCGACGCATCAGGCTTTCTCGTCGCCCCCGAAGAGGGCCGAGCGGTTGCTGCTTGCTCGTGGCTCAACTCGAAGTGGCCCCACACCGATCGCGGAGAGGTCTGGGTCCGCGCGATAGTCACTGACGAAGCCCAGCTACGAGTCCCCGACGACGCCCTCAAGTCGCGGGTCGCGGCCGAGATGAACGAGTCGATCGAAGCTCGTCATTCCCCCAAGGAAGTACGTCTCCACAGGTGGTCCGACGCGCTGCCGATCTATTCGCCGGGACACTCGAGGCGCGTCGCCGACGCACTTGCCGCGCTCCCCGCCCGCGTGGCGGTCGCTGGCGCCGCGTATCGCGGCTTCGGCATCCCAGACTGCATCGCAACGGGGGAGGAAGCGGCCAGACGTCTGGTTCACGACCTCGCTACAAGCCCCTGACCTGCGGGAACACACGAGAGGTTTGACGCCTCGGATATCGCTGGGTAGGGTGTTTGCGGGCTGCCGAGACGGCAGCCTTACCCATATCGGACGAGCGACGGAGGGAAATGCGCGGCAAGAGGAAGCGGACCACGCGGCTACTTCTGGCAGCCCTGCTCGCACTTAGCGCGATCACGGTTTCCATCGCCCCCACTTCTGCCGCCCCCGGCGTCGATGCGTCGAAGCACCGGCTCGAAGTCGCCAAGACCAAGCTAGTCGACCTGAATTCGAAGTTCACCCAGCTCGTCGAGGACTTCAACTTCGCGCGGTATCAACTATCCCTGACTCAAGAGAAGCTCGTCGCCGCCCAGGCGACAGTCGACAAGGCGAGCGCCGTCGCCCAGGACGCCCAGGACGCCCTCGCAACGCGGGCCGTCGCCGCCTATCAGGGTGGCACGAGTAGCGCCATCGACATGCTCCTCGGCTCACAGGACTTCACCGAATTCACCTACCGTCTCGAGTTCCTCAACCAGATGGCCGCCAACGATGCCGACCTGGCCTCTGAAGCTCAGGTCACCGGCGAGGAAGCCCATCGAGCGGCCGAGGACCTCCAGGCCCTCAAGGCCGAGCAGCAGAAGCAAGCCGACTCCCTCGCCTCCGCGAAGGACCTCGTAGCCAAGAACATCTCGGCGCAGAAGAAGCTCGTCTCCAAGTTCCAGAACCAGTACGACCAGGCGCTGGCGGCGCAACAAGCGGCTCTCAGGGCGGCGCAACAAGCCGCCGCGGCGGCCGCGGCCGGGAGCACCACCAGCGGGAGCACCGGCGCGTTCGTCCCCGTCTCCTCTGGAGCTGCCGGCGCCATCGAAGCGGCGCGGTCGCAGACGGGCAAGCCATATGTGTGGGGATCGGCCGACCCGAACGTGGGCTTCGACTGCTCGGGGCTCACGATGTGGTCGTGGGCTCAGGTAGGCGTGAGCCTGCCGCACTCCTCCGCTGCCCAATACTCCGTGCTCCCGCATGTCTCGCGGGACCAACTGCAACCCGGTGATCTGCTGTTCTTCTACACCCCGATCCATCACGTCGCTATGTACACGGGCGGGAACATGATGATCCACGCCTCCAATCCAGGCGTTCCGGTGCAGGAGATATCCATCCCGGACTACTGGTGGGCTCTATTCGTGGGGGCCGCGAGACCGGGTTGAGCACAAGTGAGGCTGCGGAAGTCAAGCACCCTCGCCTTTCTGTACCCTTATCAGGCCTATGGACAAACTCGGACCCAGACACAAGATGTGCCGGCGCGTCGGCGAGCCCCTGTGCGGCCGCCCGAACTGCCCGTCGCTGAAGCGACCCTATCCTCCTGGTCAGCACGGTCGGGGGCGCAAACGGGCTACGGAGTTCCAGATGCGACTGCTCGAGAAGCAGAAGCTTCGGGCGATGTACGGGGTGAACGAGCGTCAGATGCGTGCCTACTTCGCGAAAGCCACGCGCCGCGAAGGTGTCACCGGAGAGGAACTCATCCAGCAGCTCGAGACACGCCTGGATGCGGTTACCCTGCGTCTCGGTTTCGGGCTGTCGCTGCGTCAGGCACGCCAGCTCGTCTCCCACGGTCATGTCCTCGTCGATGGAAAGCGCGTGGATATCCCCAGCTATCAGGTCAAACCGGGCCAGGCCATCGAGGTGAGCCCCAAGGCCCGGGTCTTCGTGGGTGTTCGAGAAGCGCTTGAACTCTCTCCCGAGCCGCCGCCCTATCTGTACCGCAACAAGGACGAGTTCTCCGGAACGCTGTCTCGCACGCCGGAGCGCACAGAGATCCCGTTGCCGGCGGCTCTGGATGAGCGCTTGGTGGTCGAGCACTACTCCTAGTCCCACCTTTCGGACGCAGTTCCAGATGGCGTTTGACGTTCCCGCACACCCCGCATAGCTTGGAGCCATGAAGTGGCGGGTCTCCGGCGAATACGTGATGGCTTGCACGTGCACGGGCGATGTCCACTGGCCCATCGACGGTTCGCTCAGAGACGGAACAGGGGCGTGCGAAAGCGTTGCGGTGTTCAGGCTGGATAGTGGGGACTACCATGGCGAAGCACTCGACGGCCTGACGTTCGCGATCTTCAACTTCTTTCCGACGAAGCTATCCAGCGGAAGCTGGGAGATGGGGATCGTCGTGGACCAAAGCGCCGGCGACGTGCGGACGGCCGGCATCGAAGCCATCGTTCGAGGCGTCGAGGGCGGACCCTTCGGGGCCGTCGGCTTCCTGGTTGGCGATTACCTGGGAACCGATCTGGCCGGCGTTCGATACCTGGAAGGAGGGTCGCCCTACGGCGACATCGAGGGGCGCGGCCGCTTCGTCTTCCAGCCAACGCTCGATAGCGAGGGACAACCCGTCTTGGCGCCCAACGGGATGTTCGCATTCGCCGAGGGATACAAGATCGGGCGCGCGCAGGGGAAGGTCAGGGCGTTCGGACGCGCGTTCGCCGTCGACTACGGCGAGTTCGGGCGGTTCTCCTTCAACGACGAAACCACCGGGGTCGAACGAGAGTTCCGGCCCAGTCGCATCACGGCCGTCTACGGCGACGCGAGGGCGGTCAAGCAGCCGCAGCCTACTGGGGTGGCGCCAGAGCGTGGCGCACGAACGCGATGACTTCGCGCTCCCTGCGCTTCAATGTGGCTCGTCCGGAGTCCTCGCCGACCACCGCGTGGAGGACGCCGGCTTCCGTGAGAGATCCAACAACACTCGTATAGAGGGTGAAGAGAAGCATCGCGGGATCCTGCTTCCTGATGTGCCCCCCAGCCATCTCTTCCTTGAGGTATCCAACTGCTCTCTGTCTGAGAGGCTCCAGGTTCCGCGCGAAATCCTCCACCGTTTCTGGCCCCAGACGCCCCGCCTCTCTTACGAACGCCGGGAACTCGGGCCAATCTTTCGCCAGATGGAACACAGCTCGGATGACGGCGACAGCTCTGTTCGTCCTCGTCTGAGCGAGAGCTTCATCAAGCGTCGCAGCCACGCGTGCGCTGACCTCTTGCACCGCGGCTTCCAATAGAGCCTGCTTGGTCTCGAAGTAGTACAACAGAGTCTGCTTGCGGACCCCCGTGGCACCAGCGATCGCGTCGAGGCTCGTCGCGTCGAAGCCCTTCTGACCTATCTGACGGATCGCCTCGTCCAGCAACTCCTGCCTGCGAGCTTCGCCGGAGGGGCGCGCCATCTAGCGCTTCCAGGCTCGCTTGGGGCCGCGCCTCGCCGGAGACTTCGAGCCCTCCCAGACGCGCAACCACTTGGGACCTTGGGGCCCTGTGGGCGGAGGAGTCTCCCCTTTCGACGCCCGCTTCAGCGATTCCCACCACGTCGTGCGGTCCTCGTCCATCAGTTGCGACACGGCTTGGGTCATGCGTCGGGAGAACTCGTTGTGGGTTTCGCCCGGCTGCGGGCGGACCGCCTCGCCGAAGCGGACCAGGACCGGCGGGCGACCGCCCTTGGGCCAACTCGATCCCTTGGGCATCGCCGCGTACGACCCGGTGATGCCTATCGGGACGACCGGGACTCCGTATTCGACGCACATGCGCGCTGTCCCGTGCCGGAACCGTTGCATCCATCCATCAGGTGTCCGCGTCCCTTCCGGGAACACGAGCAGGTTCCACCCCCCGTTGAGGAGGCGCCGCGCAGTGGGGATCGACTGGCCCTTACCGCCGCGGTCGATGGGAAACGCGTTGTATACCAATCCCGTGGCGAGCGACTTCCACCACGTGTCGAAGAAGTAGTCAGCGGCGGCACCCGTGGCGGTCTTGCGCCGCCACTTCACCGGAAGGGACGACATGATCAGTCCCGCGTCGAGATGACTGGAGTGATTCGACACGAAGATGACAGGTGCGGCGACCCGGTCGAGATTGTCTACGCCTTCTATGGTCGGTGAGACCTCGTTGAAATAGATGGGCTTCATGATCACCCGGTGTACGAACTCCCGCGCTGCCTTGCCGGCGGGGGTCCGGGCCCACCCCGTGGGGAACTCCTTGCGCTCGGGCTCGTCCTGGAACGGTTCCGCCGAGCGCGGGGTGAGGGGCCTGCGGCTCCAACGCCAGCCTTGCGCAACCTGTTTGATGTCTTCGTAGAGCGAGCTACCCACGGCCAACCTCCATCAGCAGGGCCCCATCAGCGCACGTCCGCCATCGTCAGTGGCGGAGAGTGCAGATAGGTGATGGATGGCGAGCGTCCAACCGTCTCGCTCGCCATCTCAAGGGCATCAGCGAACGACGATGCGCTGCGGTATCCCAGCCGCGCGACCGACTTGCGGTCCCCTCCGACGATGATGACATCACCCAGGTAGTCGCGGCCATGCGCCCCCCAATACCACATGTAGAACGGATGCACGCCGTGATAGGCGTAGGATGTGCGGTAGAGATGTCTGTACCACGGGTCCTCGGCGTAACGCTGCTCGTATCTCTTCTCGATCTCGGCAGGGTCGGTTGTGTCGGCCAGCACCTCCTCGAAGAAGTCCACGTATGAAGGGTGATGCACCTGTTGGAACTCCCATGACACTGGGTGATGCATGATCGCGACGCCGCCTGGCCTCGCGATCGGCTTGTTCTTGTACATGTTGAAGAAGTAGCCGAGACCCAAGCAGTGCACCAATACCGGGTTCATGATCGAGTTAGCGTTGTAGGGCCCGAGGTACGGCAGTCCGAAGACCACGATGTCGGACTGACCGTCCACCTCGGTGGTCAACTGCCTATCCACGTTCCTCAGCGTGATCGCATGCACAGCGTCGGTTTCGCCTGCGGTGATGCCCGTCACCCCGTAGTCGGCCTTGATGCGCTGCCAGAACTCGTGGCGCACCCTCCCAGGTCCCAAATCGTTGGCGCGCTTGGCACCCAGATACATACCTTGGTCCGCGAGCGACCACTCCCACTCGCGCTTGTTCAGGAAGCCGAACTGCTTGGGGAACGTGTCGTTGTTGAGCGTGGTCTCTATCGTGAAGATCTTGACTCCCGCTCCGCGTAGAACGTGCGCCATACGGTCACATGAGTGATGGATCTCGCTCTTACCGCCGGTCGGATCCATATATGAGGTGGAGTGCATCATCGTGTGGACATTGTGATGATGCTTGATACTCCGGTACGACGCCAGTCCGACGGGGATCGACTTGTTGCCGCCGTCCATGGGCACGAGGTTGATGTTCACGTAGACGATCAGATCACTCTCGGCCGCCCGCCTGTTGAGATCCACGTCCTCGTCCTTATCGGTCTTGCCGATCAGAGTGATACCTTCAGGATCCTCCGCGTCGTGATTGGTGAGGTCCTTCGGATAGAACGATCGGTGCACGCGCTCGCCGACGGCATGCTTGATCTCTTCGCTCGTCATCCTCCGATGCAACGCGTTCGCGACGATCAGCTTGATGTCTTCGACTCCCTTGCGCGCGGCCATCTCGACCACCTGCTCGATGATCAGGCCGCGAACGTCAGGGGTCTTCATCGGCGGCAGCGGCAGCGAGATGTCGTCAAACGCGATCGTGAGGCGCATCCCCGGCTTGAGCAGTTCAGAAAGCGGCTCGGAACCCTCGGGGTGCTGCAACGCGTGACGTATGGCTCCTCGAACATCCTTGATGCCCGGAAGCGACTCCGGTGGGTAGATGACACGCGAGCCCAGCGGGAACTTCTGCAGGTGGAACCCTTCGCCCTCGTGAACGAGGAGCGGAGGGGTCCGCTCGTCCACCTCCAGTACGAATCCCGGTCGCGTCACTTGTTTCCTCCTTGTTCGAATACGACTTTGAGTGTTCCCAGCTTGCCTGCCGAAAGAGCGTGGTCCAGCGCCTCACGCCAGCGCACCAACGGGTAGCGCGCGCCCACGAATCCTTCCAGCGGCGCGGTTCCCGCCAGTTCCATCGCGAGGTCGAACGTGCGCCGCTTCATCCCGGCGACTTCTTCGTTCCCGCTCGTGTAGGAACCGAGTAGTTCTAGTTCCCGGAACCAGACCGGCGAGAGGTCCGCACCTCCAGCCGGTATCCCGGAGAGGACCACACGGCCCCCGGCTCGCGTCGTCCGCAGAGCCAGGTCCAACGAAGACCTTGAGCCCGCGCAGTCCAGGGCTACGTCCACACCGCCCAGAAGGTACTCGGAGCCGAACTCCGGCTCGAGCTTCAACGCATGGGTCGATCGGCGCAGCGCCGTGACCGCTTCGGACGCAGAGACTACTTCGTCGGCGCCGAGCGCACGCATCAGATCGCGCTGGCGCGGGTGTTTGGCCACCACGGTGACCCGTCCGACCTCAGTGAGCGCCCGCAATGCCACAAGCACCAGCGCTCCCACCGTTCCGGCGCCCACGATGAGGGCGCTCTCGCCGGCGATGGCACGGCCGCGCAGCGCCGAATGGATCGCGCAGGAAAGTGGCTCCACCAAGACAGCACGCTCGTCAGGAAGCGAGTCGGGGACGGGGTGCAGCTGGGAACGGTGAGCGATCATGCGCCCGCCCCAGCCCCCGCTCGTGTCGCGGCAGTAGCCCGTCTGCAGCCCGGCCTTCACGTGTCCCTGCGTTACTCCGTCGCAGCGTCCCGTCTCACCAACGCGGCACGCAGTGCACGGTTCGATACCTCGGGCAACACATGTCAGCACGGGGTCAAGTACGACGCGTTGCCCCACTCGCAGATCTTCAAGGTCCTCAGCCATCTCGCCGACGACCTCATGGCCGGGCACGAAAGGCATCGAAACCAGTGGCCCGAAATAGAACGACGACTTGCCCGAGAGCAGCGCCAGATCCGAGCCGCATATCCCGGCGAGCCTGGGCCGCAGGGTTGCCCAGCCGGGGCCGGGCAACTCGGGGTCAGGCCTGGTGATAAGCCTGATGGGAGCCAACGGGCCGGCCAGCAACCCAGGAGCTCGCTTCCCAACGATCTTCGCCGACACGAATCTGGGAACCGACCGGTACAGCTCGAGGACCTCGCTCATTTCAACATCTCCGGCACCCAGGAGCGGCCGGCCACGCCCTCGAGGTCCCACTCCTCGATCGGCCAGCGCCGCTTCTTGGCGAACCTGTAGAGAGACACATCGGGATTGACGGCCACCGGGTTCCCGACCGCGCGCAACATCGGTAGGTCCGAATGCGAGTCCGCATACGCGAACGACTTGCGGAGATCTACGCCCGTCTCGTCAGAATAGCGCCGCAACCAGGCACCTCGCGCCTCGCCCACGAGCGGCGGCTCCTCCAAGAAGCCGGTGTAGCGACCATCCTTCTGAACCAGATCGGCGGCGATCACCAGATCGAACAGCGGAGCTATCGGCTCAACGAAGATGCCGAGCGTCGCCGTTACAAGGATCGTGCGGTGACCGTTGCGGCGATGCTCGCGCACCCTGCGGATGGCCTGGGCGGAGCAGCGTTGCAGCAGCATGTCCGCCGCGAACTCGTTCACCAGTCGCTGAACCTCTTCGACATCGGCGCCTTCGTAGCGTCTGTAGAAGGTGCGGAGGAACTCCCCTCTGTCGCGCTGATCCTGCTTCAGGTACTTGGGCGAAGCTGTGGCAACCGAGAGCATCTGCCCGACCCAGTCCTCGTACGGCATATCGCGCAAGCGGATCCACAGATAGGTCTCCACCACGTTCGATGCGAGGATCGTTCCCTCCATGTCGAACGCAGCGATGATCGGGGCGTCGTCTGAGGCAGGTGTCATCTTCACCCGTGGGATCGAATGCTTCTTGGCCGCTCTGCGCAACGACTCAGTGACGGCCGGACAATGGATGTCCTGCAAGTAGCGACGCCAGTCAACCACTTCGCAATCGAAACCGAACTGCGTCTTCTCGTCTGCGCTCAATGAGCGGTGCAGCGCAAGGGTTCTGTCGTCGGTGTAGATGACCTCGGCCTCGGTATAGGTCCCGTAGAGGTCGGCGTAGCGGCGCATGAACTCGACGCGCCCGCGATCTTTGTCCACGCGCGCAGCGAGATCCCGTGTCTTCTTGTTGCGCGGCATGATCTTGACTACCTTATCGGCGAGATCCACAAGCTTTTCGCCCGTCTTGAGCATCCGCTCTACCTTGAGCACGCCCGGGAAGTCCCATTCCGGAACCTTGATCGCGCCACGCCTCTCTTCGGCCGGCAGCGGATCCTTCTCGAAATACTCCTTCACGAGGTCGTACACGCGCCTGAAAGGCAGCGGATTCCTCGCACCCGAACACACGTGGTAGTACTCGATCGTCTCGGTGATGGGCTCGGCCGCCACAGCAAGCAACGCGTTCACCACGAGGTCCACCGGGATGACATCGAGGATGCCTTCCGGGATACCCGGGAACTCGGGCAGGTTCCCCCTGCCGTACGCGAGGATGATGGGCTCGGCCATCTTGAAACCCTCGATCCAGCCCGGGAACGGCTGCTCCCACGCGGACTCGACGATGGAAGGCCTTACGATAGTCATAGGCAGTCCACCCTGCGCCGCAAGCTCCTCTGCGCACCTCTCACCCAGTGCCTTGGTGAAGGTGTAGTTGTCGGGCCAACCCATGGTCTGCGACCGCGCGCGTCCGTACTCGACGAGACGTTTCGTGACCCACGTCTTGCGTCGATCCTCTGCGTCGGCCGCCACCGTCTGCGGGCCCGCTCGCCCGTGTTCCTTCTTCGCCTTTGACATGAAGTCGTCGAGCAGCTCGGGACGACGGCTCGAGGCTTCGACCGTCTCGCGGGCAGAGAACGCATAGGCCATCTCCGCGCGCCAGTCGATCTTGTGCTGCAGCGGCCCTTCCGGGATCACGCCCTTCGTAGAGCCGGCAACGTACGCGGTGGAGGTGTGTATGACGTGCGGCTTCGCACCGGAAGCGATGACCGCCTTGTACAGGTTCTCGGTCCCGAGCACGTTGGTGCGGAAGCCGTCATCTATCGGAGGATCGAAGCTCACGGTCGCGGCGCAGTGGAACAGCAGGTCGACGTCGCCCGGCAGAAGCGGCAGTTCGTCGGTGAAGTCTCCCTCGATGATCTCGATCCGCTCCTCCAGGAGACGCTGAACGACGTCTTCGCCATCGCGCTCCCGGAGCCGTCGGAAGCACGGGCGTCTCAGCAGTTCCTCCATCCGGGCAAGCCCCGTCGAGCCGAACGATGCCCGCACCAGCAACACCGGAGTGGCCTCCGGGCAATCGAAAAGCAGGCGCTCAAGCAACGCCTGACCGAGGAATCCGGTCACGCCGGTGATGAGGATGCGCTGGCCTGCCAGCTGCTCGCGAATCAGTTCGTGCCTCCAGACGTCTCTACCGTCTGGTAGATAACCATATCTACCAGTTGGTAGGCAAGGGGCGGGGCCAGCTAGGCGGAAAAGACCTTCTCGGCTATCTGGATGGCGTTCAGAGCGGCACCCTTCCTGAGATTGTCGGCGCAGCTGAACAGAAGCAGGCCGTTGGGGCGACCTTCCGCCTGGCGGATCCTGCCCACCAGCGCGTCGTCGCCACCGGCGGCCTCGATCGGGCTCGGATAGACGCCGTTGGCAGGGTCGTCGCGCAACTCCACACCGTCGGCACCACGCAACACCTCCCGCGCCTCGTCGGGAGTGATCGGTCGGTCGAATTCCGCGTACAGCGAGACAGCGTGGGCGAACGTCGTTGGAACACGCACGGCCGTTGCGGCAACGAAGAGATCCGGAACGCCCAAGATCTTGCGTGGTTCGGCCATCATCTTGGCTTCCTCGCCGGTATAGCCGGTCTCCTCGAAACTCGCGATCTTCGCGATGACGTTGTAGGCGATGGTCTTGCCGAACACGTCTCCAGCGGGAAGCGCGCCGAAGTCAGGATGGGCCAATCCCTCCTCATGTCCGTGTAGCTTGGCCACCTGCTCTTCGAGTTCGACCACGCCCTTCCAGCCAGCGCCCGAGACCGACTGATACGACGAGATCACGAGCGAACGCAATCCCGCCATCCTGTGAAGAGGACCGATGGGGAGCATCGCGGTGATGGTCGTGCAGTTGGGCACAGCGATGATATTGGAGCGCCGGTTCTCGAGTGCCTCGGGATTCACCTCAGGGATCGACAGTGCGACGTCCGCATCCATGCGAAACGCGCTGGAGTTGTCGATGCACACCGTTCCAGCAGCAGCTGCCTCGGGCAAGTACTCCCGACTAACGGATGCGCCCGCCGACACCAACGCGAGGTCAACATCAACGAGCGCCTCGGAGGTCAATTCGCGTACATCCACGTTCGCTCCGCGGAACCTGACCGACGTCCCCGCTGAGCGTTGCGAGGCAAGCGGTATCAACTCGTCCAGAGGGAATCCTCTTTCCTCGAGGATGGACACCATCCTGCGGCCTACCGCGCCTGTTGCACCGATGATCGCTATTCGCATGCCCGGAATCCTACGATCCTCCGTTCAACTTGAACTTGGCGTGTATCGCCTGAACCGCCCTCGCGGTGTCGGCGGCCCTGATGACGCAGGAGATGCGGATAGAAGAAGTGGAGATCATCTCGATGTTGATGCCCTCGTCGGCAAGAGCCTCGAACATGTCTGCCGCAACCCCGGGGTGCGACTTCATGCCAGCCCCCACGAGCGACACCTTCGCGATGTTGTCGTCGATCTCGTAGCGAGCAGATCCTGAGTCTGCGATCACGCGGGCCATCACCTCACCCAGCCTCGGGAGGTCGGCCTTGGGTGCTGTGAAGGACATGTCGGTCTGCCCATCATGCGAGACGTTCTGCACGATCATGTCGACGTTTACACCGTCATCGGCGATATCGCGGAAGATGCGTGCCGCGACCCCCGGCTTGTCAGGAACGTCCACGATGGTCACCTTCGCCTCACTATCGTCGTGCGCCACACCCGAGATAAGCGCTTGTTCCATGCCTTCCTCCTCGTCCTTCACCCAAGTACCCTCCGTATCGTTGAACGACGAACGAACCATCAACGGCACGCCGTGGCGTCGCGCGTATTCGACCGACCGCAGCTGCAGCACCTTCGCGCCGCTCGCCGCCATCTCCAGCATCTCTTCATACGTCACTTGCGGGAGTTTGCGGGCCGCCGGCACGATGCGCGGATCGGCGCTGAAGACACCGTCCACGTCCGTATAGATCTCACATGCGTCTGCGCCGAGAGCGGCGGCCAGCGCAACCGCGGTTGTGTCTGAACCGCCGCGGCCGAGGGTGGTCACGTCGTAGGCCGTCGATACCCCCCCGAATCCTGCGACGATGACGATGCTGCCCTCGTCGACGGCCTGCTGGATGCGTCCCGGACGCACGTCGACGATCTTGGCCTTTCCGTGCTCCGTATCGGTGATGATCCCTGCTTGGGAACCCGTGTAGGACGCTGCCCTGTGGCCTGCGGCGTTGATCGCGATGGCCAGCAGCGACATCGCGATGCGCTCGCCGGCGGTGAGCAGCAGGTCCATCTCGCGCGCGTTGGGGAGAGGAGTAAGTTCCTGGGCCATCGCGAGCAAGTCATCCGTGGTCCTTCCCATCGCGCTGACGACCACGACCACGCTGTTGCCCGCCTCAGCAGTGCGCACGACGCGTCCGGCCACCTCGCGTATGCGCTCGGTAGATCCGACCGACGTGCCGCCGTACTTCTGAACGATGAGTGCCAAGGCGAAGCTGACTCCTGCTCCGACGAATGGCCAGCCTAGCACCGCTGTAGCTACATCTCTCGGCGGCCCTCCAAGGCCTGGGTGAGTGTCACCTCGTCCGCGTACTCGAGATCGCCGCCGACGGGAAGACCACTCGCCAGACGCGACACCTTCACTCCGATGGGCTTGAGTAGCGCGGCGACGTACATGGCGGTGGCATTGCCTTCGAGGTTGGGGTTGGTCGCGACTATCACTTCGGTCACCGCGTCTCGTTCGACGCGGTCGATCAGTTCCTGCACGCGCAGATCCTCGGGCCCGATGCCATCGAGCGGCGAGATGGCCCCGCCCAAGATGTGATAGCGGCCGCGGATGACCCCGGCCTTCTCAACGCTGGCAGCGTCCTTGGGCTCCTCTACGACGCATAGCACCGTCTTGTCGCGAGATGGATTGCGACATACGAGACAGAGTTCGCCCTCGGCAACGTTCCCGCATTCTCGGCAGAAGGCGACCCGTTCCTTGACCCGGATGATCGCTTCCGCCAGGTTCTTGGCCTCCAGGTCGTCGATCTTGATCAGGTAGAAGGCGAGGCGCTGCGCCGACTTCGGGCCGATACCCGGAAGGCGGGCAAGCTCGTCTATCAGCTCCTGGATCGGACCTTCGTACACGAGCTACTCCCGGCCCTCGACATCGGACGAGATCTCCGCACCGAGCTCCCTCTGCAGGCGAGCGATCAGATCCGACTCGGAGGGCGCTGGTTCATCGTCGGTGTCGATGAGGACCTCTCCGCCGGAATCACGGATGACGCATCGTATGTGCGGAGAAACGCCGAAGAGTGCGTTGATCGCCGTGCGCAGTTCCTGTTCGCGGTCCTGGATCTTCTTCACGCCGAACTGCCGGTCCGGCGGAAATGCCAGCTCGAGCGTCTCGCCATCAAAGGTGATGGGGGTTGCGACCTGGATGAACGTGACCAGCACCGACTGGCGAGAGGCCCGGAGTTGGGCGATCAAGTCGGGCCAGGCCCGACGGAAGGAATCAACGTCCAGGTTCCCTGCGGCTGCGACGGGGATGGGAGTCTGGCGAGTTGTGGCCGCGGCTTCCACTGACGGCGAAGCAGGCTCCTCAACCTGCTCGGATCTCGCGGCGGGTGCGCCGCTCGACCTCGTCGACGGTCGGGGAGCCGCCTTCGCCTTGACGACCGGCGGTCGCGCAGCCTCCTCCGCCCCGGCAGGGGCCGTCGCAGAAGCGGGTGCGCCGCTTTCGACACCGGCCAGGCGCTCCAAGCGCTCGATGCGGGAGACGAGCGAGTGGGGACTGGGGTCGGTTTCGGGGACTCCGGCTCTGACCAGAGCGAGCTCCAGGGTCAACCTCGGGGAAGTGGTCCAGCGCATATCGGCTTGGGCGGCCAGTAGCAGGCCGATGATGCGGGAGAGCTCGGCTGGGGAGAACTTGGAGGCCTGGGCCCGGATGCGTTCGTATTGGTCTGCCGTTGCGTCTACGAGACCGGCTTCGTCCGGGGCGGCGTGGACTATCAGTAGATCGCGGAAGTGGGTGAGCGTCTCGGTGGTGACGTGGCGGAGGTCCTGGCCCTCCTGTACGAGCTTGTTGACCAGGCCGAAGACGGTTCGCGAGTCGCCGACCGCCAGGGCGTCGGCAAGCGCGTACTGCATCTCGAGCGGAGGGGCTCCGAGGAGTGCGCTCAGCACCTCCTCCGTGATCTCACCGCCGCCGAGAAGTGCCGCCTGGTCCAAGACCGAAAGCGCGCTGCGCACCGAACCCTCGGAATGGCGGGCGATGGCGTCCGCCGATATCTCGCTGAGCTTGATGTCCTCTGCATCCGCGATCTTCACAAGGTGAGCGGCCAGCACTTCAGAACCAACGCGGCGAAACTCGAAGCTCTGGCAGCGCGAGACTATGGTCGCGGGGATCTTGTGGGGCTCGGTAGTGGCCAGCACGAAACGAACACCCGGGGGCGGCTCTTCGAAGACCTTCAGCAACGCGTCGAACGCCTCGCGCGACAGGCGTTGGGCCTCGTCGATGATGTAGACCTTCTCGCGCCCCATGGCCGGGGCCGTGGGCGCGCGTTCGCGCAATTCGCGGGCATCGTCGACGCCTCCGTGCGATGCGGCGTCTATCTCGCGGACGTCCATGTGGCCGCCGTCGCGGATGGTCACGCACTGCTCACAGACCCCGCACGGCTCGGGCGTCGGGCCCTCGTCGCAGTTCACCATCTTCGCGAGGATGCGCGCCGTGGAGGTCTTGCCGGTCCCGCGAGGCCCGCTGAAGAGGAAGGCGTGCGCAAGTCGGTTGTCGCGGACGGCGCCGGTCAGCACACGGATGACGTGTTCCTGACCGAGCACCTCCGACGGTGTCTGCGGCCGGTACTTCCTATAGAGGGACTGGTAGTGCTTCTCCTCTGCCACCTGCCGCCTTCCCCTGGCCGCCTTCTCTGACGAAGAGCGACCGTGCACCCGCCGTCGACCACGATCGACTCGGTCGTTTCCTCGGTGCGAAGCTCCAGCCAGGCGTCCCTGCGGCACCCGCCACTACCTTCTTACGGCTGCTTCCTTCCGGACCTGACCGGGTTCGCAGGGTGACGTCGCGCAGGACCCAACCTTCAACACTTCGCACCGGGGGCTGCCCCGGGCCGACCGGACCTCGGACGGGGATTCAGCCCCGCTGAAGCGGATTGCGGGTTACAGGGCACCGCTGGCTCCCCGCCTAGCACGGTCGCTCGCGAGTATACCCCCCTCCCCCGATACGGCCTTTCCGGAACCGATCGTGTCCGGCGAGCGTCATACTGGACATGGTGAAGCGAATGATCATCCTTACGCTGGCAACGTTCACACTCGCGTCCTGCGACTCGGCTCCCGACACCAGCTCCCCACACGCTACGCCCCCCGATTCGCCGGTTTCCACGGTCGTGCCGCCGGGCACGGATCCGGAACCGGAACCCCTTCCCTCCCCCTCTCCCATCGAACCCACCACAGGCCTGCAGGAAGTCCGCATGGTTCCGTGGCAGGACGCGCTCGTGGGCAGAGACGACCGGACGCTCACGCTCACGTGGTGGACCGGCCTTCCCGCGTGCGTCGCCCTCGACCACGTGGACATCCGCTACAGCAGCAAAGACCTCACGGCCACGCTCTACGAGGGAACGGTCCCTCCGGGCGACCAGGCGTGCGCCGAGATCGCGGTGTTCGCCTCCACGACCGTCGAACTCGACCAGGACGTTGGCGGGCGAAGGATAGTGGACGGCATAGCCTCGACGGACCCCGCGCCCATCGGCTGATCAAGGGCGGTGGCCGAGGGATTCGAACCCTCGGACGAGTTTCCCCGTCACACGCTTTCCAGGCGTGTCCCTTCGGCCGCTCGGGCAGGCCACCGGGGACAGTCTACGGAAGGGCGGCGGGCGGGGTTGCGTCGGGTGGGACCGCGGGCAGCGGAGCCGGAACGGAGTGCGGTTGCTCGGCAAGCAGCTCCTTCAACCTGGCGGCCAGCTTCGTTTGCAGCTCGGCGTGGGCCGCCTTACTCGCGAGGTTGTCCAGCTGGTCCGGATCTGTCTGTAGGTCGTAGAGCTCGCGCCACCCGTTCGCGTACTCAACGTAGACGTAGCGCTGGGTGTGGACTCCCTCGTACGGCGGCGGCCCTTCCACCCCGGTCAGGTCGGCGCCCAGCCACTCGACAACGAAGCCGCTGCGACCGGCGGTCGGCGCTGAACCCGACGAAGGATCCCAGGTTGCCGGATCCCACTCCAGTAGGGGAACCAAACTCGTCCCGTCCAGCGGACCCGGTTCGGCACCGGCGAGTTCGGCGATGGTGGGCGCCAGGTCTATGTTCAGAACCTGCGCGGGGTTCGACCGGGCCTGATCCGCCCACGGAAGGCGCCAGACCATCGGGACCCTGATCGATTCCTCGTAGGGCCAGGTCTTCGACAGCAGGCGATGCTCTCCCAGCATCCACCCGTTGTCAGACGTGTAGATGATGATCGTGTCGTCGAGAACACCCCTCTGCTTCAGCGCATCCACGATCTTCGCTACACCCTCATCCAGCGAGATCAACGCCTCCCGCTGATGTTCGTTCATGTGGTCCGCAACCCCGATGTCGGGAGCGGTCAGAGGGACCACCCGACCATCCCAAGGCTTGTCAGACGTGTCGGGCTCGTTGAACGCGGGCGGGCGGAACGGCTGGATGCCCGCGTACACACCGACATCATCGGGGGCAGCGATAGCTGGACGGTGGGGGCTGCTGGGCGCGAAGTAGAGGAAGAACGGGTCCGGCGTATTGGCGATCCAGTCGGTGGCGAGTCCCGTCAACACGGTCGTCTGGTAGTCGGAGGGTCCTGCGCCGTAAGTGACCTCGCGCCCGTTCTGGGTGATGGTCGCGTTGTAGTAGTGGTCGGCGGCCTCGCCCACGATCGCGTCCCACGTGTCCCATCCGGGAGGGATGTAGCAAGCCGGAAGCGCTTCATAGTTGTTCAGGTACTTGCCGATCAGGGCCGTGTGATACCCCGAGGAATGGAGCCAGGTGGCCAGTGTCGAGCCGTCATCGAAGGCGGGCGCGCCGCCGTGCTGTCCGAAGTTCTCGTAGACCCCGGTATGGCGGGAGTACTGCCCCGTAAGGATGCTCGTTCGCGAAGGGCAGCAGACCGGCGTGGTGACATATGCATTCGGAAAGGTGACGCCATGTCCTCCCAGTAGCGTCTGCACGCCGGGCATGGAATCCATCGAGTCGAAGCGTTGGTCGTCCGAAAGGATCAGGACAACGTTAGGAGCACCTCGCGCGGCCGTACCCGTGGGCGGCGGCGGATACGCGATGCCGGGGCACGACGGCGACGTCTCGGTTGCCGCGACCACCATCATGGCCACGACAACGAAGAGCGCGGCCGCGACCGCGAGATCCCGAACCCGTTTCACAGCGCGCCCATCCTAGCCCGCCTTGCGGTTCGTTCTGCCCTTGAGAAGAGATCGGCCGCCCGCCGACGGGCGGCCGATCGACATGCGGAGGCGACAGGATTCGAACCTGTGAGAGGCGATCAAGCCCCTAACCGCTTTCGAGGCGGTCCCATTCGTCCGCTCTGGCACGCCTCCGCGAAGGAGTCTACTAGCGGCGTCTAGCGACGTTCCCGGAAGAAGGCACGCAGAACGTCGCCGCACTCCTCCTCCAAGAGGCCGCCGCTGGCCTCGACGCGGTGATTAAGTCGCTGGTTCTGGAGCAGGTTCCCGAGCGAACCCACGAAACCGGCCTTCGGGTCGGAGGCGCCGAAGACCAGGCGATCCAGGCGGGCGAGCACGGCCGCGCCGGCGCACATCGCGCACGGCTCGAGGGTCACGTACATGGCGCACCCGTCCAATCTCCAGGAACCAAGCACGGCACTTGCCGCACGCAGGGCCAGTACCTCCGCATGTGCGGTCGGATCCCGGAGCCGCTCTCGCCCGTTGCCGGCCGCTCCCAGTATCTGGCCGCCGCGCGCCACAACGGCGCCCACGGGCACGTCGCCGAACTCCAAGCAGGCGAAGGCCTCTGACAGAGCGGCCTCCATCATGCGAACATCAAGGTCAGATCCCACGACAGCAACCATAGACTGGACAGAGCATGGCGAAAACCGAAGCTTCTACGACCGCCCCTGACCAGGTTGCCGCCGACCTGCTCATCCTTCCGCTCTTCGAGAACTCGAAGCCCGGGCCGGGGGTGAAGAAGGTCTCCCGTGCGCTGGGGATCGATCTCGTCGCAGCCGCCCGCGATGCCGAGGTGGTCGGCAAGCTCGGACAGACCCTTGTGCTGCCGACGCTGGGCGCCATCTCGGCCGGAACCGTTGTCTTGACCGGCCTCGGCCCGAAGGAAGCGGCCGGCACGGGTGCGGTCCGCTCGGCGGCAATGTATTCGGTCCGCGCGACGAAGGGTTTCGCGAGCGTCGCTGGAACGCTGACGCAGGTCGGCGACGACCCTCGCGGCGCCGCGCGCGCCTTCGCGGAGGGAGTCCTCCTGGGCGCACATCGCTTCGACCACTACAAGTCGAAGCCCGATCGCGAACGTCTTCCGGTCGGCAAGGTGACCGCGCTCACTTCGGGCGACCGCCGGCCTGTCGCGGCTGGACTGGAAGCTGGTCGCGTCCACGCGGAGGCGGCGAATTGGGTTCGCGACCTGGTCACCACGCCGGCGGCCGACATGACGCCTGCCCACATCGCTGCGGTGGCCAAGACGATGGCGAAGGAGCACGGCCTGCAGTGCAAGATCTGGAACAGGCGCGACCTCGAGGCGGGGGGGTTCGGCGGCATACTCGCGGTCGGACAGGGAAGCGCGAACGAACCTCGCCTGATCGAACTCTCGTACCAGGGAGCGGGCCGCGCCCAGCCGTACGCGGTAACCGGAAAGGGGATCTCCTTCGACTCAGGCGGTCTCGACATCAAGCCGGCCAAGTGGATGGAGACCATGAAGGTGGACATGGCCGGCGCCGCAGCCGCTATCGCCGTCATGCGCGCTGCGGCGCAACTGAAGCTGAAGATCAACTTGATCGCAGCGATCGGCTCTGCGGAGAACATGCCCGGCGATACGGCTCAGCGACCGGGGGACGTCATCACGCATCGCGGAGGGAAGACATCTGAGGTCGGCGATACCGACGCCGAGGGCCGCATCCTTCTCGCCGATGTTCTGGCCTATCTCGCCGAGAAGGAGCCACGCGTGATCATCGACTCCGCGACGCTGACCAGCACGGGGCTGGGCGAGGACATCTGGGCGATCTTCGGCACCGACCAGACGCTCGTCGACGAACTCCGCGCTGCCGGTGACGCGGCTGGAGAACCGGGATGGCAGTTCCCGCTGGTCGAGGCCTACTCGCGACACACCGATTCGGACGTTGCCGACATCAAGAACGCCGACTGGGAAGGGGCCGACACGCTAGCCTCCGGGATATTCCTTCACTACTTCGTCGGCGACACGCCTTGGGCGCACTTGGACGTCGGCGATACTGCATACCTGGAGGCCGAGCGGAGTGAATGGCCCGAAGGAGCAACGGGTTGCCCCACCAGAGTCATCCTCCGCTATCTCGAACGCAAGGCGGGCAGGATCTAGGCCGGGGGCGAGTCCCGTGGAGGGGTCCCGGTCGCCCTGCCTTCAAGTGCCCCGGATCGCGAAGTGCGGAACACCGACGGGCAACGAGCCGCCAGCCGCGGCCCATGCCTCCGGGTACTTCGCCTTGTGCCAGGCCTTGAGACCGAGAGGTCCCGTCATCGACACGACTCCGGGTGACTGCACGATCTGGTCGGGGAACTCCGTGGACGGCGGCTCGAACTCGGCCAACTCCAGGGGGCCGTGGTGGAAGTTCAACTGCTCTCCGGAAGCCAGGTCCCAGGCTGACGCAGTTGCCGTGAAGTCTCTGCCGACGTAGGGCTTCGCGACCGAATCGGCCTCGCGGTACTCGTTCGACAGGTACGGGTTGTCCCCGAGGAAGGGTTCCCACCACCACTTGCGGTTCCGCCTTCCCCCGTAGCCGGAGAGGCCCCAGTCCACGGTTGAGTCGACGTCCACGTCGCTTGTCTCGGGCCCTATGGTCATGTTCAGGTACATGTCCTCCCACGAAGACTCGCTGTGCGGAAGGAAGGTCTGCATGAACCATCGGCCGATGACGACATCCTGAGCCTCGTTCAACACCGTGAGGTTCAGGACCACCTCGCCCGCGTCTGCGGACTCGAGGTCCACCAGGAAACCCCACACTTGAAGCGGGTAGTTGAACCAAGCCATCGGATCACACTTGCGGAACTCGCGATAGAACCACTGTCTCCACTCACGGCGGACGTTCTCCTTGTTCGCCGTGAACCAGGCCTCGAACCCGCCGAACTGCGCGTCCGTTACGCCTAGCACCTTCTTGGCTCCCGGGCGGTCCAGGACAAGACGCAGGTCCCAGAAGTTCTCCCACGCGTAGTAGCCCCAGTAGTCCGGCATCCTGTAGATGGCTTCGCGCTCACGTGTGCCGTAGCCCATGTGACTTGTGAGAGAAGCGGTTCCGCCGACGACTCCCTCTTCCAACCCGCCCATCAGATCGCGGGGGAGGAAGCCCGCCGGATTCGAACCCCCGCCGATCTTGTCGATATTGATCTCGGGCAAGTTACGCGCCTGGATGCGCATACGCATGCCTGAGGACGGCTCCGAGTACGGAACGAGTTCGGTCGGCTCAGGAGGGAAATACGAACTGGTCCTATACGCCTTCGGATACTTGAAGCTCACCACCTTCTGGTACTGGTTGTCCTCGTACTGTTTCCATCGCTCGGGAAGCATGTGGGGGTCGAGGAGTGAATAGAGGTCCACCTTGAGCGTTCTCCCCGAGGGGAGGGGTGGGGTGACGGCCAAGCTAGTAGCCGGCATCGTTGGGACGGCCCGGAAGGGATCCGTCTTGCTCACCTTCGGCGGTTGAATGGGCTCGGAAAACAACTTCGCCGCTGGGCCGCTGGGCAAGACGCGGAAGGTCACCGACGGAAGCCCCCAAGGCAACAGACCTGCCGGATGAGATGGATCGGCAAGCTGCAGCCACCACTCCTTGTCGTGTTCCTTCGACCACGCGGTGAAGTCGATCGGCCCGCGGAACTCGATGTGCGAATCGTCCGAATGGATCTGATCCGGGAACTTGCTCCCGCCGGGCGTCGAGTACCACAGCTCCATCTTGACGCCGCCCTTCTGCGCCACGTCTCCCCAATCTAGGGTCAACGTCTCCCCGTCACGCAGGTCCCACGCGGCCGGCTGATAGGTGAACTCGTGATCGGCGTCGCTGAAGGTCTTTCCAGCGTAGGGCTGAGCCGGAGATCCGTACGTGGACTCATCCAGGTACTCGACGGTGAGGCTCGGCACGTCGCCACGAGCCGGCTCGAAGAGCCATCTCAGGCTGCCCGGGTGCTTGTAGAGCGCGTAGTCCTGTCCGGTGTCGATGTCGATGTCCGAAGCATCCGGCCCGATGCGCATGTCGATGTTGAAGTCGGAGTAGGAGTTGCTCTCCCAATCCGTTCGCAACGCCTCGCTGACCCAACGCGAAACCAGCATGTCGCCGGCCATGTTCACCCAGTCCCACGACAACACGAACTCACCCGTAGCAGGCTCGTGGGCAAGTTCGAGACGGATCAACCACATCTGCATCGGAGTGTCGAACGCGTACCTGACGTCGAGACGTCCGGCGCCGCCCACGTGCACGTCCCCGCCCTCATCGAAGAGCCAGTACCACCAGGCTTGCTCGACAGCCTTCTGGTTGGTGTTCCACCAGGACATGACGGCCGAAGGATCTCCCGTGTTCACGCCCAGTATCTTCTGAAGACCGACGGCGTCCATCGTGATCGTGGCCACCAGTTCGTTCTCCCAGCCGTGGTAGCCGAAGATCGTCGGATACTTCAGCTTCATCGCGCGGCGCCGTCCGATGTAGCCCTGGTGAGCGGTCAACCGCGCGTTCCCTCCCGTAGGCGAACCAGAGAGGCCGCCCATGAGGTTGTAAGGAAGGAAGCCGACCTTCTCACCATCGGCGGCGGGCGAAAGCACGCCGCCGATGGTATCGATGGTCACCTCTGGGAGGTTTCGAGCCTTCACCTTCAGACGCGCCGGGCAGTACAACCAGTTCTTGTCCGGAGAGTTGGGACGAACGTCCGGACCCGGAACCTCTGCGTACTCGAGTGTCACCGGATACGTGAAACTCCGTACACGACCGTATCCAACGATCGCCCGTTGTTCCCACACATCTTTCGGCATCGGTGTGTCGAAGAAGCTCTCCCACCGGTAGTCGACCGTCCGGTTCGAACCCGTCTTCGGTTGCACATACCTTGGGCTAGGCCTAACGAACGCGGATCTCTCAGACGTGCAAGCGGCCGGGAGCATCGCGCCGGCTGCAACAAGACCGGTTGCCGCTGCAGAGCTCCTCAGGAAATCGCGCCTGCTGTACATCCTTGGTCGCATCGCCCGACACTTCTCCCCCGGCCGCGTGGAACGACGCGCCCAACTGCCTATCGGAAGGAATCCGACGGAGCATTAGCCTGCGCTACCGCATCCAGGAGGCGGCGCGGGCCAGTTCGGCGGCTTTGTGGATCTCGCCGTTCGCCGGGAGCTTGTTCCACTTGCCGAGCACCACGCCGGCGTCATCGGTGACCACGATGGTGGGAACGCTTCGGATACCGTACTTCGCCCCGACGTCCGGCCTGTCCTGTAGATCTATCTGGGCGTACGCGATGTCGGCTTCGTCAGCCGCAGCCACCAGCTGCGGCCTCGCCACCTTGCACGGGGCGCAGAACGGGGTCGAGAACTGGACGATAGCGGGCCCCGCCAAGCCGAGTTCCGGAAGATCGAGCCGAGCGAGCTTGTGGGAAGGCCTGCGCCATAGCTCGATCACCTCATAGGTAGCGAGAACGGCCAGCGCAGCTACCAAGAGGCGCGCCAACACCTACGCCACCACCTTGTGAACGACGACCTTCGACGGCATCCGGCCCCTGGTAACGATCCGGCGAGCGACGACGTACATCTCACAACCGACGCAGAGGCCCGTGGTCGCGGCGAGCAGCGCCAACGCCGAAACGATCAAGCCGAGGATCCATCCCAGTTCGCTGTCAAGCGGGTAGGCGGCGATACTCGCCGCGGTCAGGAAGACGAATCCCACCAAGTTGGCGAATCGCGGCGGCCAAGGCTCCTCGAGTTCTTTCGGGGGGCCGAACCTCGGTTTCAAAGCCTTGAAGAGGTACGCGTAGACGTTGAACCTCGGGCCGACGACCGACGCGAGGCCCATCACGACCGCGAGCAGTGGGAGCGAGAGTGGTCGGTCAGGCGCCAGCACGAAGTTGACCAGGAGAAGACTGCCACTGATGGCTTGCCCCAATCGGGGCTGCCTCGCGTCTATCAGAACCGGCGTCTGGGATGCCTGTGTCGTCTGTTCCATCCTGGTCTTTCCTACCTAACGGGAGAGGGCCGCCTTCGGCGGCCCGTCTGCGATGGTGCTGGTGGCTGGATCGCCTACGGTCGCGCGCGCATCCGCGCTCCGGAGAGGAGCGCGGGATCCGTACAGCAGCGGCGACAGGGGATCATGGCCCCGACCGTGCCGCGTTCTCGTGTACGTATCAACTTGCCGCTCCTTCGAAGCTAGCGACCTCCAGTATCTCTTGCAGGTGCAACAAACGTCAACGGGACACCTTCAGATCTCGCCTAGGAAGTCCTCTCCATGACCACGAGCACAGTCCTCAGCTTCCCCTTGACCTCATCGCCGGGAAGGATCGTGTGTAGTTTCCAGCCCTCTGCCGCCTGTTTGGTCAGAGCCTCGGAAACCGCGGGCAGGTCGAGCGCCGAAGCCATATTGACCCTGTATTCAGTTGCCATCTCCGTCCCCTCTCGTCATCGATGGTCCCCGGTCGCCGGAGCCCTCGGGGACGCTATTCCCAGAAGGGCCTCTTGCGCAAGTGTTCGAGCGACCATCCGGGCCCTGGCCTATCTGGACTGGAGTCCCCCTTTCCCGCTAGGCTTCGTTAGGACGTTCTCGATCGAGAGGGGTATCGCCATGTCTCGCAGATCCGTAGCTGCTTTCTTGGTCACAGCGGCTCTGCTGGCGTCGGCGTGCACCGACAAGAGCTCGACCTCGGAACCACCGAGCGCCTCTGCCGCCAGCGCGACCCCACAGGCGACGGCCGCGCCAGCGGTGCCGTTCGGCAACATGGACGGGTGGGAGCCCGTCATCGCCACCGATCCGAGCGCACCCAATGTCTACGCGGCGACCACAGCCACGATCAAAGAGTGCGGGCCGACAGGGAAGGCCTGCCCGCGTTGGAACATCCTGTTCCGGCGCTCGGACGACGGGGGTGTCACCTGGGGTGACCCGTCGCCGATCTGTGAGTGCAAGGATCTGCGATGGACCTACGATCCGCAGCTGCGGAGCGACGCCAAAGGCAACCTCTACGCCGCCTTCCTCATCGGCCCCGGATACGACGTTCTGTTCACCCGATCCACCGACCACGGAGAGACATGGACCAAGCCTGTCGGCTTGATGCCGGCGGACGCCAAGTGGATCGACCACCCGTGGCTCACAGTTTCGCCCGATGGCAAGGACGTCTACGTTGGCTTCTCTGGGCCCCACGCGAATTGGGTCACCGCCTCGCACAACAGCGGTCGAACCTGGAAGCCGGTCCTGCTCGACCAGCAGGTAGACGGGTACTACTTCTATGAATCGGGAACCGTGGCCCCAGATGGGACCGTGTACTTCTTCGCGGCCGTCTACCCTCCTCCCAAGCCTCCCAAGCCTCTCAAGGGTCTGGTGATCCGTTCGACCGACAAGGGTAGGACCTGGGAACAGATCGAGGTCGCCGGCTCGGCGCGACCCCCCGTAGCCCTGTGCAAGGGCTGCACGGATGTGAACTACGGGATGTTGGGGGGAATCGCATCCGATGCGAACGGGAAGCTCGTCGTTGCCTACAACGGACAAGCGCCCGACGCCGCCGATGGCGAGCAGTTGTGGATCATCACCTCCTCAGACCAAGGCGCCACATGGTCGGAGCCGATGGCGATCTCTCCACCGGGCAAGGTCATCGCCGCGTTCCCCGCCGCAGCGGGTACCGGGGACGGCGACTTCCGCGTGATGTGGACGGACGACCGCAACGGTGCCGACACCCAGACCAACTGGAACGCCTACACCAGTGCCTCCGACGACGGAGGGGTCACGTGGTCGGAGGGCGAAGATATCTCCGATGGCAGCGGCTACGAGTATCAGTCGCCCGAAGGCTTCGACTACTTCTACGGCGATTACGGAGACATCCAGATCACCAGTGAGGGAAAGACCGCAGCGATCTGGGGCGAAGGCCTCGGTCACAACGGCCCGGGCTCGACCTGGATCTGGATCGGCCCCTAGGCACTCCCGCCCGCGGGGTCAGCGCACTGATTCCCAGCGGTTGACATAAGAGAGGTCTTCGCGTCCGAGGGCAGCTGGGCGTGGATCTCCGGTTCGCGAACAAGGATGAACCGGAGAAGCGAACGTGGAAGCAGCCCCCTTCCCCCTTGCCGCCAGCAGGGAGTAATGTTGACAAGAGCGGCGAAGCCAAGGGAAGGGCGATGGACGACTACTTCCAGTTCGGGCCCATCAAAGAGCGGCGGAAGAAACGACTTCGCGCTGAGAAGCAACATGGTGTTCAGGCCGAGGCGCAGCAGGCCGAGGCGCAGTCACAGAGCCCGGTCGCCGAGGCATCCGAGACTTCTGTTGAGACAGGCGCCCACGAGCGATCGCTGCGGGTGAACTGCCCTGACCCAACCTGCCTTTGGCCCAATCCTGGCGATGCGACCTCCTGCGTCCGTTGTCGCAAACCGCTGGCTCGGACTGCGTATCTTGACCCCGAAGGACGCGGGCCCCTTGAGGCCCTCTCGATCCACGCTGGAGACTGAGCAGGCCTATGTCGAATGCGAAGGCTGTTCTTCGACGGAAGATCCGCAAAGGGGAACCTGTCACCAAGGCAGATATCGCGGCAGCCTTCCCTGATCCGTCCGAACCCGAGTACCAGGAGGGAGGGACAGTCGTCATCTACAAAATGATGGATCCGAAGGTCGTTGAGGAGAAGATGCGGATTCTTGCGGAGGCGCGGAGCAAGGGGCTGCTAGTCGAAGACGAGATCGTTCCGCCAGCTGACCAGAAAACCGCTGGGGAGAAGCTGCCGATGCTTCCGGAGGCGCAGAGCGTGGAGGCGCAGAGCGTGGAGGCGCAGAGCGTGGAGGCGCAGAGCGTGGAGGCGCAGAGCGTGGAGGCGCAGAGCGTGGAGGCGCAGAGCGTGGAGGCGCAGAGCGTGGAGGCGCAGAGCGTGGAGGCG
>Ga0315281_10001347_pt1 | contig 36056 bp, 39 predicted proteins | sample YL17G07_0_MG_FD_204540 | JGI IMG/M metagenome (GOLD analysis project Ga0315281, IMG submission 204540) | Sediment microbial communities from Yellowstone Lake, YNP, Wyoming, USA - YL17G07_0 | ecosystem: Environmental > Aquatic > Freshwater > Lake > Sediment | place: USA: Wyoming | collected...
TGAGTACGTGTTCGGGTCGATAATAGCGTTCGCCCATGGTCCCATGGGGATAAACCCAAGGCCCGGATGTGGACCCTGGGTGGTCTCGATTGCTTTCACGATAACGCTGCCGTGATCGCTCGTCACCTTGACATTGGTGTTTTTCCATGCCCCAAGTTTTTTCAAATCTGATGGATCAAGTTCGATGATCCCAGCGGCTGTGCGATAGGCAGGTTTTTCCTTCCCGCCTTCAATCGCAACACCCTGCTGGATGCTCCGACCTGATATCAGGTTCACGTTTATCGTTGCCACTGACTATTCCTCCCTATTTATTGAATTCGGTAATAGGGCTTGGTCCGAGCTCGTTGATTGTTTTCACTACATCAGTGATGACTGCACCCCACTTTGCGCCTTCGGATGCTGACACGAACGTCATTCGGAAGCGACGGTCATCAAGACCGATACTCTTCATCAGTCGCTTGACCATGAACATGCGTTTTGCAGACTTGAAATTGCCTTCAAGATAATGGCAGTCACCGAAGTGGCATCCGGAAACCAGCACACCATCTGCACCGTCAGCAAACGCCTTGAGGACAAACAATCCATCAATACGACCGGTACACATGACACGGATGATCCGGACATCCGGCGGATATTGTATACGTCCACCGCCGGCAAGGTCAGCACCGGCATACGAGCACCAGTTACAGAGAATACCGAGTATTTTTGGTTGCCAGACTCCTGGCCCGCGTTTGGGAATGGGAAATTCTGGTGGTGCTGACATTTACTGCTCACCTCCGAGCAGGAACGCATCGATCTGCGCTACGATCTGCGGGGTAGCAAAGTGGTTCATCCATATTGCTCCACCGGGACAGAATCCTCCGCAGGTTCCGCAACCCTTGCATTTGGCTTCGGTGACTTCCATAACCTTGCGCCCCTCTTTTTCGACAAGTGCCAGAGCGCTGTATGGACAGAGGTTTACGCACATACCGCAGCCTGCGCATTTCTCTTCGATGCACATGGCAAAGTACGGTTCGAGTTCAACCTCTCCCTTGTGGATGGGGATACTCGCCGCAGAAGCTGCACCCTCTGCAGATGCGACAGTGTCAGGGATATCCTTTGGTCCCTGGCAGACACCGGCAAGGAAAACACCTGCTGTTGTAGTTCCACAGGGGTTTAGTTTCGGGTGGGCTTCTAAGAGCCAGCCGTCCATCGAACAGGATACACCAAAGAGCTTGCGGGTTCTGGTTGTATCTTCCATTGGTTGCACTGCAGCTGCGAGTACGACAAGATCGACGTCCATGTCAACCGGGCGGTCAAGCAGTGTGTCATCAGCGTGGACGTGGAGGTTCTTGGTAACCGGGTCTTCAAGGATATTGGCTACCCTGCCGCGAATGAACTTACCGCCTTCGTCCTGGATGCGGTAATAGAACTCTTCATACATCTTACCGAACGAGCGTATATCCATATAGAAGAGATACGGAGTGCATCCCGGGATCTTTTCAATGATCTGGTGTGCATGTTTCAGGGAATACATGCAGCAGAACCGGGAACAATACGGTTTGCCATTTCCGGTATTATCACGGGAACCGGCGCAGAGCACAAATGCGACTCTCTTGGGAGTCTCCCCATCGCTTGGGCGGATAAGATGACCGCCGGTCGGGCCGGATGCACAGATGAGCCGCTCGAACTCAAGGCTCGTGATAACATTTTCATATCTCTTGTATCCCCATTCTGTTTTCTTCTCAACGGGGAACATATCGAAACCAGTAGCGAGGATTGCTGTCCCGACCTTTACCTTGACAAACTCATCCTTTGCCTCAAGATCAATTGCTTTCTTTTCACCGCATATGGTAACACACAGCCCGCATTTGATGCAGGAGTTGAAATCGATCGTGAAGAGAAGGGGTACGACCTGAGGGTGGTTGATGTAGATCGCCTTGCGGGGTTTCATGCCCACTTCGAATTCGTTGGGCTTGACCACCGGGCAGACAACCTCACAGTCACCACAACCGTTACAGCCGCCACCGACAATGCCGCGTGCTTCTGCCTCTGCCATGGAGATCACACCGCGTGCCTTTTTGCGGATTGTAACATCAAAGTTGCCTATGTAGCCCTCAACAGCATCCACTTCTGAGTAGGTCATCAGCTCGATATTCTCGGCCCTGCCCACGTCCACCATCTTTGGTGTTAAGATACACTGTGAGCAGTCAAGGGTCGGGAATGTCTTGTCCAGCTGGGACATACGCCCGCCAATGCTGGGAGTTGACTCAATAAGGTAGGTTTTGATGCCTGCATTTGCGAGATCGAGTGCTGCCTGCATACCGGCAACACCGGCACCGACTACCATCGCCGCATGCTCAACCGGAACTGCCTTCGGGAACAGGTCCTGCAGGAGCGATGCCTTTGCAACAGCAATGCGGATCGCATCCTTTGCCTTCTCTGTTGACCCTTCCTGGTCATGCATATGCACCCACGAGTTCTGCTCGCGGATGTTTGCCATCTCAAACCGGAACGGGTTCAGGCCACCTTCCTTTGTTGCCGTCCTGAACGTTGGTTCGTGGAGACGTGGTGAACAGGCAGCGACAACGACACCGGTGAGTTTTTGTTCCTTGATTGCCTTGTTAATCACAGCCTGCCCGGGCATCGAGCACATATACTTGTAGTTGTCAACATAGGCGACATTCGGGATGGTTTTTGCATATTCCTGTACTGCGGTGATATCCATCGAACCGGCAATGTTTGTACCACAGTGGCAGATAAAGACGCCGATACGGGCCTCCTGTTTTGTAGTGCTTCCGACTGAAGCGGGTGCCTGCTTTTTCGTTTCCTGTTGTGCGGGAGCTTCGTGCTTTGTTTCTTTCTTTGCTTCCGTCTTCTTTGCAGTTGTTTTCTTCTTTTCAGCCATTGGTCCCACCTCACAGCACCTTCTGCAGGAACGGTTCGCAGCTGATCCCATGGAGATCCAGCCCGAGTTCCTGCGGGCTCATTCCCTGTGCCAGTCCGAGCAGTTCATTGTAGTGCAGTACGGGTAAATTGTATGACACGCCAAACTTCTCCTTAATCTCAATCTGGCCGCGGTCAAACTGGAGCTGACAGAACGGGCAGACTTCCGTGAGGGCATCAGCCTTTACCTCCCTCAGGTTAATCATCTTCTCGTTGGTGATGTCAAGCGAGTGCACGATATCATACCCGCGGACACCGCCACCGGCACCGCAGCATTGCATCTTATTGCGGTATTGAATGGGTTCAGCTCCGAGAGCAGCGACCATATCCTCCATCCACATTGGGTTTTCGGTATCACCGATATCAGGTGCCGCCCATACACGCTCTTTCTTTGGTTTCAGGAGGTGACAACCATAGTGAACAGCGATGCGTGTGCCCGTGAGCGGGTTGGTAACGCTGTCACGGATCTTATCTACACCGCAGATCTTCGGGTCATAGAGGAGTTCGGCGAGGTGATATACATTGACCGTCCCCTTATATTCCATATCGATCTCTTTTAAGACTTCATTGACACCATCGCGGAGGTCCTTATTGTGCTTGAGTTTATGGTTGACTTCCCAGATGGACTTGTAGCACCCGTTGCAGATAAGGGCGATGTCTGTTTTCATCTGCTCAGCGAGAACAACGTTACGTGCCGCCATTGCATACCAGACATTCAGGTCAATCGAACCGAACGCTCCAGGAGCAGGGCAACAGCTGGCACCTTTGAGATCCACCAGTTCAATGCCGAGCTTTTTGCTGGTTTTGATTGCCGCTGATTCAATGCCGGGATACCGGTTCGGGGCGATACAGCCAAGGAAAAATGCATATTTTCGTGTTGCTTCCATAGTTTTCAGCCCTCCCTTTCTTTAACGATTCGGTCGGCATTGGCCTTGAGCTTGTAGTGGTTAAGAATCGTCTGGATGCCTTTAACGTATTCCGGGAACGAATGAGTGGTCGCTGGATCGCGGGTCATGCCGAGCTTTTCGCGGGCAGCACGATTTACGTCATTGTTCGGCACACCATGCCCCGTAGAATAAATCGCCTGCACGGTTTTGAGGAAATTCACCGGTATAATATCTCTCTTGAAGGCGAGGTTCCTCATTGACATGATGACATCGGTTGGTGCGATATCACGCGGGCAGCGGTCTGTGCAGCTGTAACATGTTGTACAAAGCCAGAGATCGGGATCTGTCAACGATTCATTTTCAAGCCCGAGGACCGCTCTTCTCATGAATTTTCGGATGCGGTATGTGCTGCGGGGGGCTGACGGGCATGAGCCGGTGCAGGTACCGCACTGGAAGCACATATGGGCGATGGTGCGTGAGATTGCCCTCACGTTTTTTGTAAATTCCGGGTTCGAATCTTCACGGAAGTAGCGCTGGTCATGAAGTTTCTTCTCAAGCGCTTCCGGGTAACCTTTTGTTCTTACCATATTCTCTCACGCCTTCTCCATTTGTTTGAGGTTGACCTGTCCGGTAATCTCTTCTTTCACCTTCGAGGTTCTCCTGGTGAAGAGTTTTTCCTTGATCTTCTTGAACAGGTCTGTCTCTGTTCCTTTGACGCGGATACCAGTCCTCTGCAGGACAATGATATCTTCACCCGGGCATGCATTGACGCAGGCACCGCACAGGATACAGTTATCCTTGTTTACTGCAATGGTTGGTTCAATCTCGTGCTTCATCTCAGCCGCCGGCTTTGGCGATGGAAGATAAATAGCGTTTGCCGGACAAATTTCGACACAAGTTGAGCAGCCACCCGGACATTTCTCGGCGTGGAATTCGATATCTCCCTCAAAAAGTTTCTCTACCGTGATTGCCTCGGTCGGACAGTTCCGTGAGCACCACTGGCAGGTACAGCAGTTTTCCTGGATGATGCTGACCTTGCCTTCAATTTTATCAGAGATAACTTCGCGCTCAACAGTAATGCACTCCTCAGGGCATGCCTCGACACATACCTTGCAGGCATCGCATTTCGTCTCATCCCAGATGACTTCACCCTCAACTTTGCCCGTCTCAGCGGTGAACTCTTTGTGTTTCACCACGAGTGCCGGACAGAGTGCGCCACAAATACCGCAGAGCGAACATTTTTCCATATCAACTTTAAATGTCGTTTTTGTCTTGATTGCGGTCAGGCGATCCTTCGCGCCTTCCACGGGTCCCTTATAGGTTCCTTCGTAGGCAGGGACGTTCCGGTCGATAGCATCTCGTGGGCAGACCTCTTCGCAGATCGTGCACTTGACGCATTTCTCGTCATCAATCTCCGCCTTCATATCATATTGGGGGAACCCTTCCTTTTCAAGGATGGGGAGTTTCTCTTGACCGTCCACTTTCAGAGTCAATGCATTGAACGGGCACATGATGACGCAGACGCCACAGTACGAGCACTTGACCTCGTCAACATCAACAGGAGCAGCGTAATTGATGGCGCCACGCCTTGATGCACCGACAAGTCCGAGAACGATTGCATCCTCCGGACAAGACTCGACGCATATACCGCATCCCGTACAAGTCTCTACATTGAGAATAAGGTTGTTCACGCTCTGAAGGAGTTTCTGCTCCATCACAACGTTGACACCATCTTTCTTTTTGGAAAATTTTGGAAACAATGCCATGAATTAACCCTCAACGCTGTTCCTTTATTGTACTTTTGCCACTGATCTGGATTCCCAGGGGCCTGCCAGCTTGATAACATCGTGTGGGCATGCCTGGACACAAACACCGCATCCGGCGCAGAGTTCAGCCTTAAAGTCAAGAACAACGGATTTTCCGCCTTTGACTTTGTAGATCTTGTCTTTTGAAGAAGGATCCACGGTGTGAAGCTCTAATGCGTCCACAGGGCACGCGACGACACAATTGTTACAGCCAGTACAATGTTCCATGTTTATGTGCACTGCAAATGCCATTTTTTTTCACGCACCAGCTATGATCGATTTCAAAAATCGACTATCAAAAAATGGTATAAGAATATAGATAAAGGTTCTGAAATTTACACAAAAAAAAGGCCAATTTATTGAAGATTTTTAATTTTAGTTGTTAAACTATTTGATTAAGTTAATAATAAAAAATTCACTCAATTCATCATTTTCTATGCGCTTGATAACTATGAATTAATTTAGAAAATTTATTCAGTCACCATCATTGTACCATTGAAGTACCGGAGGTTATTGTATGGAAATCAACGGAGTAACGATTGATAATACGTACGCAGAGGCATTCCCGACGTGGGTCTGCCGTGTAATTATCACTGCGGTCACCAAGGAATGGGCAAAGAAAGCAGCAACAGAAGCAACCGGGTTTGCAACATCGGCAATAGGATGCCCTTGTGAAGCGGGTATCGAGGGATATATTCCGGCAAGCGGGACGCCTGATGGGAGGCCGGGTGTTGCAATCCTCATCTGTGCAAGCAAGAAAAAACTTAAGGAACAGGTTGTTGAACGCCTCGCAGAGTGTGTTCTTACCGCACCAACTACGGCGGTTTTTAACGGCATTACCAATGCAGAGGAAAAGATACCGGTTAAACTTCACTTCTTTGGCGATGGTTACGAATACCAGAAGGAGGTAGGTGGAAGAAAGTGCTGGGTTATCCCGATTATGCAGGGTGAATACATCGGTGAAGAGGAATTTGGTATCGTAAAAGGTGTTGCCGGTGGAAACTTCTTTGTCATGGGAGAGAACCAGATGGCAGCCCTTGTTGGTGCACAAGCTGCAATCGAAGCAATTGATAAGGTGCCCGGGACAATAACGAGTTTCCCGGGAGGAATCGTTGCAAGTGGTTCGAAGGTTGGCAGTCTCAAGTACAAATTTATGCCAGCTTCGACCAATGAAAAATACTGCCCGACTCTGAGGGAGAAGGTCTCTGACAGCAAGATTCCGGCAGGAATCAAGGCAGTCTATGAGATCGTCATTGATGGTGTCGATGAAAAGAGTGTTGCTGCCGCAATGGGCGCAGGTATCAAAGCTGCGGCAATGGTACCAGGAGTTAAGTTTATCTCAGCAGGAAACTTCGGGGGAACTCTCGGACCGTATAAGATTGATCTTCATAAAGTCCTTTAACTTTTTTTTTAAATCTGAAAACTTAATGAAAATAATCGATTATTATTTATATTTTTATTAACGATTCTTTTGTTAACGAAAATTTCGGTGATAATTTGATTACCCTTTCTCCTGATGACGTGAAACAGCGGTTCGGTCCGCTCTTTGCCAAAAAATTTCTGGTCATGGTAGATGAACGAGCGGGTATCGCAGAGATCATCGAACAATGTCTTGCGAGGGGTACAATTGAGTGGGACGCATTGAACCGTTACCGGGCCGGAGGTGTTGTTACGGGATGCCTCGTTGAGGGAACTTCGATGACACTCCGTGCGAAACTTGGACGTTTCCCCGTGAATTTCGGCGCAGCAGCAGATGACATCGGGGGGCAGGCTCTCGAGGCAGTCGAAGTAACCGGCAACGAGGTAATCACTTCATGGAGCGGTATCGCGGGTGCCGGGGTTGGGGTTGCAGCATGCCTTCCCCAGGCTCCGGGAGTTCTCCGTTCTGAATATCCAACCGAGGATGATCTCAATGTTGGCGGTGCACGGACAAACCGTGTGCGCATCATCTCACCTAAGTATGAAAAGGTATGTTTCGGAATAGATGATACAGATACCAGAACCGAAGGTGCAACATGGGTTATGGCACTCAGGTGTGCCGAATCATGCAGGATTGAAGGTGTCGAATTCCTGAATATGCGTCTTGTTCAGCTCAACCCAAAAGTCCCCCAGAAGACTACAAACTGTGCCGGATCTGCACTTAATTTCGCGGTAAAACCGGAGAACGTTGCTGAACTCCAGAAATACGTCAGGAAATTTGTCGAAAAACACACGTTTTCAAATGATACGGGTATTGCATGCTTCCGGGGTATCGATTTCATGATGGATTCACCGGTCTTCAAATGGGTGAAGACCGGGATCATGACAATTGAGCAGGCGGAGCGTGAAGCAATGACGCTGGGAATTGAGTTCCTTGACACGAATGCAAAAAAAGGCAGGATCGGGGCGCTCGGTGCTGTATTATGGGGAAACCGGGGAATTGAAGCGGCTGGACTCTATGGTGAACATCTCTGAACCCTACATAATCCATTACCCGCGGATAGTGGCAGTCGCACAAAAAGATGGCGGGAGGGTGGAGCTCATTGAATTCTTTGAGTGTGTTGGCGGTGCAATGTGGTCGAAATGCCACTATGCCCGGAGCCCGATCGTTGAACAGGTTCGCTGCGTGGGATCCACGATGAGATACCTGCTGAAGACCGGATCGGTCGATCTCGCCCTTGAAGGCTCCCGGTTCCCGGCCGGAATATCTGCCTGCACGGTTGACGACTCCGAAATCGCCATCAGCTATATCGGCATGGGTGGGGGCGGGGTAGGCGCTGCCGCATGCCGTTCTGATGCAGCAGGTGTCCTGCGGAGCAGGAGCGATGAATCCGGGGGTGGAAAAGTTGCCGGTTCCACGATATGGCTGCCCCGGATGCAGAGGGTCCTGATTGGAGTCGATGATACTGATACACCGGACGAAGGTGCCACCTGGACTCTTGTTCATAATATTGCAAAGGCAGTGGAGGATGAACGGTCCATCTACCTGTCGCACACGATTGTCCAGCTTTTCCCGGTACCGTACAGGACCAAGAACTGCGTAGGGCTTGTGGCAGAATTCGCAACAACAGATCCCCAAGGGTTGACCACAAGATTCCACCGGCTCCTGGAACAGTATACCCTGTCCAAAAAAACCGGGATGGCTGTCTATACCGGATTTACTCCCTCCCGTGATTTGCTGGCATTCGGGTGGAAGGTGAAAAGGGGTGAAATAGATCCAGACCTGCTGCAAGACCTGCGGGATCCGGACCTCAGGATAATTATGGACGGGCGTGGTATCGTAGGTGCTGTTGCTGCACTGCCCTTTTACACGAACTATACGGAGGCATTGGAACTATGCAATGGAAAGACCTGAAAGCCCGGCTCCTGGCTGTTGGCCAGGCACGGCTGACCGGTGAACCGGCAGAACAGTATATCGCCCGTTCTTCGGCAGGACCGGGAGCCGGTGGCAGTGGTGCAGTTTTTTTTGCTATGGGAAGCCACCGGGTCAAACTTGCCCTGAACCCTGTGAGCATCATTGAGATTGTACACCGTGGCAATGGGACTGCCGATCTGTTCTTTGAAGGACAGCGTATCTCCGGGCACCTGCTGGAACCCGGGTTCCACTGCCCTGACCAGGCTTTCATCACGGTAACAGAAAGCTGCATCTTTTCATGTAAATACTGTTCAGTCCCCCGTATCCGGGGAAAACGAAAGACCATCGAAGAGATTATGGGGATGGTGGAATCAGTACGCGGCCGTATCCACGCAATCTCCATTACAAGCGGTGTTCTCACGAGTATTGAAGAAGAGGAAACCTATGTGCTTGAAGTGGTAAAACGCCTCTCCTCGTATAACCTCCCTCTCGGTGTCTCCATCTACCCGACCAAAACGACACCCGATCGATTAAAGGAACTCGGTGTTGCAGAGGTGAAATTCAACCTTGAAACCGCGACCTCACACCTCTTTTCTGAGATGTGCCCCGGCCTGGATTACGGGCTGCTCTGGCATGTACTCGATCGCTCGGTGAAGTTGTTCGGGAAAAACCGTGTCTTTTCCAATGTCATTATAGGGTTGGGAGAGACCGATACTGAGCTGGAAACCTGCATCAAAAAGCTGACATCGCTCGGGGTGATTCCCGTACTGCGCCCGCTTAACCCGGTGGCAGGGCTTGCAGGAACGCCCCGTCCGTCTGCGGAACGGTTAAAGAAAATCTTTGCGATCCACAAAAGGGCTCTTGCTGCAGCCGGACTGGACCCCCTGCTGGCAGTGACGATGTGCACGAATTGTGCGGGTTGTGATCTTGTACCCGGGAGGGATGCATGAAGGGATTTGAAGCTATTGCAGATGCTCTCTGCAGGTATACTGACCGGCAATATACCGTTCCGGGGTTCCCGATCACCGAACTTGGGAAACTGACTAACGCAGAAATGGTAATCAACGAGAAGACGGCGCTCGAATATGCGCTGGGAGATTCCCTGTCAGGGAGGAGAGCTGCAGTTATCATCAAAAATGTCGGGATAAATGCATGTGCAGATCCCCTTCTCCAGGCAGTTGCACAGGGGCTGGTTTCCGGTGTCGTTCTCGTTGCCGGTGATGATCCGGACGCTGTTGCATCACAGACCGCACAGGACTCACGGTATTACGGGGAACTTGCAGAACTTCCTGTCATCGAACCTGATACAAGCAGCTGTTATACAGGTGTTGAAACAGCACTGCGGGCATCAGAAATGTTCTCCCGGATTGCGTTGCTCCGTCTCACCCCCCAGCTCCTGGATTCCCACGTGGATCACAACCCGGTTCAGCGCATGAACGGCAGGGGACGACTGTCAGACCGCACCTGGACCATGAACGGACGGGTAATGGCAGCAGAGGAATTATACAGGACGATGTTTTCCTGGGCGAACACCTCGCCCCTGAATATATGGGCCGGAGAACCTGCCGGAGCTGGGGCAGCACCGGGCAGGACCCGGATCATTACCGTACATCCCCTCCCTGAGCAGGCAGCGGCTCTCCGCACCGTGCGGGAATACGGCCGAACTTTCGTCTACGATCACCGGGGGCTGCAGCCGCCGGTCCCGCAGAAACGCCCCCAGTCTATGGAGGACCGGGGATATTACCGTACATTCTGCAGGGAATGCCCGTTCAAACTGGTGATGAACATCCTGAAGGACCAGGCCCGGAACGTGATCTGCGATGCGGGTTGTTCAGTCCTTGCAATGACACCGCCCTATGAACTGGGTCTGGCAAGTTACGGCATGGGTGCAAGTATTGCCGTAGCCGTACGGAGCACGGGTGTCGCACTCATCGGGGATTATGCCTTGCTCCATTCCGGCCTGAATGCCTTGATCGATGTATATGAAAAGGAGCTCCCGCTCCTGTGTATGGTAATGAAGAACAACTGCACGGCCATGACCGGGATGCAGCCGGTCTATGATCCGGTCCGGTACCTTGCCTTTGCAGAGCCGGTGGTCTGCAGTGCAGATGATGAACGCACGCTGCGTGAGGAGATCGTGGTTATGGACAGGCCACATACACTTGTCATTCAGGGGACATGTCCGGAAGGGTGCAGCCATGAAACCGTGGAATATTGAGATCTGTGATGTAACGTTGAGAGACGGAGAGCAGACACCGGGAGTCTCGTTCTCCTGCCAGGAAAAGGTGGAGATTGCGCAGCAACTGGATACCATCGGCATCGAACTCATCGAGGCAGGGTTTCCTGCAGTATCCCCCAATGAAAAGCAGTGTGTGAAGACCATCGCGAACCTGGGACTGACTGCCCGTGTCTGCGGGTTTGCCAGGGCGCGGGTGCCGGATGTTGCAACTGCGATTGACTGCGATGTGGACATGGTGAGTATCTTTATCCCGACATCTGAGCTGCATGTGCGGCTCAAATTCAAAAAACCACGGGAGCAGGTGCTTGAAGATGCACTGGGGGTCATCGATTTTGCCATTGATCACGGGGTTCAGGTCCGGTTTGCAGCCGAAGATGCGTCCCGGACTGATCTTCCTTTCTTAAAAGAGGTGTACCGTCGTGCGTCAGAGCATGGTGCAGTACTCCTCAGCTTTGCCGATACCGTTGGCTGCCTGATCCCGTCCGAGATGCAGCGCATTATGACCGAACTGGTTGCATCGGCGGATAAGCCGCTCTGCGCCCACTGCCACAACGACATGGGATGTGCGGTGGCTAACACGATCACAGCTGCCCAGGCCGGGGCCTTCCAGCTCCACACTACCGTGAACGGTATTGGTGAACGGGCAGGCAATGCATCGCTGGAAGAGGTGCTTGTTGCACTGCGGATGAAAGGGGGGGTTGAGCGGTATGATCTCTCCCATCTCACAGGGCTCTCCCACATGGTCGAAAAATTCTCCGGCATCACCCTTCCGCGGAACAAACCCGTGACCGGCGATCTTGCCTTCTCCCACGAGAGTGGTATCCATATTGCAGCAATTCTTGAAGATCCTGCCTCCTACGAATACTTCCCGCCCGAAATGGTAGGAAGCCAACGCAGGTTCATCCTCGGGAAACATACGGGCAAAAAAGCCCTTGAACACGTCATGGGATCACTCGGCTGCGAACTTACCGAAAAGCAGGTCTGCCGGGTGCTTGACCTTGTCAAGGATCACTCGGAGCATAAATGCAATATCACTCCCGATGTCTTGAAAAAACTGATCCGGAAAGCACAGCAGGAGAATGCGTAATGGGGACGTTGTCAGAGCGGATTCTCGGCGGCACTGCTGGTGAATATGTTGATTGTAGTATAAACCGGGCATACGTCCACGACGGGACCGGAGTACTCACGCTGGAGGCATGGAAGAATATGGGGGAAAAGGGTATACAGGATGCGGCACATCTGTATGTTCTTTTCGATCATATCGTCCCGGCGAACAACAGCACAACAGCGGTACTCCAGCACGAGCTGCGGGAATTCGCCTGCAGTTCATTCCTGCAATTCTCTGATATCGGTGGCGGTATCTGTCACCAGATCATGAGTGAGGGTGTTGTGCTTCCCGGTGAAGTCGTGGTTGGTGCGGATTCACACACCTGCACGCTCGGGGCATTCGGGGCATTTGCGACAGGAGTCGGGGCAACCGATATGGCGGCGATCTGGATGACCGGGGAGACGTGGTTCCGGGTGCCGGAATCGGTCGGCATTCACCTGTCCGGAACTCTTAGTGGTGCATCTGAGGCAAAAGATCTCGCCCTTACGTATGTCAGAAGGCTCGGCATGGATGGTGCTACCTACCGGGCACTGGAATTCATCGGGGAGGGTACTGCTGCGCTTCCCATGGACGACCGGCTGACTCTCTGCAACCTTGCGGTGGAGACCGGGGCAAAAGCGGGGATGTTCTATGCAGACGAGGTCACCGTGCAGTATCTTGCAGGGGCAGGGCACGAAGTCCAGCGACAGGAACCGGAGCCTTGCACGTATCAGAAGGAATTTGATTTCGATCTTTCGGATATCGTGCCGGTCATTGCCGTACCTCCCCGGGTGGACACGATAAGGCCGGTGTCAGATCTGGTCGGTCTGCCGCTCGATCAGGTCTTTGTAGGCACCTGCACCAACGGGCGCTATTCCGACCTTGCACGGTTCGCACGGATTGTGAAAGGAAGAAAAGTTGCGGTCCGCACTATCGTGGTCCCTGCCTCCCGGGCCGTGCTGCAGGAAGCGATCCGGACCGGGGTGCTCGCCGATCTTGTGGATGCTGGCTGTACTATCGGGACCCCCGGTTGCGGCCCGTGCCTGGGAGCTCATATGGGAGTGATTGGTGAAGGGGAAGTCTGCCTGTCAACGGCAAACCGCAATTTCAAGAACCGGATGGGTATAGGTGGGGAAATTTACTTGTCCTCGGTCGCTACGGCAGCATCCAGCGCACTGGAAGGAGAAATAACCCAGCCGGAGGTGTCCTGATGCAGGGTAAAGGGCGTGCAGTCTGCGTCGGTGCGGACATTGACACGGATCAGGTCATCGCCGGGCGCTACCTGCGGACAAAGGACCATACTATCTGGGTTGAGCACATTTTCGAAGATCTCGATCCGTCACTTGCCCGGCGGATGAACGGTGCTGTAATTATCGCAGGAAAAAATTTCGGCTGCGGCTCGTCCCGGGAACAGGCGGCGATCGCCATCAGGGAATCCGGGGTAGTTGCGGTAACAGCGCCATCGTTCGCACGGATATTTTTCCGGAACGCGATCAATGTCGGGCTCCCGCTTATCGAATGTCACCTTCCCTGTACTGAGGGAGCCGTCGTGATGTTTGACTTTGCTGAAGGATGGGTTGAGACACAGGGTAAGAAATACCCCGTCAAACCCTTATCCCCCCGGATGCAGGAGATCCTTGCGGCAGGTGGCCTTGTAAACTACATGAGGACCTGCAGATGATCTTTCCCGGGCAGTGCAAGGAGGTAGGATATGCATCGACAAAACCCTGTGGTGATCAGGTATATTTCCTGAGTCGTTTCCTGGTGCGGGATACCGGTACCGGGTACGAGGTGCTGGAGATCACGCCGGATCCTGTAGGGAGCGGCATGATGCGCTCCATTGTGGCATCAAAGGTGATTGCAACTGCAGGGGAAACCTGTCGCTACCCCGAAAAGGTTCAAATCCATGACCGTGCGCGACTTATCTGGCTTGCCCTTGATACAGGATACCGCTGCACGATCTTTACCGGGCTAGACGAACACATGATATTTGTCCTCGATCCCGATTTATCCGGGCTGCTTAAAGTCCATGTCTATGATGTTACGCCTCCCCGCCCGAGTCTCTCTGCCTGTATACGTGAACTCGAAACCGCCGGACTTTTCGGGGAGCTTTCAGTTATGTTCTGCCATCACACACGCGATATCACCCAGGTGCGGGCGGATGTATATCCTTGCCGGGCCGCCGGGTATACCAGAACACTCGATGCTGACCCGATGCAGGGAGGTGAACGGCTCGCCGGATGCCTGACCAGCTCACAGTTCTTTACCGAGTGCTACGGCAAGGATTTTGTGCTGGAGAATATCTGCCCTCTGGAATCCGTGCGAGAGGAACCATTCATTGCCCGCTGCTGCCGCTCCGAACGTGAGGGTATCGGGTTATACAAGGGCAGGTATGGTGCTGTGGTTCACTGGGGGGCCAGCCCTGCCCGTATTGCCCGTGCTGTCAATGAACTGGTGGAGCAATGGCGATCGAAATGACCCGGATTGCAGTTGTTGAAGGAGACGGGATCGGCCATGAGGTGATCCCGGTTGCCTATAATGTTCTTGAACTGCTCCATCCCGAATACGAGTACTTCTCTGTCGATGTCGGGTACCACCGCTGGGAACAGACCGGTTGCCCCTGTGCAGATCGTGATATTACGGTACTGAAGACCGCGGATGCGATCCTGTTCGGGGCAATTACGACACCCCCCATGAAGGATTACCAGAGCGTGGTGCTGCGGCTGAGAAAATCTCTCGATCTCTACGCGAACCTGCGGCCGGTGAAAGGCAACGGTTTTGATATCATGATCGTGCGGGAGAATACCGAAGGACTCTACTCGGGAATCGAAGAGATCAGTGCTGACCGGGCAACCACGCTCCGGGTCGTGACCCGCAAAGGAACCGAGCGTATCGTCCGCTGTGCACTACGTCTTGCACACCAGCGGAAGGGAAAACTTACTGTCGGGCACAAGGCAAATGTGCTCAAGTCCGATGTACTGTTCCGTGATATCTGCCTTGCAGAGGCACAAGCCGCGGGAATATCCTGTACCGACAAGTATATCGATGCACTTGCGCTGGACATCCTCCAGCACCCCGCCTCGTACGATGTCGTCGTCACGACAAACATCTTCGGGGACATTTTGTCAGACATGGCCTCTTATCTTGTGGGTGGACTGGGACTCATACCCAGTGCCAATATCGGTGACCAGTATGCCTTGTTTGAGCCGGTGCACGGGAGTGCGCCGGATATTGCCGGGAAAAATATTGCCAACCCGATCGCTGCACTGCGGAGTGCGGCCATGCTCCTTGCTTATGGCGGGGATCACGGAGGTTCGGAACGCATCGAAGCGGCGGTGCAGGCCGTGCTTGCACGGGGGATCCGGACCCGGGACCTTGGGGGATCGGCAGGGACCCGGGAGTTCGGGGAAGCGGTACTCCGGGCACTTTTACAGAAGGAATAACATATGTTTACAAAGGGTACTGATGAGGGGTATATCCCGGTTTCTGTGGGAATTTTCAGGAAGACACTCGTATCAGGGGAACGTACGCTCCTGACGGAGTTCCGGTTAAAAAAAGGAGCGGACCTGCCGCTCCACGCCCATCCCCACGAGCAGACCGGCTACCTTGTCTCAGGGCGGATGATCCTGACGATCGGGAATGAGGTAAACGAGATGCGGGAAGGGGACAGCTGGGTGATCCCGGGGAATGAACCGCACCGGGCAACGATCCTTGCCGATTCGGTGGCAGTCGAAATATTCTCCCCGGTACGGGAAGATTATCTCCAGGAATAGCGGTATTACCGGATTATCCAGCGCCTCAAATATATCCAGGAATTTCCCACCTGTGCGATGCATTTTTTCGCTCGTAAAAGTATCTGTTTTTAAAAAAAATCTCATAAACCCTTTTTTGTCTCAACCGTACAACACTCCTGCATGACGGTTGAATCTGAAGCGGTGAAATCGATCGCCGGTCTCATGGCGCTCTCGGCTCGGACAGCCCCAAAAGCGGTCGGGCTGGACTCGATCCACGTCGAGGTGCTGACCGGAAAGGACCAGGACAAACTCGCAGCCCGGATGATAAAAACGGGAAAAGAGTTGAAGATTGACTTTATCCGGATCAACGGTGATCAGGTGAAGGCAAGCGATGCCACGCTCTTAATCGGGGTCGAGGGGCGAAAACCCGTTGGTGCTGATTGCGGCGGGTGCGGTTACGCCACCTGCGCTGAGATGGCAAAAGCGGTAAAAGCGCAGAAGAACACAAAAGCACTCTACCCGGGCCCGAACTGTGTACTCAAGATTACTGACCTCGGCATCGCTGTCGGATCAGCGGTCAAGACCGCCGGCATCCACAACGTGGACAACCGGGTCATGTTCAGCGCCGGTGCCATTGCCCTCCAGCTCGGGATGCTCAAGGGGTGCAGTGTTGCATACGGCATCCCGCTCAAGGCGTCGGGCAAGAACATCTTCTGGGACATGAAGTTTGCGGATCACTAAAAAAAACCCTTTTTCATTAAAACTACTTGGCACAGGCTGATCAATACAGACTTTGTATTGCTCTCCCAGGGAAGAGGTCTTCCCACTCACGACTATGTTTCCTTTTAGAACAACCAGGACATTTTCGGCTCGAAATCCGTCACGGTATGACGGTAATCATCAAACCATCGTGCCACCGGATTGCTGCGGAACACGAGGAATTGTCCGATATTGGCGGGATTGGCCGACTGGTGGTACCGCATGAAGACATGGTGTGCGGTTTTGCCGACAATCTCAATTTTTCCCGTCGCATGCGACATCACGAACCGGGCACGTTTCGCAAGCCCTGAACACGCCTGCCAGGATTTCTGGATAATTTCATATGATTGTTCGACCGGGACCTGGAAGATCCGGTTTCCGATCGATGGGCGGCACTGGAAGATGTAATACGGTGAGATTCCCGCAGATGCAAGTTTCCGGAAGAGTCCGGTGAATATTTCCGGATCACTGTTAATGCCGCTGAGAATCGGCGTCTGGCTGACTACCAGGACCCCAGCTTGCTGCAGTTCGTGTGCTGCACGGATTGACTCGTCGGTAAGTTCCCGCGGGTGGTTGAAATGTGCCATCAGGTAAATGCGTTTTTCCGGTGTACTGTACCGTGAGAGAACATTGCAGAGGTCCGGATCATCGAGGATACGGTGCGGGTCATATGCCAGCATCTTGCTGCCGATCCGGATGATATTGACATGGTCAATCTCACGGAGCTGGTGCAGGATTGATTCGAGCTGGCGGGTTTCAAGTGTCAGGGGATCCCCACCGGTTAACAGGACATCCGTAATCTCGGTATGCTCGCGGATGTAGTCAATCCCTTCAGATACATCCTTCACCGTCTCGCGGTCGTTACCCATGAACAATCGTTTCCGGAAACAGAACCGGCAGATCCCCCCGCAGACATCGGTCAGGAGCAGGAGTCCGGTCTGGCTGTATTTATGCTGCAGGCCGGGCTTTCTGGTGAAATCTTTTTCACACGAAGGATCGGGACATCCTCCTCCCCGGAGCTCGGAAGGATCGGGGATAACAATCCTGCGAAGAGGATCGTGCCCATCTTTCCAGTCAATCAGCGACAGGTAATATTCATTCGAGCGGAACGGGAACGTATCACTCACCGTCTCCATTGCGTCACGTTCTTTTGATGTGAGCCCGACAAGGTTGTCAAGCTCGGATATCGTACTCAGGTATTTCTGATTCATCATACATACACCCCGGTTTTTTACGTTGTGCTCTGCCCGTTTTAGTGGACATGTGCCCGAGTAATGCGAAAAAACTCCTGATCGCCAGTAAAGGAAATTTGGCGGATTAAAGTGCACTACTCAGTAAAACGTTAATGAGAACGTATCCTTTAAACCCTTTGTGTAATTTCAATTTTGCACGTCAGAAAAGAGAAACAGGGACAGAAATTCAGTCCGAGCAGGGCAGGCAGCCTAGGATCCCGCACACGTATCACTGATAAAAAGAATACCGGTTTTTGTCCTTTCCCGATATATCTGCATAATCATTATCTTATGTCCGATCTGGGATTTTCTCAGGGCCTCAGACGAGGATGAAATTAAAAGCCACGAGAGATATTACGAGTAAAACACACGCATGCTTGACACCTGCTGCAAGCGATGATTCTCCCATCTGGCCGGCAATAAGCCCTGAGAACAGTGCCTGGACAAGACAGGCGTGGTAAAGGAGCCTCCCGAACGTTGCTATGGGTATCGATCCGATTCCTGAAAGTGCTCCGGTTGCAGGAAGCCCCTGTGTGGAGATATTTGCCAGTACCGGGAGGAACTGGGTTGTCAGGACCCCAACAACGAAGAGGAATACGAAGAACGAGAGATACACGATGGCGGTGTAAATAAACATCTCTGCAAGGCGCTCTTTTTTCAGTATCTCGGTCATTTTTGCATCGATGGAGGCAATCGACAGGACTTCACCGATATGTCCGCTCATCTCGCTTGCCTTGGTGATAAGCGTGACAGTCCGTGCAATCGAAGGTGCCCTGACCCGCTCTTCGAACCTTACCAGTGCTTCGGTAAAATTCGCTCCCCAGTCCATGTCCCTCTTTATCCTCCTTATTTCATAGCTGATAAGCCCGAGATTGGTGTTAATCATGATAGAAATTGCCTGGGCGATGGTGAGTCCGACCTGGTTGATTCCTGCCATCCGTTCAAGGAAATCCGGGATAAGTTCCTGAATCCCGAGTACTTTGCGTGCCCAGATCTCATAGAAGACTGAATAGGGGATGAGTACGATGAGCAGTGCGATTACGATATGATCATCGATGACACTGATAAACGTCTCACTGTTAGTATAATGAGGAATTTGTAAAAAAGCAAAAACAATATAGAGAGTGGCGGCCGGGATGATTATATAGAGGGCAAGATTGACGTTTTTGATGAAACTCTCAAGCGGGTGACGGATAAAATACACAAAATTCCTGAGCCGGTCATATTTTTTCAGTTGTTCGAAAAGGGGATTCTTCATCTTTTTTCGGGTAAATTTTGACATCCGGATAGGTCCTAAAGCCATGTTGTCCTGATATAGCGTTCGGTCTTCTCGGCGTTGACCGAGATGAGATTGATAAAAAGAATAAATACCATGGATCCAACCGGCATGATCAGGTAGGTAACGAGTATAATGATGGACATAATGCATGGTTGAATAAATGATCCATGAACGAGTATGGTGGGAAGATGAGAGGTCAATTTCAGTGGAAGGCAAATATCCAGATCAAGGCCAGCTCTCAACGGGTCTGGGAGATTATCGATGACATCTCCCTGATTCCCGAGTATCACCCGGAAGTGAAAAAAGTCGATCTTCTTGCAGGACAGAAAAAGCGTGCAGTCGGGGTTAAATACCAGTGTCCTATCCCGGATGGCAGAAAGGGGAGTTGCATCGAAGAAGTGATTGAATATATTCCGAATCAAAAAATGTCGACAACCATGGGTGAGGATTCATGGGGTATGAACCGGATGTTTACTGATTTTATCGTTGATACTACGGTACTACCTCAAAGTGAAAACTCTACGATTCTCCTGTTTGAGGCGTATTACAATCCTGTTGGAATCAAGAACACAATACTCAATGTCTTATTCTTGCGTTCGCTGATGAGAAAAAGGACGATGAAGATTATGGAAGGCATCAAACGTCTTGCCGAGGGATAAAAAAGGGGATTCCGGAACCTTTGCTGCTGCTGTCAACTGATACAGGAATCCCCGGTAGACACTACGCCGGATTCAGCGAGAGTCCCAAACTCTGAGATTGTATCAGCCCGCCGGCACTTACCAGCGGAATTTCCGCTGTTTCTTGTTCTTCTCCTCAAAGGTTATGAGCAGGTAGCTGTGAATGCAGCGGCCTTCATCGAGGAGGATTTCCAGGTAGAGTTCGTGAGGGCGGTGTTCCATCGCGATGGCAACCTGATCTGCACCTAACTGGGTAAACCCGATATCGCCGAGGTCTTTTTCGATGCGGTAGAGGGGAAGATTACAGCTGCCCGTAATGAGCCGCTCGGTTTTCCGTTTGGTTCTCAATTGATGTCCTTTGTTCACCATGTTGACTCTACACTTTGGATATTCGGCATTGGTAATAAATGGTGGGGGTGGGACGACCACTTTGGAACAACGGTGTAACCTGGGGTTCTTTGTTGCCGGGCCGGGAACGAAAAAGAAAAAATTCAGCGGAGGTAGTCCCGTAGTTTCTGGATGTGCACGAGCTGGTTGTTGGCTTCCTTCTCCTCCTTCTTCTCAATGCTGTCCAAAATCTCGGTAATCGGTTTTGCGAGTTCGTAGATTTTGACCGGTCTCCCTTTGCTCTCAGCCTTGCTCTCCCTGCTCTTGATCCAGCCTTGCTCCATCAGGTGCCACATTGCAATGCTGACCTCAGGTTGGCGGAGATCCGTGCCGCGCTCGATCTCATGCGATGTTGCTTCTGGAATGTTGGCAAGAAAAACCAGCGCTTTGGCAACATTTCTTTTTGTACCAATCTCGATAAGGAGGTTTGCAAACTCCTCCTCCTTCTCTGTGAAATACATCACATTCTCAGTTCTCATATATTACATCCATCTAATTCGAAATCTTCTGATGCGTTACTGGTTTTTTAGAAATCTCAGCGAGGTGAGGCATCAATCTTAAACGCAACAGCTCCCAACAGTTCGTCACTGTTGTGTCGGAATTCTTCTTAACGTGCAATACGTTGTTCATACGCCCTGCGAAGTTCATCATTCTTTTTCCTCAGGTCCAGTTCTACAGTTTTCCAGTCAGTGATATCGCGACCGACTGACTGGTATTCAACAAGAGCGCCGGATTCATTAAAAATCGCCCGGTTACTCCATTGGTGCCAACGGACAGAGCCATCAGGCAAAATAATCCTGTGCTCGACAGTCCCGACGGGATGTTCACCTGTCAGCGATGCGAAATGCGAGCGGATTAATCCCCTGTCCACTTCTGGTATTATTGGTATGAACCTCTGACCAATGATTTCCTCTCTCTGCATACCGAAATACCGGCAATATGCATCGTTCACAAAATTGCGGGTTCCATCCGGTCTGAAGCGGCAGATAAATTCAGTCTGGTCCTCGACAACATTCCGGTACCGTTCCTCACTTTCCTGGAGTGCGTGCCGGCTTTTTACAAGATCATCGTACCTGGACCTGAGCTCCTCTTCTACGGCGGTCAGCTGTTCATACGCGGCATGAAGCTCATCATTCTTTTTCATCAGGTCCAGTTCTGTAGTTTTCCTGTCAGTGATATCTTCCAGCGACTCGACGGCTCCGATGATATCCCCGTTCCGGTTTTTGATGAGACCTGCCGTGAAGTACAGCCATTTTCCCACCTTTCCCATCTGGGGAAAGAAGTCCGTCACTTCATATGCATTATTGATGAGAGCGAATTTGGCATATCTATCCGCATACCATTCTGGAATCGTATCCAATGATTCATCTACAAGAAGATCAGCCAGACATGGACGCTGGGAGGAGTAGAATGCCCTCCATTGCTGATTGGTTCCTATCACCTCATGTGCCATTATTCCGCTTTGCGCGGCAAGCGCATGGTTCCAGTACAGGATCTTGTGATCCCGGTCAATCACGAATTGCGGTATGGGGGATTCCTGAAGGATCGCATTCAGGGTGGTCTCTTTGTCTTCAAGAGAACACTGGCTTTTCGCAAGGTCATCGTAACTGGACCTGAGTTCTTCCTCTGTTGCAGCAATCTGTTCATACGCAGCCTGGAGTTCAACATTTTTCAGACGCAGGTCTTCTTCAGTACGTTTGGTTCCGGTGATGTCCCGACCAACGGACTGGTATTCGATTAGTGCTCCCCCGTCATTAAAAATCGCCCGATCGCTCCAGCGCTGCCAGCGGATCTCACCATCCGGCATAATGATGCGATGGTCGATGGAGGCAATCGGGTTTTCCTTCGTCAGGGAGAGAAAATGATCTCTGACGAGATTCTTATTCTCTTGCGGAATATCAGGTTTAAATTTTTTCCCTATGATCTCGTCACGGGATTTGTTAAAATACCGGCAATACGCCTCATTCACAAATACATGGGTACCATTTGGAAGAAACCGTGAGATAAATTCAGTCTGGTCTTCCACAACGTTCCGGTACCGTGTCTCACTATCCTGCAGCGCTTTCTCCGCCTGCCTGCGCCGGACGGCAGCAATTATCTTGTGTCCAAGCTCTAAAAACTGCGGTGTTGGGTTCCCTCCTTTCTGGAGGTAAAAATCAGCTCCGTTATCAAATGCTTCAATTGCTACTTCCTCTCTGCCTTTACCCGTGAATATGATGAAAGGGAGATCAGGAAATTCAGCACGGATTTCCTTGAGGAGCGCAATACCATCCATATCCGGCATCTGGTAATCAGAGACAATCGCATCATATGATGTTGATTTTAGTATCTCGAGTGCTTCTGGAGCCGATGTCACGGTGTCAACACGGAACTGGCCGGATTTTTCCAGAAAAAGTTTGCCGAGTTCGAGCAGCAATGGTTCGTCGTCAACATAAAGAAGGGAGATGTTATTGCAGGGCACAGACACGTTGAACACCAATAAAAAGCAGGAACCGGTCAATTCACCCCGTTTCAGTCATGATACCCGGATGATTTGAAATCTGATATATTCTTCAAAGTCTTCACATGTCCATCGAATAATTGTTAAGATTTATCTCATTTAACAAAATTTGTTTATTTAATATATAAATATTTTTACTTTTAGTTATCAAAAGTCCATTCAATGCGTGTTCGGGTCACAATGATTATTTCCAGAAAGAAAGATTATTCCTATTATTTATCCTGCATCCGCCAATCGGGTCTACTGATGGAGGGGGTATTTTTGAACGAGAACCACTACCAGAACATAATTGGCCTTTTAAGGGATGCGCAAAAAGGGCTGACTATTGAAGAAATTTCAAAAAACCTGAACCTGAGCAGAATAACAACGACAAAATATCTTAATTCCCTCTTCGTTTCCGGTCAGGTGAATATGAGAAAAGCCGGCCCGGCGAAATTATATACCCTATCGACAAGACTCCCTGTCGACCAGATCCTCAGCCAATCGTCGGACCTCATCCTTGTTCTTGATGAAACATATACCGTTCGTAATGTAAATGATTCATTTCTTCTGGCATTTGGAATCAGTAAAGATCTTATTGAAAATCTGGATATCAACACAACGGTCATCGGCCCCGGTCTGATCGACCGGATCCGCGATCCCGTAAGACAGGGAATGGCAGGGAAAGAGTCTGTTGCGAATGCATGGGTTCCGGTACAAAAGGACTGGAGGGCATTCCGTATCCGGATAATCCCTCTTGTATTTGGCTGGGGAGAAAAGGGAGTAGTTATCATGCTTGAAGATCGGACCGGGGAGATAATGGCCCAGGAAGAAAACGCTCTTCTTGCCGATCTGGTCAATGCCTCTCCCGCTGCAATTACTGTCTCCGATTTTATGGGAAATTTTCTGTATTCGAATAAAAAGAATCTCGATCTTCATGGATATTCGCTCAGCGAGTTCCTTGATCTGAATCTCGGGCATCTCGACATTTCTGCGTCTGCAAAACCCATTACCGAACGTCTTGAGGATCTTAAGAAATCCGGTGAGGCATCGTTTGAAGTCCTGCATTCCCGAAAAGATGGCCGGCAGATTCCGCTCGAAGTCCACGCAACGATCGCCCGCTGGGGAGACAGGGAGGTGGTCGTCGGTATTTCCACCGATATATCCGAACGAAAACGGGCTGAGCAGGTCCTCAAGGAAAGTGAACGCAGATTTGCCGACATTATCGATTTTCTTCCCGATGCCACGTTTGTCGTAAACAGTGAGGGCACTGTTATTGCCTGGAATCGCGCCATTGAAGAAATGACCGGTGTCAAAGCCCGTGATATTGTGGGAATGGGGGATTATGCATATGCAATTGCCATATACGGGGAGCGCCGGCCGATCCTTCTTGACCTTATCTTCCATGACGATCCGGAGGTGAGGAAGCACTACCGGCACTTTCGGAAAGAAGGCAGTACCATTACGGCAGAAACTGTCCTGACCTCTCCCGGTGCCGGAGAGCGGTTTGTCTGGTTGAATGCATCTCCTTTTTATGACAAGGATGACAGGATTACCGGGGCGATAGAGTCCATCCGGGATATTACCGGGCGCAAACGGGCAGAGGAAGCGCTGCACCAACAGAACCTGGTGCTTGAGACAATAAACCAGCTCGCCCTTGAATTCGCATCCCTGCCCAAGGGCAAATCCGTCCCGGAACAGGCAGTAAAAAAGCTCATGAAGTTGACCGGAGCAGTCGTGACCCTGTTCTCCATGTATGATCCTTCTGACCGCATACTGCAGGTAACCAATTTCGAGATTGCACCGGGTATGCTTAAGAAAGTCATCCAGTTGCTGGGGAAACGGCCGGGCGATGTGAAATCACCGGTCAGTACCGACATGTACCATGAGATGGTCAGCACTATTATAGGTAAGAGAAAGACACTGACGGAGGCCAGTTTTGGCCAAATCCCCCCGGTAGTCAGCATGAGTATCCAGAAGCTGATGAGTATCGATCGTTTCATTGGTATTGCCTATGTCATTGAGGGGAAGCTTTATGGTACATCCCTCCTTGCAATGAAACCCGGTCAGCCCGATCCTTCACCAGAACTCCTGGAATCGTTTGCCCATATCGTGGCGATATCGCTCCGCAGGGATTGTGATGAGGGTGGTACCTGAAGGACAAATTAAACCGGGATAATATTACAATCTGCAAAGGGAGGAATGAATGAGCTGGAACGATTTTGTTTTTTTTCCCGATTTGATAGTTGAAATAACTGGAGTCATTGTTCTGGTTATTGGTATTTTCACTGCAGAACCAGCGCTCCTGATAATCGGAGTTGTTCTCATCTGTATTGCCCTTGCTATCATATCGTTCCGATCATACGGCGGTTTCATGCCGGATCCGCCAGATCGGATCCGGGTGTACATGCTCCGGTAAAAGTGGCGTTAAATAAAAAATCTGCAGATTCGCCGATTCTCTATCGGGATAACCTTGTCAGTATCTCTGATGACTCGATTACGTTCCTTCATTACTCATTTCCCTTCTTCTCATCGGGCCGGCGGGTATTGTTCATGGACATCGACCACATCGATGTGAAAAAGCCCACCGTTGTGACCGGAAAATGGCGAATCGGAGGTTCCGGGAATTTCCGGACCTGGTTCCCGCTTAACTGGAATCGTCCTTCACGCGACAGGATATTTCATGCCACGTTAAAAACACGAGGAATGAACATCGGGTTTACTGTCGAGCATCCAGCGGAAGTGATGTCCATTCTTAAGAAAAAAATGTTGATCATTTCGGACGAAGTTTCGGGATAAATTATAGTTTCAAGTTCCCGTGTTTCATTTTTTTCTTCTATTAACTTCGGAATCTTATTCATAGTATCTTCACGATACCATTCTAATGAGGTCCCCCCATGACAATCTTAGTTGACGATACCACCTGCACCCGCTGCGGGATTTGCTCGGTTATATGCCCGATGAGGATTATTGAACCTGCGGATGAGACAATCCTGCCCCGTGTCAGGGATGAGAAAGCCGGCATGTGCATCGCCTGCGGGCACTGCGAGGTGAGCTGTCCCACACAAGCGCTCCTTCTGAATGTTAGACCGGACGAAAGGGTGGTCCTCCCGGCTGGTGCTGGCATTCTGTCTCCAGACGAGCTCGGGACGTACCTGAAGAAACGACGGTCGGTCCGGCACTATACAAAAGAGCCCGTGCCAAAGGAGAAGATAGAGGCGATACTGGACATCGCACGCTACGCTGCATCGGGTGGCAATGCCCAGCCGGTGCAGTGGCTGATTGTGCACGACCCCAAAGAAGTTTACCGGTTGGCGGGACTGACGGTTGACTGGATGAAGACGATTACAAACAGCAGCCACCCGATGAGCGGGTATGTCCCTTCCCTGATCGCCGGCTGGGAACACGGGTACGACCCGATCTGCAGGGGTGCACCGCATCTCGTGATCGTCCACATCCCTGAGGGAAATCCTGGCGCCGCGACCGACGCCATCATCGCACTTACGCATTTTGATATCGCTGCTCCTGCGTTTGGCATCGGTACCTGCTGGGCCGGGTTCCTCTCGATTGCGGCAATGTCCTACGAACCGCTCCAGAAAGCACTGGGTCTGCCGGCCGGAAGAAAATATGCCTACGGGCTGATGTTCGGCCACCCGAAGTACAAGATTCACGGGATACCGCGCCGGAATCCTCTTCAGGTCACGTGGCGATAGTATTCTAAATGGCCATCTGGAACAGGGAACGGAGACTGATTTGGGGAGGTCCGTGTATGTTTCCCGTACTCATCATTTTTAACTCCTATCGATGATTCTGGCCTTGACTAAAAACCGGCATTTCCTTTATTCCGCATAGTTCTGGTAATCTGAGGTGAGTTTTGCCATCCAATAGGTGCTATTAGCGGTCATTTTCAGCTTCGAAATAGCCCCGGACAGCCGAATTGACAGAGAAATGAAGGATTCCCAAAAGAATGGTGTCGATTTTTGCTGAATTAGTGTCAAAAAGCCTTCCGGGACAGCGAAACGGAGGCTGGATAGGAGAGATCAGGGGGTATCTCCCAGGGAGGTTCTTTTAGCTCTGATTGATGATCCTGGTTTTGATCAAATCCTGCATTTTCCTGCATTCCAGATACTTTAGGCCATCCAAGTGGAGATTTGCCATCCAATAGGTGCTATTAGCGGTCATTTTCAGCTTCGAAATAGCCCCGGGCAGCCGAATTGACAGAGAAATGATGGATTCCCAAAACAACAGTGTCGATTTTTGCTGAATTAGTGCCAAAGATCCCCCCGTGATAGCGAAACGGAGGCTGGATAGGAGAGATCAGGGGGTATGTATACCTGACTCTCCGGGGCGTATAAAAAAGGGAAGATCATTTCACCATCACCAGAGCAGACCCCATCTTCTTTTTATGCACCGCTCTTTGGGTCCGGACAATTTCCACGAATGAATTCTTCTGCAGTGTCCCGTCCTGGCAAATCTCCACGATACCGGAATCCTCAATGCGGAAAAACCTCCAGATACTATGCCGGGAATATATCCAGAGTTCCTTCCTGATGAGATCCGAAGAGGGAAGGGAGCGGAGCTGAAGGAGCGTATCCTGGAACTCTCTCCCGATCTCTTCTTTCATACCGCGTATGCGCCGGGCTTTCCTGATACGGACAAAGATAAGCGTGCCATTGCCCATGATCATGAAATCGCATACACTTTCCCTGTTTTGCAGGAATCTCATGACTCTCCCGCGTGCCAAGGCAACCAGTAATGCATCACCCAGCCCTTTTTTCGGCAGCCGTCCCCGTGTCATGTCATGTCTCCGGAGTCAGCATCGCGGCTGACGCTATCGCTGTTGTCTGCCGGTTCATGACGAGACGGAGAATACCGGGCACGTCCCGGCCTGAGTTCTCTTTTTGGCGATTTTGTCCCGACCGTGATATTGTAGTGGTGCCGCTGCCCCCTCTTTACACTGATACGGTTGACCTTCCTGCCTTGCCGGTGTATCTGGCGGGCGATGGCATGGGGGATGAGATAGAGGGGGATCCCGGTCTCGGTTGCGGATCGGCGTGCTGTCATTTCGCATGCTCCCGCTCTTCGAGTATGGTGAGCCGCTGATCGAGGCGTTCGATCTTCTTGTTCAACCGCTCGGCGATCCGGTCCTGCCGGTCGGCAAGGAAGAGGATCATGTTCCCCCTCATCCCGGAATAGCTGGTGTTCTCCTCTCCGGTCCCGGCCTTACCTGATGCAATCTGGTCCGGTTCCGGTACCTCTGTCGGGATATCCGAAGATCTCCCTGACTCTGTTGTTTTTGTTGTGTTCTTTTTCATTTCTTTTTTCTCCGAAGTTTTTTTGTTCAGCGATGAACGACAAGAGCCCCGGCTCTGGTATGATGCGAGCAAAAGGGTGGTTCTTTGTTTACTCACGAATAACCGGGGCTGAAAAGTCCTGACGGATAATTGGGATACGGCAGGTGACCTGTCAGACCTCATGGACGTAAGATAATCGTGAATACCCTAAAACCAGAATTTACTGACGACTGCCAAAAAAAGTGTAGAGCGAGAAAACAGGGGCGTGGCCGCTCGTTAACCGGTACCGCTTTTCTGCATCCAGTGCATTTCCTGATTCAGCTGGTACAATGAACGGGTGGATTCCGGCACTGGGCGGGCGTGCTGGTGCATACTGGCGGATCGCAGCACCAATCTTTTCAATTAAGGCTTCTGCAATCTCCTTTGCCCTTGTTCTCATTCGTGCGATGAATTCCCGGATCATTGTAGTGATCCAATCAATGATTCGTGATATATTAAGCACATTGGTCGATTTGAGTAATAGCGGATATTCTGGGAATTTTGGCGGAAACGGAGCACAAATAACGGTTTGTTTGTCTGACACCAAGCGGGCGCGGCGCGGTCGGGATTAAAATAACAGTTTTGCAGGATTTGGAGGGGAAAACAGGATTTGACATGAGAGGGTGCCGCAAAATGACGGTTCATTTTTCACATACCTCAATTTTCAAAAAACATTTTAAAAAATAGCGTCGGTTATAGTGTCCAATAGTACCCGAAGCCGCAAGATCGCCAGATTATCAGGTTACAAGCCGCTCTCGGTTGACCAGTATTGGACACCAGACTGGAGGACAACAACAATTCCCACTGGCCGTATCCTTGTTTCAATCCACAAGGTATTCAAGAACCAAATAAAGACTAGTAAGATCAGGAGTGTGGTGACAAAATCGGGCCGGGAATTCTGGGGGCAGCGGCATTACCCCTCATCATCCTCATCGCACGGATCGTTGAGACCAGCCTTGAAACGGTCAGGACTATCTACGTCAACCGCGGGCATGCAAACCTGGCCGGCTGGATAGGTATTGCAAAAACCGGTATCTGGCTGCTCTCAACAGGAATTGTCATCACCAACCTAGGAGATTACTGGAACCTGTTTGCCTATCTTGCCGGATATGGCATCGGGACCCTTCTCGGCATGCAAATCGAGAATATGATCTCGCTCGGTCATGTAATCGTCCGGCTCATTACCCCGGCCGATCCCCAGCCACTCATCACCGAACTCTCCACTCTCGGGTACGGGATGACCAGGATCGAGGGATCCGGGAGTTTCTCGCAGTCTGTGGCCATCATTTTCATGATTGTACCCCGCACAGCACTCGGACAGCTTCTGGGAGTATTGTCCACCCGCCATCCTGATATTCTTTATACCGTTGAAGATGTTCGCACCATCAAGGAAGGTGCAAAGATCTTCCACAAGGATACAAAGAGCAGGATACTGGGATTCTTCGGGTTATAACCCCGTTTTTTTGGCTCCTCTGTTTGCCCTGAACATAAGGTCTATGTACCTTCTCTGCACTACTCTTGGCGGTGTAATGTTGATGAAACAGGACCAGCCAGGGAAAGCGGGTGACACGATTCCCATTTTCAACGCCCGTACCGGCAAGGCAGAAGATGTTGCCCCGGTCGTAAAAACCGATGCAGAATGGAGGGAACAGCTCACTCCCGAACAGTTCAATGTGGCGCGAAAACAGGGCACGGAATTTCCCTTTACCGGCAAATACCACAACTGGAAGGAGCATGGCATCTATGCCTGCGTCTGCTGCGGTACCGACCTCTTTTTATCGGAGACAAAATTTGATTCCCATACCGGCTGGCCCAGTTTCTACGCGCCGGTTTCAGCGCTCAATGTCTGCACCCAGACTGATACCTCGGGAAGGATTGAACGCATTGAAGTGCTGTGCGCCCGCTGCGTGGCACATCTCGGCCATGTCTTTGATGACGGCCCGCCCCCGACCGGCAAACGTTACTGCATGAACTCGGCAGCGCTGGATTTCCATAAAATCCCGTTATAGTTAAACCATGCACAATCCTTTTTTATGATGTCCTTCCCATAGCAGAGCTGGGGAATGGATCAATGGGGAAAATTTCAGCAGGCAGGAACGTGTTCATGTATCCTATGCCGGTTACCTTACTCGGAACGCTGGTGGATGGCAGACCGGATTTCATGGCGCTTGGTTGGATCACCCGCGTCAATGCTAACCCGCCGACGATAGGCTGTGGTGTCGGGAGGCACCACCATTCGGTTCGGGGAATCGAGAAGAACAGAACGTTCAGTATAAATTTCCCTTCAGTGGAAATGATGGAGAAAACGGATTATTGCGGGCTGGTCTCGGGAAAGGATGCTGACAAAGCGGCGCTTTTTGATGTGTATTACGGGGAACTGGATACCGCCCCGCTGATAACCGAATGCCCGCTCTCCTTAGAATGCCGGGTGGAGGTTACTATCGAAAATCCCACCAATAATTTTTACATTGGTGAAATCATCGCATCATATACAGAAGAAAAGTACCTCACAAAGGGTAAACCGGATATTAAGAAGATCAACCCGCTCCTGCTCACCATGCCGGATAACCGTTACTGGACTGTCGGGGAATATGCCGGTGACGCGTGGAGCATAGGCAAAACGCTGAAAACGAAGTGAATCACTGGCCTGAGATGGTTCTGCATGCGGATCGGCTATCCCTGTATTAACCGCTCGATCGGGTGTACACCTTCCCGTACATTCCGTCTTGTATCGTATTCTGATGAGCGGGTCAGCAAAACCGTAAAGACAAACCTCGATTGTCTCACGAAAATACTCTCGTACAACGCAGCCCACGGCATGCTCTTTTTCCGGATAACATCTGATATGGTCCCGTTTGCATCACATCCGGTGTGCACGTTTCCCTGGCAGCAGCACTTTGCTGATGAGTTCGGGACAATCGGGGAGTATGTCCGCAGCCATCGGTTTCGTATCTCCATGCACCCGGACCAGTTCGTTCTCCTGAACACCCCCGATAAGGGTGTCCTGGAACGAAGCATCGCTGATCTTGTATATCAGGGACAGGTGCTTGACCTTATGGGCCTTGACGATTCAGCAAAACTCCAGATCCACATAGGTGGTGTTTACCGGGATAAAACAGCCAGCATGGAACGGTTTATCGAAATTTATGAACGGCTTGATGAAACCATCCGGCGACGGCTTGTCATAGAGAATGATGAACGGCTCTATACGATTTCAGACTGCCTTGCCGTCCATGAACGCACAGGAATACCCGTACTTTTTGATGTCTTTCACTATGCCATCAACAACAACGGTGAACAAAACAGAGGCCTGCTCACCTCGCTCAATAATACCTGGAAGAGACATGATGGTATCCCCATGGTTGATTACAGTTCGCAGCAGCCGGGAAAGCGGGCAGGGGCACATGCAGAAAGTATCGACCCGGAAGATTTCCGGACTTTCCTCCAGTCAACGGTCCCGTTTGACATTGACATCATGCTCGAGATAAAGGATAAAGAAAAGAGTGCTCATGCTGCCCTTTTTCTTGCCCGTGATGATCCCCGGCTGGTTACCGGGGATCCGGGCGATGCGTGAGATTATCAGGTATCAATTCAAAAAGATGGATCTCATTGTCCTGCCCTTATTCGTGCAGGACTCTTGATGGACTATTTTACCATTTCACATGCCATCGGTACTACAACCAGATCCCGGCTCGTCTGCGCTGCCGCTGGCATGGGTTATAACGGAAACGGATGTGAATACGGAAACATTCTTCCTGAAAATACGTTATAATTTTTTTTGATCGCGGAGACACTCCTCCAGTCCACCACCTTTTTATACAACGATCGGAGAGGATAATGTATGGTGAGTATGAGAAGGCTTACATGGCCGGTTGAGCGGAGGAAGGATTTCATCCGCATTGTCGCATATATAACTCTCGCTGCGGCGCTCATATTCGTCATTGATATCTACACACCTCTCGGTATAATGATCTGGATTCTTTATCTTATCCCCCTGTTTCTGACGGTATACCTCAGTTGGAAATATGCACCACTCGTGATGACCGGTATTTTTATTCTCCTGATGGCGGCAAGTCTTTTCCTGTCCCCCCGCGACATATCGATAGAATATGCATTGCTTAACCGGGCATTCTTTGCATTCATCCTGGTTATCTCATCAATTTTTATTGAGGAATATGTATCGAATGTCGAGGGTCTCGCCTTAAGCGAAGAGCGGTACCGCTATCTCATTGAATGTTCTCCTGACGGGATTGTAGTATACCGGCAGGGGGGGATCGAATATGTAAATCCTGCCGGCATGCGGTTCCTCGGAGCCGATCGCAGGGAAAATCTGATAGGCCGCGATATCATCGATATGATCGATCCGGAGCAGAAGGCTCTAGTCCGGGAGCGAGTTGCTCAGGCCGCACTCGGCGCACGGATGGTCATTGACAAAGTCCGGCTCATCGGTCAAGACAGGAATCAGATGACTGTCGGAATATCCCTTGCATCCGTGTTCTGGAATAAGGGGAAAGCGGTTCAGATTGTGATGAGAAATGGACGAATAGATACGTAAATGGGGTCCTGACACTGCTTATCCCGGCACAGTTACTCAGGGGACTTTCATTAGGTATTGCTCTTTTTCTATTCCGGAGACGAATCATGGGCTTGGCCAGGTATTGGGCGGACTTGCTGTTTCAGGTATGATTGAACATATTGTATTCTTCATACAGATTCCGGTAGGTTTTACCGTATAACTTTCTTTGAAATCCTTCTTTATGCTCTTCTGTTCGGACAACTCCTTCTTTGAAGTTGCCATAGAGTGGGAACGACCACTACCCTTAAGATCTGTCAACAGAACAGGAATATAAGATTCGCCTTTGGAAAATTCGAGGACGGAACAGGTCCGCGGACACAGATAGAATTTATTTATCAGATCTTATTGTCATAACCTCTGATTATTATTCAACACTTCCTATTGCACCGTCGATGAAGCCCTCTTATGACTTGGGATTATTTTATTTTATACCTTGGAAGTCGTGACCAGGTTCACCCGCTCGAGCGCAAGTGCCATCTGGTTGGCAAATGCTGTGAGTATGCGCTCCTGCTCATGCGTGATGACGCCATCAGGATCAGCAGGTTTCACACCCATGATCCCGAGAACACCTGCCGAGCTCTGTAGCGGAATATACCTGAGTCGGGACCCGTGGAGTGTATCGGTATCATAGCCGGCAACGGCACCATGCTGGAACGCCCAGGTGGCCACAGCGATATCGTCTGCATTCAGGGTAAGCCCGCTTTCCGGAGGGTGAACGGTGAGGTGGTCTTCATCCGGAAGAAGAATGACACTTTCCCACTGAAAGATTTCCCGGATATGCCGGGTAACTGCCGCAATGATTGAATCGGCATCCGCAGCAACAGCAAGGTCCTGCGAAAGTGCATACAGCGTCCCGGTCTCCTTCTCCCGTTCCGATGCGGCAAATGCATGCTCGCGTGCTCTGGTCACAAGCAGGCTGATCAGGGCGCCGACAATAATCATGCCCGCAAACGTGATGAGATACTCGGTATCGGTCACCCTGAATGTGAGGTGAGGGGGGATAAAAAAGAAATCAAAAGCAAGCACGCTGAAAATGGCAGTAAAGATTGCCGGCCGGAGCCCTTTCCTGAACGCGATAACAACGACCCCGAGGAGGTAAAGCATGGCGAGATTTGTCGGGGATATAAATGCCTTAATCAGCCAGCCGATGATAGTAATCGTGGCGATAAGTGCGATGCATGCGAGATAATCCCTGGGAAGGGTCACCGGGAGCAAAAAATCCAGGTCGCCGATTTTTTGCTGGATATGCTCACTGCTGCTGATAACGTAGATATCGATATTGCCGCTGTAATGGATGAGTTCATCGACCACGGAACCAAAAACATACTCCTGCCATCTGGGGCGGAGTGTCTTCCCGATAATGATGCGGGTAATATTGTGCAGGCGTGCATAATCGATCACGGTTGATGCAATGTTCAGCCCGAACAGGGAAACCGTAGTGGCTCCCAGTTTCTCTGCAAGCTGCAGGGTCCGACTGAGCTGTTCCTTGGCGTCTTTTGAAAGCCGGTGGTGAGCCGGGGTTTCGACATAGATGGCGGTCCACTGGGCCCCCACCCGGTCGGCCTGCCGCCTCGCGGTCCTTACCAGTCGCTCGGATAACGGACCTGAGCTGACAGAGACAAGGATATGCTCTCCGGCCGCCCATGGACCCGGAATCGCCCGGGTCTGCATATAGGCGAGCATCTGTTCATCGATCCGCTCTGCGGCACGGCGGAGGGTAAGTTCCCGTAGTGCGTAGAGGTTTCCCTCGTTGAAGAACTGCTCGATTGCCCGCGATGCCATGTCGGGGACGTAGACTTTCCCATCCCGCAACCGCTGGAGAAGTTCAGAAGGAGTAAGATCAACAACCTCTATCTCGGATGCCTCATCAATCACCCGGTCGGGAACTGTTTCACGCACGAGCACCCCGGTAATCTGGGCAACCACGTCATTGAGACTCTCAATATGCTGGACATTCAGTGTTGTATAGACATCGATACCGGCATCAAGCAGTTCCTCAACATCCTGGTAACGCTTGGGGTGACGGGAACCGGGAACATTTGTATGAGCAAGTTCATCGACAAGAACGAGCGATGGCCGGAGAATAAGCGTTGTATCGAGGTCAAGCTCCGGAAGCGTGACACCCCGGTACTCCATCATCTTCCGGGGGATAACAGTAAGCTCTTCAAGCAATGCTTCTGTCTCGGGCCTGCCATGGGTCTCGACATACCCGGCTTGTACGTCAATTCCTTCTGAGCGTCGGAGGTGTGCCGCCTTGAGCATCTCGTACGTCTTCCCGACACCCGCGATATACCCGAGAAAGATCTTCAGTTTGCCCCGGTGCTTCTGGCGCTCCTCACCCTGCACGCGGGCGAGGAGGACATCGGGATCGGGACGATATTCAGGAGCAGCGACCATGGAACCGGATCACCCCACACCCATCAATACGAGCACCACATCGATAACCTTTATCCCGATAAATGGAGCAATAACCCCGCCTATTCCATAGAGAATGATATTATTCCGCAGGGCTACCTCGGCAGTCATCGGGCGATAGGTCACACCATGGAGCGCAAGCGGGATTAAGGCAACAATAATCAATGCATTGAATATTACCGCAGACAGGATCGCGTTGTGGAGGTGAAGAATATTTAGCGCAGAAAGGGCAGGATACGTCGTGAGGAATGCGGCAGGGATGATCACAAAATATTTTGCAAGATCGTTTGCAATCGAAAACGTGGTGAGTGCACCCCGTGTCATGAGGAGTTGTTTCCCGATCTCGACGATCTCGATCAGTTTTGTCGGATTGCTGTCAAGATCGATCATATTTGCTGCTTCGCGGGCGGGCTGCGTCCCGGTATTCATGGCTACGGCAACGTCAGCCTGGGCAAGGGCCGGGGCATCATTGGTCCCGTCTCCCGTCATCGCAACCATGCGCCCGCCAGTCTGGTACTCGCGGATGAGGTTCAGTTTGCTTTCTGGTGTTGCTTCCGCAAGAAAATCATCGACCCCGGCTTCTGCAGCGATCGTTGCTGCGGTCAGACGGTTGTCTCCCGTGATCATGATGGTCCTGATGCCCATCTTCCTGAGCTGGATAAACCGTTCCTTGATCCCCCCCTTCACGATGTCTTTTAAGTGAATGACACCATACGCTTTGCCGTTCTTCGTAACAACAAGCGGAGTCCCCCCGGCAAGTGAAATCGTCTCGATCTCCTTTCTGAGTGCATCCGACACCGGATGGCCGCTCTGAACGATATCCTTAAACATCACGTCTGCGGCTCCTTTTCGTATGTGAATCTCGCCAAAATCGACGCCGCTCATCCGGGTGTGACTCGAAAACGGGA
>Ga0315281_10001348_pt1 | contig 36051 bp, 30 predicted proteins | sample YL17G07_0_MG_FD_204540 | JGI IMG/M metagenome (GOLD analysis project Ga0315281, IMG submission 204540) | Sediment microbial communities from Yellowstone Lake, YNP, Wyoming, USA - YL17G07_0 | ecosystem: Environmental > Aquatic > Freshwater > Lake > Sediment | place: USA: Wyoming | collected...
ATGTAGTCCTTGAAGCCATGTATAATGCTGCAAGTATTTGGGGAAGCGAGTGGATAGTTGGTGAGTATCTGCCGACAAAAAAGAATAAACTTGTGGCTAATTTATATAGTGAACTTAAATTCACACCCTGTCTTTCTCAATGGGATAAGGAATCAGAACAGGGCGGGTCTGTTTATAAAATAAAACCGTTCAGCACAAAAAAGGCACACTTGATTATTTGTGAGTAATCCGCATTAATTATTTGACAATAAATAATTATTATGTTACAGTTTATTTAAGTAGATACTATATGACTATTGAAACCAACTATTCAGAAAAAAATTGAAAATACAAAAAATTCTGTTTATAGATATAGACAATGATAGAAGAATTCTATCAGACAGTCAGCTTTACTCTAATTGGGGGCATCATTCTATAGGATTAATGTATTTGGCATCTTCATTAAAAGAGGCTTTCCCAGATATATTTATTAAGATATTCCACACTTTAGTATGTAATGATCCAATTAAAGATATTATTTTACTAATAAAGGAATTTAAACCTGATCTCATAGGACTTAGATCGCTTTCCATAGCAAAAGAACAATTTAAAAATATATCTTCTATAATAAAAAAAACAAATCCTGAGATTCCCATACTTGCAGGAGGTCCATATTCATCATCATCCTCCGAAGATATTCTTCTGACTTTACCGATTGATTTAATTGTAATAGGCGAAGGGGAAATAACAATTTTAAACATAGTTAAGGAATTTAATAAAGCTAATAAACTACCTTTAGATATTGATGGCACGGCTGTACTTATAGATGGAAAGGTTAAAATCAATAGTCCTCAGTCTCCAATTAAGGATTTGGATAAAATACCATTTCCAGATTATAGTTTAATCAATCTTTCTGATTATAAAGGTATTTCAAACCATGCCTTTCAAACTGCTGAAAAAAGCGCTTTTATCTGCTCTTCGAGAGGGTGTCCGTATAGCTGTTTTTATTGCCATCAGTTATTTGGCAAAAAGGTAAGGAGACGAACGGCAGAAAATATAGTTTTAGAGATGCGTCAACATATTGAAGAGCGCGGTATTATGGATTTTATTTTTGTAGATGACCTCTTTAATGTGCCTATGAAAACGGCAAAAGAGGTACTTTCACTTATTATAAAAGAGTTGCCAGGTATACGATTAAATTTCTCAAATGGGCTAAGGGCAGATCAAGTAGATATTGAGATGATAGATTTATTGGAGAAAGCAGGCACAGTACACATAGCGTTTGCAATTGAGAGTTCAACATCTCGTCTACAAAAGTTAATAGGGAAAAATCTTGATATAGCAAAGGCAACAAAGATTATAAATGAAGCCTCAAAGAGATTTGTAGTCTGTGTATTTTTTATGATAGGATTTCCATCTGAAACATTTGAAGAGGCAATGAATACTGTAAGTTTAGCTGAAAAGCTGGAGTATGTGGCTGAACCGAGTCTTAGCATAGTCACTGTTTATAAAGGAACCCCCTTATATAACTTACTTGATCCAAATGAAGAACAGAAAAAGGCATTGATTATTCAGGAAACGAATATTTTTCAGCCTAAATTATTATCTAATACAGAGACAGGTTTTTATGGCGATATATTTCCTAAAGATAAAGTACCGTTGCGAGGAACTGACATATTAGAAATAAGGTGGGAGTGGATTGAAAGGGTTTTCAACAATCAAAATAGGATACAAAACAGCCATAAAGTTTTGCAAAAACATTTGGATAAAGATACTATTATAGAATTTTATAGAAATCTGTATGATAATCCTAACTTTAATTATAAATATATGAAGACTTTTTTAAAACTTGAACAATAAAGGAGAATGATTTTTATGGACATAAAAAAAAGCCTACAGGAAGTTTTTAGAGATGTATTTAATGACGATACAATAGAGCTATTTGATGGAATGAGCGCTAATGATATAAAGGATTGGGATTCAATAACCCATGTAATATTAATACTATCAGTTAAAAAGAAATTTAATGTTAAATTTCAGGCTGCCGAGATCATAAGCTTACAAAACGTCGGCGGATTTATTGCGCTTTTAGAAAAAAAACTTAATTCCTAACTCTAAGAATATTTAAAATGAATAATCTTTCTATCAGTTCTCCTATATTTCTAATATTATTACTTTTAGGGCCTATGCTGATGATAACCCCTATAACAGTAAGAAGATATTTATTATTGATTGTTAATACTGGATTATATATAACATATTTGCATAATGTTGAAGAAACTGTTTGGATTTTGATTTTTGTTTTTTTACCATTAGTTTATATTAAATTAGCGCGAAAGTGGTCAATTCCAGTGTGGCTAATAATTATAATAATCCTAAGCATATTTTGTTATTTAGACTTTTTTGAAAAGTCGTCAACTATTAAGCTGCTTGGTTTATCCTATATGCTATTCAGACTAATTGACATATTGATTCTAATGAATTCAGGCTTGATACCTAAGATTGATTCAATAGATTACTTTAACTATCTATTTTCATTTTGGACTATAATAGCAGGCCCAATACAAAGATTTAATGAGTTTAAAGATTCTTTCTATGCTGAAAAACCTTTAATAAGTGATGAGCAGAGATTACAATTTCAACATAGAGCAGCAAATGGATTGATAAAGATTTTAATATTTGGAGCTTTTTTTAAAGACATATCAGATGTTGCATTAAAATATTATGTTTCATATAGAGGGAATCCACTTGAGTTATTAAGCAACATGAAATGTTTTATAGCAATATTCTATTGTTATCCATTATATTTATGGTTTAATTTTTCAGGTTATTGTGATGTAGTAATAGGAATGGGAAAATGGGCTGGATTTACTATTCCAGAAAATTTTAATAAACCTTATTTATCAAGAAATCTTATAGAGTTTTGGAACAGATGGCACATGACTTTATCAAGATGGATAAGGGATTTTGTATATCTGCAATTGTTTGATTTTTTGGGTTCAAGTATATTATCAAAACATATTTTTAAAGCTCAGTATCTGAGTATTTTTATTACTTTTATATTAGTAGGCATTTGGCATGGGACAACAAAAAACTTTGTAGTATTTGGTTTTTTGCAGGGAATTGGAATGGCTGGTTCAATGTATTATCGTGATATTTTACTGAAAAAATTTGGAAAACAACGTTATGAAAGATATATTGATAACAAAAAAATTGCCTTTATTGAGAGATTTATTTGTATCCATTATATATGTTTTACTTTGTTATTTTTTATGTAATTTGAAAAGTTTTGAGGAGCTTATAATGAAATACTTTCTTAGCTTATTCATGTTATGGATTAAGATAATGATAATCTTGTTTATGGTAATCGGCGCTATCTCAAGTCCATTAGTTTTATATCAAATCTTCTAATGAAAAACATAATAAATACATATAAACAATTTATCATTATATTTTTGTTGACGGTAGTATTTTTTATACCTGCAGATTATCTCTCCTCTATCGTGTTTTTACATTATGACAATGTCAACTACAATAAATTTCAAAAAGGAGACAACAATGAAACTCAACAAACGGCATTATTTTATGCCCCTGAAAAAAATGGTTTGACATGGGGTGCAAATAATATTTTTGTTAAGGCATTCAATCTTTACAAAACAAAAAATATAATTCTTTTTGGCGCTTCAAATATTGTATTTGGAGTAATTCCAGAAAAGCTTAAATTGCCTCAAGGTTGGAATCTTATAAATATGTCAGCTCTTGGCACAGATACAATCACAGACTATAATGTTCTAATCAATTATCTTAATAAATATGCTAATCATAAACTAAATAAATCAGATTTACTTGTATTAGATATCAATTATAAGGTTTTTGAGAATAGTTATTTAATGGAAGACAATCCAACGCATTATTCTATGGAACATCTAACTGTTAAAGCATTTATAGAAACTTTTGGTAATTATAAGGTAGATAGTTTCAGCGAAACTCACGGCTCAAAGTTGACTGAGTTACAGAAAAAAATATACTTTTTTAAATACAGGGTAAAAAGAATCGTAAGAAAAATTATAACTCCAACCATAGAAACAGTTGATTTTGGGCCTAATTATATAACGATTAAATCATATATAGAATATCTAAAAGGATTATTTAATAAATTATTCCACATAAAACATATGCATGAAAACATAAATATGCCGATGTTAAATCCTCCAAGTGAATATAACTTTACAGATAAAATTGGTATTAAAAATGGCTTAGAATTTAAACGTTTACTTCTTAAACTAAAAAAGCAAACCAATGTAGCAGTTATAAACTCATACATAAATTCAGATTATAGAAATTCGAATCAAAACAAAAAATATGTAGTATTCCTTCAAACAGAGATTATTCCCTTTCTTAAAAAAGAGAATATTGAGTTTCTTGACCTTTACAAATCAATTCCTGATTCAGAATTTGGAAAAGATGAACTACATCTTTATAAAAAAGGCAGAGAAAGATATACCGATTTGTTTAATGATTGGATAAATGGTTATATAAATGCTGATATATTTAAAAATACTTATATTCAGTCAGACTCTTAATAAAATCAATGCCATTTAAAGATTTTAATACCTATTATTGAAAAGATTAAACCTATCGAAAATAATATCACAACGTCAAAAGAAACATCCATAACGCCTGCCCCTTGATTAAAAACATTCCTGATTGAATCTGTCAGCATTGCAAGAGGCAGATACTTAATGATATCTCCTATCCAATCTGGGAAATTCTGATAGCTGAAAAATATACCTGAAAGTATTACTAATGGTACGGTTATAACGTTAATAAGTCCATTTACCATGTCCGTATTATCTGTTCGTGATGAGATTAAAAGCCCAATTCCGCTAAAAACAAGATTTCCGCTCAGAAATACAAGTATAAAAGCGGCAATGCTTCCGCTTACCACTACTCCAAAATAATAATGCGCAAAGGTATAAAGTATTATTGTCTCTATAGTTGTAGGAATAAGACGTGATAGATAATGAGACGCTATAAAATAACTCTTTTTCATTGGGGTTGCTGCCATTGCGCGTAATAATTTTCTGATACGCAGTTCTACCAGCCCCCAGCCTAATCCCCATATACAACTATTCATTATCCCAAGCGATATCAACCCAGGTATCAAAAAATCAATATATCTGCTCCCCTGTCCAGAAATATTTTTAATAGAAGCATGCGCATCACATGAATTAACCAGATTCTCAATTGTCAAATAAGTGAGATTGGCATCAGGATTGTTTTTGTCAAAATGATAGACCATTTCATTGTCTTCAATCGTTATATACAGGAGGATATTTCCACTTTTAAGCATCTTTATTGCCTCATCCTCTGATATGTCAAGTATCTTAAATGAAGTTTTCAGCTTATCTATTTTAGCTTGCAGTGGCAATTCATGAATTGCCACTACGGAAACAATTGCAATAGTTTTAATATTTACAGTCTTACCGCTAAAAGCAACTCCCAATATCCAAGACATAATAATTGGAAAAAATATTACCCAGAATATAACCTCTGGCTCTCTATAAAATCTCCTTACTTGTATTAAAAATAGATTTATAAACGAACTATTCATCAAGATGTCTCCCTGTCATAGAGATAAATATATCATCCAGTGTCACCTTTCGAGATGTTACCTCTTTGATATCAATCACATGCTCTCTGTCAAGAGCAAGAAGATGATTTAAAGTAGAGACGCTGTCCGATGTAACAATCGTTCCCTTCATCTGATTCGGGGCTGCTACCACAGCATCCCATTTAAGCGAAACCATTTTATCAAGATGATTAATAGGCGGCTGTTCTCCAAAATTATCGTTTCTGCTCAAGGTAAATTCTATAATGTCACCGTCGCTGAATTTGTTTTGAAGTTCATTAAGCGTGCCATCAGCCAAAAATTTCCCATTATTCATGATAATAATTCGGTCACAGAGATATTGCGCCTCTTCCATATAATGAGTGGTCAGTATCATAGTAGTGTTATTATCTTTAAGTTCAGCTATTATCCCCCAGACCTCATGTCTTGAGTAAGGGTCAAGACCAGTAGTAGGCTCATCAAGGAGTAAAATCTTGGGGGTACTTGTCAGGGCAACCGCAATCGCCAGTTTCTGTCTCTGTCCGCCTGAAAGGTTTACTACATAACTATTACGTTTGTCAGCCAGCCCTACCCTCTCAAGTATTTCATTTGAGCGATTTTTGTGGATATTGTAGAAACTTGCAAAAAGATTGATTGTCTCACTGACAGTGACCTTATCCGTAAATTTGGTTTCTTGAAGGGATATCCCCATAATTTTACGTAAGTATTGTTTATCTTCCTTCCAAGTCTTCCCTAAAACAGATATTTGCCCAGAGTCCTGCTGCTGAATACCCTCTATCATCTCAACAAGGGTTGTCTTGCCTGCCCCATTTGGACCAAGCAAGGCAACATATTGCCCATGATTGATCTGCATATCAATAGAGTCTACTGCTGTAATATCTTTAAACCGCTTTGTTACGGCTTTTAATTCAATAGCTGGTGTATTCATTTTGAAGTTGTCGACCACGACTTTTAAATAAGCGCGCCGAGACAGCTGCTGCCTTGATTGGCTGTACAGGCATAACAATGCTCGGCAAATACGATCTCTTGATTTAATCTATCTATATCCATATCCCAAAATCTAACATCTTTTAATATACCTTTCATCTTTAATCCAAGCGCAAGATTAAAGTCACAGTCATAAACAAAACCTTGATAATCAATTGCAGCGCAATTTCTGCACATAATTTTATCGAGGGTCTTAGGGTTGAAATTATCTTTAAGCAGATGAAGATAATGTTCATTTCTATCGATACTTTTTAGGAATTTTCTAAATCTATTAATCGGAGCGTTGACCATAGTATAGAGATTATTAAATTTAATATCATATTTTTCACTCAATGTTTTTTTGTAAAGCAGTTCAAGCTGGCTCTGTCCTGATGGAAGAAAGTCTGCCGCAGGATTATAAACAAGGTCAATAGATAACCCCCCTTCATCTGACATCCCAAAACCCATCTCATTAAGACGCCTTAAAACCCTGATACTTGAATCAAATACGCCCTTGCCACGCTGCTTATCTACTACCTCCTCAGTTATGCAGGGTAAAGATGATATTAGCCTAACACAATGTTTCTTGTATAGATCAATATAGCCATTATATTTAGGATTATCAAGTATCGTAAGGTTTGTTCTAACGCAAAGATTTTTTCCATTGTTTGATAATTCTTCTATTAAAAATGAGAGATTAGGATTGAGTTCAGGGGCGCCTCCTGTAAACTCAATATCTTTTATATCTGAATTTATTAGTTTTTGACTGATTTTTCTCGCTGAATCAATATCCATATTATTCTTGCCCGAAGGAGAGGCAGATACGTGACAATGTGTACAAAGTTGATTACACATATCGCCTAAATTAATCTGAACAACAGACACGCCAGTTTTGTTGATAACCAAATCACTCCAAAAAGATTGGCTCATAATCATAGCGCCTTCCTTAGAAACTATTAAAAATGGAAAAAACTTTCACCACAGAGACACAGAGAGGAAGAGAAAAGAATTAATAATAATTTCATAAATTTTATTAATTCTTTTCTCTGCGCTCTGCGTACCTCTGTGTACTCTGTGGCTCTGTGGTGAATTCTTTTTTTATCATTTATCTTCTTCCGCGTACACTAACGTCTCAGCGCCTCTACGGTGAATTCCTTTTCTTTTTTCTATTGATATAAATAGAGACTCCTATGATAGAGATAATCAAAGGAACTAAAAATGTATTAAGGCTAAATAATAAATTACCCAGAGCCTCTTTATCTTGACGAAGATTTAGTCTAACATAGCGAAGTTTCTTTTGAGCGTTTTGACGCTCAAGTCGAAATTTATTAATCTCTTCATTAATCAAGCTTCCAATTGCTGATGTCTTGTCTTTCCCAGAGGCAGCTGGAATATCTTTAAGCCTTGCATTTATCTCTTCTATCTTTTTTGATAGCAGCATTTCCTGTTCCTTCCATTTAAGCTCAGCATTAGCCTCAATTTCATTTACCTTTAAAAATGGACGGGCGAAGGATCCTCTGCAGCGTATAGAGATTAATTCATTTGATCCACTTAGATTTTCTACTGCATTATATACAAAATTTAGATTATCATTGATTGGGAGCATTATCCTATGACCAAGAAAATTTTGTGTTTCTACGCAAAAACGATCCGCTAACATATCTGCATCCGTTACTATTATCACATTTGATGGTCGTGAGACCTCCTTAATAACTTTAGAAAATGCTGATTTAAACAGACCATTTATCCTTACGGCAAGAGGTATCTCAATATCTCCGCTTATAAATTCATTAAGCAGAACCTCAGGAGACGAAAATACCAAAGATGCGCTGTCAATAGTTTCAGCCTTTTTAGAGGTCTTGATAAGTGTTGTATAGTTTATCCCTTTAACAGGGGTAATAACTAGCTTACCAGTTGAAGGCAGCAAGATTGATTCAAGCCTTGATGTAACAACGTCATTCTTAGCCAAATCCTCACCTGTTAAACTCAGCCAAATAATATAAGGGACTATATCTCTTCCAGTATTTACATTAGTAGCCCTATCTAAATCAGCGGCAATCTTACCCTCTTCCATCTTGATGCCCCACGCATTGAAAAGAGAATTCAGGGTTGAATCCCTCTTCATCTCCATTACTGCCATAGGATTACCTGCAGGAGGAATCTCTGCCTCGCAATGCGGATCAACAAAGATTAACGCATTTTTACCAGAAACTATATATTGATCTATGGCAAATAGATATTTATCAGAAAGACCCTTTGGATGTATTATCATAAGCAAATCTATAGAATTAATCTCTGATATTTTATTAGAAATATCTTTGACATCATAAGTCTTTTTTAATTCATCAATTACAGTCCAAGAATTTCCTTCAGTTGTCAATGGAAGAGATGATATAACGCCTATGACCTTCTTTTTTGAATTGGCTAGATTATAAATCAATCTTGTGATATCATATTCAAGGAATTCTTCCCTTGATGGATTAAAAACAGGAATAACCTGCTCATCTCCATGATCGTTTATTCCAACAAGACCAAAATATAAGGTCATCCCTCCAGGCATTGAAATAGGCTGCAAGGCGTATCTTTCAGCTAATTCCTGCTCATCAGAGTCAGATATTGGGTCATATTTCTCAATAATTATCCTGCTTTTTGCTCTCGTTGGTCTACTTCCATCGAAAGTAGTTGTATATTCTCTTAGCAGATCATTTATACGCTGCGCATAATTATTTAGATACCCAAGGGTCACGGCATCTGTCTTACTATAAAAAAATTTAAGGGTAATATTTCCTTTAACACTATTTAAGACATTTTTAGTGCCTTCTGACAGAGTATATATCTTATCATGAGTGAGATCAATACGTGAATTCTTAAACAAAACAAATACCAGCATATTTGAGGTCACAAATATGATAAATACAATTACCATTATTAGGTTATTTACATTACGTTTCTTCATAATTTTTATTTATTGAGCCTCTTACAAAAGTATTTACAAAAATGACTTACTGGTCCTTAGAGACGAAGTGGCAGGTCTTGTGCCTACCTTTCTTTAAGTTCGGTACAGACAATCAACACGGATACCACAACAACAGGGCAGGCACAAGACATGCCCCTACGACTCTGCGTCTCTGCTGTGAATGTTTTTGACTTTATCATTTAGCCTTCCGATTAGAAAGCATTAATACGCCGCAATAAAGGCTTGCGCAGATAAGAGATATAAAGAAAAATATATCTCTGAAATCTAAGATTCCTTTTTGAATATTGGTAAAATGGGTAAAAAAACTAAAATTACTAATCTGAACAAGAAACCAAAGCGGGAAATGAAGTCCTTCAAAGAATTTAACAAACGGTTGAAATCCAATCAATAAAAGGACTAAACAGGCAGCAAAGGTAAATATAAAACTAATAATCTGATTCTTTGTAGATGCCGAGAAAAAACAACCTATGGCAAGATAGCTTCCAGATAATAATATACCCCCAATGTAAGAGGCTGCCATCACGCCTAAATCTGGTCTTCCTAGATATAGGACGGTCATTGGTAATGTAAATGTTAATAATAAAGCAGATATTGTCACTACCCATGCAGCCAAGAATTTTCCTATCATAGCCTCATATATTTTAATAGGTAGAGTAAATAGCAGCTCAATAGTCCCGCTTTTTCGTTCCTCAGCCCAGAGTCTCATAGATATTGCTGGTATCAAAAATAGATAAAGCCAAGGAAGCCAGCCAAAAAATGATTTTAGGTCAGCTTGTCCAATCTCATAGAATCCGCTTAATTTAAAGGTAAATACACCGCTAAGTAACAGAAAAAATACGACAAATATATAGACAATTGGAGAATTGATATAAGCTGCAATCTCTCGTCTGAATATTATAAATATATTTTTCATCTCTAACACCCCCAGAATAATTTATGATTTATGATTTATGATTTTAGATTTAAAAGCATTTAAGAAAAGCTTTAATGTTTTATTAAATCTAAAATCATAAATCTAAAATTTCTTCACTTATTGGTAATTGCATAAAAAACCTGATCAAGCCGTCCCTTATCTATTGAGATATCCATAATTGTAAGACCATTATTTGTTGATACAGAGATCACTTCATCAAGCAGGCTGACCCCTGGCTTTGGAAACAAGATATAGCGCTCATTATTTAGTTGTTCAAAATGCGAAACGCCTTTAAGCCTATTTAGTATTTCAGAAATCCCGACCTGTCCAGTTCTATATGTAACATCAACTGCGCCTGCGTATGATGACTGCTGTCTTAGTTTTTCAGGAGTAGAATCTGCCGCTATCTTGCCTTTGGAGATAATAATAGCGCGGCTGCATATACTCTCAACCTCTTCCAAGATATGCGTGGAGATGATTATTGCCTTGTCTATAGATAGTTTACGGATAAGTGTGCGGACTTCTTGTTTCTGATTTGGATCAAGGCCGTCTGTTGGTTCATCTAATATCAAGACAGGAGGGTCGGAAAGGATAGCCTGAGCAAGACCAAGCCTGCATTTATATCCCTTTGAGAGTGTTTCAATCTCTTGATTAAACACACTGCCTAAATTAGTAATATCTACAACTGATTCAATCTTTTTAAGTCGTACTCTTTTATCAAACCCTCTTATCTGAGCAACAAAATCAAGGCTTTCCGAGACCCTCATTTCAGAGTAAGCTGCAGTTGTTTCAGGGAGATAGCCTATATTTTTTCTTACAGAGATAGAATCATCAATAATACTATAACCGCAAATTGAGGCAGTGCCAAAGCTAGGAGTGATAAAACTGGTCAGCATCTTCATAGTAGTCGTCTTTCCAGCCCCATTTGGGCCAAGGAAGCCGACAACCTCGCCCTTTTTTACCTCAAAGGATATGTTGTCTACAGCCTTGATATTGTCATAGTACTTGCCTAAGTTTTCTACTATTATCATTGTTGATGATATAATAATTCGTATTAAATGTCAACTTTTATATTGTTTTTATCTATTGGTTGACTTAGCCCTAATATTAGACTATAATAAGAAAAAGAGTTATTTAATCATGTACTTGCCGTTCTTAAATTACCTGACCATCATAAAGACAGAATTAGAGCATTCATCCCTTTTCTTTTATAAAGGGTTCAAAGGGTCTAAGACCCTTTGCAGGAGTTTGAGGCCCATAAAAGAAAAGCCCTCATGTAGATAAAAATGAATTTATCAATAAAAATAAAGAATCTAACACTTAAAAATCCAGTAATGACCGCATCTGGCACTTTCGGATACGGTGAAGAAAATGCTGAATTCTTTGATCTAAGCCTGCTTGGGGCTATTGTAGTCAAGGGGCTATCCATTAAACCGTCAATCGGCAATCCCCCTCCGCGCATATGGGAGACTCCGTGCGGGATGCTTAATTCTATTGGGTTGCAGAATATTGGGGTAGAGGCATTTACCAAGGGTAATCTCCCGTGGCTTAGGCAGTTTGACACAAAGATAATTGCGAATTTTTATGGCAATGATATATCTGAATTTGTAGATGCAGCAATAGCGTTGGAAGGCTTGGATGCCCTTGAGATGAATGTTTCGTGTCCGAATAAGCAGGCTGGCTGGATTGCATTTGGGACTGATCCGCTGATGTTATCAAGGGTGGTTACAGAGGTAAGAAAGGTTACGCAGCTGCCGTTGATCGTTAAACTATCGCCTAATGTAACGGATATTGCTGTGATGGCAAGGGCTGCGGTAGATGCTGGGGCAGATGCCCTTTCGCTGATTAATACTTTGATGGGTATGGCTATAGATATTGAGACAAAGAAACCAAGATTATCCAATATCATTGGAGGGCTTTCGGGTCCTGCAATAAGACCTGTTGCAATAAGAATGGTTTATCAGGTACATAAGGCGGTGGATGTCCCTTTGATTGGAATGGGCGGGATTATGAATGGAAGCGATGCCGTGGAGTTTTTGCTTGCTGGGGCAAGCGGGATAGGAGTTGGGACTGCTAATTTTATAGACCCTAAGGCATCTATAAAGGTGTTGGATGGAATAATTGATTATATGAAGGCAAAAAATATTAATGATATAAACGATATAATCGGCGGGGTAAAGGTGTAGGGGCGTATTGCATACGCCCTATATGTTGATAGACAGGGCGTATACAATACGCCCCCACATCACTTACTTTTTCAAAAAATAAAGATGAAAATAATAACGCTTTTAACTGATTTTGGAATGCGTGATTCATTTGCTGCGCAGATGAAAGGGGTTATATTAACCATAAATCCATCATGCGCAATTGTTGATATTACCCATGAAATAGACCCATTTAATATCAAAAAGGCTGCGCTTACGATTGGTTTTAGCTATAAATATTTTCCAATTGGCACGATAAACATTTCAATAGTTGACCCTGGCGTAGGTTCAAGCCGAAGGGGGATAGCTATTGAGGCAGGCGGATATTATTTTGTTGGACCAGATAATGGGATATTTAGCTATATATATCATGATTTTGGGCATGAGGTTAGGGTTTATCATCTGAGCTTGGATCAGTTTTTTTTGAGTAATGACAGCTCTACATTTCATGGCAGAGATGTATTTGCTCCTGTTGCCGCACAGCTCTCTATTGGTCTGCCTATAGAGAAACTTGGCCTTGAGATAACCGATTTTATTAAGTCTGACATACCAAAACCTCAGATTATCGGAGGTATTATCAAAGGAGCGATATTATATATTGACAGATTTGGAAATGCGATTACAAATATAGAGAATAAGATGCTTAGTAAAGATAGATATTTGCTTACTGTGACATTTAAGGACAAGGATATCAAGATAGTAAATTGTTATGAACAGGGAGATATTGATACGCCATGCGCATTGATAAATAGTTCTGGTTTTTTAGAATTATTTATCCGTAATGGCAGTATAGCACATGTTTATTCAATCATAGAGGGACAGCCAGTTGATATTGGCTTATGATTTAATCCTTACCATGCTCAATGATAATAAGTGTCCCGTTTTCTGTCTTTATTCCAGTAATCCGAGTCCTTTTTTCGCTTGAGCCGCAAGATGTCAACATTATTATTGCTAAGCAAATAAGAATAATTATTGCTGCGCTGTCTACTTTGATCTTTTGTCTTCTCATATCAAGCTCCATATCGTTTCTTCGATAATCCTTTACGATTATTATATCGGCATATATTTGGAAAACCTATAACTCATTAATCAAATTCTTGACAATTTAATTTTGACAGTTATAATATTAAATATAAGATAAAACAGCCATTAATCGGATATTTAGGTATAGGCATGGAAATTGCTTATACAGATATGTGGAAAACACATATATTAAATAACCATTGATTAGGAGATAAAATAATGGAATGTTTTAATCAAGTATCGGATCCGTTTACAGACAACTTTGTCCCAGAGTTATTTTATGGCTCTCAGAGCCTCATTGACAAGATAGAGGATGCAGTCAGGCACAAAAGTGGTCTAAGCATTGTTACTGGCGCTACGGGAACTGGAAAAAGCGCCTTATGTAATTATCTAGTTAATAGATTTAGCAGGGTTGACAATAAAATATTAACATATATCATAAAAAAGCCTTTTTGTCTCTCAAAGCCAGCGTTTATCTCACTGATTGCTCAGGTATTTGGACTCTCCTTACCTCAAGATAAAGATGTCGAAAATCTTCAGCAATTAATCAGAAATTATATAGTAAACAAGTCTGGCGAGGGTTATTTATTGGTATTAATGATTGATGATGGTCAACAGTTGCAGCGCTTCTGCCTTGAATATTTGTGCGAGCTTTTAACGATTGAGAAATCTGGAAACAAGCATCTACAGATTATTATATTTGGGCAATGCAGCTTAGAGCAGAGATTGACGGCAATACATGGTCTGACTAACAGAATTAAGGCGCATTGTAGATTAAACCCGCTTGGGTTTAAAGAGACAAGGGAGTTGATTAGATTTCGTATCAAACATGCTGCAGATAATATAAATACGCCTATATTATTTACGGATATGGGCATAGCAGCAATATTTTTAGCAACATCAGGGGTTCAGGGAAAGATTATCAATCTTTGTCATAGGCTTGAGATTTCAATGTTTACAAAAAAATCAAATATAGCTGGTTGGTTTTTCGTAAAGAATCTTATATATAATGATAATAAATCCATCCGAGCTAAGAGGGTAAAAAATAACAGTCTCACTTATGTTCTAGCCTCAATTATCATCTTTGCAGCTATAATATTAACAGGCAGTCTGACTCCTGTAAATAACACGGCTACTCAAGCCTTAACCCTCATCAATCCAGAAACTGTTACTCAACAAGCTATAAACCTTCCAGCAAATGCAGCTTCAAAGCAAGATGAAAATATAGTTTTTGACAATAAATCAACAGTCAGCGTTCTGCCCTTAACCTCCAATATTGAGACTAATGAGATAATGGGTCTTTTAACCGAAGATAAGGAAATGTCAGTCTGGACAAAGATTGGCATCCTTTTTAATAACAACGTAGACAGGGCATTTATTAATAGACTGATTGCTATAAATAGTCATATCAAGGATTTTGATCATCTTAAGGCTGGCGATTTCCTTAAAATTCCCTTTAAACCATCAACATATGATGTTAAGGCTGATAACAAGATACGCGTGAAGATTCAATCCTTTGATACGCTTGACGGAGCAGTAAAATTTGTTGCTGATTATCCTGATATTTATCCTAGCGTCAAGATATTTCCATACATTAATAAAATGAATAAAAAGGTATATGACGTTATACTTGACGACAACTTCTCCTCAAAAGACGAGGCAGATTCCATTATTAACAATACGCTATCAGGGCGATATGCCATGTCAGCCCAGATTATTGATACAATGGATGATATAACTTATTGTTATAAGATATGGGTTAATTAGCCAATGCCTCAAAAATATTCAGTATTAAACATTAGCGCCGAATTCAATAAAGGGCAGACAAATAGGTCTGCCCCTACATTATTATAAGAAATTACTTAATCGAACCTTTAAATGCCTTGCCAGGAATAAACTTTGGAACGCGGGCAGCCGGTATTTTTATGGTTTCTCCATTCCTTGGGTTACGACCATCTCTTGCCTTTCTCTCTGTGACCATAAATGTTCCAAATCCAATCAATGTAACCTTTTGTCCATCATTTGCTGCCTTAATAATTGCATCTATCATGGCATCAAGAGCCTTTCCTGCATCTGCCTTGCTAAGATCAACTGTCTTTGCAATCTGCATAATTAAATCTGTTTTATTCATGAAGCTTAAACCTCCTTCCTAAAATTTATAAATTATTAATAAAATGTAATTATAATCGGTATTTTTACATTTATCAAAAATAATTGTCAAGAAAAAATATACAATTTATAATATCCTTCAAGATTTTACGCTGGTTTTACGCCCCAAATATCTTCGGCATATTCTCTAATCGTTCTATCGCTGGAAAACATCCCCATATTTGCAGTATTCAAAATAGACATCCTGCACCATCTGTCTTTATCCAAAAATGCCTTGTCTACCTCTTTCTGACACTCCACATACGATGCAAAATCTGCAAGTAACATATATTTATCCCCATGTAATAGCAGAGAATCTACCAATGGCATAAATAGATATTGATCATGGCTTGAGAAATATCCATTTGCGATCATCTCAAGCACCTGTTTTAGGTCAGGATTATCATTATAATAGTTTAGAGGATTATAACCAGAATGTTTTAGATGACTTACCTCCTGTTCATTGCTGCCAAAGATAAAGATGTTGTCATCACCTACATTATCCTTAATCTCGATATTTGCGCCGTCAAGCGTGCCTATTGTAAGCGCTCCATTAAGGGCAAATTTCATATTTCCAGTGCCAGAGGCTTCAGTTCCAGCTGTTGAAATCTGCTCTGAAATATCTGCTGCAGGCACTATTTTTTCAGCAAGCGATACCGAATAATTGGCTATAAAAACCACCTTCAACAACTCCGATACCTCAGAGTCATTATTTATTGTATCAGCAACTGAATTAATCAGCCTGATAATCAGCTTAGCTATATAATATCCAGGAGCAGCCTTGCCTGCAAACATTACAGTTCTTGGAACCATATTCTTGGTATCCCTGCATTTTATTCTATTGTATCTATGAATTACATGCAGTACATTCATAAGCTGACGCTTATACTCATGAATCCGCTTTATATGACAATCAAAGATGGAATCAACGTTTACATCAATCCCATTAGTTTCTTTGATATATTCCGCAAGCCTTTGTTTATTATCCTGTTTCACCTTATGCCATTGCGTTTGAAAAGACCTATTTTTACTAAAGCTCGTCAGTTTTTTCAGTCTGTCTAAATCTGTCTCCCATCCGTCTCCAATATTTTCTGTGATTAGACTTGAAAGTCCTGGATTACAGAGCTTTAACCACCTGCGAGGCGTGATACCATTGGTTTTATTATTAAAACGTTCTGGCCATATATCAAAAAAGTCCTTAAAAACCTCGTGTTTTAATATATCTGAATGAAGGGCTGAAACACCGTTGATACTATGGCTTCCGATAATCGAAAGCAGAGCCATCCTGACCTTTTTTATATCTCCTTCCTCAATTATAGACATCCTTGAGAGCCGTCCTATCTCACCAGGGAATTTATTAGAAATGTATTCCATGAATCTATGATTAATCTCAAATATTATCTGAAGGTGTCTAGGCAGAACCCTTTCAATAAGCGAAACAGGCCATTTCTCAAGAGCCTCTGGCAATACTGTATGATTGGTATAAGCAAAGGTTGCAACTATGATGTCCCATGCAGTTTCCCAATCAAGTTTCTCTATGTCTACAAATATTCTCATAAGCTCAGGTATTGCAAAGGCTGGATGAGTATCGTTTAATTGAATTGCCACTTTTTCATGGAACTGCTTGAAGTCAGCATATGTTTTTTTATAACGCCTGACTATGTCTTGAAGGGTTGCGCTGACAAAGAAAAACTCCTGTTTTAGACGCAGTTCAACACCCTCAAAGATATTGTCATTTGGATATAACACCTTAGATATTGTCTCAGATTGAGCCTTATCAGACACTGCCTTTGCATAGTCTCCGTCATTAAAATATTGAAAGTCAAAATCTCTTGATGCCTTTGCTGCCCAAAGTCTTAATGTATTAACCGTATCATTATTATAACCTGGCACAGGAGTATCATATGCTGCAGCCATGACCTGTTGAGTATTGCTCCACACATGTTCAAGCCTTCCATTTGAATCAACATATTGATTGACATTACCATAATATTGCACTGGATAAATAAATTCAGGACGCTCAAATTCCCAAGGATTGCCATGTCTTAACCAATTATCAGGCGTTTCTTGCTGCGTTCCGTCAATGATTTTTTGAAAAAATATGCCAAACTCATATCTAATTCCATAACCATAAGCAGGAATATTTAGTGTAGCCATTGAGTCCAAAAAACACGCTGCAAGCCTGCCAAGCCCGCCATTTCCAAGCCCCGCATCCCATTCTGTTTCTATAATGTCTTCTATATCATGTTTGATTTCAGAAAGCATCTCATTTACGCCTTCAGTTAATTTAAGATTGACTATTGAATTGCCTAATGTCCTGCCCATAAGAAATTCAAGGGATAGATAATATACTCGCTTGACTTTCTTATTATAATAAGACTGCTGAGTGTTAATCCATTTCTCAGTAAGCCTGTCCCTAACTGCATAAGCCAAGCATGTATAGAAATCCCTTTCTACCGCAGAATACTCGTCTTTGGATAGAGAATAAGTCAGATGGAAGATAAAAGCCCTTCTTAGATATTCAGCATTGCTCTCATCAGTAATCTTTGCAGGTAAAAAAACCTGTTCCATAGTGTGTTTTTTGATTGGACTCATCTTCAACCTCTCTCTATATAGTTTTAAAATATTTTATCAATACTATATATAATAAATAATTTATAGACAAAAATACAAAAGTATGTTAAATTAATATTATTGATAGAGAGGAAAATGAAAAACAAACAGTGAAAAGCATTTAAATAACTTTTCACTGTTTATAGGCGGGCAGGAGTGGTAATAGGCAGGTGTTAAATAATATAACTTATACTCAATACTCTTTGCGGATAATCGGGAATCACCTCTGCGGCGCAGCCCCCAGTCCTCAATAACATATAACAATCAAAAACTATGTGATTTTTTTATATATTATAGAATTATATAATTTATTCATCAATAATTTATTTTAGGAGGTTATTACAACTATGAACGAGCGCGTAAAAGGTATTGTCAAGTGGTTTAATGCTACTAAGGGTTATGGATTTATCACTAGAGATGAAGGCGGAGATGTATTTGTTCATTACAGCGCAATTAAAGGTTCAGGCTATCGTTCACTTGAAGAAGGACAGAAGGTTGAGTTTAGCGTTACTCAAGGCGATAAAGGTATTCAGGCTCAAGAAGTTACTGTTGCAAGTTAATTATTACTATTAATTAAAACAGTGGCCATATATTATTAAGAGAGAGTGGTTTATCTCAACATGAGGAATGATTTTAAATATATATCCATAGTCAATCTATAGATAATTTTATGATTATTTTCAGAATAGGGAGAGTTGAGTGGTCACTGACCTCTCAACTCTAATTAAACCATTTATTTAGTTGAATCTATATATATGAATAATATATTATCAACTTTTCACCACAGCCATGAATTTCTATACTTGTACAGTCTTTTAAATTTGGCTTTGTTATTATATAATGATGAATGAATTAAATCTGACTGTTAAATCTATTTTAAATGCTGTGACACAATTAGCTGGTGGTTTTATTCCAGAGAGGCTAATTTGTCCTGAATCTGACAGAGATAGATTTGAAGATTTAATCAATAAAATAAATGAATTAACGTCTGCTATTGCGCTATCACAGTCAAATATTTCAATGCTTCTTAAAGGACAGTTTGCAAACATCCCTGAAACCAAAAATGTTTTAGGAACAGATTTAGGAAATCTTTTATCTGGAATATCTTATATTGCAGTTCTGATTGACTCAGCTTTAAAAGGAGAAAATTTAAAGTCTGAGATACCTAATGAACTCCCAGAATTTTTTATAGGGATAATTAAATCATTAAATATATTATTATCTTCCGATAAACTGCCGTCAAATCAACCTATTTCTTATCTTGATCCAATTACAAACACTCCAAACCGCACGCTATTAGAGGACCGTCTAAATCATGCAATAATTCAAGCAAAGAGAAGAAATCTCAAGTTAGGGCTTTTGTATATAAATATTGAACGTTTAAGGCTTACATTTGACGCATTCAGCGATGAGTTTGGCAACAATTTATTAAGGGCTGCCGTACAGAGATTGATTTTATGTATCAGAGAGTCTGATACTATAGCAAGATTAGGCGATACTGAATTCTGTGTTTTATTGATCGATTTACAGATGACGCAGCATGCTGCATCTGTTGCAAACAAGATGTTAAACGCCTTTGAAGAACCATTTAATATAGACGACCATGACAATACCTTAAATCTATGTATCGGCATAAGCATGTTTCCTGATGATAGTGATAATTGCTCTGATTTATTAAGAAATGCAGGGATTGCCCTTTATCATGTAAAAAAACAAGGAATAAATGGATGCGAATATTATAATCCACAGATGAATGAAGCTATTCAAAAGCGAATGTCCCTTGAAGACAGACTTCGAAAGGCTATAAAAAATGATGAACTAGAGTTATACTACCAGCCTAAAATAGTCATCTCAACAGGTAGACTCTCAGGTTTTGAGGCGCTTCTTCGATGGAACAGCAAAGAAAGCGGAATGGTTATGCCAAATGATTTTATTCCATTCGCAGAGGAGACTGGACTTATTATTCCTATTGGTGATTGGGTGATTCAATCTGCATGCAGGCAGAATAAGTCTTGGCTTGATGCAGGGTTGCCTTCTGGCAAGATTGCAGTGAATATCTCAGCAAGACAATTTCGACATGGAGGGTTTTTAAATACTCTGACAGATGTCATTAAAGAGACTGGAGTCAAGCCAGACTGCATAGACATTGAGATTACTGAAAGCATGTTGATTGAAGATATTCAAAAGACTGTAATAATGCTAACAGAGCTAAAACAGATGGGATTTAAGATTTCGATGGATGATTTTGGCACTGGATATTCATCACTAAATTATCTAAAGAAATTTCCTATCGATACGTTAAAGATAGATAAGTCATTTGTTCAGAATTGCTCATCAGACCCATTTGATTCTGTGATTTTATCAACAATAATAGCAATGGCTCACAATTTAAATATTAAGGTTGTGGCTGAAGGCGTTGAAACCTCATCACAGTTTGAGTTGTTGAGGGTATTTAATTGTGATGAGGTACAAGGTTATTATTTTTCAAAACCACTGCCTGTTGATAAGGCAACAGAGATGTTAATGGATGAATTAATAATTTTTAATCAATCAAATAAAATAGATTAGAATTCACCTAATTAAAAAGATAAAAAACTTTTCACCACAGAGACACAGAGAACTCAGAGGAAGATTAAAAATTAATGAAATTATTATTAAATCTTTTCTCTGCGTTCTCTGAGAACTCTGTGTCTCTGTGGTGAAAGCTTTTTAGTTAGTGAAATATCTTTTAGTCTGTTTACTTTAATAAAAAATAATCTTGACTATAAATCAGAGAATGTGCTTATATAAATATATGAAAATATTTAACATAATTTTAGCAATTTTGATGTACTCAACTTTGATTATACCAACTGAAACAACATCTGCCTTTGGCGGATGTGAGACGAATTGTCAAAATTGCCATACCCTGACAACTAAAGAGGCTCAGATTCTTCTTTCAGGATTTGATAAGAAGATAATTGTAAAAAATATAGAGATGTCTCCTTCACAAGGTCTTTGGGAAGTGACATTTTCAATTGATAACCAACAGATAATCGGGTATATAGATTTTGCCAAAAAGAATTTTATTCATGGCGATATTATAAAGCTTGATTCAAAACAAAATCTTACAAGGGAGCGCCTTCTTGATTTGAATTTTGCTAACGCAGAAAAGGTAGACGTTAAAAAGATTCCAACCAATGATGCAATTGTGATGGGCAATCCAAAGGCTAAAAAGAGGATAATAGTATTTACAGATCCAGATTGTCCTTATTGCGCTAGGCTTCATCAAGATATAACTACTATAATCAAAGAAAGAAATGATATAGTTTTTTTGATAAAGATGCTTCCATTAATTACAATTCATAAGGACTCATACAGAAAATCAAAGATAATAGTATGCTCAAAAAGTGTAGAAACTCTTGAAAAGGCATTTAATAAACAGCCTTTGACTGAAACAATATGTGATACAAATGTAGTTGATGACACTATCAGGATGGCCGAACAGCTAGGAATATCAGGAACCCCAGCTATAGTGTTCCCAGATGGAAGGCTTATTAAGAGCGCTCTCAGCGCATCTGACATTAATAGACTAATACCAGAAGATCAATCTTCCGATAAAACTCCCAAATAATTGGGAACTCTGACCCCAAACCCTTTTAAGGTATTAACTCTATGAGCCACTGCTGTAAATATTATTTATCATTACACTTAAACAAATTCTTTTTTTAATATATTTTGAGTTTTGTCACTAATTTGTCACATATTATATGCTATACTGCAAATGTAACGTTTTTGAATATATCCATAGGATATAAATCAATTTATTTAGGAGAAATCCATGTCACAAAAAATATTAAAGCGTATTGACAGAAATGCGATTGCGCCGCAGTCGCAGCACAAAGTTTATTTTGGGCCTTTTCAATTTGAGATTGATCTTGATCTCGCAAAGTCTGAGATTGAGCTGAAATGTAAATTTCTTAACATGATGACATTTGATTGCAAGCTTGATAAGGATGAGGTTGATTTTCAGAGAACTGTCAATTTTATTATATTCAATTGTTTATTTGAGTGTGAAGCTGATCATAAAAAAGAGTATGAATTAAGATGCACAATAACACCGTGTTTTTTCAAGGTATTATGCAAGAAGATCGACTTGATTTTGATTAAATGGTAGGTAATATTCCTTCAAGAAATTATTCAGCACAGAGGCGCAAAGGAAAACTTAAAATATTTATCACAGAGGCACAGAGATCACAGAGAAAAGATTTAATAATAATTTTTTCCCTCCGTATACTCTGCGCTCTCTGTGGTGAATTCTTTTTTTCTTACTATGGTCAATTCTAACATGACTAAAAATGCGCAGTCTTTTTCAGGTTTTTATACCCATTATTATCAGCATAAAGTACAGCCATATCTCTTTTCATCTTTGCAGATGCTAAAATAAAATTATTCATTAATCTTGGCGGAATGGACTGTAATGTTGGAAGTTTCATGGACAGAGGATTAATTGGCACATTATTCACTTGAACTCTATAGTCAAGATGTGGACCTGTTGCAAGACCAGTGGATCCTACATAACCAATTATTTTACCTTGTTTGACCTTAATACCTGCATGTATTCCCTTTGCAAATCCTTGTAAATGTCCATAATTTGTTCTATACCCGCCTGGATGCTCTATTCTTACATGATTACCAATCTGACTATTGTAACCTGAAGCGACTATCACGCCGTCTCCAGCGGCAGATACAGGCGTGCCTGCTGCTGCAGCATAATCTACGCCAAGATGAGGCCTGCGAATTTTTAAGATTGGATGCAGCCTATTATATGAGAAATAAGAACTTATATATCTAAATTGTAGAGGCGCTCTGGTAAGGGCTGTTTGAAATGACCTTCCAAGAGCGTTAAAATAACCATGAATATTACCTTTTTTATACCAAAATGCCTCGTGTGTTACTCCGTCATTTTTAAACTCTGCGTACATTATTCGTCCATATTTTTTAAAAATCCCGTTACTATAAAATTCCTCAACAATGATTTTATAAGAATCTCCCTTTTTTATGTCTGTTGTAAAATCAATATCCCATTTAAAAATATCAGAAAGATCATATAAGACAGTATAACTCATCTTGTTTTTACCAATAGAACCCAAGAGACTATTATTTATGCTGCCTGAGATTACGCCGTATTTCATCTCAAGGGGCACATCTATTTTTTTAGCCTTATATCTTCCATTATTATTATTAACCTCCAAAAAAGTTGAACTATTAATTGAATATCTAAGTTGAACTATATCATCTGTCGAACGGTCTAAGACAATGCGGTATGACATATTAGGTTTTATATCCTTTGGATTAAAGACACACTTTATGGTTTTACTGATTCTTGCAAATTTATCCATATCAATATTATTCTTTTTAAATATATCATATAAAGACTCGCCTTTTTTTACAAAATTTATTATTGTGGAATTGCAGGATTTATTGGAATTATTAGAGGCTAAATGGGAGTCTGATTGATTATCTTCTTTATCTACTGTGTCTACTGTGGCTTCATTATCTTCTGAGGCTTCTTGCTTACATTGCAATATTTGAGGAAGCACCTTTGGCCAAATTTTTACACCTATATTGCTTAATGCCAGAAAGAGAGTTTGATTTGCAGCCATATTTTGGGAAGAATTAGATAAAATAGAATTATCTACAGTTAGATAAGTTAGCAGCATTGCAAATAAAATAATGATACCAACTAACTTTGAAGGAATATTTTTGCTTATCAGATTTATATTGCTTTTTAGTAATTTCATTTGTAATTTCAATCCTTAAAATTCAAATAAGAAACTTGCAATGCCTATGTTATTTATAAGCATTGCAAGCCCCTAATATTTGTTTACAATATAATGTTTACATTAAAATCTGTGTTTTAGACAATTAATGTCTACCCCAACTTTCCCATCTACCCCGTATTTCTCACCTATCTCATCCTTCTCAATAGGCGCCTACAATACTACTACCCCATCTTCTGTGCTGCTATAAGAACCCAAAGACTATATATTCATCTCAATTAAAAAGTCTTTGTCTACATATTTAGCTGCTAAATAAATAAAGTAACATCTGCGTCAAGGGCAAAATTAAGAAATTCTGCTGCGCCGCCCAATGTTACGCCGTCAATAAGATCGCTTTGCTTAAGATTAGTCATTTCTACTGTAGGTGTGCAGGCAATCATCTTTACACCCATGTCTAAACATGCCTCAATAAGCTCAGGGATTGTAGGCCAGTGAATCTTTTTAATCATGCTCTTCATCATAGATGTTCCCATCATGGTCATTCCAGGAAGCATTCCAATGATATTTGGCATTGGAATAGGTGAAGGCATTGCAGGATTTGCAATTGGAGCAACTTGTAGACTGTGATATTTTTTCTTATTTACAATCTCAACGCCGTAAAGTGTAAAAAATATCGTTACTTCGCAATCCATTGCGCCTGCTGTTGACGCTAGAATAAGAGGTGGATAAGCCATATCCAATGTCCCCTTGCTTGCAATTATTGCCATTCTTTTTTTCTTCTTCTCTGCTGTTTTCTCTACCACTTTTTGTATCCTCCTTGTTATTAAGACATTATTTTCATTAGCGCTCTAATGGTCCCTTTGATAAAAAGACGCAGCGCCCAATGTTATTTTCAAACTAATTTAAAATCTTGCTAAAGTTATATTATAGATAATAAATTAATTTGTCAACATAATTATGCTCTTTGTGTAAAATACTTTAAGTAAATAGCTAAAAAAAATAAGAATTCACCGCAGAGACACAGAGAACGCCGAGAATAGTTTTTTTGAATTAAGGGAGAATGATCGTGAACAGCCCGCCGCCTAATTCACTATAATTGTTGACCATTATTGCTCCAATAACATCTTTATTTCTATGAGCCCTTGCTACAAGGGATGAAAAATAAAGACCCAGCCCTGTGCTGCCAGTTGCAAAACTCACTTTATTATGGCTGACAGAATCAGTTGTAGAAAATGTCTTTGGGTATCCCCGCCCATTATCATGAAGCTCAATATACAAGCAGTTATCTTTTTCGTATGCCTTTAGACTAAATTTATCCTTTGTATATCTAATAATATTATTAATCACATTATTTATCACACCTGATAATAAATCCCTGTCAAAATACCAATACAATTCTGGATTGCAGTCAAGGCTGACTGTAATTTCATGAAACTCAAAAAGCGATTTGCTTTGAAGTATCTGTTCATCTAGGAAATCACCTACGCAATAATACTCAATATTGACATTATATTGAGATTTTTCCATCTTATATATAGTCAGCAGTTGAATCAGATTATTATTAACGCGTTTTGCCTCATATTGCAGCTTTGAAAACTGCGCATATATGTCCTGATTGGTATTTTTTGTATCAACAATGATCTCATCCAATGTGTTTAATAACATTGAAAGAGAGCCTTTCATGTCATGCACTGTTGATGCAAGCATACTCGAAAAATCAATAATATCTTCTTTATTTTCTATGGTCATCTTTTATGCCGTATTAATCTCGCTAAAAACCTTTACCAACTGTTGAAATTTAGGATAATTAGGGTCAATCTTTCTTAACCTGTCAAGGTACTTCTTGCACTGGTAAAGATATTTATCATTTTTACCTTCTTTTTGTATAATCATTATCAAGGCTTGAGCAGCGTTAGCGTTTACAATCTTATTCTGCGGCAGTCCATCTGCAGCCTTATCAAATACCTCAATGGCTTCAGAGAGTTTGCCCTTTTTGACCAGATTTACGCCTTCATTGTTTATCTTGATTATCTCCTGTTTGGTTGAGGAAATCATTTCCTTGCCAACATCCTGTAAGTTAGCGTCATTAAAGGCATCTTGAACCTTTTTGAGAATTTCCTCATCGTCATGATTGTTTTGTACAACATCATGCATTACCTTTTGTCCCTTTTCAGTCTCGCCTACATCAAAAAATGATTTTGCAACGTCCATTGCCACTTCTGGAGAAACCTTAGAGCCAATCTCATCCATTATAGCAGATGCCTTTGCTATGGCTTCCTTTGCCTTATCCTCATGGCCAATCTTTTTATATATAACTCCTTCCATTGCTGATGTCTGCATCATAACCTCTGGATTAGACAGAAAATCTTTTTCCGCATCCTTTAAAATAGTTAAGGCATCAACAGGATTTTTCTTTGCTTCCATGATGGTCTTGGCTAGTCCTGTATAATCCTTTGCAGACTTATAGATCGAGGTCTTGCCCATTGTGACAGATCTTTTAAATGATTTTTCCGCAGTATCGTGGTCGTTATTTTTTAAGGCAAGTTCGCCAAGCGACCTTTGTCTTAGTATTGACTTAGGAGAAAGAGCTACAGCCTCTTCAAGGGTCTTTTGAGCAGTCTGCTGGTCGCCAAGCTCAACTAATGTCTTGGCAAGCCAATCATAAGCCTCCATATAAGTCTTATAATTTCCAATTATATCCTGAAAATAATCCTTTGCCTCAATATAATTTTTCTTGAGAAAATATATCTTGCCAATGCCTAACCTTGCCCATGGTAGGTCACGGCTTGACAACACCTTTTCAAGTATATTAATTGCTTCATCATGCTGTCCAGCCAACATCAAGGCATCACTTTTTATCTTAAATATTTCCATTGCATTCTTTGGATTTGCTGCAAGCAGGGCATCGCAAAGCTCTATGACACGCTTGTAATCCTCTCTTGACATCGCCTTTTCAATATCTTTAAGGGCTGCTTTCTTATCTAATAATCTTGATACCCTATTGCTTAGCACCTCTTTTGTAAATGGTTTAGTCATATAATCATCTGGCTGATACTCAATTGCGCCCATGACCATATCCATTGTATTTTCAGCGGTAACCATGATAAAAATAGTTGAAGTCTTTAAAAATCCGCGATGTTTAGCCTCTTCTAAAATCTGCTGCCCGTCTTTTTTGTCCTGACCAAGATTGTAATCGCACAGCACAATATCATAAGTCTTTCTTGACATCCTGTCAATTGCATCTTCGCCGTTGCTTACATCGTCAATATTTGAAGCGCCGCCTGATTGAAGCATTTTCTTAACAGAAAAACGGAACTCAGAAAAATCATCAACAAGCAGTATTTTTTTATTTCTCAGATCTAATTCCATCGAGTCACACCTTTTTAATCAAGTATTCCAATATTTGCAACATACAAATAGTTCATAGTTAAGTATACAAATATATAAATCAATTGTCAACAGGATTAATTTATATTTCAGAAATAAAGGCAATCCTCTCAAGCACTGGGGGATGTGAATAATGAAACATTGCATATAATGGATGCGGGTGAAGGTTTGAGAGATTGTCCTTAGAGAGCTTAACAAGGGCGCTTATCATATCTGTCTTATTACCAGTTAACTCAATAGTGATAATATCCGCCTGCCGTTCATTTCTTCTTTGAATGAAATTCACCAAAGGAGTAAGCGGGAAAAATATAATCCCCGATAAAAAGCCAATCAAAATAACCTTAGCATAAAAGGTCGAATCAATAATGCCAAAGATACCAGTCAAGCTCTCCCACTCTATAATTGACTTAGCAGCATAAAAAAACATAAAGGATAGTGTCTCAAAAACTATTAAATATTTTAAAAGGTGCTTTTTCTTCCAATGTCCAAGTTCATGGGCAAGTATTGAAAGTATCTCGCCTGTTGACATAGTTTCAAGCAAGGTGTCATATAACACTATTCTTTTTACCTTGCCAATGCCTGTGAAATAGGCATTACTGTGCTTGCTTCGAATGGATGCGTCAATCTTTAAAATCTTGCTGACCTTAAGCCCTGTCTTTGACAGAAGCCTCTCTATCCCTTCTTTAAGCCCTTGTTCCTCTGATAATGGCGTAAACTTATTAAATAGAGGCTCTATCACATATGGGGAAATATACATAAGCATCAGACTAAAGAACAAAAATGTACCCCATACCAATATCCACCAATAATTTGGATAACTCACAACAATATAAAGGGCAAAACTTGCAATTAAGCAGTATATTATTAGTGAAATCATTAGCGATTTTATAAAATCCTTGATCCATAATCCAATCGTCATAGTATTAAATCCATATCCTGCCTCAATCTTAAAGATATGATAAAGGTCAAATGGAATACTCAATATCGAGCTTATAAGGGATATCAAGATGAAAAATAGTATCCCAGCAGATATAAACCCCAGATTTAGCGAGATTATCCAGTTGTTAAAGGAGTTTAAAACCCCGCAGAATATAAATATTATTGTAATTAGATTATTAAAAATGGATGACAAGATGTCTAGCCTTGTTTTATCAATTATATAATTCTTAGTGGTTGTCATCAGATTCTGATCTATAAACCCTTCAAAATCAGGGGGGATAACCGCCCCATGTATCTTTAAGTGACAAATATTAATATATGTAAGCCAATATGAAAATATCTGAATCATTACATATAAAGTCAGTATTAAAAATAAATATCTATGAACTATCAAAGATTCCATCTTTTAAGTATACAATTATATCTTCAAAAAATAATAGGAGTGTTTTCAATAAATTTTATCTATCATCAAAAAACTTGAACAAAATAATAGTATTATGATAATATTCAAAGATGGTGTTGCCATTATCAATTTTATAGAAGGAATGTTCCAATATGATAAAGAAAAAAGATAAATATGTTGTCGCAGTTGTAGGCGCTACAGGAGCTGTAGGCAGGGAGATGGTTGAAACCCTGCAGCAACGCAAATTTCCAATCCTCCAGTTACGTTTATTTGCCTCAAAGCGCTCTGTTGGTACTTTGATAGAATACAGGGGTGATGAGGTAGAGGTTGAACTTTTGACCAAAGATGTTTTTAAAGGTATTGATATTGCCCTTTTTTCGGCTGGAGGGGCGGTTAGCAAGGAGTTTGCACCAATCTCTGCAAAAGACGGCTGTGTAGTTATCGACAATTCAAGTCAATGGAGGATGGACACAGAGGTACCGCTTGTTGTACCAGAGGTAAATCCTCAGGATATTTTAAAACATAAAGGGATTATTGCAAATCCAAACTGCTCTACCATACAGATGGTTGTTGCGCTAAAACCAATTCACGATGCGGCAGTGATTAAGCGCGTTATTGTTACCACATTTCAGGCGGTCTCTGGAACTGGTAATAAGGCAATAAGAGAACTCATGGAGCAGACGAAGGCTTTGCTAAGCTTTCAAGATCCATTGTGCAAGGTCTATCCTCATAGAATCGCATTTAATTGTCTCCCTCATATTGATGTATTTTTAGAAAACGGCTATACAAAAGAAGAGATGAAGATGGTGCATGAGACGAGAAAGATTATGGGCGATGACTCCATCAGGGTAACTGCCACAACGGTTAGAGTTCCTGTGTTTAGAGGGCATAGTGAAAGCATAAATATTGAAACAAAAATGAAACTCTCAGCTTCTGAGGTAAGGGCAATCTTGGCAAAAGCCCAAGGGATTAAAGTATTAGATGATCCTCAGAAAAATATATATCCTATGGCAATTGACGCAGCCTCAAAGGATGATGTATTTGTTGGGCGAATAAGAGAAGATGAAAGCATAGAAAATGGGATAAATATGTGGATTGTTTCAGATAATCTAAGAAAGGGCGCTGCTCTTAATGCAGCGCAGATTGCTGAAAGATTAATTATGTAAAGCATTTATGATTTATGATTTATGATTAAAAAAACATAAAAACTTTTCTTAGATGCTTTTAAATCATAAATCTTAAATCATAAATCTTAAATCATAAATCTTAAATCAGAAAGCGTCTACTATGGATGTTTATCAAATTTAATTATTTTTTTAGGAGGGTTTAAATGGATATTGCAGGAAAAAAAATTGTTATAACAGGCGGCGGGAGAGGAATGGGTAAGCAGTTTGCCCTTTCCATGAAAGAGCTTGGCGCAAAGCCTTTTGTGGTTGACGTTATTCAGGAAAATCTTGATGCGTTAAAGAAAGAGACAGGGATTGACGGCCGTGTTGTTGATGTAACAAGCGAGGCTTCAGTTGTTAGTTTTTTTGAAGAGTATGTAAAAGATCATGGAGCGCCTGATGTCCTTGTAAACAATGCAGGTATTACATCAGATGGTCTATTTTGCAGGGAGAAGGAAAAAGAGATTCTAAAGATGTCCTTTGATGCATGGCAGAAGGTAATAGGCGTAAATTTAACTGGCGTATTTCTCTGTGGCAGAGAGGCAGCGGGTCAAATGATTAAGGCAGGCGTAAAGGGTGTAATAGTCAATATTTCGTCCATCAGCCGTGCAGGAAATCTTGGACAGACCAATTATTCAGCCACTAAGTCAGCAGTTGACGCAATGACAGTAACTTGGGCAAAGGAGCTTTCAAGATATGGTATCAGGGTAGGAGCAATAGCCCCTGGATATATCAATACAGAGATGGTAGCTAAGATTCGTCAAGATGTCCTTGATAAGATTATAAAGCAGATACCTGTTGGAAGACTAGGAGATATGAAAGAGATAGCCCTTGCTGTTAGGTTTATCATTGAAAACGACTTCTTTACTGGAAGGGTTATTGAGGTAGACGGCGGTATGAGGATATAGTAAGTAAAAGAATTCACCGCAGAGGACTAGGGCAGACCTATGTGTCTGCCCTTTTGGTAAACATACAGGGCGAACACATAGGTTCGCCCCTACATCTCTGTAGTAAATAGTTTTTGTGAAAGAAGATTACAATTTTGTAAACAATAAAGGAGGGTTATTAATGGAAGCATATATCATTGGAGGAGTAAGAACTCCAGTCGGCTCATTTAACGGGGCTTTGACATCAGTAGATTGTATTGAGCTTGGCTCAATTGTTATAAAGGAAATACTTGCAAGGGCTAACGCCAATCCAGCAGAGGTTAATGAAGTCATATTGGGAAATGTCATACAGGCTGGACTTGGACAGAATGTCGCAAGACAGGCAACCCTAAAAGCTGGGCTTCCAATTGAGGTACCTGCATTTACTGTAAACAAGGTCTGCGGTTCAGGCTTAAAGACTGTAGCTTTAGCTGGTCAGGCAGTTGCCTCTGGGACTTCAGAGATGATAATAGCAGGCGGCACTGAGCATATGAGCGGAGCTCCATATTTATTAAAGACAGCAAGATGGGGACAGCGCATGGGTCATGGTGAGATGATTGATTCAATGATCTGCGATGCCCTATGGGATAAGCAATATGACTGCCATATGGGTGTAACTGCTGAAAACATTGCTGAAAAATACAAACTAACTCGTTTGGAGCAGGATGAATTTGCTGCAAATTCTCAACAAAAGGCTGAGAAGGCTCTAAAAGAAGGAAAATTCAAGGACGAAATAGTAGCTGTAAGGATAAAGCAGCGCAAGGGCGATGACATTGTCTTTGACACAGACGAATATCCAAAGGCAGGAACAACTGTTGCAACACTAAGCAAACTAAAGGGAGCATTTAAGAAAGATGGCACTGTTACCGCAGGAAACGCCTCAGGAATAAATGATGGGGCAGGAGTAGTGCTTGTAGTTTCAAAGGCAAAGATGGAGGCTCTTAAGCCTAAATGGGCTTTTAAGATAGTCTCAACACATTCTGCAGCCATTGATCCTGCATATATGGGACTTGGTCCAATTGAGGCGTCAAAGGGCGCTATAACTAAGGCAAAATGCAATGTCAATGATATTGAGTTACTTGAAATAAATGAGGCATTTGCAGCCCAGTCTATTCCAGTTCATAGAGAGATGAAATGGGATTTAGCAAAGGTTAATGTGCTTGGCGGAGCTATTGCAATAGGTCATCCAGTCGGAGCAAGCGGCGCAAGGATTTTGATTACATTACTTCATGAAATGGTAAGAAGCAACAAAACACTTGGACTTGCCTCATTATGTATAGGCGGCGGTCAGGGTATTGCCTTGATAGTAGAGAGAGTTAAATAATAATATTTTAGATACTTGAGAGGCAATGCCTCTCAAGTTCCCATTTTTTATAAAAATTATTTAAAGCTCTCTTCCTCTGAAGGGAATGCGCCCTGTTTGACATCATTGATATAAGACTTGACAGCTGAGACTGCTTGTGGTTTTAGATGAACATATCGTCTTACAAATTTTGGAACAAACCTGTCAAAAAGCCCAATGACATCATGAAGTACAAGTATCTGACCATCACAATCTGGGCCTGCTCCTATGCCAATTACAGGGATGTTAAGTGTTTCAATAATCTGTTTAGTCAAGATAACAGGAACTGCCTCAAGGACTATACTAAAAACGCCAGCCTCTTCTAAGGCATTTGCGCTTTTAATTAAAAGCTGCTTAGCCTCTACGGTCTTTCCCTGAACCTTAAAACCTCCCATGATATTTATTGATTGAGGAGTGAGACCAATATGCCCCATTACAGGAATCCCTGCTGCTATAATGGCTTTAACCTGAGGGGCAATCTCAATCCCGCCTTCAATCTTAACTGCCTGAGCCCCGCCTTCTTTGATAAATCTGCCTGCATTAGCAACTGCCTCTGCTATAGAAACCTGATAAGACATAAAAGGCATATCTCCAATGACCATAGCATTTATGGCAGCCCTGCACACCATCTTGGTATGATAGATCATCTCATCCATTGTAACTGGAAGTGTTGTATCAAAGCCTTGAACAACCATTCCTAAAGAATCCCCAACCAAAATAGCGTCTATTCCAGCCTCATCAACGATACGTCCAAAGGTATAGTCATAAGCAGTTATCATAGTTATTTTTTCAGCGCTTATTTTCTTTTTTAAAAAATCGTTTATAGTGAATCGTCCCATTTTTTATTCCTTTACTAAATTTATAAATATAATAGATATTACTTTAATTTACATATTATACCATAATTTAACTAACAAGCACAAATAAGTGGTTATATTAAATGCCAGCGACTCTCCCTGACTAAAAACTACTGGGATTTCCTTTAGCTTACCAACATACCAATTATCATCAATCCAATATTCAAGATTAAAATTTCTTTACATAGAATAATCTCCTATTAATAATGATTAATAACTTATTAATATTATACCATAGATTTAATATTCATAGCCAATTCAATTCTACCTGTTGATTTTTTACCGCAATTTTTGCTATCATTATAGAGTATCCCATGAACTTACAAGACGAGATTAATCAGCTTAACCCCATGCAGAAAAAGGCGGTTTTAAATACCGAAGGGCCAATGCTTGTCCTAGCAGGCGCTGGCTCTGGAAAGACACGCGTAATTACTGTGCGGACTGCCCACCTGCTGAATCTTGGCACTTCCCCTGAAAATGTTTTGGCCGTAACATTTACCAATAAATCAGCTCAAGAGATGAAACGCAGGGTGTCATCGCTTCTTGGCAGAGGCAATTCAAAGGGTCGTCTTATGGTATCAACATTTCACTCGTTGTGCCTGTCAATATTAAGGCATAACGCTAAACACATCGGATATAAAAATAACTTCTCTATATTTGACACCTCCGATCAACTCTCTGTTATACGAAACATTCTTTCTGATATTAAATTTGTAGATAAAAATTTCAAGGCAGACGCAATATTAGAAAAAATCAGCCTTATGAAAAACACTGACCCAATCAACCACAAAAATCCTCTCTCAAACCATGACCCATTATATGATGTACTAGAAATCCTCTATCCACGATATGTGGAAACCACGCAAACGCTTAATGCAATGGATTTTGATGACCTAATCGTTAATACCATCAAATTATTCAAAACTAATCCTGATATCTTAGAGAAATATTGCAATAAATATAGATACATAATGGTTGATGAATATCAAGATACCAATACAGTTCAATATCAATTAATAAAGCAGCTTGCCCATCCACGAGAAAACCTATGTGTAGTAGGCGATGATGACCAGTCTGTTTATGCGTGGAGGGGGGCTAATCCCGGTAATATCTTAAATTTTGAAAGGGATTATCCCGATGCAGTAGTGATACCTCTTGAACAAAATTACAGGTCAACAGGAAATATCCTGACAGTAGCTAATACTGTTATAAAAAACAATAAAAAACGTATGGAGAAAACCCTTTGGACAGATAAGGGACTAGGGGCAAAGGTCTATATAATGAAGGCAAGCGATGAGGTTGACGAGGCGCAGTGGACAGCTCAAAGGATTTCAACCCTTGCCCTTGAAAAAACCATTCCTTATGAGTCATTTGCAATCATGTACAGGGCTAATATATTTTCAAAGTTATTTGAGGCAGAACTTCGAAACCTCAAGATTCCTTATACTGTAATAGGAGGGACAAGTTATTTTGACCGAAAGGAGATACGCGATATTATTGCATACCTAAAGCTAATAGCTAATACAGATGACGCTGTCTCCCTGCTAAGAATAGCCAATATTCCAAGACGAGGGCTTGGCAATACCACTATTAATCAACTAAAGGAACATGCGGATGCTAATAATATCCAGCTCTTTAATGCCTTTGAGGCATCAAATAATCCCCATGCAGTGGAATTTACCGAGCTTATTGCACATTACAGAGATATCTTCTCAAGCGGTAAAGATATGCGCATGGCAATGGCAAGTTTAATAAAAGAGATTGATTATAATGAATATATCTACAGCCTTTATAAATCTAATACAATAGCGCTTAAACGAATTGAAAATGTTACAGGATTTATAGATACGATTGAGAGGTTTTGTGGCGATGGAACAATTTTACTTCCAGAGTTATTAGAGAGGCTTGCCTTAAATGATAATCCATATGAGACAAAAGAGGAGAGTGTTGGGGTAACGTTAATATCTCTACATTCAGCAAAGGGGCTTGAGTTTCCTGTGGTCTTTATATCAGGAGTTGAAGACGGGATTATCCCGCATAAAAAATCTGTAGTTGTTACAGGCGGGATAGAGGAAGAGAGACGGCTTTTTTATGTAGGAGTAACAAGGGCGATGAATATATTGTTTTTGACATATACATCGTTTAGGAAAAAATATGGCAAGTCAAGCCCTTCATTTACATCTGAATTTATAAATGAACTGCCAAAGTCAGCGATAATGTATGTCAATAGGAATGAGGATAATGCAATGGAAGATGATCAGACGGTAAAGGCGCATATGGAGAGGATTAGGAAGATTTTGGGGTAGTATTGTTTAATCGCTTTACAGTTAAATAATGAACTTACAAAATAAAAATATTAAAATACTTAAAATAACTATTCACAGAGATATCCGAATAGATTGTTTTTCAAAATCTCTGTACTCAAAGCGTAATTAAATACGGCAAAATATTTTATTGTAGAACAAAATCCATTAAATCAAAATATATTAACCTTGTTTTTTCGTAACTACTCAGGTCATCCAGAATAAAGTGTAGGGATGAAGGGATTACCAGTAATAGCAGCCAATAGCACAGGGAGGATTTGCAGATTGTTTTTACGCACTGTTGAAGTATAGCTTCGAATAGAGAGAAAGCGTTTAGCGCCATTGAGAGTTCTGAAGCAGCCTGATATTTTCATTTTTACTTTTATCATGCGGATATCCTGTTCACCTTGGTTGTTCGTGAATGGGATCAATAAATTGTTAAGAAATGCCAATATCATCACTTTATATTTTTGAAGACGGTTCAGAAGGTTTTGTGGCTTTGTCCGTTTTT
>Ga0315281_10001349_pt1 | contig 36041 bp, 38 predicted proteins | sample YL17G07_0_MG_FD_204540 | JGI IMG/M metagenome (GOLD analysis project Ga0315281, IMG submission 204540) | Sediment microbial communities from Yellowstone Lake, YNP, Wyoming, USA - YL17G07_0 | ecosystem: Environmental > Aquatic > Freshwater > Lake > Sediment | place: USA: Wyoming | collected...
TACCGCCGCATCCTCGCGCCTTATGAGGACGAGAAGTGCAAGGAGAACGGCGACGTGTACTTTCCCAACTACTTTGGAGGAGAGGATGAGGATGCCTGACATCATTCGCGAACCGAAGACCGTCATCGTTGAAGCGATAGACTTGTGGGCGATGCAGAAGGCCATCAAGTACAACACCTTCATGCTCGACCCGAGGACGATGCAGCCGATGTTCCCGAGTACGGCAGAGAAGACGAACGGCGGCATCGTGCCCATCCATACGGCGTGGAAGTTGCGCCGGAAGGTCAATGCGCTTCTGGGGCGGTTCGCAGCCGAGGGCATCGGGGCATCGCTCCTCCCGCTCGATTACGATGAGTGCTGGTACATCGACAACGTCATCGGGGCCGAGGCGTACAAGACCGCCCAGAGGCTCCTCCTGATGGTCTTCCAGTGCATCTGGGAACACGAGAACTACCTCGACTTGCAGACGAGTACGATGAACGACACGATGGTCGGAGCCGATTCGAAGTTCGACTATAATGCACTGGTGGAGTTTCTTGCCCAACCCGGAACAGACCGGGGCGGGTGGTTTCCACCGAAGGGGCCCGAGGCGGGCGCGGACGTTTAGACCAGAGGAGGTCACATGGAGTACAAGCAGCTAGAGCAGGACGAGATCGACAAGGGTATCGCACAGGCGATGCACGGTCGTGAGGTCGAACACCACAGCCACGAACTGAACGTCAAGGTCTATACGGAGATGCTGCGGAAGATCGAGGATGACCGCGCAGCCGACCCGGAGAACTACGTTGACCCGCCGATGGGCAATCCCGATTGGGTCTGGTCAACGTACGTGGATCGCATGCGCCGCGAGGCCATCATGGAGATGCAGAAAATCGACGGTATTCATCAGGCCCTTGCGGCGAACTTCGAGTTCGATGAGAAGCGTCTAAACAAGGCTGTGAAGGCCGCGAAGAAGCAGCGCGAGAACGACGCGAAAAAGGCTCGACGCTAGAATGGCAATCGGGGGAGCATCCACGTACGTCGGATGGGCGGGAAACAACTCACCTTTCGTTAAGGTGTACCCGTGGACGGGCGTGTTTGGGACTGCTGTTGCGAACCCTGCTACGCTTCCGGTGACGGCTGGGGTAGAGATATCGTGGTCGCCTCTCGGCGGCTACATCTGCGTCACGATGGAGGGGACGCCGGGAATGATGGTCTACCCGTGGACAGGGGCATTCGGGACGAAGTTGACTGACCCTGCGACGGTTCCGGGTGTGTTCGGTAATCGCGCTGAAATGTTGTCGGATGAATCGTACCTCTTTTGTGTGTCGCAGAACACGCCCTTCATTTACGGGTATCCGTTCACCGGGGCTATCGGGACGAAGATTACAGACCCGGGTACGCTCCCGGCTGGTACTGGGCTGGGGATGGCCGTCGCTCCCGCCGACAACTTCATCGCCGTTACACACGTTACGACGCCATTCATTAGCATCTACCCATTCGCGTCCGGAGCATACGGGACGAAGGTTGCTAATCCCGTCAGCCTTCCTGCGGGTTTAGGGCGCACCGTGCGCTTCAACCCGTCAGGGGCCAGCGTTGGGTTAGCGCACGACACGTCTCCGTTCGTGAAGTCGTGGCCGTGGACTGGGGTATTCGGGACAGTGCATACGCAGCCCGCACAACTCATCGGTGGGCCGGGACGCGGGTACAGCTACTCGCGAGACGGTTTATTCGTGTATATGGCAAGTCAGACCTCACCGTACATGTATGCGTGGCCCTACACTGATGCATCGGGTTTCGGCACAGTTATCGCCAACCCGGGAACACTACCCGCAGGCTCGGGCTACGCGGGAACTTGGTCAAGCGATCAACTATTCTTTGGCGGGGCATCGCAGGTTACTCCCTTCGCTGAAGCGTGGGCGTGGTCGGCTGGCGCGTGGGGTACGAAGGTTACGGCAATCTCCCCCGCCGCCCCGGGCCTTGCAAGAGGGTTGGAGTTCAATACCATCGCAGGTGCTGGTGCTGCGGCTGGTGCTGCACAGACGTTCGCGGCTGGCCGTGGACATTCCAGTAACAAGCAGCAGACGGGACAGGGAAGTAGCTGGAAGCGTGACCATACGACAGCGGAGCGATTCTAGGATGCTGTTCGTGGAATTCCTCTGGTGGATGTTCGTGTTCCTCTGGATAGGTGGCGTCGTGTGGATGATTGATGCTATGCTAGACGACGACCCCGATGGATGACGACAGCGACCTCCCTGATACATCGAGACCAAATCCCGGTTGGTAGTGTAGAGGCATTCCAGTGAAGCAGACACAGATGGGCGTGTGGGTTATCGAAGATGACCACGACGCAGACCTGTTCGGGCGCATCGTCGCTGGGCGGGACTGGGTCGTCGGACTCGACGTGGAGACGCGCCCGGAGGACGGGAAGCGTAAGACCCCGAAGTCGTGGGTTGACCCGCTGGTCGGGGTCGGGGTGAGTTTCTACTCGGAGTACGACGAGACGAAGCCCGAGATGACCTTCTACGGTTCGGCCAGCGATGCGTTCGTCGCGGCCCTGAACCCCGCTCTGCGTATGCGCCCGTGGTACGCGCACAACGCGATGTTCGACGCGACTCTCCTGCGGCGGTACGGGGTCATTCTCGGTGAACACATCGGAGACCCGAGGATCATCGCCTACCTCTTAGGCTCCCCCGAGGCAGGTCTCAAACCCCTGCTCATCGAACACATGAACTTCGACACCACTGCGTATCAGTCGCTGCTCGATGAGTTCGACGCAAAGGACTTGCGAGCTGTCCCCCTTGAGCGAGTCGCGGATTACTGCGGCGGGCAGGACGCACAACAGGTCGTGCTACTTGAACGCATCATGCGGAAGCTTCTCCTCGACCGCTCGCCGAGGGGCTTCGACGTTTATACGAAGATCGAGTTGCCGATGGTCAACTTGCTCGTCGAGATGACCTATAAGGGGATTCGGTTCGACCGAGAGGCCGCTGCGCCGAGGCTAGAGACTGCGACCCGGGGCAGGGTGACGATGGACTCACTGCTGGCCGAGATGGTCAGCGATACGGGGTTCATTGAGTACGAGAAGCGCGGCGGCGAACTGTGGCTCCCGACGTGCAAGGGGTGCCGGAACGGCAAGCTGAAGCGCGAGTCGTGTACGGAGTGTGGCGGCAAGGGCAAGCTGCCCCCTGTTCCGGTGGCCTTCAACGCGGGCTCGTGGCAGCAGCGGGGGCGGTTCCTATACGAACATGTCGGCATCCCGACGCGGCGGTTCTCGGGTAACGTGAAGCAGTGGGAGATTGACCGGGGCATCGTAGACCCGGAGGAACTGACCGGGAGTACTGACGCGCTCGCGATGCTTCAGGCGCAGCACCTCCACCCAACGATACCCGTCATGCTCTGCCGACAGGGGCTGGCGAAGGACGAGGGCTTCCTCCGTAAGTGGATTGAGTTGAGCGAGAAGGACGGGCGGCTGCACTCGGAGTTCACCAACACGACGGTGGCATCGGGAAGGCTCTCATCCCGCGAGCCGAACGTCCAGCAGATTACGAAACGCTTCCGCGACCTGTTCCTCCCTGACGAGGGGTACGAGATTGTCGCCGGGGATATGAGTCAGTTGGAGTTGGTCATCAGCGCGTTCCAGTCGAAAGACCCCGTGATGTGCGAGATTATCCGCAACGGCTGGGACATGCACTCGATTACCGCCGAGGCCATCTTCGGGATTCCGTGGCGCGAGATACCAAAGGACTCGCCCTTCCGCGCCATCGCGAAGGTCGTCAACTACCTGTCGAGCTATGGCGGGCAGAAGGATAAGTTGATCGAGGGCATCGAGAAGCTGGCACTGAAGTCTCCCGAGTTGGGTATAAACGTCCCGTCGCCCGCCGAGGCCGCGATGTTCATCGCGAAGGCGAAGGCGAAGTATCAGAGGTACTGGGCATGGACACGCTGGGTCGTCCTCTTCGCGCAGGACAACGGGTACGCGGAGACGGCGTACGGTCGCCCGCGTTTCTTCCCCGACATCAACAGCGGGAATTCGGAGTACCGTGGGAACGCCGAGCGGGCCGCGATTAACCACGCGATTCAGGGCACAGCCGCCGACCTGATGAAGATGGCGATGGTGAACATCGACAGGGATGCGACGATGTCAAAACTCGGCTACCAGTGCTTGCAAGTTCACGACGAGATTGTTAGTATAGTCCATATCGACTCGGTGTCAGCCTACTCGCAGAGGCTCCGAGCGCACATGGAACTGGGGCAACCATTCGAACCCGTCGTACCGTTGACCGTGGATGTGACCCACGGGCCGAACTGGAAGGACGCGCACAAGTAATGTTTGGGAAGAAGCGTGATGAGATACAGGAAGACGACAGCGAAGGCCCGTGGACAAAGAGCAAAGTCACCCCGCCCAAACCGGGGAGTATGGGAGTGCAAGTCTCCCCGGGCCTACCATCTGAACTGGGGTCAACTGTCCTGAACGACCTTATGGCCTCTCTTCGAAGTGTGGAACTTAGTCGCGAAGCCGCTGACGTATTGCACAAAATCATCGAGGCGAGAGTGAGGATTCTGACATGAGCCACGAGACGTTTATACGCCGCATGTTCCCGCGTCAGTGGGTCAGGAACCCGGACTACGAATCGTGGGGTTCGCGGTACGCGCACATCGAAATCTGGCGGCGGCACCACGGGGTAAACATCGATCCGACTGTATACGTCATCCACCACAAGAACCTCGACAAGAAGGACAACAGCGTCTGCGACGAGCCCGAGCCGTGTACGGTCTGGGACTGTGGCAACCTCGCGGCGATGACACGCGCTGACCACATCCGGGAGCATCGCCCCGGGAAGATGTCGGGCGCGAAAGGTTTCGTTGACACGAAGCCGAGGAAGCTGCGAGGGTCGCCATCAAAATCCTGACGCTGAAGCGGCGCGTGAAGATGTGGCAGCGCAGGGCCAGCCTCACCGACTGGACTATCGAAGTACGCATCGTGGAGAAGCTGCGAGTCGAACGTCGCCCCGCCAATGCGGGCACCTCTTGCGTAGACCAGCGAGCGAGGGTTGAATTCGATCAGGACTTTCTTCTTGGCTGCGATTCGAACCAACTCGACCACGCGATATGTCACGAACTCGGCCACGTTATCGGTGATGCACAGGAGAGGGTGTGGGTCAAGTACCTCTCACAATCAGGCGTCGTGTACCGCGAGTGGGCCGATGCGAACGAGCAAGCTTGTGACCACTTCGCGACAATCCTCGTCGAAGCGTACAAGCGGAAGAGGGATAGGCACAGCAAGTGAATCGTCTACTGAAGTACACATTCGTCCTCCTCTGGGTACAGGTGTTCTTCTTCATCGCGACCTTCTATCGATAGTTGATGGCACCCCGACTCATACGGTAAGATGTATCCAACAAGAGAAAGGTGGAGGCACCCATGAATCGACAGCAGCGTCGTAAGGCAGTGAAGAAGGGTCTCGTGCATGCGTTCGACCCGAACACACATCTCCGACTGAAGTATGAGATTAGCGTCCCGGGTGCCGACCTTCGCGGCGACTATCCCGCAACGTACAGCGGCGTCATCGAGTCGGCGACCGAGGCCGACCAACTCCGCAGCATCCTGCTCACCCTGCTCAACACGTACGGCTACGCGCAGCACCAGAAGGCCGCAGTCGGCTGCATTGCCGAGGCCCTGAACCCGCTGCCGAACAGCACCCGGGGCGGTCTCGCGTACTGCCTCATCGAAGGACAGGGACTTCTCATCTACAAGTCAGTCGAGCAAGTCTGCGACGACCCGAAGTGCGGCGCGGTGTTGGAGGAAGGTCTCCATCCCGACCCGGAACCGGGACAAGACGGGACGATGCTCGACATTACCCGCCACGCACCCGAGTGCCACGTCAACCGCGAGGTAGACCCGGAACGCCCGGAACGCCCGCTGCACCCTGCGGCGTATAAACCAGAAGAGATCGTGAACGTCGCCAATCCGGTGCGTTACGAACCGCTCAACAAGTCAGTAGACCCGGAAACGGGCGGTGGACTTTCCACCGTTGACGAGGTCATTCAGTCAACGGAGGAAGAAGATGGAAGAGACGACGCCCGAACTGCCCCTAACGATGCCGACCTTGACGCCGAGCCCCGCTTCCCTGTCGGAGAAAGCGCAAGCACACCTGACGGAGAGGAAGGCGGGTAAGACCGGACTCCCGCCGGGAGCCAAAGACCTTACCGCCTCGCTGGGGCACATCCTACCGAACGCACAGCCGGGACATGTGGCAGGGACGCCACCCCCCGTCTCCTCCCCTCTCGTGAACCTGAACGTGTTCGCGACGGTCGAGGCGATGAAGGGGGCCGTCAACAACACCTATCTCGGAGACTTTACCGAGAACGACGCGAAGGGCAATGTCAGCCGCACGGTACAGGTGACTGGGTGGCAGGACATTATGATGAACGAGATCGTTCAGGATGACCGCTTCGGGTACAAGGGGAGCAAGGCGCGACTGATGCGCCACGCCATCGAACTCCTCATCACCTACTATCAGGAGAAGGGGATGATTGCGGAGGAGAGGCAGGGCCTCTTCGGTGACCTTCTCCGGGCGGGACGGATGTTGCGGGAAGACGCGGAGCGGGAGCGCATCCGCACAGGGTTCACGGAACACATCCGGGCCCACGACAGGGCGATGGACACGGCGAGGATGACGGGCGACTGGTCGCTCATCGCGAGGAAGTTACAGGACTACATGGACAGCATCGAGTCCTGCGAGAACGAGAGCCAGCGGAAAATTCTCCGCGCCGTCTTCGCCGAATCGGTTGCAACACGGACAGCGGTGATGTCGTTTAACAGATGGCTGCATGACCCGGACAGGGTTCCCGACGCGCACGTCGAGGGCTGGTCGGGCGGGTGGCCCGAAGTGGCGGAAATGTGGAACGACTGGTTCAATGAATGGGGGTCAGTATGAGAGTAAATCTCGCACCCGTGCGTGTCCTGTCGGAAGTCGAGGCGGCATGGTTAGGAGCAATGCTGGACGCTGAAGGTTCAGTTGTTATCGAAACACGCCGATGGCCCCGTCGCATTATTTCCTTTGCCAACACCGAAGTCGAGTACGTCTCTACATTCCTTCGTCTTACACAGGTTGGTTCCGTTTCTCTGGCAGTGCGGTCGGCCATTAATCTTGGAACACGAGACGTGTGGCGTTGGACAGTGTCTGCGAAATCCGCAGTTACCGATTTAGGCAATCAACTCTCTCCTTATAGTCTGAAAGCGCGGCGACTCCTTGTCTGACATCTTCGTACCGCACTCTCCCCGCGATCTCGGGCTCATCCCCGAATCGTGGCTGGACGGCCAACGTGAGACCGTCGAAGCGGTTCTCGCTGCCTTCCTGTCAGGGAAGAAGTACGTCATGCTGTCGGCACCCACGGGTTCCGGCAAGTCGCTCGTCGCCGCCGCCGTGCAGAAGCTTCTGGCTCGTGCCGGGGGCGGGAGCGGGGGCCAGTCGGTCGCCCTTACCCAGACGATTCAGCTACAGAAGCAGTACGCCGAGACGCTGCCCGACGCAGCGATTATCACAGGCCGGAACAACCATTCCTGCGACCTCCCCGACGACCACCCCGCACGGCTGGGGCAGAAGGGACTCTCCGCAGAGGACGCGCCATGCGCGGCGGGCGAGGGCTGTCCGATTGGTATGAACGTCCGGGGAGGCTGCGCGTACTACTCACAGTTCTGGAACGCCGCCGACTCCCCGATGGTGACGATGAACTACGCCTACGCATCGCGGGTCTTGCAGCAGGACTGGTTCAGCACCGGAGAGAAGGACGAGGAGACGGGCAAGGGCCGCGCAGTGGAGAACCCGTTTAGACGGTCGCTCCTCGTCGCGGATGAGTGCCATCTCGCCGAGCGGGCCATCGTTGAATCCGCTGGCGTGAACCTCCCGACGAAACTTCTCGAAGACTACAACATCAATCTCCCCAACCTCTACACCCGCACTCGGGTAGTCGAGGGCCGTTCGATACGCGAGTACGAAACGACTGGCGTGTGGGTGGCGTGGGCTGTTGAGGCAGTGAAGGTCATCGGCGTAGCGGCGACGAAGCAGAAGGAACGGATAGGGCTGCTCACCGCACAGGGGCACCTCGCCCTTCTCCCTGCGGAGAAGCTGAAGTACAAGCGGCTGACCACCCTACAACAGTCGCTCGACATGCTTCAGCGCATCGAGCCCCTACGGTACGACGAGTGGTCGGTGACGCGCAGCCAGTACAAGTACGGGCCCATCAACGTGCGCCCGCTCTGGGGCTGGACAGTCGCGCAGTCAACGATGTGGCGGTGGTTCGATAAGGTGCTGCTTATGTCGGCTACTCCGGGCGACCCGGAAATCGAGCGCATCAAGTTAGGGATTCCGGCAGCGGAGTTCGTCTTCATCGAGCGTCCGTCGCACTTCCCTGTCGCGAACCGCCCCGTCTTCTTCTGGCCCATCGCGAAGATGAACTACGCGAGTACCGAAGATGATTGGATGCAGATCGCCCGGGCGATACGGCAGATTGCCGAGTCGGGACAGTGGGCGCACCGTAAGGGACTCGTCCACACCGGGAGCAAGGCGAACGCCGAACGCCTGACCCGCATGCTCAACGCTGACTCCGCTCTCTTCGAAGAACGCTACGTCACGCACGGGTCGGGTAAGGGCGAGGCCAACGCCGCGCTAGAAGCGTATAAACGAAACCCCGACCCCGTCGTCCTCGTCACTGCATCGTTCACGACAGGACTTGACTTGCCGTACTTGATTGGTTGGCAAGTTATCGCTAAGGTGCCATTCGGTTCACTCGGCGATGAGGTGACTGCGCGGCGACGTGCATTCAAGGCAGCGGATGGTGTACCATTCGGACAGAAGGTTTACCAGTCAGAGGCCATGAACACAGTGGTACAGGCGGCTGGTCGAATCGTTCGGACTAAGGATGACACAGGCCCGACATTCATTCTCGACGGTAACTACGCGCTACTTCACAAGATGGCTTGGAAGCCCGCGTTCTACACAGAGGCATATCGCGAACTAACCGTGGTGTGAAGAGAGGAGGTTGTATGTAGCCGCTGGGAAACCCAGCAAGCGCAGCAGACCCCATTCGGGAACAAGTGGTCGAATAGTCCACGTTCCCCCGTTCGGTCAGGAGGTACTAATGACTGACATACAGGCCAGTGAAGCAGCGTTCAACATGTCGCTGCTCGACCCCAACGCCCTCGAAGAGCCAAAGGAATCGTTCCCCGCACTCGTGAAGGTCAGCACTCTGCGCTGGTCGGACGCACGGTACAACGCGGCGACATCGTTCCGTCAGGCGTTTCCGTTCCGGGGCGCGGGTCACGGGCCGGAAGGCAACAGCATCCAGCAGTGGGACTTGCAGTTGGAGCGGCTGGACGCGGTGTACTACCACGAGGACGGTTCGCCGTTCCAGTCGAAGACGGGCGGCGCGGCCACCCAGACAGTCCCGGTCATCGTCTACGCGGGCATCGACCTTGAGAAGATGGACAAGAACGGCGTCGTCAAGGGCATCCAGAAGACCCGGGGCAAGGAGCCCTTCGTCCTCGGTGCATGGTCGAAGGTCGCCGGGGCTCTCGTGCCCGACCCGTCCGTCCTCGTCGGCAAGATGTTCATGGTAGACCGCTTCCGCGAGAAGGAAATCTCGCCGACGTTCTTCGCTAAGAACATCGTCATCCCGACCGAGGTGCTGTCGCCGACGTACACCTTCACGGGTACGGTACTCCGCTTCAAGGCGGGACGCGAAGAGACCAGCGACGGTGCCGTCAGCACGGCAGTGGCGTCGGGTGGCGCAGTGGACAAGGGTGCAGCGGCATCGGCCATCGTCACGTTCCTCGCGGCGAAGAACATCGACGCCAACAAGGCCGACGTGACCATCCTCGGTCTCCCGGACTTCCCGGCGTCGGCCCGCATCGAGCCGTTCCTGACCGCCATCGCGACGGGCAAGCTGGCCGACACGCTCGCCAGCTTCGGGTAACCAGCAGGACAGAACCTCGGGGGTTGGGCAGAACTCCCGTGGTTTTGTAGCAGAAGGGAGAGAACATGACGAGCGACACTACGGCATACATCGCTCCTCGCTTTCTCGGAGCGTCCCAAATTGAGGCGCACGTAGCGCGTCTAAACGCCATCAAGGCGGGACTCTGCGGCTATCCGGATGATGGTCGAGCGGTGGACAGCATTCCGGTTATCGAAACGATGGTCGGCATTCTTCTATCAGAGCGGTACGCACCGGAGACGGGCATCGCCGAGGCTGACGAGGAGTAGGGGCTAAGGGGCAGGGATGCCCCGGATACTATGAGTAACGTAAACGCAGACATCATCATCAAGGTAGACATCGAGTACCGTGCCCGCATCCTCCGCGAACAGCGGCAGAAGATGGGCGCGGGTGTTCGGCGCGACGGTATCCATGTCTCCGACCTCGTCTTCTGTACGAGGAAGGCGTGGGCAGAGCGGATTGTCGGCTTCGTAGAGGACGTACCCGACAGTACCATCCTCCTCTGGGTCAGGGGCCTGTCGCACGAAGACCTCGTCGCTGACGGGATCGAGCAGATTAGGGCGGGCTGGTGCTTCTCCTGTGAGAAGATGCTGACGTGGACACCGGAAATTTCTGATGGTGGTGGCCTCTGCCCGACGTGCGGGGATTCGCTGATGGTCGGGACTATCGACTGGGTGATGATGGAGTCGCTGAACGCTGACAGCGAAGCCATCGACGACTACGTGCCCGTCGAGATGAAGTCTACCCTGAAGAGCAGCCGGAAGAACCTCGACGACATGCCGTGGTACGCCGACCAGTTGAAGACCTACATGGCGATGCACGGGCGTTCGCGTGGCCGCATCGCTATCCTGCACAACATGGGCGACTACAGCCGGGGCGACAGCGATGTCCGGGGTTCCGGCCCCGAGCCCGAACTCAAGGTCTACGAGCTAACGTGGCGGGACGCGAGCGCGGCGAAGAACTGGCTGGCCGAGATGAAGCGGCGCAAGCTGATGCTCGAATCCCCCTTCATGCCCCCGCTCGATGCGGCCTCTCCCGCGCACGACTACATCTGCGACTACTGCACTGTCGGCGAGAAGCTTCCCAACGGACACCGCTGCGAACTCTGGCCATGGCAGCAGCAGCCCTCGGGCGTTTATACGCGCCGGGGTTCAGGGAAGACGGACATGTCGATGGACGATATGATGAATGAATTGAGTAGTTTGGAAGGGAAGTAGCCTTGAATGAAATGAACGCTGTCTTGCAACAGGCACTAGAAGAGAAGGGCATCGTCCTGAACGATGCGAGTGCGCTCGACCCGACTGCATTGCTCCCGTTCTCGGTGAGTCTCGACGGGTTGGAGGGCGCGGGCAAGACGTACTTCGCGCTCCGCATGCCGAAGCCTATCGTCCTCGTGAACTTCGGTGACCGTAACCCCGACATCCTTCTCTACGATATGGATGAGAGAGAGCGCGATGGCATTTTCACGACGAACATCCAGCCGAAGTCTCCCGAAGGGTGGACATTCGCGGAAGCCGTCGAGTCCCTGAAGACCCTGAACACCGTGGTCTCCACCGCTGCGCCGAAGATGCAGGGCGGCACGTTCATCCTCGACGGCGGTTCGTCGTGGTGGTCGGTCATGCAACAGGTCTTCGTCGAGCCGAAGGAACAAGCGGCCCTCGCTGCCGGGAAGAAGAAGGCGGGCGGGCTCATCTACGAAGAGGCGAACAACCGTGTGCGCGGCGTCCTCGGACACATCCGGGCGAACTCCTGCTTCCTCGCCATCACGCATCAGTTGCGCCAGAACTGGGACGCCAACGGGCCCGTGCCCGATTCGTTCTCGGCGCGGAAGAACAGTCAAGTACCCTTCCTGATGGAGTGCGAAGTGGAGTTCTTCAAGGTCTGCTCCATCTGCTCCGGTAAGGGTTGTCAGGTGCCCGGGCACTTCGGTCGGACGCACATGGCGCGGTTGAAGAAACTCTCCGGGAACACCGCGCTGGAAGGTCTCGTCGTCGAAAAGCTGACCTTCGAATCCCTCTACAAGATGCAGACGGGGCGTGACTATGTCCGAGGAAGTTAGGCCCGTCGTCGTCGTCTCGAAGTCCGAGCCCGAAGACGCCACCGCAAAGCTTCAGGTCTACGGTATAAACGCCGTGTCGGGGGAGGTCGGGTCGGACTATGTCTGGTATCCGCACGGGATGACCTTCGCCATCGAGCGGAAGACCGTGACGAACCTCCTCCAATCCCTGAAGGACAGGCAACTCGTGCAGCAAGCGCACCGGGGCACGGAGAAGTTCGACAAGTACTTCATCCTCATCGAAGGGGATTACAAGCGGGCGGCGTCGGGGCGGCTGGAATTCTTCTCGCCTAACCACCCAGAAGCCCGTGGCGGGTGGGTCAGCAGCGGGTGGCAGTATGAGGCGGTTGACGGCATGCTCTTCGACCTCGGGCTCCTCGGGGCGCAGGTGGTACGCTGCGACATGTTCGACTATCCCCGGAAGATTGCCGCCTGTGTCCTGAACACGTCGAACGACAACCACAAGTTCCTCGCCGAGCGCATGCGTCCGGTACTCCCCGTGATGGCGAAGATGGGTGGACAACCGTACGAAGATGCGCTATGGGCCCTCTGTGCGCTCCCCGGCTGCGGGCCGGAAGTCGCGATGGCCCTGCTATCGAAGTACGGTACACTGGCAGCAGCCATCGCGGCCATCGGCGCAAACGAAGCGGCACCTGAAGTGGACAGCCTGCCTGTGAATGGCAAGAAACTAGGGGCGAAGCGGGCAGCGAAACTTCATGCTGCTGTCGTCCAGAAGTTCAACTAGGAGAACCCCCTTGACGAAAATCTGCGCTCTTCCCGGCTGTGACCTCGACGTACCAGCGGGGTTCAAGAAGTTCTGTTCCCCCGACCACCGCATCCGCTCTGCCCGTGCAGGGTACAACCGACGCATCGCCGACGAACAAGAAGGGGTCGTCCCAGTCGCTGACCGTATAAACGAAGAGCGCGAGAAACTGCGCCGACGGGAAGAGACAAAGACCCTCATGCAGTTGCAGAGGAGCGAGGCGAAGCGGCAGGAGTACATCGATGTTCTCCGCGAACTCGTCCCGCACATCCCGCAGACGCCCATCATCCCCATCCCGAAGACTGTCGATAAGCCTGCCGACGTGGCATGGGGCATCGACCTCTCCGACTGGCAACTCGGCCAGCACACGCCCATTCAGAGTACGGGGGGTATCTATGAACAGACCACGGAAATTGTCGCTCTCCAACTCGACAAGGTCTGGGAAGCAGTCCAGCAAATCTTCGATGTCGAAATCGGGTCGGGTCGGAAAGTACTGCGCGACCTGTGGCTCAACTTCATCGGCGACCTCATCGACGGCGACTGCCTACGCCCAGCGCAAGCGAGCGCGATTGACCGCGTCGTCACGCGACAGGTACTCGAAGTCTGCGACCTCGCCAGCCTCTTCATCCGACGCTGCCTCACGCTCCCCGGAATTGAACGAATTGTTATCGACATGGTCGGAGGTAATCACGACCGCACGTCTGCTAAGGCGGGCAACGCTGGCTTGGGTGAACTTGACTTCGTAGACACCTACGCCTTCCTCATCGGCCACTGGCTGAAGACAGCGTTCAGTGACGAACCCCGGGTGACCATCAAGGTCTGGGAGACGTTCTTCGGGAAGCGCATCTTCGGCGGGCTGCGTCACGCATTTGAGCATGGCGCGTCGTTCCGGGGCGGGTCAGGCGCGTACGGCGGGGTGCCGTGGTATCCCATCGTCGCTGCTGCTGGCGGGTACACGAAGATGCTGGGCCCCGTGGACATGGTTCACATGGGCCACTGGCACCAGCCCGCCATCCTCCCGTACGGGCAGGGCGGTTGGGTCGTGATGAACGGGGCTCTCCCGGTCTCATCGCAATTCATCCAGTCCTCGTTCAAGGGGCTCCGCGCACCGCTTCAGTGGATGACGGAGTACAACATCAAGCACAAGTGGGTGAACAACTTCTACCCGCTCTACGCCGACGTGGGCCAGTTTGCAGAGGCAGGGACAACGTGGGACACAAGCGACGAGTAGTCCGTCAGGATGTCAAGCGGGCACTGAACCAATGGGGCGACGAAGCGGCAGAGGATGCCATCATGTCGCTGCCCCGAACAGAGAAGGCTCCTCGGGTGAGGAAGCCGGAAGAGGAGACACATGCCGACACCGACGCTGATCGCCGCTGACACTTCCCGTTTCGCGACGGGGAACAAGGTCATTGAAGACTCTACGCTGCTCATGCTGAAGGGTCAGCACAGTGTCGAACTGCTCTGGCCGGGAGCGTGGCACGGCGCGTCCGGGTACGACGCCATCCAACCCACCCTGAAGCTGGCGCGGGAACTCGACATGCTCACCGGGACGTACGTCGCCCACACGCAGCGACACGCCGGGGCCAACGATGTCGTCGAGGCGTATAAACGAATCGGCGAGGTCGAGTGGTCGAAGTTGCAGTTCGTCGCGCTCGACATGGAGTACGGCGACCCCACCACTGACCCGACCGTCGCGAACATGGAAGACCTTCTCGCCGGGAAGGACAAGGTTCTCTCCCTCGGCCAGCGGCCCGTCCTCTACACCGCGAACTGGTGGTGGAAGGGGCACTTCGAGAACCCCGACATCCCCCTCGGACTCGGGCTCATCAACGCCTTCTACGACAACGACCCGGACTTTGACTTCGCGTCGTTCCCGTACGGCGGGCCGGATGTGACGCTCGTCGGCGAGCAGTTCACGAACACCACGGACGTTGACGGGGTCGGCTTCGACTTCTCATCGCTGACCCGCGAGTGGGTGATGGACGGCCCGCCAGCCGCAAATGGACTAGCTGCGCTCGCGAAGGCGTGGGGCATCGACATGGAGGACAGCATCCGGGGCGGCGTTGCGCTGCATCAGGGGCCCATCCACCCGCTCGCGCTCGCTCTCTACAGCATCCGGCAGGGCCAGAAGGCGCACAACTGGGAGTTGGTGCTGAAGGGCGGCAAGTAGTGGTTCAGTACTTCTCGTGGGCCCTGATGGGCATCACAGCCACGCAGATGTGGCTCGCGGGAAACGGCAATCGAGCAGCGTGGTTCCTCGGAATCGGGTCACAGGCGGTGTGGCTCTTCTTCGACTACCTCGTCGGTGCGTACGGGCTGATGCCGCTTGCCGTCATCCTCTCGTTCATCTACATTAGGAATCTCCGGAAGTGGAAACCAACCGCAATCATCGCAGTGGAGGAGTGAGGCAATGGCAAAGGGAATGGTCTTCAGTTACATCGCGGCGTACCTACACGGGGTCGATGACTTCGTCGTCGGGGCACATCGGGTGAAGTCGCTTCAGGTAGGCCCGGGACAGCCGGGGTATCTGCTGGTCATCATCTCGTTCGACCCCTGCGAGGACAACCCGAACGCGCCGACCGAGCGGAGGTTCATGGTGAGCCCCGTTTCGTGTACCTTTGAGGTGGGAGAGCCGACAGAAGTAGACATGCCGGATGAGCCGACTGCACCTCCACAACTGGTAGTGCCGACCACCCGACTTGAAAGGCGGTAGGACATGACGTTCGACTTGAAGGTATTCGTAAAGGAAATCGCTCTGACAGCGGTTGGTGCTGGCGCAGTCGCTGGCCTGACCGTCGTCGGCAACGACATTCCCGTAGTCGCCGACCATTACGGTTGGGGTGCGGTCGCTTCCGCACAGCTTGTACTCGTCGTCGGCGCGGTACGGGCCATCGTCAGCAACTTCTTCTCGGAGAAGAAGCCCGATGCGTAACGTAGCAATCATCGGCCCCTTGCGGGCCGGGAAAACTACGGTTCAGGACTGGTTGGTCAAGGTGCGGGGGTACGCTCCCGCATCTTGTGCCGACCCCCTGAAAGACGAAGTCGTGACTGCTCTCAACGCCATTGAGGGCAACTGGTCACGGGAAAGACTGGATGAGGAGAAGGTGGCGTACCGTGGGCTCCTTCAGTGGTGGGGCACGGAGTTTCGCCGGGAGCAAGACCCGCTGTATTGGGTGAAACAGTTGGAGAAGCGTATAAACGCTCTCAACGGGTTCCCCTCGTTCACCCCGGTCGCCGTCGCCGACGGTCGCTTCATCAACGAACTCGACCTGCTGCGCGACCACAACTTCGTCATCATCCGTCTGGTGATGCCGAACCTCCGAGACCATCTCCACACATCGGTGGGAATGAGCGACGAGCAGATCGACGCGGCCCTCGCCCACAAGTCGGAGCGCGAGTGGATGGAGTATCCGGTAGACTACGAGGTAGCGAGCATTCCGGGAAAGCCGGAACAGTTGCTCGTCGAGGTGGAGAAGCTTTTACGATGAAGGTATACGTCATGGGGTCGCTGCGGAATCCCCAAATTCCAGCAGTAGGTGACGCTCTCCGCTCAATGGGGCATGAAGCCTTCGACAACTGGTTTTCGGGAGGAGAAGGGGCCGACGATGCGTGGCGCGATTATGAGCGAGGTCGAGGCCATTCCTATCAGGAAGCGTTGGATAACCACTCCGCGCAACATATCTACAGTTTCGACCGCTTTCATTTGAACCGCTGCCACAGCGCGGTACTTACGCTCCCCGCAGGGCGTTCAGCGCATCTTGAGGCTGGGTTTTTCTCTGGTCTGGGGAAGCCGGTGTTCCTGTTGCTCGATGCAGAAGCGGAGCCTGAACGGCTAGACGTGATGGCGCAATTTCTCTACCGCGTGTGCCCGACTGTCGATAGTCTTCGGGAGGAAATCGCGGCGTACCCGTGGCCCAAACTCCCAGAACTCCCTCTGATTACTGCTATGGATGCAATGTGGTTAGCAGGGGTGTGGGAAGGGGACGGAACAATCTGTCTTACAGGAAAAGTGCCTCGTATGACATTGCAGATGACAGACCGGGACATTGTTGAACGCGCAGCGCGCATTCTCGGAAGTAAGGTTTGGGCGCAGTCTTTGACCGTAACCGGAAAACCTGTGTGGGGATGCGGGCGAGCGGGACTTACAGCTATTGAGTGGTTACGCATTCTTCGCCCCTACTTTGGTTATCGGCGACAAGGGCAAATTGTTGCTACAGTACAGGGTTGGCTTGACCAACGGGGATTCAACAGCAAGGATCGTGGGTGGTGGGAAACTGTGTTTTGTTTGCGCCAATCCTAGCCGTTTCACGAAAGTAAGGAGGGGATGAAATGACCGAAGAGAGAAAGAAGCCGAGGATCGTTGCCCGTCATCCAGATGACCACCACCCCATCCCGATCACCGAGGATGACTTCGCGTACTTCCAGCTACAGGGCCCGGAGCAACTGGCCGCGCTGAAGAAGCAGATCGGCGAGAGGGAGAAGATTCACTTCGACCTCCGCATGCTTCGGGAGCAGTTGGACGGTAACCCCGAGCCGGGAGTCCACGAACCGCTCGCACCACGCTGCTCCTGCGGCGTCTGCGAACTCCGACGCACCGAGGCCCTGCTGACGGCGAACGAGTACAGCATCCGGCGTCTCCGGTCGATGTACGCGAGGCTGAGTTAGGGGAGGATACGGGAGAAGAGGTCTGTCCAGAAGGGGTCAACCCAGTGCGAAGCGGCCACCTGTGTTATGGTGGCCGCTGCCACGCCCCCGAGGGCCCATCGTATCCACTTGATGTTCAGGAGTTTGAAGCCGATGGACGTGAGAAGCTGGTCGGCACTCAGCTTTCCGTCTATACGCTTATCGATTCCCCAGACCTTATCGGTCAGGATTTCGACCTCATGGTTAACGTGCTGTCGGAGGGTGATGATCTCAAGTTTCGAGTCCAGTACCTCTGACTTGACTTCAAGGACGGCTTCGTAGATTTCGTCAGTCGTCTTTGGCATCTTCGTCTCCTAATCGGCGGCTGTGGTAGATCGCCCCGCCAATACAGATGACAGCGCAGAACCCGTGGACGAAGACCATCATCAGTTGGAAGGCTGGCTCACGGGAAAGTTTAGGACGAGCCATCGGCGTTCTCCTGTTTAGACGGTCACCAGAAGTATATCAGGTGGGGGCTAACACGGTTTGGGTCGCGAGCCCGGGGCCCATCGTCATCACGATCAGCGTCCACTCCTTCGGGCCGAAGTGGTGTTCGGTGCCATCCGGGTGGACGAGGCGCACCCAGCCGTTCGCGAGACGTTCGTGTAGGTATCCGCCGACGATGATCGCCTTCATTACGAGGTGACCCCCGTGCGTCGGCGCGAAGAGATGATCGGTGTACGGAAGAACCAGTAGCGGCGGTCAACTTCAGGGGCGCGGAACATCGCGTACGGTTCCTCGTAGAGCCACTGCGCCATCTCCTGTGTGATCCAACCTACCCCGTCCTTCGTCGCGTCTCGCCAGCGGGTCGGGCCATACTGGACACCAGAGGGAGCGACAGGCCAGAACGAATCGAGGCCGAACATCCAGCGGGTGACGGTCGCACCTGTCCAGTCGGCAGTGACGGTAATCGTCATAGAACCGGCGAACTGTCCATCCCAATACATGTTTGCCGTTTTCGTCGGCGTTGCGTCGAACGAGACATTTCCGACCATGTGATGCCACTTACCGTCGTTGACGTACATGGGAGCAGCGGTGGTTATACCCTGCTGCCCTGCAATCAGCCATGTCACGAAGCCGCCCGTAGAGTAAATGAAACACGCTCCGTGGCGGGTGAGCGATGTGTCTCTCCCGAAAATCCACTGGTGCGCTGTCGTACTCATGCTTTCAGGCGTCCTGACCCAGCACTCCATCGAGAACTTCGTCGCGTTGTAGCGCGTGTCGTTCGCCACGTTGATGAACTTAGTGTTGGTGCCTACAGAGGTCGGGGAGGTGCCGTGGGCCACAGCGGGCACTAGTTGCCCTACTGATGTACCGCCCGCTCCTCCACCGGGAGTCCACGTCAGCGTGTCAGAGAGTACCCCATCTGTCGCCCCGTTCGACCCCGGGACGTTATCCCGGACAACGTAAGAGTTCTCTTCGAGCATGTCCCACGAAGAAATTAGCCCTTGAGCATGCGGATGCGACATGTCGATCTGCGACCCAGCCGGGGGCTTCCATAGCGCGGGGCGTTTGATGAGTTGAAGTGGCATCGGTTACGTCGCTGCGATAGAATCGAGCGTCTGCGCGAACGCTTGGACGGTGACGGCGTCACCCGCTGCGGGGTCGCCGTAGTCGAAGATGATTTCGTACGTCGCGCCGCCTTCGAGCCACATCGTGAAGAGGTCGGACTTGTTGCGGACGGTGTGCGCTACGTCGTTGTGAGCGAAGCGCGTAGGCTCATCGAGCAGGAAGACGGTCGCCGACGTGATGTCAGCAACGCGGCACCACTCGGAGTCGGCAGCAGCAGGGGAAGCGGCGGCGACGAAGATGATGTCACCAGCGACAAAGGATGTCGTCGAAGCGACGGTCAGGGAAGAGACACCCGCGTTATTGCCCGCTGCGGCGGCTGTCGTCGAAATCGCTGCGGTCGTTGACCCGATGAAGGATGCTGCCGCGCCGCTAACGTGTGATACGGCATCGTTGTTGATCGTCCTCTTCGCCATGACGATGACGCCAGTGGAGAGGGCTGTCGTGCCGCCCCGCCCGATGCGAGCAAACACGTACGCGCCCCACTTCGTCCGAAGATCGAGCGTCGAGCGCGACGTGGCGTTTCGTGCCAGCGAGGCCATCGTCTTGACGGATACATTGTCCGTCCACGTTGGGGTAATCGTCGATGCCATTGGATTCTTCCTCTCTGAACCAGTTTATACGGTATTCCTGAGCCCGACAAGCGTGACAGTTACGTCTGCGGGGGTGCCCACGATGACGCCGACGTTCATTCGCATCAGGCGGTCAGCCGGGACGGTAGCGTTCGCCATCGTGTTCGTGAAGTTCGACTTTTCCGAGGAGAGCGTGTACGTGGCGATGGTCGTCCACACGGCAACCGTATCGAGGTCATCGGTGTCTCCGTATTGGACGGTGATGGGGAGCCCAGCCGCGCCGGGGGCCGTCTCTGCATCGACATATAGACGGTCTGCCGTCATGCCCGAGGGGCCCGAGTGGTAGGTATTCCCCTGCTGGTTACCCGCAACGACTGTCGCAGCGGGGGCCGCGTCCGGGATGAAGATGTGCTGGACGATGCTCTGCGCGGTTACCTGTGCGCGGGTAACGACGAGCGTGATGGTTACATCCGCAGGAGTACCGACGATAATCCCGACATTCATGCGGAGAAGACGGTCAGGGGGGATACTCGCGTTCGTGAAGGATGTCGATGACGCCGTCTTCTCGGACGAGAGCGTGTAGGTGATAATCTCCGTCCACACTGTCACCGTGTCGAGGTCGTTTGTATCACCATACTGGATAGTGATGGGAAGACCGGATGCATCCGGAGCCGTCTCCGCGTCCACGTAGAGTTTCGTTGCCGTCTCGACGAGGGTCGAAGAGTGGTAGACATTGCCCTGCTGGTCACCAATCGTGACGGTCGCTGTAGGAGCCGCGTCAGGAGCCCAGTAGTATTGCGCGACGGTCGAGCCGCCACCACCGCCAGCAGAGCCCCAGACGGGAATGCCACCAGAGAGGACGAGTGCGAGCCCATCAGCAGACGCCCCGACTGCCAGCGTCTCCCATGCGGTGCCCGCGACGTTCCCTCGGATGATTGCGCCCTTCGTGACCGCTGCGGCGGTAGTATCACTGTGGTCAGCAGAGAGAAAGACGTGCGCCTGTGTGTGGTGCGCGGAACCGGAGTGTGTCGCGTCCACTGTCGGCGATGCCCACGTCCCACCGAGTTCCCCACCCGGGGTAGTACCGACAACGATGGCCGACGCGAGCGAAGTATCTGCGGTGCCGATGAGGTAATTGACGGTAGTTGGCGCAGTCGCCGATGCGCCCGTGGAGTCCACGATTGTCCAGTTATCTGTCGCGCCACCAGCGAAACCGTTGAAATTCGTCGTCCAATCGCGATACGCATTCGGGGCCAGCCAGATACTGTCGGGCAGCGCACCTGTGTTCACGAAGGTGGTCGAGATCGCCGTACCACTCCCGGGGCCGTCCAGCGAATTTCCCGTCACGATGACGTTCTTGATGTTCGACGTAGCCGAGCCCACTGATAGGAACTGTGCGCCGACTGCACTCGCCTGATACGTGTTGTTGCATATGTGGATGTTCGACCCGGTCTGCACGTTACCCGTGACGATGCAGATGCCAGCGTACGCGCTGATGACGACGTTGTTGTCGAAGTGCCATACGGAGGAAGTGTAGTTCTGCTGAAGCAACCGGAACCCGCTGTTATGGGAGATGAAGTTGTTTCGCATGATCTGTCCGGTGCCCGACATGCCCCAGTCTACGGAGGTCGAGGAGGAGTGGCGGTTTATACCGTCGAGCGTCATCGAACAGTCTTCCATGATGAAGAGTCCGAGACCGTTCGACGTTGCACCCAACTGGTGAATGACGAGGGCTCCCGCTCCCGTGCAGCCGCGCACAGTGAGATTGTTTCCCGTCATCGCGGCGAGCAGCGACCCGCCGACGAGCGCGTCGAACGTCGAGCCGTTTTTGTAAAAATCCATGTCCTCGAACTCGATGTCCATAATCGATGGCCCGCCCGCTGCCGGGACGATGAGCGCACCTGTACCCGCTGTACGAGCGAAGCGGAAGGACTTGAACGAAATACTCGTGCTGGCGTTCTTAGCGGGGAATGACATGCAGCCCGTCGTCCCGGCGAGAGCCCATGTAATCGTTGCTCGTTCTCGCGTACCCGACGCGATGATAATCTGCTGGTTGGCGGCGAGTGCCGGGAGAACTTCCTGTGCGCTGACCGTCTCCGTGTGTGTCGTGCAGAGCCAGATGAATTTCGATACCCCTGTCGCGATAGCTGCTTGCAACGCGCCCGCTGCGCCGTACAGGGTGAGGTAGTCCCCGTGCCCCGCCGCATCAACAACGTAGTCAGCATTCATCAACCCCGACCCGCCCGACGAGGCGATTTCGAGGAACTGCGAGTTCGCGGGCTTCGAGAAAACGATCCCCGACCCAGCGAGAAGCATCTGCCCCTGACCGACGAATGTCGCGCCGCCAGCGAGTGTCGGGTCGGTGAATCCGGAGGTGAGTTTCCAGCCCGAGATGTTCGACAACGGTTCGAGAGAGCCGCCACCGCCCTGCAATCGCTGCACCTGTGCGTTGAGGTCTTTGAGCGTATCGCCCCAGCCCGACGAGTGGCGCGAGGAATCTTCGAGACGACGAAGCCGTTCGGCTATGTCATTCGTTCCGCCCTCCTGCTGAGTCTGTGCGCCTGAGTGTGAAGTACTCTCGTACATGTTAAAACCTCGGAACCGTCTGCAAGTACCGCTCACCGGAGTCTCTGAGGTCTACACCGTGGACGACTTCGAAGTCGGCTTCGATTTCCTCGATGACAGGCGCGGTCAGGCAAACCCCTGCGGAAGGCTGCATGAACCCGACTGCCCAGCGGAACTTGCCGCCCCGGTCGCTCACCTGAAACCCGGAGAGGACTTCGGGGAAGCGGCCAATCGATGAGCCGAAGCGCGACCATCGCTTCCCGTAATCCCACGAGTAGTAGAAGAAGCCCTTGAACTTCGTCGGGTCAAACTCCCGCCCGTTTATACGGACTTCCTTCAGCCGACACACCTTCCCCGGCGCGGGTGTAATCTGCGTCCCCTCGATGAGCCCGACGTTGTGCAGGAAGGGGGCCTGTTCGGTGCCGGGACGGTCGTCCGTCGGCGTGTTCATCACCCAGACGTTGAAGCGGCCAATCGCGATGAGGTTCCGCGCATGGTTCAGGTTCGTCCCACCGATGTTGGCGAAGAGAACCTGTCCGATCTCATCCGGTTCGGGGAGCGAGGTCATGTCGTGCCAGATGGCCGACTGGTCAGTGCGCCCGTAGAGGAGGTGCGGGAAGTTCCCGGACTTGTCGAGCCCGTCGAGCGGGAAGTTCGTATTATCGACGGAGGGCGACCACGGGGTAATCTGGCAGTTCAGCCACGTCACCGACGCGGTCATAGCCCCCGAGAAGGTCAACTGCACCCAGTAGCGGGTGACACCGTTCACCGTCGTCTGCACCCATCCGGTACTCGCGACAGGGTCAACCATCAGGACGATATTGCCGGATTGTCCGAGAGGGGCCCCGGCGAGTTCGGTGAAGTCGCGGAAGCCTGTGTTCTTCGCGCCCACCGTCGTCCACGTCGAGAGGGCTGCGGTCGCCGCCGCGACAGTCGCGACCTTCACGGTCATCGTACGGGCGACGATATTCGCCGACCCTGTATTGAAGAGGACGGCAGTGAAGGGCCTGTCCCAGCCGACGTATATCTTCAGCGCGGCGTTCGCGGGAAGAGTGGAGCCATCGGTGAGGTCGAGGTTACGGACAGCGGCTGAGTCGTCGGTGAAGGCCGCATCATCGACCGTCTGGTAGAACTTCAGTGTTGAGCCAGCGGAAATTTGCTTGCTCGACGGCGGGCCGTACGTCGCACCAATCATCCAGTGCCGCATCGCGCCGACTGTCGAGAAATTCGCGCCCGTCGTGTGCGCGTTCGGAGTCGCCATGAACCCGCCCGGGTCGAACGCCTTCACGTTGTTCCCGTCGAAGATGACCGCGCCGCCGTCGCCCATCGGGATAACGAGCGCGTCCCCGAGGAAGTACGAGTTCTTGCCGTTCGTGCCGTGCATGAATGTACGCCACGCTGGCGTGTAGTTCACCCACTGGTCGAGCCCCTGATTGTAGGCGAACACGCCTTCGGGCTTAATCGCCACACACGCGTTCCTGACAGCGGTGAGGAGGTTGATACCCGTCCCAGCGAAGCCGACCGTCGTCGCCGTGCCCCAGTTCGCGAGCGTGAACCGCTCCGTACCGTACGGGCATACCGACACCTGACTCGCCGCGAGGCCGTTCGTCGCCTGAGCCGTCCGGTACGCCTTACCGTTCAGGTTGAAGAGAAGTCCCGCGTACACGTCAGCGGATGTCGTCACGGTCTGTGCGCGGTTCATCCGACGAATCTTCGCCGACGACGATACGCCCCCGAAGCACGCGTAGAGGTACGGGACGCCTGACCCGTCATCGTCGAACATCCCGCCCGTCGCGTTCGTTGAGCCGAGAACATTCGAGCCCACCTCAGTAACCGCGCCGAACTGAATCTGCATAATCTTCAGGCCGACGATGTAGAAGATGGCGGGGTAGAGTCCGTTGGTCGCTGTCCACTCGACGGCGAATACCGGAGTGAGGTCGTGATTCACCGCAGTCTTCGCGATGCGGGCCCCCATGCGAATCTCTCCGGGCCAGCGGGCGTCGATGCTGCCGTGGACGCGGTTGTATCGGAGCGTGGTGCCGACGACAGCCGTGTACTCGGCCATTCGAGATGTTTCTCGGACACCACGAGAGTCCCCAAATCCCTCGTGGAAGGACTTGAAGAGTTTCGTCGTTACGATTTCAGGCGCATCGGACTGAGGCTTGTTGTCGGGTGTTTTCGGGGCCATGTCTAAACCTGAATCTGCGGGATCATTACGGGGACATCAGTCTCCTCGATCCACTGCGGTTCTGGCCCGAATTCACCTTCCCAGTATGCGAGTTCCGTGCTGGCCCTGACCCAGTCGTCTTGCCAGTCGGCACCGAAGATGTCCATGTAGAACTTCGCCACACGCTCCGCGAGCGCAGCGACGATGTACTCTTTCGGGCAGAGGGTCGCGGCGGCATCGCCAGTAGCGCGGGCCGCGATGGTAAAGTATGAAGCAGAGAGGCGCGGGAAGAATCCACGCTCCATGTACATGACAGCCTGTTCGCCGAGCGGCTGGTCGAAGTTCACCTCGACCTGTGAGCCCACCTGAACTCGCGACACGCCCAGCTTGTTGTTCTTGTACATATTGTCGGCTTGCTCGCTCTGTGCGGGGTTGACATTCGTGAGCGTGAAGAAATTCCCCACGCGCTTCTTCGTTGTAATCCGGTCGGGGAGGGACTTGCGCGTCTTCCCCCGCTTGTGCATGTAGAAGGGGCCCCACTCGGTTGTCGAAGCATTCGTGTCCGAGTACAGCTTAATGCGGATTTCGTAGCAGTTCGCCGGGATGGTGAAGAGGATGCTAATCCACCCCTGCCCCTTGCCGATATGCGTCGTCTTAATGCCGCCCTGCGTAAGAGCGACGGCGTTCTGCACGTCGGCGATGACGAGCGATGCGGTTGCGGCGAGACCGGGAGTTGCAGTGACCCATGCGGATACTGGCACCTGAAGGAAGTAACGCTCGCCCGGGTTCACGTAGATCGACGCCGTCTGGACGAAGTCGGTTGACGCTGTGGTGTGGACTACTTGAAGGGCGCGGTAGTAGTGCGCGTCGGGAAAGGACGGATACACCTTCGTCCTCGTTGCGCCGCTCGCCACCGACCACGACGTTACACCCGAGTCCTGCATGTCTCCGTCAGTGATGTCCGTCAGCGCAGTCGGACGCCACGTCGAGCAGAAGCGCGAGAGACAGTCGTCACGAAGGCGATCCACGTAGTCCGGGTCAATCCCCCGCAGCCAAATCTCGTACGTGTCGCCGCTCGCGAGCGCACCAGTAAGGGAGGGGGTGAGGTAGAGGTAGCCGTTGATGGCATCGAGGTGATCGACGTTCGCCGTCTCACCCTGATACGTCCCGGAGGAGATTCGGACGATGGCGTTGTCGAAGAGCGAGGCCGGGAGGTTCACACCCTGAAGCCGCTCCGTGTCGATGATGTAGGCGACGTTACTCGCAGCGGTCGCTGCGCCGAGGTACACCCATCCACCGACGATCTCCGAAAGTCCCTGTCGTATCTCTTTGCCTGTTGCCGTTGCTGCTGCCATGTCTATCTCCTTGAGGTATCACGCGGAAGGGGAGTCGATGGGGAGGGGAATTACCCCCTCCCCGTTCAACTTAGTTCTGGACAGCCGTCTCGGAGAATTCCTTCCACTGCAATTCAGCGAAGAACGACACGGCGTTCCCACCGATGTAGATGAGGAAGGTCGCGGGGCCGCGAAGCAGCGGGATGACCTTCGATGCGCGAGGGTTCCACACGTACTTCTGGTTGACCGCCGACGCCGCAAAGGTTTGTCGGTCGAGTTCCAGCATGTTCACTTCGGCAGTGATGCCAGACGTGACAAGCTGTCGCGAGACGCAGTTCGACGCGAGCGGCGCAGCCGTGTTCAGGGACAGAGGCTGCGTGGTGCCCGCCGTCGAGGTGCCGTTGCCGACATCGTTCTGGCAGATGGCGATGGCGATTTCACCCTGCGTGGTAGCACCCGCCGCCTCGATGGTGATGTTACACAGCAGCGGGATGATGGCCGTTCCATCGGGAACCCGGAGCATCGCCTGTGGCAAAGCCGTGGTGATGGCCTGTGTCGCCGGGGTTGCGACCGGAGTCGTCAAGGTGCCCCAATGCACCCCGAACAGCCGACCCGTGATGGCGAGGCCGACAGCCGCGTCCTCGTGGTAGAGGTCGCCGTACGGCGATGCGTGGACACCAACCCACGTATTGTCCCCAGCCCTGCCGGGAGTGCCCATCGTTACTGCTCTAAGGTCGCTCATTTCAATTCACCTGTTCACCTTCATACCTTGTGGGAACCTCTCGGAGCCGCCGAGTCGGACTAAGGGGGAGAGCGAACCCTCCCCCGTTTTGCTTAGAACGGCGACAGCGGCTTCTGCGCTCCGACGCGCACGTAGTCAACGGCACAAGCGACGTTCGTACTCGAACCGCCTGTCGGCGCACCCGAGAAGATGAACGGGAGCAGCAGCTTCTCCGAGTCCGGGCCGACAGTGCTGGTTGCGACGAGCGCGTCGTTGATGAACAGACGAGCCACAGACGGGCCCAAGTCCTGCCCGTTGCCCTGAAGTTCAATGCGGATGATGGTGAACGCGGCAGCGGTCGGAACACCGAAAGGGGCAGCGGTCGGGGAAACGACGACCTTCGTCGCGGCACCAGCCGATGCGGTCGTGCCCTTCACGACGAGGGCCGCAGTCGTCAGCGTCTGCGACGTGTCGATCCAGTACATCGCACCGTCAGCTGCCGTCGCGAAGGTCGGAGTGTCGATGTCACTGAGGACAGCGGACGAGGCCGGGAGAGCGTTCGCGAAACCCACACCGAGTACGAAGTCGGTGACCTGAGTCTCACGCAGCCGAACCTCGAAGAAGGGGTTCATGTCCGGGGTGTACATCTTCGGGCCTTGCAGGTTGTGCAAGTAGCCAGAGGCGGCTGTGCTGTTCAGGAGCAGACACGAAGGAGCGGTGATGGACGGGGCCAGCTTGGACGGGTCGTCCGGGGTGCCAGCCGTCTCGGCGTACGTCCACCCGTACCGCATGTCAGCCGCCAGCACCACAGCGGTGATGGTCAGTTGCTGGAAGTCGTCGTAGTGGTACATGTAGTCGGGCGTGTTCTGCGCGAGGGCGTGGAACATCGGACTACCCGGGCCATGTGTGCCACCGAGCAAGTCCTTCACTCGACCAACCTTCGGTCGGAGAGTCGGTTGCAACTTAGATGCGGGAACAGATGCGTCAGCAGCCATGATACACGTCCTTTCGTGACGTACACGGCTTCGACACTCAACTGGCGTCCCTGCCGTTCAACTTAGCTTCCCTCAGTCTACCGGAGAGCGTTTAGACGTGCAAATGGGAAGGGGCCAGCTTCCTGCCAGCCCCTTCCCTCGAAACGCTTCCCTGCGTGACCTACGCTGTTGCGCCCGATGCAACCGGAGCGGCGTACGCACGGACGGTCAGGCCCGCGTTCTTCACCGCTTCAGCCGCCTCGCGGAACGGGTACTTGTGCGCCGACATCAGGTGGCCCCGGTACGCTTCCCCGGCGAGACCCCGGTCTTCCGGCATGAAGAAGAGGGTGTGCCCGCATGCCTCGCACACGAAGTTGATGATGGTGTCCTTGATGGCCTCATACTGCGGGAACTTGAGCCCCGGCAGCGGCGGATTGACGTGCCACTTGTGGGCGATGACCTGACTCGCCACGAACTCCTTCGCGCCGCCAGCGCGGAAGAGCGGGTAGAACTGCACGACTCCCTCGGGCACCTTCGGAGGCTCGACGTAGCCGTACTTCGTGATTGGGATGAAGCCCTTCTTCAGATAGAGCGTGTACGAGCCCGCGTCCCGGTTGCCGTTCGGAGTCGGCCCACCCGGGAGACAGACGATCCAGCCTCGGGAGGTGGCGTCGGGCCACGTCTGCGGCTTGCGCCAGAACATCCACGGGTAACCGCCGACGCTGGCCTGTCCGTCGAGCAGCCCTGATTCCTGCCCCTGCCCCGCCTTGACCTGATTCAGTTCCTCGCGGAGAGCCGATACCTCGGCGTCACGGGCGCGGAGAGCCTTCTCGATGATGCCCTCGACGGTCTCGGGAGTTGCGCCTTCGACGTTCGTCGGCACCGAGACCTCCGCTACGGGCTCCGGTGCTTCCTCATGCCGTGGCACCGAGGGAACGAGCCCGCCTTCGAATGTGTCTGCCTTCTTGTCCTTGTCTACCATTTCGCCTCCTAGCGTGAGATTGAGGGCTTGTCCGGGGTTGCTTTCCCGTACCCCCATGTAGTCGGATTCTTCGCGGCCTTCTCCGCTGCTAGAATCTTGTCCCTGCGTACCGCTATTTCGACCGACACTTTCGGTGCCCAGAAGACGCCGACGATGCGATAGTCAACCATGCCATACGAGTCATTGAGGGACATCGGCTGTTTCAGGGTTTCGCGACCTTCGCCATTCGTCTGCGCGTCTATGAGTTCATCCGGAGCCGCCCGTCCGAGATCGCGGGTTATCGAATACGTCCCGTAGGGCGTACCATCTGCGTTCGTTACCACCTGTGGGTTGCCGTCGGGGAGTGGGATGAGGTCGAGGCCCTGAAGTTCCATCGCCCGGATGAAGAGCCGTGCGCCCTTCTTCAGCGCGTCCATGAGTTCCTTCCCCTTGACGCCGTACTCGACGGGGAGGGCCGCTTCCCGGGTGACGACCATCTTCTCGACATCCTGCTGCATCGCGATCAGAGGGCCTTCGCTATGCGGGCCCTTCGACGCGGCGACGTACTTCATTACGACACGAGAATCTGACATGGAAGGGTTGCCTCTCTTTCCTGCATCAGTATAAACGGAAGGGGCGGGGCTTTTCAACCTCCCGCCCCTCCCGTTGGCTTTCGCCCCGGGTACTTACATACCCTTGATGAGAACCGCGCCCGAGTCACCGAGGGCTTCGAGTTCCGAGGAACCCGCGCCACCACTGGCCACGGTCGGCGTCTCCGTGGGCTGCTTGGCCTCTGCGACAGCGTAGAGGTCGAACATCAGCATCGCGTCGGCGTTGTACTCGATGCGGTACTGGGTCTTCGGGGTCGGCTTCACCTGTCGGATGAGGATGACCGCCGAACGGGCGAACAGCGCGTTGTCGTGCTGGCCCGAAGCCGGGGACTTCAACAGGTTGCTGACGACTGCCGGGAACGAGTACAGGTTCGGCAACATAGCCGTCTCGATGGCTCGCTTGTCGCCCGACTGGAAGTCACGGCTGGTGATTCTGTCCTGACCGAAGAGGGACTGCGCCGCGCCCGGGCTGAAGGCCCACGTTGCGTCGTCGTAGAAGCCCGCGTCAGCGAGGTACTGCCATGCGCGACGGAGGACGGAGTCGTCGATGTCGCCACCGTACGCACCGACCACCTGACTGAACGAGGCGGGCAGCGCGGCGAGCGAGACTTCCATGCCACGGACGAGCGCGTAGCCCATCTTGCCCGAGAGGGCGGCACGGTCGTTGTACTTCGACTGCGCTTGCACGACAGCGTTCAGAAGACACGCCGCGTACTCGTAGGTCGAGACGGTGATGTCTTGGGTCGTCTGCGTGATGGTGTTGAAGACGATGGTATTCGCGATACCCTCCGTCTTCGTCTGGGTCGCCATGTTCGAGCGGTGCGGGATGTGCAGGATGCGCCCGACGCTCATCTCGTTCTCGAAGCTGGTGTTGACCAACTTGCTGAGAACTTCCTTGAACTCGATGGCGTCCTGCGTGTCGTCTGCCCACACTTCCGGGAGGAAGGCGGCGTGGGTCGTGCTGGTGATTTCAAGTGTCGTTAGTGCCATTGTGGTGGATTCCTTTCCACTATTCGCTTACCGATTCGTCACTACCGCATCTCGGCCATGATTTCGTCGGCCCTTGCATAGTCGCCCGCTGCCTTCGCAGCCTTGTAGGCTTCCATGCCGCCGCCCGAAGCCGCAGCCTGAGCAGGAACTGTCGTGGGCTTCGTCGGAAGGTTCTTGCGCGTGTTCGCGAGTTTCGCGACCGCTGCCTTCGTCCCGTTCGTGCCGACGACCTTTTCCATAGCCGCCCGCCTCTTCGAGAACGATGCTTCCGCTTCTGCCGCACCAGCCTTCTTCGCCCTGTCCACGAGGAACTTGATGTTCTCCTTGAACAGATGTCCGAGACTGGCACCCGACCCCTGTGCGGGATCGTTGGCAATTCTCTGCGCTGTCTGGACGATTTTGATGACCGAGGCTTTCTCTTCCTCTGTCATGTCGCCGCCCAGTTGGGCTCCTTCGCGGAACGCCTGTGCAAATGCCCTGTCGGAGTCCGTCCGGGCCTCTGCCACCGCAGCCGCTCCGAAGGCCCCTAGTTCCGACATCAGCGCGTCCCGGTCGAACTTGACCGAGCCGTCTACGTCGTCGCCACGGATGGCCTTCTGAAGTTCCCCATCGAGCTTGGTGAAAAGGGTGTACACGTTGTCTACAGCCGTGCGCCCCTGCCGGATCAGTCGCTCGCTCTCCTGACCCACAGACTCGGCTTGTCGTCTCTCCTCGTAGCGTCGGTCGGCGTCGGCCTTCGCTTTCTCTTCGAGGACTTTCTGAATGCGCGGGTGCGCGAGCAGTCGGTCATCAAGAGCGTCGAGGATGTTCTCCAAGTCCTCATCTGTAACCTCGGGTAGTTCGTCGTCAGCGGCAGTCTCCCCCTCTTCGTCGGCTTCGTCGTCAGTGGTGACGGCGGCATCGTCAGGGGCATCTGTCGCGGCGGCGTCGTCTGCATTCTGCGAACGATCCGTGCCCAGAGTCCTTGCGATGGTCGCTTCGTCCCTTTGTTCTGACGATAGTTCGACAGAGTCCGAAGTACTGTCGGGTGTCCCATCGACCCCCGTTACATCTACTGTTTCAGCCATAGCTAAATGCCTCCATGCTACGTGGCCGTGTGTCCCTCATCTACAGGATAGCGGAAGCGTATAAACGGGCGCTAGCCCTAGCCAGCGTCGCTATAGGGGTCTTCCGGGGAAGGGAGGAGACCCTGTCGGAGTTGGCGATTCGCCATTCTGAATTCGATGAGGGACGTGTGGTTGTACCCCCACTTGTTCAAGAGTTCGGTCAGGCCGGGATTGTCCCGCTGAAGGATAAGCCGCTCCTTCGTCCGAATCTTGTTGAACATCTTCGCGAGCGGGTCGCGGGCCATCTTGATGTCGGCACGGAGTTCGGGGAGGGTCTTACCAGCGGCGGTAAACTTGTCCACCCACTCCTTCCGCTTCTTCACCTGATAGTCGGCGTAGTTCGCGTAGTCATCGAGATGCAGCTTCTGCCCGCGCCCACGGGCCTTGAGCCCTTGCGTTATGTAGTCCCACGAATTCTTATCCGTGTCCCACCAGCCAGCGTCGGCAATCTGCCCTCGGTCGTTCCGCAGCATCGTCTCCGTCCGGGTCTCGCCAATCCTCTGCGAAGGCTCGATGAGGTGTTCGAATGAGCCGGGGTTGGCGGTTTTCCATTCGTTCTGCACCGTTTCGAGCCCATCCGAGTCGATGCCGCCAGTGACGGGGTCAACTGTGCGCGGGTCGTCGTACGTCTTGTACCACGAGGAGACGATCTTCTTGTCTCCCGAAGAGGTGAGGGACGCGAGGTGAAGGTCTTCCATCGTCTTCCGGGAGTCGGCCCGGATGGCGTTAATCTGCGAGCGGTAGAGGCGGTAATTGCCCGTCTCGGCCAGCATCTTGTCTGCGGCCTCGATGCGGGTCTTCCGCTGGTTCAACACCTCTTGCATGTGGGCACTGCTCGCCGACCCCTGAAGGCGCGACGTTTCCATCTGATCCTTGAGGTGCTGCGCTTGCGGATCAACCTGAAGGAAGAGTTTGAACTTGTTTGTGTCGGAGTTGGCAGTGTTCGCGCCGTCGGGGAAACGTTGTGTCCCGTCGGCTGTCCGGACGCTCTTCAGGTACTCGTCGTAGATAGCGTACGCCGACACCGGATTCGTGTTTAGACCGAAACCGGAGAGGAGGGCCACGCCCGCCTTCGTGCCGTTGCTGCCGCTCGCTTCCATCGCGGCCTGAAGACCGAACGGGAAGACGCGCCCCTGAATCGCCTTCAGGTAATCGTTACCGTCAACGATGGGGTGGCCCCGGAAGTCCTCGCCGTTCCAGATGTCGAGAATCGTTCCCGTCAACGGGGAAGAGCGCGAACGCCAGAAGGAGAGGAAGGGGTTCGAGTGGTTGCCCTTGAAGTCGGGAGAGATGAAGCGGGTAGGGTCGTGTCTCGCGCTCTCGTACGAGTCGGCCATCAGGCGGGACATCGCACGGACACCGCCACCGATACCCACGCGGTTCTCTCCGATACGGACGGTGAAGAAGTCGGGGTTCAGGCGACCGTTCTTCAGGGGTTCGAGGTCTGGTGTCTGACCGAGCGCGGCGGCAGCGGCGAGGTACACCCCGGTCGCGCCAGCCATCAGCCCGCCCAGTGCGAGCCGAGACTCCGCGCCAGCCTTGTCCAACTTGAAGATCGTCGAGGTAGTGGCGAAGAGCGAGCGAGTGAAACGCGGGGAGAAGAAGAGCCACGTCGCCTCGATGTCCTGTTGCCGGGGAGAAACGCCGAGACGGGCGGTACTCGTCATACCCGTACTGTTCCTGACCCACGCGCCGAGTGCTTCCTTCTCTTCTGCCGAGATGTTCTCGCCGAGAATCTTCTCCAACGATTTCACGTACTCGATCTTCGCAACGTCAAGCGACGATTCGAACGCCCGCCCGAACCGCTGCATGAGCGGGAGGCGCATGACGAGCGAGGAGTTCGGTTCGTTCAACATCTTGCTGACATACTCGGAATTCTTCAGCCCGCCGAGTTGCGTTGACCAGCGGTCGATGACCGACTTATTGTCGGCGTAGTAGCGAGCGAGATTATCTTCGTGGAAGAAGGACTTGAACGAGTTGAAGACCGCCGTGCCGAAGATGTTCGACGGCTTCGACAGCTTACCCCCGGACACCGCCGAGAGGATGAAGTGACCAACATCCGCGCCGAACGAGTTCAATAGCTGCACTCCGGTCGTCCCGAAGTCAGCCGACGCGATGGCACCACGCGACTCGTTGACCAGCCACGTTACGCCGGGGATGACCGCCTTCTTCTCAACCGACAGGAGCCTGTTGACGTACTCGACCTGTTCCTTCGTGCCATAGTATCCGGCGAGACCCGGGGCCTCGTTCGCGTCAAACCCGTACATGCCGTACTTGCCCGGGTGGACGCCCGTCTGCACTCCCTTACCGAGAATGTCGGCCTTCTTCAGCACCCCGGGCTCGTTGATGAGCCACTGGATGAACTGCGCGTCGGCAGTGCGGCGAGCAATCTCAATTCCCTTCGCGTGGAGCGCGGCGTCCGGGTCGAGGTATCGCCAGCCCTCTGCTACCATCTGCTCTGCCGATTTGATAGTTCCGTCAGGGTTCATTGCACGGGAACGCGTGAACGAGCCGCCCTTACTGAGAGGGGAACCGCCGTAGCGAGACTTCACGCTGAACTCGTCGCCCTTCTGCATCTTCCCAGCCGAGTCGATCCATCCCTCCACCTGACGTGGAAACAAGTCCTCATCGATACTCATTCTCCCGCCGAAGCGATTGAAGTCGAAGCGGAGGTCGTCCCAGATGCCCTTACGCAGATCGATAGCCGTGCGCTGTTCCGGGGTGAGATCAAAGCGTCGGAGGTTCTTCTTCCCTTCCAGTAGGTCGTTGATGTGCAGGGTGACTGACTTGTTTCCCGACTTCAACTTCAAGCTGACCATCCCCTCGGGGGTGGCGTTCGGGAAGTGTTCCATAATTGGTTTATCCTTCGCGATGAGCGAGAGGGCGGCAATGGCTGCGGTTTGGCGGTCTTCGCGGAGGACGTTGTGCGCGATAGCGTGACGCGCAAGGTTCTCGTCCACCATATCCGCAGCGGGGTTGATGAGACGGATGACCTCGCCCATGTGGGGGAAGCGACGGAGGACAGAGTTAATCGCCCCCGACCGCTGCAATGCGGCAGCGACGTTAGTGATGTCCTCTGGCTTCTTGACGATACGACAGGATGCTGGCACGAAACCTCCTAGAAGACACTCTCAGCAGCACTCGCGCCGCACTGTCCTAGTATAGACGCTTCTTCGCCGACCTTGCCGTCGTGGAGCCCCAGAGTATCTGCGAGGTTCCGGGCGTACTCGGGCGGGTTGCGGAAGCGGTCACGGATGGCGTTCTTGATGCCCTCGATGTTCAACTGCTCACGGTTCTCGTAGAAGGGCTGCGACTGGTAGTAATCGCTGCTCGCCATCTGCTTGTACACGCGCTTGCCCGTCCCGTATGTGTGACCCGTCGGGATGTTCTCGCCGACGAACGCCATCGGGTCGCCGACAATCTCTCGGTTACCCTTCCGCTTCGCCCACGCGAGGAACTGCTCCTTCGTCTGGATGTCTTCGAGTTGCTTCAGCGCACGGACAACGCCCTCTTGCGCGGCGGGCTTCTCGGGAATACGCATCCAGCCCAGAGTGTTTAGACGCTGGACTTCCTCCTTCGGGAGAGCCTTCCACGCAAGACTAACCTGTTCGTTCGACCGAGCCCGCTGTTCGAGAGTCGCATCGACGATCTCCTTCTGCCATTTCGGGACTGTCTTCAGTTCCCGCAGGGTGTCGTCGCTCGCCATTCCCACACGGGTCTCGAACGCCGTCTTGTACTGCTGCGCGACTCGCGCAATCTCGTCCTTCGTCTCGCCCATGCGGATATGCTCTGGCATCTTCCCTGTATCGAGGAAGTTTGCCGCCGCGATTTTCTGGTTGTAGTCAACCGCGAGCATCTTCTCGTTCCCGTCTTTGATTTTCAGCGTCCGCTGCCAGTACTCGACTTCAGCGAGTGCCGTGTTCTGGTCGGTCAACTGCGCCTCGATACTCTTCAGGGAGTTGAGGACGAAGCCTTCGGGCGAGCGCATGTCGTACTTCTTCATCGTGTTGAGGAGAATGTTCTCGAAGAAGTTGTTGTCGCCACTCTGCGGTCGCCCGCCAGCAGCCTTCAGCATCTCGTCCCAGTTATCGCGGAAGCCGCCCCAGATGCCAGCCTGAAACGCTCGCGGGTCAACACCCGCTTCGTCTGCCGCCATCTTGATGAGTGACTGACTGAAGCGAATGAACTTCGGGTTGCCTTGAAGTTTCGACACGAGCATCCCTGAACTCTCGGCCTTCGCACCCATCGCGCCGATGACCCAGCGGTCTACGGCGACGGAATTCTTGCCGACGCGGTTTGAGTACCGCAGAGCCCCGTAGAAGGGTTCAATCTTCGTGCCCTTCGGGTCGATGCCCATGAGAATCGACTCCATCTGCTTTCGGATGTTCGCGTTGGTCATGCCGCCAATCGGTTCGCCCATCTTCCACTGAAGGTAGCCACGGATAATCTGCGGGATGCCAGCGGCGGGCGATGCGTTCATCTGCGTGGCCGCAGCTAGTTTCGTCACCACCTCGGCGTCATCGCCGAAGTGCTTCACCATCGTCTTCCAGAAGTTGTCGTACCACTTCGACATGTCGATGGTCTCGCCGTTCGCGCCCTTCAACTTGCGCCCCCGGTCGAAGATATCCTTCAATTCCCCGTACGCGCGCGGGCCAGCCTCGGGGCCGAATTCCTTGCCTGAGTTCGCGAGTATACCGACCTTCCCCTTGCCGAGCAGCCCGTACTTCTCTTCAACGTGCGCGGTAACTTCGTTGAAGTGATTGTGCCAGAAGTCCTCGGTGCCGCCGATGCGCTCGACCATGTGCCGCGCCCACTGTCCGTGGGATTCTTCCGGGTGAAGCCAGCGACGAGCCGCGCCGAAGTCGAGAACGTCCTCTACCTTGAGGTCGCCAAATTTCGGGAGCGAGCCCTTCCGCATGAGGGCACCGAGTTCGTTGTCGTGGAAGGTGCGTCCGATGCGGACGACTGCCTTCATAATGCGCTCGACGACAG
>Ga0315281_10001350_pt1 | contig 36024 bp, 25 predicted proteins | sample YL17G07_0_MG_FD_204540 | JGI IMG/M metagenome (GOLD analysis project Ga0315281, IMG submission 204540) | Sediment microbial communities from Yellowstone Lake, YNP, Wyoming, USA - YL17G07_0 | ecosystem: Environmental > Aquatic > Freshwater > Lake > Sediment | place: USA: Wyoming | collected...
CGACAAGCCGCTGACAGCGGAGCATCTTGACGAGATCCGGCGGCGGGCGAAAGAACTCTATGAAACGACGGACTACGCCGTCATGATCGCGTTCGGCGCCAATCTCCTGGAATGGGGACAATATCTGTGCCGGATGGACCAGTTCCTGATCGATCTCGTCGAGAACCGAAAAAAAGCAGAAGCCCTGCTCGATAAGCTGGTCGAAATGCATCTCGAAAACCTCGAAAAGATATTGGCCGCAGTTGGCGGATATGTCCAGATCATTCAAATGGGGGACGATTTGGGCACGCAACTCGCCACGCAAATCTCGCCGAAGCTTTATCGTGAAGTTTTTAAGCCGCGCCAGAAGCAGATCTTCGAGACCGTGAAGAAGCGCTCGGGCCTCCATCTTTTTCTTCATTCCTGTGGGTCGATCGTCGATATCCTGCCCGACCTCATAGAGGTCGGAGTCGAGATCATCAACCCCGTCCAGACGAGCGCGCGCGGCATGGACCCGGCGCGACTCAAGCGCGAGTTCGGGAAGGACCTGACGTTCTGGGGCGGCGGCTGCGACACGCAGAGAGTCCTTCCGCTGAGCGGCCCGGACGAGATCGACCGCCACGTGCGGGAGCGTATAGAGACTTTCGCTCCCGGCGGCGGGTTCGTCTTCACCCAGATCCACAACATCATGCCCCACGTCCCGCCGCGGAACATCGAGGCCATGTACGACGCGGTCAAGAAATACAGGTAATGAAACAGGAATAAACACTCTAGGTTATTTTATTAAACCCCCTACCCCCTGACACAATTCAGGCGGAATAAAAGGTCGGTCGGTCGCTGCGCGCTAATCCCCCTCGTCTTGAATTCGGCGCGATCTGCGAATTCTCTTCTCGAGGAAACGAGGCAAATTATGAATAATTCAGGTTAAATGATGTGTCCCCGTATTTCTAATCAATCGTCGGGATCCTTTTGATTTTTGGGTTGGTCCAGATGTCCTTTTCGTCGATGTTCGCCGAAGAAAATTCGCTCAGCACCGCGCCTTCATCGCCGGCCTGGAACCAGTGGAGATTATGGAGAGGAAGCGTGTACTGGTCGCCGGGCTTGAGGACGATTTCGTGCCAGACCGTGAAATATTTTTCATGTCCCTTCGGCACGATCGCTTTGGGTTTCGGCGTCGGCTCTCCCTTTACGTATAAATAGACTTCTCCCCACCGGCAGCGGAACGTCTCCTGCTTGCCGATGTTGGTATGATCGACGGCCGGATGATAGTGCTCCGGACAGATCTGACGGGGAAAGAGGGTCAGCTCCTTGGCGCAATAGCGGTCGTTCGTTTCATACACAACGACCTCGATCCCGTAATGGTCCAGTTCGTTCAGCCCGAAATCAACCACCTCCATGTTATCCTTTTCGCGCGGCGTGACGGCGATCCTGGCTTTTTTCAGGATCTTATAAGCTTTTTCCCTGGCCCGCTTGACGTCCTCGAGTTTCATCGACACATCTCCTCTATCTCTTTCCTCCGCGGCGCCGAAGGCTCGACGCCCAATTTCGTCACCGAAAGGCCGGTCAGTTTATTTTATCCCTCGGCGGCCGGGAAATCAAAGCGCTGGGGTCCTGCGTCATAAAAGTGGGGGAAGTTGGGCGGCATGGCCGGGTTCTTGACGGGCAAGCCCTTTTTTTGTAGGATGTTAGAACCCTTGTGGGGCTGTAGCTCAGCTGGGAGAGCGCTTGAATGGCATTCAAGAGGTCGCCAGTTCGATCCTGGTCAGCTCCACCATCTGAATCCCCTAATTATCCATAAGAAAAATGGCATAATTGAAGAAGAACGCACCTATGGGAAGAACCCTTTTCCGCCAAAAGGTTAAGAACCCAAGGACGAACTTAATTTGACGTGGTTCTTACAGACGGATAGCTCCGGAATAGACGTCCTTGCCGCCGGTCATTCGGTCGAAAGCATCAATGATGATGAAATAGGAGCCTGATCGGAGTTTCGAGAAATCTAGGGAAATACGCGTCTCGTCCTTGATCAAATTTAGGGTTTTCCGGTCGGCAAAAACCTGCTTGGACTGGTCGTCAAAGATGACGATTCCGACTTCGGCCGCCCCGCGAAAACCTTCATTCGATGAAACCCGGGCGTAATTCTTAAGCGCGAAGCTAATGGTTTTAGCGCCGGACTTGAAGTCGGTGATGCTGATCAGCGGCCCTTGCACGGTCACGAACCGCTTCAACGAGATGACCTCGACCCCCTCTTTCTTGACCTTGACATCGATGTTCCGTTCTTTGGACCCGGATTTGTCCTTGGGGCTGTAAACGACGAGATAATGGTAGTCTTCTTTGACCGCCGCGGCATTCAAGGCTTCGAGGACATTATTGGAAAACACCGCGGTTCCTCCCGTTGAAGCGCTGATCTGGCGGAAACAGTCTTCAAAGTCTTCGGCGACTTCCGTTAATTCAAGGTCGGACGAGAGCAGCGTTCGCGAGGACTTCATCATGATGAGATGAAAGGTAATATCAGAGCGCAGGAAAAGGTCCCTCAGGCGGTCGCCGGGGAAGTCCCGGACAAGGTCCATGGAGCTCTGGAGTTCCGCCTGCTTGATCTTGATCGTCCGGACTAAGACCTGGATGTTGGGGTCGAGCATGGAATCGAGGAATTGGCGGAGTTCGTGCTCCAACGGACCTTCGTTCTTGAGCTTCGGGAACAGCCGCCGCTGTTCGAAGCAGATGGCCCATTTTTCGACTTCCTCGCTTTTTAACCTTTGGATCAGGCTTTGATAGAGACCCATATCCACCGTGAAGAACTGCCGTTTATACTCCTTCCAGATCCGCACGTAATCGTCGAAAAAGCGGTTCGTTTCCTGATACCAGTCGGATTGTCCGCCCACACCCTGGAGGAGCATAAGGAGCCTATCACAGTTGAGAGAGAGCTCAGCATAGGCTTTGGCGATATTAAGCGTCGAGAATGACTTGTAGGCTTTCAGCGTGTCCTTGAGGCGCGCCGCAACCTCGGCCGCATCCTGTCCTTGTTCGATGTTGAGAACCCTGTCCTCAGTCACGATGACCAGCCGGTCCTTGGGGCGGAAGACATTCTTGAAGAAATGGTCGATGCCTTCTCCGACCGCCTGGCTATAATCAAAGATGTTGAAGATCAGGATGAAGATACGAGGTTTGCCCGGTGCAATGATGGAGGGCAAAACCCCTGGGCGAATCACGGCTTCAGGAGAGATGGTTTTGGAGACGATCTCAAAGGCCGTAATGTCCTGCTTAACGCCATTCTCGTAGACTTCAAAATCCTCCCGTTTCAGGCCTTTTACCGGACCGCGCTTATCGAGCACGCGGATGGGGACTTCGACGGCCGTGACCGTCACCTCTTGTTTTGGATTTTCCTGGGGTTGACCTGCAGCAAGAAAAGAACTTGTTAAAAGAAAAAACGCGACCGTGAATAAAATCCCTTTTTTCATGCCTCATCTCCCCTCGGACTTAATACTCCCCTTTTTCCTTTTTTGCAAATCTTGTGCCAATATTTAGGCCAGATCTCATGCATCAAGGTTTGTATTTCTGTCACTAAATCGAGACAACTGAGGACAAAAAGGGACAGCACACCATACTTCTCACTGCTCAGTGATCACTCTTTGATAGGTTTGATTCGGCCGGAGCATTGACTTACCCATTCAGCTTTTATAATAGTGGAACGAGGGGAACAGACCGCAAGAATGGAATTTTTCGCTGGTGCATTAGGAACTTTTAAGAACCCTTCAAGCCATAGATATATCGACTTTTCTGATCCAAAGGAAGCGGCGGATATCATTCATATCGCAAACCAACTACTTCGAATCTTAGAATCAATAAATCCTTAAAAGCTTTTAAAAAAGATGGAGATATCCAACCGCTTAAGCACTTAATCTTAATTCTGGATGATTCGCCTATTTTTTTATCCTTTAATGTCCTCAACAGTTCTTGGCTTTACGAAAGAAAAAATATTTGTTAATCTCAAGATAAGTTTTGTAAATAAGAAGATCTAAATATAAAAACGCATGAAACGATACAGAGTATTGAATTTTGAATTAGATTCCAGAGCCGCAATTCTTCAGCAAGAGATAAAAGATACCTGGGAAGAAAATATTAAAAAACTCCATTATTCAAATAAAAAGGCCATCCAAGAGGGCCTGGAAAGAGAATTCGGATCAATTTATATCGAAGACAAAATAAAGAATTTCTGCGATCTGGGCAGTACACCGTTCTCGATAGTAGCCTTTCACAATAAGTTTCTTCGCCAAATTAGGCATAGCTTTGTCATTGGAGCATATTATCCCGCATTGACCGGAGTATGTAGTTTAGGAGAGAGGGTGTTAAATCATCTAATCTTGCTTTTACGAGACGATTTTAGAAATACCCCGGAATATAAGGGGATTTATAGAAAAAACTCGTTCGATGATTGGGATTTGGCAATAAAAGTATTATCGGCCTGGAAGATATTTCTGCCAGAAGTAATTGAAAAATACGAGAAACTGCATGAAATACGAAATAAAGAAGCTATACATTTTAAGCCGGCTATAGATACAAATGATCGAGATATTGCTTTAAGAACGATAAAAACTTTTCAAGAGATTATTGAGAAACAGTTTGGAGCTTTTGGTACCCAGCCATGGTTTATAGAAGGAGTCAAAGGAGCTTCTTACATAAAAAAAGAATACGAAAAATTCCCGTTTATTCGAAAGGTTTATCTTCCCAATTGCGTATTAGTCGGCCCTTATCATAAGCTTGAGCTTGATAACGGATATTGGAAGGTAAATGATATTGAATATGACAATAAAGAGATAACTGATAGAGAATTTGCTGATCTATTAGAAAAGAATAGAACGGGCAATCCAATATAAATAATTTTTTCCTTTATTGCGATCTTATAAAGCTTTATGGTCAAAGGTTGTCATAGAATCTTTCTATATTAAATCAAAGTATTTTAGGAAAATCGATTGATAATAATTTATGAACTGTCTCCTCTACGCCTGTGTTCCCACGGACAAACAAGCTCAAAAAGATTTATCAATCCCGGCCCAGATCGAGGCCAAGCGGGAGTGTCAAGAGGCGCATAGTATTACGAGGTAAATCGCCGCATACTTTTGCGAGTTGAATGCCTTTTCTTAATATCATCTTGAGGGCTATTTTCCCCTAAGCTTCCTCCTTGGGATGTATGAGGTTCCCGCTATTCTTTGGACAAGGGAGAGGGGCTCTGAAGGTGCATCGTGGCCGGATCTTCCAGGCGCCCGTTGGAAAAAGTCTTCCCCTCCAAATTGACTTCTTCTTGATATTCTAAAAAGAAAAGTTGTACCTTATTAGTCATAGATCCCGAGGGATTAAGCGGATGATTTTTTCTGATTCTATTGAAATCCATAAGCGCGATATTCTGAAAAAATGGCTCAAGATAATAGCGATTTCGTTAATCGTTGTTTTTCTTGCCCTTAAATTAAATCAAATATTTCTTATCGGTTGTGGATTTTACTCGAAGACTTTGTGTTCATCAGTATTCGTATCAAGAAGAGATCCTCAGTCTGTGATGAAAGAGGATTTGGCTTTTCACCCGCTTATAAAGCTCATCAAAGCCAGGATAGATTACAATCAAAAAAGCGTAATGAGTTCTTTTTTGGGATTGGGACTATTTAAGCGGAAAGCGATTTTCATCGAGCGCATAGGAAGCGTTCTTCTATCTCGTGTTTCTGAAAAGACCGTTCGGAATTGGTCGATCGATATTCCTCCTCCAATGCCCGATCATCCGGAATCCGTGCCTTGGCCGAGCGGTGACCTTCTTACCGGTGTGCCTTATTATGCAGATTCGGCAAGAGTAAACGAAATTGTTAACCAAGCATTTATTGAACAGAATCCCCAAAAACCAACTAGGACAAGAGCGTTGATCGTTTTATACAAAGGCCGTCTCATCGCCGAGAAATATGCTCCTGGATTCACAAAAGATACTCCGCTTATCGGGTATTCGATGAAAAAAAGCGTGATCAATGCGCTTATAGGAATTCTTGTCAAACAAGGAAAAATATCCATTTATGATCCGGCTCCAGTGCCTGAATGGAAGGCCGAAGGAGATCCCAAAAAAGCCATTACGACTGATCAGCTATTGAGAATGACCAGTGGGCTAAAATTTTCTGAAGGATACGAGACCAATCCTTTATCAGACGTTAACACGATGCTGTTTATGAAACCCGACATGGCCGCCTATGCTGCGAGGAAATCTCTTCAATATCCCCCCAACACTCATTGGCATTATTCCTCAGGCACATCCAATATCCTCGCTAGAATCATTCGACATACGATCAATAACCAAAAAGAATATTTTGAATTTCCACGGCGTTCCCTTTTTAACAAAATCGGAATGAGAAGCGCCCTATTGGAACCGGACGCCTCAGGAACATATGTGAACATGTATGCGACCGCCAGGGATTGGGCACGGTTCGGCCTTCTCTATTTGAACGATGGAATATGGGAAGGAGAGCGCATCCTTCCCGAAGGATGGGTTTCCTACTCAAAGACCCCGACTCTTGATGATACATACGGCGCGCAATTCTGGGTGAGCAATAGGGGGATTAGTTTTGTGCCTCCCGATATTTTTTATGCTCTTGGTTATCAGGGGCAGGTGATCGTGATCATCCCATCGCACGAGCTGGTCGTCGTCCGTCTTGGCATGACCCGCCGCGATAATTGGGATTTTTACACATTTGTTAAAGAATTGTTAAAAGCTCTCTAGCCTGAATTATTCATAAATCGCGTCGTTTCCTCTTCAATAATAGCCGAAGTCGCTGAAGCGCGGATTGACGGCCTTGCTCAAGGACGACCCGAACGAATAGCTGATCCCGATCGACAGATAGTAACCGTAGGTCGTTGACAGTTGCTTTAATCGGAGCAAAATATCTTCGTCCGAGAGAGCACCCTTGACGAGCGAGAGTTGGTCATGAATCATGGCGAAATCGCCGCTCCAGTAGACAGAGAACCCTTTCCAGATCCGAACCGATATGCCCCCGTAGAGCGACAGCCGGTTCTTGCTGAAGTCGTGAAGATAATGGGACCCCACGACCGATGCGCTGGTCGATCCCCAGGGCTGAATGAGGTTAAGGCTCACCATCAGAAACTGGCTCCACAGCGAGTCGATCATCTTGTTGTAGATCGTCTCCTCGAGATAGCGGTAATACCCCCAACTCAGCCGATAAAGAATGCACAGCCTCTTGCGCGTTGCCTCGGAATAAGGAAAGACGTTGAATTCAATCGCCGGGGCGGCACTGACCGTGTAATCTACGTTGCTGTACGTTGAAGACGAAGCTGCAATCCATCCGCCCACAGACCAGTGAGGGCTGATGCTGTGGACGATGAGCGAGCTGAACCACGAGCTTTTCGTCGTCGTATCGATCGCCTGATCAAGAATGGTGAAGCGGCTTTTATAAATGTTGCTGTTATAGGAAACGCTGATTTTGAGATCCTCGGTCACTCGGTTGATGGAGGACCCTCCTCGAAAACTGCTCGATTTGTACGCCTCTTCTCCGGACATCGAGCCGCTGAAACTGAGCCCGAAGATCCACCCGTTCCAGGGGTCTTTCATCGGGAGCGGCGCGGCCTTTTCTTTGAAGGAGATCGACAGCATGTCCTCGACGGGCGTTCGGCTGACGAACGGCATCAAGCCTTTTTTCAAAATGCGGACATATCCCGCCCGGTACTCGTCGTAGGTGGCCAGGCGGTCAGCGAAATATGTGAGGGTGAAATGGACGTCCTTATATTTTCCCAAGCCGATGAACTCGACTTGGTATTCTGTCCCGGCCCCGGAGCTCTGCATCGTTGTGAGGATATGGATGTCGGCGTCTTTCTGGTCCCGGACGTAGTTGACGAAGGGAATTTCGGTCCGGACATAATCCGAACCGACGCCGCTTCCGTCCAGGAACACGCGAGGCGCGAGGTTTCGCCAGTCCTTTGTTTCCGAGGCCTGCGTTTGTCCAAGGATCGGGACGACGGAGATCGTCGTCATTGTAAGAATAAGCATAAGGGTTGAGACAGCTTTTGCTGGATGAAACATGGTCTCTCCTGAAGCGCGGGTAATATTCACCAATATATACTTCGAAAATCGAAGAAATGTTATGTTTTTCGCGCTCCGGGGTCAAATTCCCATTCCCCGCGGAGGAATGCCGACGCCGTTTCCACAAAACGGTGGCTCATGTCGCCCCAGATAGGGCCATGTCCGCCGTTCGGAACGATCCAAAGGTGCGAGCGAGGGATTGCGGCGTGCATCTTCAATTTTCCCGGAATCTTGAAATTCTTTTTAAACAAACTCGACTTGACTTTCTTTTAAAAAGAGCATAAAGTTTTCTTGGTAACCCCGGTGAGAAAATATACGATTTGATTAGAGAACATCGGCTGAGAGAGTTTGAGGAGTCAGCAAAAAATAAATCGTTATGGTCGCCATTAAGGCGGCCAGATTGGGGAGGGGGTCAATGAATTCTCTAACTTGCCCTAGGTGTCGAAAGAATTCATATAGTTCTTATGAAGCATCGTTCCTCGTTTGTCCTTACTGCGGATTTAAATTCAGTAAGAAATATGGAGCCGAGAAGAGGCTTGATGAGCGTACTAAACAGGAGATTCCTTTTACATTTGTCTATCATGAAGAAAATTTTGAAGCGAGTACTCTGGACGTCTCTGAAAAAGGGCTGTCAGTAGAGATATTTGGTAAGCCGCCGGTTACCGTGAGTGATATCGTAGGCTTTTCCATCCGAGATAACCAGATCAAGGCAAAAGTCAGGTGGATAGTTAAATTACAATATAAATCCAGAATGGGCCTGCAGAAATTAAATTAAGGCTTATTTGCCGAGTGGACATTACACACAAAGACCCTTGATCCTATTTTTAATCCTCACACCTTGATAAGGCCCTATCTCAATTTTCCCGATATCCTGTAATTCTTTTTAAAATTTGATATTTATTTTAACTCGGTTCGTTCATGAACTTGGTTTAAGAATGGAAAAGGGGACAAGATATGTTAACGCAAATTCGGATATGAGTTCCAGTCCCATTTGTCGAATAATACGCCGGATTTTGACAAAGTGTTTAGGGATAAGCATAATTATTAGGGGGAGCCGCCCTTTTTTTGTTTTTTTGGGGTCGCTTGACAAATAGGTTAGTTTGGAATATATTCCGAATTGGTTAAACTAAAAGGGAGTATGTTTCTTGATGGCAAAGACGCCCAGAATCCTGAAAATAGACCTTCCTTCGAGGCAATCCGCTTTTCTCTGGGGGCCCAGAAAAACGGGCAAAACCACCTACCTCCGAGACGTCTTTCCGGACAGCCTGTCCTATGATTTTCTGAAAACGGACCTGGTTTTAGAATTCTCCAAAAGGCCTTCTCTCTTAAGGGAGCAGCTGCTGGCCAAGGACCCGGCCCGGCTCAACGCGCCGGTCATCCTGGACGAGGTCCAGAAGGTTCCGGCCGTTCTGGACGAAGTCCAGTGGCTGATCGAGAACAAGAAACTTCGTTTCATCTTGTGCGGATCGAGCGCCCGAAAGCTGAAAAGGGGCAAGGCGAACCTTCTCGGTGGACGGGCCTGGCGCTACGAAATGTTCCCTCTTGTTTCCGCGGAACTCCCCCGGGTCGAACTCCTCCAAGCCTTGAACCGGGGGATGATCCCCGACCACTATTTTCATGATTCCTGGCGGAAATCGCTGGACGGCTATGTCCGGGATTATCTCAAGGAAGAAGTTTTTGCCGAAGGATTGACGAGGAACATACCCGCCTTCGCCCGTTTTTTCGACGCCATGGGCTATTCCCACGGGGAGATGATCAATTTCTCCAATATCGCTCGGGATGCCGGAGTGGATTCCAAGACGGTCAAGGAATATTTCGAGATCCTGGTCGATACGCTCCTGGGCCGGATGGTCGAGCCGTTCGCAAAAAGATCTTCGCGCCAGATCATCACCCGGGCTCCGAAATTTTTCCTTTTCGATGTCGGGGTGGCGGGCGCCATCGTTAAACGCCGGATTCCCGAGGCGCGCGGCGCCCTCTTCGGCCGAGCGTTCGAACACTTCATCTTCACCGAACTCGTCGCCCACTCGTCTTATCGGGAATTGGGATATGACATCCGCTACTGGCGGACGAAATCCGGGCACGAGGTCGATTTCATCTTAGGAGACGGAGAAGTCGCTCTGGAGGTCAAGGGCTCAAGCCGGGTGGACGACAGGGAGTTCCGCGCCCTGGCCTCCTTCAGGGATGAATATTCGCCGAAAAAGGCGATCGTCGTCTGTAATGAAGGGGAAGAGCGTAAAATCGGGAATATCCGCCTCATGCCCTGGCGCCTGTTCCTAGCTGCGCTCTGGGCCGGAGATATCATCGGCCGATAAAGAGCAACAATCCGAAGGGGCCAGGGGCGACTTTAGCGCCGATAAGAATCACGCGAACGGAGATACTTACGCTACCTTTGCTTTTTCTTGACACAATTCGCGGCTAGGTGAATGGACAGTAAATATTCCCGCTGCTTGCCGGGGGGATATTTACTTCTAGAGCTTGGCCGGCTCCGTGAGAATGGAAGCATAGATTTTGAATTTTATATGAAAGCTCGGAAGAGGCGGGGCCTGATTTCAGCTTACTGGATGATCCTGACGTCGAATACGCTGCCCGTGCCCGAGTTGGGAAGGGACTGGAACTTCACGGTGATGCGCTGTTTGCCGCGAATCAACTGTTCGGGAAGCTTGTATTCGAAATCGAAAAGCCCGGAGGGTGCGACCTCGAGCGTCTGCGTCGCAACCTTCTCTCCGTCTGCCAGGACATCGAACGTGCGGGGACGGCCTGGGCTTCCGACATAGGTGCAGACCAGGACCATCGGCTTGTCCGGAAGCACGTTCAGGTCGTAGCTGAACCATCCGTTCCGCGCCTCGCGCGTCCTTTTTCCCTCGAAATACCCTTGCGTGGAGTTCTCGCCCTTGAAACCGTGGTCTTTTTCGCTTTGTTCATTATTAACATTCACGGCATCCAGGGTCCGGCGTTCGATCTCCTTGCGGCGTGACTCTTTAGCCGCGATTTCCGCTTTTCTCTGATCCCATTCTGCCGGAGAAAAGACTTTCCAATACACGGTGTAGCGTTGATCGGAGGCTTTGTCGAGCGGAATCAAACGAACATCCTGAGGCTGACCGAGGCCGCTGGTCTGGAAATTGAGCGCGCCTGCGTCCGGCGCAGGTTTGACATGGCCCAAAACATCTTTCACGTCTCCCATGAAGACGGGGATCACGATGGAAGGCAGGCGGTTTGTCTGCGGCGCATTCGGCCCGTACCGTTGCGCCTCGGTCAAGCCTTCCCGGCCGAGGTCGCCCGCCAGTACGATCGGCCCGTATAAGATCGCGATCATCTTCGGGTCGTCGGGCATTGCCTCGAGCCGCAGGCTCATGGGCCAGCGAACTTGAACCGTGTCGCCGTTCTTCCATTGGCGCTCGATCGCAGCATAGGAGCCGGGCTTGGCCTTCACGGGCTCGTTCTTGCCGTTGATTGTCACCGTCATTCCAGAGGATACCCATGAGGGGTACCTGATCCTCAACGCCAGGCGCACCGGTTTTTGAGTCTGGAAGGTCAGCTTGGCCGCGTCCTCTTCGGGGAACTTGGTCTCCTGACGCACGACGAGGCCTTTTTCTTTCCAGCTCAGCTCAGAGGCGATAAAAAGGTTGAGGTAGAGCGACTGATCGTCGTGGAAAAAGATCGTATCGCCGTACTTGGCATGGTTCTCCATGCCCGTGCCCACGCAGCACCAGAATGACTCATTGGGGGTCGAATACGTCTTGAAAGCGCCCGGCCGGAGCGGGACATAATAGCACACCATCCCCGTGGCGGGGTCCTGCGAGGCGAGGATGTGATTAAATAAGCCGCGTTCATAGAAGTCCATTTTCTCGGCCGTCGGCTCCAGGCCGAAAAGCTGCCGGGTCAGCTTGAGCATGTTGTAGGTGTTGCATGTCTCGGTGCTCGACGGGCCGAGGTTCTTCGAGAACTGGTCGATGGGGAAAAAACGCTCGCCGTTCGTGTTGCCGCCGATGACGAACGAACGGTGGAGAGCCACGCGGTCCCAGAAAAAGCTGGCGATGTCCAGGTACCGTTTTTCGCCGGTGAGCTGGTACTCGCGGAAGGCGCCGATGACCTTGGGAAATTGCGTGTTTCCGTGCAAGCCGTCCAACTTGTCTTCGCCGGCAGCCCATTGGTCGAACAATTTCTTATGGTTGAACTTAAAGGCTGCGTTCAGGTATTCCTGGTTTCCGGTCGCGGCATAAAGGTTGGCCAGAACCTCATTCATGCCGCCGTGCTCCGTCTCGAGAGCCGCCTGCTGCTCGTCGTCGGTCAGGCGGTCCAGGCGAAACTTGACCCAATCGGCCATCTTTGTCACGACGTCGAGGGCCTGTTGGTTATCGCAGGACAGATACATGTCGAGAAGGCCGGCCATGATCTTGTGCAGGGTGTAATACGGCGCCCAAACCCGGATGCGCTTATCGACACGGTCGAAGAACTCCTCGGGATAGGCCGATAGGAAGCCCTTGTTGAATCCTTTGGAGGGCATGGCCTCCTGGACTTTGGCCAACTCGGCAACGATCCCATTCCCTTTATCCTTGAACCTCACATCGCCGGTGCTTGCATACATCAGGGCACAGGCCGAGAGAAAATGCCCGACGGTGTGACCGCGCAGCTCCCCTTTGGGCTCTTCCCACCCGCCCAAAGGTTGGGCTGTGGACGGAAGTCCGGCGGTCAGGCGAAAGTTATGGAGCAGCCGGTCCGAATCCAATTCAAGCAGGTATTTCTGGTCCCGGAGCATTGCCTCGCGAAACGGCCCTTCGAGCAGGCGCACGTTGCGAAGATCGAACGGGTAGGCCTTGGACGGGACTTTATCCTGGACTTTGATCTTGGAATATGGCGGCGGCTGCGTCTCAAAGTTTGCCGGCGCTATGCAGGACGACGCAAAAGCAAGAACGGCCGATAAGATGATGGCTTTTCTCATATCTGTCCTCCTTCCTGGGCGACAAGTCAAATATAACCTCCGCTTGTTTCGGGGGAATTTCTTCCGAGCTTCGCTGCCATTGGCAGGCGCATCGCCGCGGAACCAAGCGAAACAAGCGTGGAATCCGCTTAAACGCATCCTAGACATGGACTTCAACCGGCCGGCCGTCGAATACGACGGCCCGCGTTGCCCGCTCGCCGGCGACCCGCACTTCGATCGGCCGCCTGACCGGAGGAAGCATACGCGAGCCTCGGGCGAGGCGTAGCGTCAGGAGGCGCTCCGCGTCCCGCCAGCCCATCTCAATCCGCATCCATTCCCCTTTCCGGTAGGCAAACGTCTTGCCGTCGTCTTCATAAAGGGAGGATGCGCCATCGGCGCCGGGATAAACGACAATAGTCAGCGGAGCGTCGATCGGCTCCTCTGCGTACTGTCTGACAGGACCGAGCGGCAGGATCGCCCCGGCGCGGACGTAGAGCGGCATCGTTTCGAGATCGACCTTCCGCTCGATTTCGCGGCCGCCCTCTGCGCGCTCCTCGGTCCAGAAGTCGAACCAGATGCCGCGCGGCAAGTAGAGACGGCGGCTCGAGGCTCCCTTTTCCACGACAGGCGAGACAAGCACGTCGCGTCCCCACAGGTACTGATCGCCGCGCGCAACCGCGGCCGCGTCGTCCGGATAGTGCAGCCAGAGCGCGCGCATGATCGGCAGGCCCGTATCGCAACACTCCCGCACAGCCGTGTAGATATACGGCAGCATCCGGTATCGAAGATCGAGATACTTCTTGAGAATCGGCTCGACTTGCGGATTATTCAACTCGTTGGGATCCGGGTTAAATGTTGCCGTCTCCTTCGGACCCCCATCGCCTCTGTTCCAGCCCCATGGCAGGCGGAGGTGCCAGTGCCGGCCGTGAGCACGGAACAACGGGCAGAACGCACCGAACTGGAACCAGCGCACGTGCAGTTCGCCCGTATATTCGGACGTCGGTATGAATCCGCCGATGTCGGTACCCCAATAGGGAATGCCTGAAAGGCCCGTATTGACCGCGACCTGTACGTGCGTCCGAAGCGTTTCCCAGCGCGACTGCACATCGCCCGACCAGAGGAACGCCGCGTAGCGCTGCATGCCGGCGTAGCCGTTGCGATGCAGGGCAAAGGGCCTCTCGTTCGGCCGCCAGAGCTGGGAGCCTTCCCAGTACATCCGGGTGCGGTTCAGGCGGGACGCGGCATCATAGTCGTCGCCCTGGTCCGGCCACCAGCCGTCGGCGCCGACGTCGAAGAGCGGTTTGTGGTACGGCCAGTAGCACGGGACGCTGCGGTCGTCGGGCCACCGGTTGTCCTCGGTCCGTCCGCTGGGAACGGCGTTCTTTGGATCGCACGGCTCATGCACCGTGCCGGTCAGGCGACGTCCCTCGATGACAATGTGCAACACGACCCGGAAGTGCTGGCCGTGCAGCGCGTCGATCATGCTTTTCGGGTCCGGAAAGTTGGCCTTGTTCCAGGTAAACTCACCGTTCCGCGTATTCCACCCCGACGGGGTGAACTCGGTGCCCAGGTAAATCAGTGCATCGCACGGCAGCTTCTTCTCGCGCATCGTGCGGGCGACGCCCAGGACCTCATCCGGGCCTGCCAGTGTCCGGTGCGATTGCATATAGCCTAATGTCCAGAGCGCCGGCATTTCCGCGTGTCCTGTGATGCGCGTGTACTCCCGGATGATTTCCGGAGGGGAGGACGAGGACACGACAAAAACATCCAGGGGAAGGCCGTCACTGGACGGAGAGAACTTCCCTTCGGAGCCGGTGAAGTCGAATGAGCCGAGGGGATGATGAATGAACATGCCCCATCCGTCTGTACCCACGAGCCACTGGATCGGCACGCGGCCGCCATGCGTGCTGAGCTTGTAGCCGCCCTGCCCGCTGCGCATCCGGTCCGTGGCGCCCTTGCGGTCGAACTGCGGACCGCCCTGCCCGAGCCCCAGGAGCGGTCCCTTGCTTAAAAGAAACGACATCCCGGCTGCTCGAGCATCCAGCGTCAGACGCTGCACCGGTTGACCCGCGCTCGTCTCGATTTGAAGCGTCGGGGGCTCAGCCGCGAACCGGACGACGAGGTTGCCGGCGCGGACTGGGGTGAAACGCTCGCGCGTATGGCAGCGCGAGAGGGAGTGTTCCTTGCCTTCAAGCCTAAGGGCGCCGTCCACAGGAACGGCGATCGCGCGCCCGCTCTCGATCGGAAGCACAGTGAGGCGGACCGTCGAGGAGCCGAGCGTTGAGACAATGATCTCTACAGGCTTGCCGGCAACAATGATGTCTGAGGATTGGCCGCGGATAACGCTCCGGGCCAGGACGAGGCCTGCGCTTGCCGTGGCGAGCCGCTTCAATGCCTCACGGCGGGTGAGCGGTTCAGATATAGGACTCTCCTTAGAGATTTTTTTTGCCCCTCGACTTTCCCTCTCGTTGGGGTCTGAGTCGTTGTCGTCCATAATAAAAAAATAGTATATTCGGCCAGCCATTGAAGTCAAACGAATGGCCCATTTCTGTTTGCTTCGCCTTCATTTCTCGTATAAAATATCTCTTTCATGCGAGTCGGCAAAGTTAACAAGAATGAAACCGTTTTTCTGCCGGCGGTTGCCCGTTAACAAATCGATGTCGGGTGAAAAGCGGCTGTATATATATGCTATTAGGACTGTCCAATTGAGATTTTTGAACAGGAATATGTGTTGTAATAATTGAAGTTACGAGGCAAGAATATACAATTTGAGTTCAAATCGATTACGGTCGAAATCGGACGTATCCTCTGTATTACGTGCATGATCGAAGACTTTTTATTTTCCTCGATTAGACAGCCTTGATATGCTATATATATCTTGATTGAGGAGGATTCATGAACGACTTTATCCAAAACAAGCGTATGAACAGGCGGATTTTCCTCAAGCGGGGAATTCAGTCGGGAACGATCCTTGTTTCCATGCCTCTCTGGAGAACCCTTTCCGCAAAAGAGATCGAGGCATTGGTAGGCAGCGAAAAGGCGTCTGCCATTCCAGCCTCGTTATCCAAGGAAGAGCTGCAAAAGCTGCTCCAGACCGCCCTGAGCCGGGGCGGCGACTTCGCCGAGATCTATTTCGAGCACACCATCCAGAACTCGATCGGCCTCGATGAAGAGAAAATCTCTTCGGCTGCGCGCGGCGTAGATATGGGCGCCGGCTTTCGTGTCGTCCAGGGCGAGAAAACAGGCTATACCTTTTCCGACGATCTCGACGCCGCCAAGCTCAAGGAAGCGGCGGAAACGGCCGCCCTCATCGCTTCCGGAGCCGCCGCTTCAGCCCAAACCCTCAAGTCTTTTTCTCCGCCGTCCTTTTACCTTGTTAAAGTCTCTCCGGACACAATCGCGGCCAAGCAAAAAGCGGAGTTGCTTATTAAAGCCAACGCCGTCGCCCGGGGCTTCGACAAACGCATTACCCAGTTCAGGGCCGGCTTTTCGGACATGACAAAGAAAATCGTTATTGCCAACTCCGAGGGACTTTACGTCGAAGACACGCAGACTCTCACCGGTCTCAATGCGAACGCCCTCGCCCTTGAGGGAGACAAACGCGGCATGGGTTATGAGTCTAAGTCCGGAAGCTACGGGTTTGAGCACTTCGATGTCAAGCTGGCCGAGGAAATGGCCCGCAAGGCGGCCGAGATGGCTATCCGCGTCCTCCCGGCCGAGGATGCTCCGGCCGGAGAATTCCCGATCGTCGTCGCGAAAGGCTTCGGCGGGATCTTTTTCCATGAAGCGATCGGCCACAGCCTGGAAGGAGACGGCATCCGGAAGAAGACGTCCTGCTTCTGGGATAAGCTCGGCAAGCCGATCGCCACAAAGGCAGTCACTCTTCTCGACGACGGCACGTATAAAGGCGGCTGGGGCGCGGTGAATGTGGATGACGAAGGCCGCTCCGGCCATAAAACAATTTTGATCGAGAAGGGCACCTGCGCAGCCTTTCTCCAGGACAAGCTCAACGCCCGCCTGATGAAGATGGAACAGACCGGCAACGGCCGCCGACAATCTTTCCGCTTTTATCCGATTCCGCGCATGACAAACACGTACCTTCTCGCCGGCGACTCCGCTCCCGAGGACATTATCAAGTCCGTGGACAAAGGCCTCTACATCGCCAAGATCGGCGGCGGCAATGTTCAGTCGACGACAGGCCGTTTTGTGTTCAGCGTAACAGAGGGATATCTGATTGAAGGAGGAAAGGTGACTCGACCGCTCAAAGGAATTATGTTGATGGGCAGCGGCCAGGACGTCCTCATGAACATCTCCATGGTCGGGAATGATTTGCTGATCATCGGCGGCGGAACCTGCGGCAAAGGCGGCCAGTCCAAGCCTGTCGGCTTTGGAAATCCGACCCTGAAGGTGGACAAGATCTCCGTTGGCGGCGGGAGAGCCTGAGAGAGCAAAGAGAGAAGAGAGGAGAACGACAATGGCTAAAATGGATTTCAAGACTTTAGGCGAGGACATCATCGCCAAAGCGAAAAAATGGGGCGCTGAGGAAGCCGAGGCCGCCCTGGAGAATGTGAAGAGCTTCAGCGTGTCGATCCGGAAAGGTGAAATCGAGTCGCTCCAAAAATCCGTATCCCAAGGACTTGGCCTGAGGGTCTTCATCAATAAACAATTTGGCTTTGCCTATACATCGGATCTCTCGCCGGCTTCCATTGAGGAAATGATCAAGAAGACGATCGAGCTGGCCCGGATCACCGAGTCCAAGCCCTGGCAGGGGCTTCCGGATTTCGGCCCGCAGCCTTTCGCCAATCTGGACATTTATGACCCGGAGGTCGCCAAAGTGCCTGACGAAAAAAAGATCGCGACGGCGCGCGAAGTCGAAAAAATCGCCCTTTCGCTCGACAAAAAGATCACCAATTCCTATGGGGCCGGTTTTTCCAACAGTGAAAGCGAAGCGTGCCTCTTCAACTCGAAGGGAATTTCCTACGTTTTAAAAGCGACCGAGTGCGGCTTCAATGTCAGCATCATCGCCGGGGAAGGAAACAATATGCAGGGCGGAGGGTGGAGCAGCTTCAAGAGATTTTACAAAGAGCTCAATTCCATCGAAGCCGTGGCGAAAATTGCGGTCAAAAGAGCGATTGACCAGCTCGGGCCGAAGCCCGTAGCGACCAAAAAGGTCCCTGTCATTTTCGACCGCTATGCGGCGCCGTCCTTCTGGGCGGGGATCCTCGGCGCGTTGAACGGAGATGCGGTGTTCCGGAAAAGCACGTTCATGACGAATTCCCTTGATAAGGAGATCGCTTCGCCGATGGTCACCGTCGTCGATGACCCCACGATCCCCCGGTTTGTCGGCTCATTTCCTTTTGACGGCGAAGGCAATGTCACGCGCCGCAACGTGCTCATCGACAAGGGCGTGCTAAAGATGTTCCTCTACGATTCGCAGACAGCGCGCAAGGCCGGCGTCAAGGTGAACACAATGGCCAACAGGGGAGGCTATAGGTCTCTGCCTTCCGCAAGTTACCTGAACGTGATCGTCCAGAACGGAAAGGACAGCTTTAATTCGCTCCTTAAAGGTGTGAAGGAAGGGTTGTACGTGATGGGGTTGAGGGGTTCGGGGACGGACGTGACGACGGGAGCTTTCTCCGTGGGCTGCAGCGGATTCTGGATCGAAAACGGCGCGATCGCGTTTCCAGTCGATGGCGTGACGCTCGGCGGAACGACGCTTGAAATTTTGAAGGGTATAGACAAGGTTGCCAATGATCTGGATATGCGGTCGAGCCTCAACAGCCCGTCTTTCAGGGTAAAGGAGATTATCGTAGGCGGCAGGAAAGGGTAGACAATAGCCTTCCTCTCAAAGCGCTTCCTATGTGCCTACAGCCTTGATCTGGATATTTCTTTTTTCCAGTTCATCTAAAAAATCTTCATAAAGCTTTCCGGAAATGGCATCCTCGGGCGCGACGATGCCTTTTTCCTTGATCTTTCCTTCGGCCAGCCATCTCGCGGCAATAGCCACCGGAAACCCAGTCACCCTCATCATCGAAGACAGTCCATTTTCCCGATCGGCCTCGTCCCACATGAAGTACTCTATCCGCATCTCTCGGCCGTCTTTCTTTCCCTCGACGGAATTATACATGACGCACACATCCGTCTCTCCTTCCTTGGGCAGGAGCTTCGGGGTGATCAGAGAGGAAACAAACTCGCGGGGGACAATTTTTTTCCCTTTGAAATTTACGGGTTCTATATCGAGCAATCCGCATTCTTTTAAGGTAATTATGCCTTCCCAGTGCCCCGGCCAGCGAACCGTTTTTTCGGAAAATTCCTTGAGAGAGGGCCGGGTAAAGAGAAAACTGGGCATGCCCGGCGTCACGGCACATTCCAGCTTCTCGTTTTTTCCCAGTTGATTAAAAACGAATTTCTCAAGGTCTGTCGCGGCCTCAACTTCAACGATTTTGCCGTCTCTGATGACCTTCAATCTTATGATGTATTCCCTGAGAACATGGTGAAAAGACCAGGTGATCATGTATCTCAGAGGATGGGCTAAAGCCGCTTCCTTGGAGGGAATCCCCCCAACCCTGGCCACGACCTTTTCGGCAACATCCATCTTTCTGATTCCCTCGCCGCAGGTGATATTGCTCAAGCCCGGAGCAAAGCCCATGCCATCGAGAAATGTCACCTGATTTTTAAAAGCTTTGGCGTGAAGCCATTCGCCATATCCATCCAGTTTAAGCCCCCGGGGAATCTCTAAACCTTCAATTTCGTAAGGGTCGGGCGTTCGATGAAATTCTTCCAGAGCATCGACGGAATCTAACCCGGCCTCGACAGAATAATGGAGGATTTTATAGCTTGTTTTCCTGTCCGGCAGGACAACAGCTCCCGCATCATATTTTTTCATCAAGGCGACGGTCGCCTTTTTGTCGTTGATATCCAGGATATGAGGAACAATTTTATCGCTCTTCACCCATTTTTTGATGTTCTCAAGAGTCTTTTTATGCCGGCCGACAATTCCTATCGCTTTCACATCATCGTCCTTGGCCAAATCCCAGGCCACCGCGGAACCGATCTTTCCCGATCCTCCAAAGATCAAAATTTTCATTATGAATACTCCTTCCTCTTTAGCTAATGATTTTTATAAATGTTCGAGCCAAAAGTTTATGCTAGAGACTCGGGAAATGTCAAAGGAAAAATGAGCAAAACCATTTATCGCTTGAAAAGAAGCCCGCCTTTAATTAAGCTGAAAGGGCGAAATCGTCGCTTGGAAAATCCGAAAAAATCCGGAAAATTTGAAGACGCGCATGATTCACGGATTTTCAAGCGCCAGTCAAGGAGGAAAAAGTGAGAAGTATGGCGAATCTAAAACTCGATGACGTCCCAACCCAATGGTACAACATCGTCCCGGATTTACCAGAACCTTTGCCGCCCCCTAAGGACCCGGAGAAAGGTCCTTCACGCATACAAAATTTACCAAATTTAATGATCGGCGAATGTCTGAATCAGGAGTTCTCTAAAGAGAGGTGGATTGATATTCCCGGCGGCGTTATGGACCTTTACTTAAAGGCGGGCAGACCGAGACCGCTGTTCAGGGCAACAAACCTTGAGAAAAGGCTTGATACACCGGCCAGGATGTATTATAAGAGCGAATTTTTTAGCCCAACGGGCAGCCATAAAGTCAATACGGCGCTTGCCCAATGCTGGTATGCGAAACGGCAAGGATTTGAGAGGGTCACCACGGAGACCGGTGCCGGACAGTGGGGAACCGCGCTTTCTTACGCAGCGGCCATAACCGGCTTGAAGTGCACGGTCTTCTGGGTTCGGAGCGTCTATAACTGGAAGAAAGACCGATTATCTCTTATGAAACTCATGGGCGCAGATGTCCACGCTTCCCCCAGTCCGGTCACCGAATTTGGCAAGAAATTATATAATAAGAATCCCGAGCATAACGGCTCGCTCGGGATTGCCATTTCTGAGGGTTTAGAAGATTCCGGTCGAGACCCAAAGGCCACCTATTGTTTGGGTTCGGTTTTGAATCACGTTTTGATGCATCAAACCATCATCGGTTTGGAGACACAAAAACAATTTGAAATCTTTGATGATTATCCCGACATTGTCATCTCCTGTATTGGCGGCGGCTCGAATTTCGGCGGCTTTGCCTTGCCCTTTTGCGGAGATATGCTGAAGAAGGGAAAGAAGATAAAATTCATTGCGGCCCAGAGTCAGGTGGCAGCGAACTTGCAGGGCAAGTATGAATATGACTTCGCCGACTATGCGGAAATAACGCCGATGCTGAAAATGTGCACCCTGGGGCACCAGGCTGATATGAAGCCGATCAAAGGGGATGGCCTGCGCTATCATGGCTCTTCGCCCATAGTTAGCTTATTGCGTCACAAAGGTTTCATTGATACCATCGCCTACCCGGCGGATGAAAAACATGTCTTCGAGACGGCAAAAATATTTATAGAAACCGAAGGATGGCTGCCTGCCCCCGAGTCCGCCTATTCTGTATGCTGCGCCATTGAAGAGGCCCTGAAGTGCAGGGAATCGGGCGAGAAGAAGGTCATTGCCTTTAATATCAGCGGCCATGGTTTCTTAGATATGCCCGGATATCGAGCTGTGTTGGGCCTGGGATAAGCAAGAAGATTTCCGATTCTATCAGTTCACGTTCAAGAGTTTTGCTCGATGAATGAGCAGCCTGGAAACCGGGTCCACAGCCTCCCGAATTCATAGGATGGGACATAAAAACCAGACGGATATTTGCCTCTCGATCAACGATGCGGCGAGGGAATAAAATATTTGAATAAAAAAGAATCCCAAGGACTGCGACGAGCCATGGGATTGCCCCACGCCATCGCCATGGTCGTGGGGACAATCATCGGGGCCTCAATTTTTGTCCAGCCGTCAGAGATTACAGGGCGGGTGTTTTCTGTAAAAGGCATTTTTTTGGTCTGGGTGATATCCGGCTTGCTGACACTCTTCGGCGCGCTGGTGTGCGCAGAATTGGCCTCAATTTTTACCCAGTCTGGCGGAGTTTATGTCTATCTGAAAGAAGCCTATTCTCCTTCGATTGGGTTTTTATGGGGCTGGGCCATGTTTTGGTGTGCCCATTCGGGGATCATTGCGGCTCTCTCAGTCATATTTTCAAGGTATGTTTCCTATTTTTTGCCCATGAGCGCGGTCATGATCAAAATTGTTTCCATGGCGGTCATTATCGTCCTTTCGGCCATCAATTACCGGGGCGTCAAACAGGGCAGCTCTCTTCAAACACTCATCACCTTGGGAAAAGTCATCGCCATTGTTTTTATTATCCTCGCCGGTTTCGCCCTCGGCTCACGTCTCCCCGAACATTTCGTAGCCAGCCAACCGCTGAACCGAGATCTTTCGCTTAACAGTTTTTTCCTTGCCCTGGCGGCTGGATTGTTCGCCTTCGGCGGCTGGCATATGGTGACCTATAATTCCGAAGAAACGATCAACCCGCAAAAGACGATCCCCCGGGCATTAGTGGCCGGAACGATGATTGTGACCTTGTGCTATATGGCCTTAAATGCCGTGTATATGTATGTTTTGCCCCTCGAGTCCGTCGCATCCTCGACCCGAATTGCCGCTGATGCAGCGGATGCTCTTATTGGATTCGGAGGAGGCGTTTTGATGTCCGGCCTGGTTATCTTCTCCACATTTGGCGCGCTCAGCGGCATTATTCTCTGCGGACCCCGTGTTTATTATGCCATGGCCCGGGACGGTTTGTTGTTTCGATGGGTCGGCGATATCCATCCCAAATACAGAACACCCCACAAAGCGATCGTTATTCAGGGAGTCTGGTCTTCCGTGCTGGTTGCAACAGGCACATACAAGGCCCTTTTCACTCGGGTCGTCTATACCGAATGGATGTTCTTCGGATTGATGGCGATCGGCCTCTTCTTGTTTCGGCGAAGGCCGGGAATCGTTCGCGGCTACAGGATCTGGGGCTATCCTGTTGTTCCCGCGCTTTTTATAGTCTCATCATTTGCCGTCGTCGCGAATCAGATCATATCTGACCCCAGAGAAAGCCTGTTCGGTCTTTCTCTTGTTTTGTTTGGCCTGCCAGTATATTATTTATGGTCAAAAAGAACAGGAAGAGGAATTTAGCTCATGAAAATCGTTGATTTTCATAATCATTTTTTCCCGCCCCAATACCTGGAAAAGATTCTCTCCGGGCCAAGCCAGATAAAAGTCCTCTTCGATTCAGATCATAATCCGCTTCTTTATTATCCCGGTGATTACAACGTCATCGTTCGAGGCCACAGGGATATTGATTATCGGGCAGAAGTTTTAGCTAAGGCCGGCATTGATAAACAGATTCTCACCTTTACAACGCCGGGAACGCATGTCGAGTCTCCCGAACGTTCGGTCGAGCTGGCTCGAATCGTTAATGATAGCTTTGCAAAAATCGTCGATGAGCGGGGCGATCGGTTTGCGGCCCTGGCGACACTTCCTTTGAACGATCCTCTGGCCTCGGTTGCAGAGCTGGACCGAGTTTTTGGCGAACTGGGTTTTAAAGGCGTCATGTTGTTCAGCAATATTAACGGCCTTGCCCTGAGCGACCAGCGTTTTTGGCCTCTGTATGAAAAAGCGGATGATTTGAAGGCTGTATTTTATATCCATCCGTCCTTCCCTGTCGGAGTCGAAGCCATGACGGATTATTGGCTCATGCCTTTGATCGGTTTCCCCTTCGACACGACGCTGGCCGCGGGAAAGCTGGTTTTCAGCGGGGTGGTCGAAAAATTTCCCGGGATCAGGTGGGTTCTTGGGCATCTTGGCGGAGCGATTCCGTATCTTGCCGAGAGGCTTGATCGGGGATATTTCGCTTTCAAAGAATGCCGGGAAAATATTTCTGCTCCCCCCAGCGAATACCTGAAGAAATTCTATTATGATACGGTTAATTTTAATGTCAAAGCCCTGGAATTTGCCGTCGGCTTCGCCGGCGCGGACCACCTCCTGGCCGGAAGCGATTACCCGCATCAGATCGGGAGTCTCGGGAAGATGGTGAGCAGTATCGAGGAACTGGGCCTTTCTTCTCGAGAAAAAGCGGGCGTGCTCGGCGAAAATGCCGTGAAATTGCTGGGCCTGTAGGCTTTTGTCCGTGAACCTGATTCTCGGGGAAGGAAGGACGTTATGGACGCCAGAAATGATCCGACACTTCGAGTGACTCTATTACCGCGCGATACAAATAAATATGGGACGATCTTCGGCGGCATCATCATGAGCCACATCGACCTCGCGGGCGCCATCGAGGCCCGAAAATCATGCGGCCCGCACAATTTCGTGACCGTGGCCATGGATAAGGTGGTTTTCCATAAACCCGTGTTTGTCGGAGATGTCGTGAGTTTCTACACGAAGACATTGAAAATCGGCCGGACTTCCGTGACGACGAAGGTCGTTGTCGAGGCGATGCGGGCCGACGACCAGAGACGAGTGAGGGTCACGGAAGCCGAAGTCGTGTTTGTCGCGGTCGGCAAAAATTGGAAACCTGTTCCGGTCAAGGCCAGGAGATAATCGGGAATTCGGGGATCCTTACCGAATTCGGCCGACGTCCGATTTCCTCATGATGATTGGAAACAAACACGGCCGGGCCATGGAGCGGGATGTTTTTTTTGTCCTGCACGTGACAATGCCAGAAAAGGGAAAACACCGGCTGCAGCAATTTGTAGAAGTGATCGCCCATCGCGGATTCTGCTGTGACTATGGAAGGAATAATATAACCTTGACTCGGAATTTCCTCAAGCGTTTATTTTTTAATTATCGTTTAGGGTTGCCAATCCGGAAAGATTAGTGATAAAGATAAGATAATGAAAAGATCTCGGGAGGATTTAAATTATGGCACGACCGAATAGCAACAAGGCGAACAACGATAAAGCTCTTGGAATACCCAGGAAAGGCTTGAAGCGAAGGGAATTTATCGGCGCGGCGATTGGGCTTAGCGCCGCGGCCGGCAACGGAATTCTGTCGGGCGAGCGCCGGAGCGAAGCTACGCCTCGATCGCCCCAAGCGCCTCAGACTCCTCAAAGGCCTCGGCCGCAAACCCGCCCCTACCGCGAAGTCCTAGAAACTCCGATCATCGGCCACCATCAAGTCATTGTCGCCGGAGGCGGCCCCAGCGGATTCATCGCCGCCCTCGCCGCGGTCCGCAGCGGGGCGGATACTCTTCTAATCGAAAGATATCCGTTTCTTGGGGGAAATGGGACGGCGGGGCTTATGACCTGCTACAACGGTTTCCGCAACCAGCGGCCGCCCGAAGCTTTACAGACGGTCAAGGGCATCCCCGCCGAGTATATCGCCGAGCTCGTCCGCCAGGGGGGACTCTGCGACGACGATGGCCTGGCCAATACCTATGCTCAGAGCCGGCACAACATCAAGAACGGGGATTTGCAATACAGCATCGGCTTCGATGCCGAGGTCGCCAAGGTGGCCATGCTAAAGATGATCCAGAAGGAAGGGGTCAAATTACGCCTCCATAGTTGGATCGCCAGCCCGCTCGTCGACGGTTCCCGCGTCACCGGAATTATCATCGAGTCCAAATCGGGACGGCAGGCGATCACGGCCGATATCGTCATCGATGCCACGGGTGACGGCGACATCGCCGCGCGCGCCGGCGCTCCTTTCATGGGTCCCGCGGAAAAGGGCGACCGGATGGGGATGAGCCTCATGTACCGGATCGGCGGAGCGCCATCCAAGGTGAGCGGAATCCGCATCGGCGACAAGGTCGTGAAGTGGGGCCCCGGTTTTCAGGGCGACGGCCTGGACGCCGATGTTTTGACCCAGGCCGAGGTCCAAACGCGTCTCGAGCTCTGGGACAATTTCCAGAAAATGAAAAAAGAGCCCGGCATGGAATCGATCAGTCTCCTTCAGACGGCGACGTGTATTGGCGTCCGGGAGACCCGCCGCATCATCGGCGAATACACGGTCACGTTGGAGGACGCCATCAAGGGCACGCGGTTTCCGGATGTCATCGCCATCAGCTCGAATCCCATGCCCGGCTACCAGGGCAAGCGGTTCTTCTTCGAGCATGAAGGCTTCGACATCCCTTACCGCTCCCTTGTCCCCAAAAAAGTCGAAGGGCTGCTGCTGACCGGGCGCTGCATTTCCTCCGAGCAGGGGCCGTTCCAGTCGGCCCGGTCCATGGCCCCGGCGATGGCGATCGGCCATGCTTCCGGCTGCGCGGCCGCCTTAGCGGCTAAAAAGGGGATCCCGCCGCGGAGCCTCGACGTCAAAGAACTCCAGAAGCTTCTACTCAGTCAGAATGCCGAGCTGCATTTGTAGGAAAAAATTGGGGACACGTACGTGCGTGTCCCCAATTTTTTAGGTGCCCATCCCTTGAAAAGTATTGACTCTCCGCCTATAATTAAACGCTTTTTATCTTTCACTTAATCTTTATAGGGAGTCATCCCATGAGTAAGAATTTGTACATCGCCACCATGGAGCCTCGGAGCGGTAAATCCGTAGTCCTCCTGGGATTGATGGAACTGCTGTCGCGCAGGATTCAAAACATCGGCATCTTCCGCCCTATTATCCAAGCGGGAGAGAGGAGGGACGACTACATCGAACTGGCATTGGCGAGGTACAAACTGAAGTTCAAGTATGAGGATCTCTACGGTTGCACCCATCAAGAAGCCCGGGCGCTTCTCTCCAGCGGCCAGTATGAAAGTCTCATGAAGACGCTCGTAGGCAAATACAAAGCGCTCGAACGCCAGTCTGATTTTGTCGTGTGCGTGGGAACGGATTATACCGGAGTGGCGACCGCCTTCGAGTTCGATTTCAATGCGGACGTCGCCAATCAGATGGGATGTCCGCTCCTGACCGTTGTCAGCGGTGAAGGCAAGACCGCCGAGGACGTGGTCGCCGCGACCAAGGTGACCCGGGAGGCCTTCCAGGATAAAGGGTGCACAATCCTGGCCACGGTGGTGAACCGGGTGAAGGCATCCATTCTGGACAGCGTGGCTCGTCAGCTCGAGGAGAAGAAAGCCGAGACGGGTCCTGTGTATATCTTGAAAGAAGAGCCGGCTTTGAACTACCCCACGGTGGGCGAGATCGCGCGCGCCCTGAACGGCCGGCTTCTCGGGGGTGAGGGCAGCGGTCTGGACCGGGAAGTGCGCCTGACCAAAGTGGCGGCCATGCAATTGACCCACGTCTTGGAGCGCATCGGGGACGGCGATCTGATCATTACGCCGGGAGACCGCGCGGATGTGATCCTGGGCAGCCTGGTCACATTGTTTTCGGAAAAGGGGCCAAACCTCGCCGGGCTCGTCCTGACGGGGGGAATGGTGCCCGAAACCAAGATCTTGAGTTTGATCGACGGCTTAAAGAAGCCCAATTTTCCGATCATGCTTGTGGACGCCGACACCTTTACCACTGCCACGAATGTGAATTCCATCGTTTCCGTCATCCATCCGGCGAGCGAGCGGAAGATCGCCCTGGCCCTGGGCGTGTTTGAATCCGGGGTGGATGTGGCGGAACTTGCAGAGAGGATCGCTGTGGCCCGTTCCACGCGGGTGACACCCATCATGTTCGAGTACAATCTTATCGAGCGGGCGAAATCCGACCGCCGGCATATCGTCCTGCCGGAGGGAGTTGAAGACCGCATCCTTCGGGCGGCGGAAATCGTCCTGCGGCGGAATGCGGCCGACCTCACCCTCCTGGGCAACGTGGATGAGATCCAGAAGAAGATCGCGACGCTGGGGCTTGATCTCAAACGCGCCCAGATCGTCGACCCCAGCCGGTCAGAGTGGCTGGGGGATTTTGGGGAAACGTTTTTCCAACTGCGCAGCCACAAAGGCGTCCCCCGCGATCTGGCCCGCGACACGATGCTGGATGTCAGTTATTTTGGAACGATGATGGTGCACAAAGGATTGGCCGACGGCATGGTCTCGGGTTCGGTCCACACCACCCAGCACACCCTGCGGCCGGCCTTTGAGTTCATCCGCACCAAACCCGGATATTCCCTCATCTCGAGCGTGTTCTTTATGTGTCTCGCCGACCGGGTGCTCGTCTACGGAGACTGTGCGGTCAACCCCAATCCCAATCCCGAACAACTGGCCGACATCGCCATCGCCTCGGCGGAGACGGCCAAAGCCTTCGGGATCGAACCCCGTATCGCCATGCTCTCCTATTCCACCGGAGAATCCGGAAAAGGAGAGGACGTCGAAAAAGTCCGGGAAGCGACGCAGATCGCAAGGGAGCGCCGCCCGGATCTGAAGATCGAGGGACCGATCCAGTATGATGCCGCCATAGATGCGAGCGTTGCGGCCACCAAGATGCCCAAAAGCGAGGTCGCCGGACAGGCGACGGTGTTTATCTTTCCGGACCTGAATACCGGCAACAATACCTATAAAGCCGTCCAGCGGTCGGCCAATGCCGTGGCCATCGGACCGGTTATACAGGGGCTGAACAAGCCCGTCAACGATCTCAGCCGGGGCTGCACTGTCACCGATATCGTAAATACCGTGGCCATCACGGCCATTCAAGCCCAGGGTCAGAGAAGACCGGCATGAACGGATAAGCCTGCTTATTCCAGTATCTTGAAATACTTGTAGATCGGGTAGACGATGCTGCGCTTGTCGGCAGCCACGGATTTAAAGTATCCGTCCAGCACGCCCCACCCCACAAACCCGTCCGCGGCCTGCGGCTCTAAACAATAAAAAGCCACATTGGCCGTGGGCTGGGCCATGTCTACCCGGAACGTCCCAGCCGGGAATTCCTTGACCGGCGACTTGGCAAACCCGCCCTCGAGCTTAACCATGTTATAGCCTTCGCCCCTGCCCTGGCCCACTTTATCGATGACAAACTCCTCGCCCGAAACCTTGATCGGCTTGCTCAACACCTCGACCCTGACATTATGCGTCCGCAGCTTTTCCGCCAAAAAATCCAGCTCCGCCGGGATAAGATACCCCCGCGGCACCGTCGCCTCTGCCGTGCCGACCGGCTTGGTCATGAACTCCACGCCCTTAACGACCTCGGGAGCCCCTAACATATGGGCCGCTATCTTAGCCCGCACGCTCGTGCCCGGGATGACCTCGGACACGTTCCTCTGCCGATAAGCCAAAATGTCGACCTTGCCCCAGGATTCATATTTGCCCGCGACCCAATTTTTCAACTCCCCGCTTTCCGCCTTGGTCTTCACGGCCTCGACGACCTCTCTGTCCGCGCTCCGGCAGATCTCCTGCATCTCCTTGCCGTGCGTGTTCGCATATTCCAGGATCGAGCTTACGAGCGCGTAATGGGCGTAGATCCTGCGCTCGAAGGACTCGTGCCCCGGCGTCTCGGCCAGGATGGCCATCCGGTTCCGCAATCCGTAAGCATTTGCCACGAACTTCGCTTCGTTCGACCAGATGGCCGCTTCGTGGCTCCAGATCGTCGGCGGCCACTTATTGTCCGTCCCGCAGTGGGTGAAGACCTCGAGGCCGAAGTTTTTCCGCGTCGCTTCCCTTATCGCCGGGAACAGCTTATCGAAGACGTAGCCGCGCGGTCCGGGATGGGCGGTCGGCACGGTGCACGTGGCGTAACCGATGGCATAGCCGTGCTGCACGCCGCGGCCCATCATATGTCCGTCGTAGATCAGAGTCGGGTCCCAGTGGTTGAAAATCGTCCGGTAGAGCCCGTTGACCTCGGCCGTCCCGAGCTTCACCGCGTCGCGGTTGAGATTCAGGTTCTGGGCGTTGTTGCCCGACCCGATGATGTGGGGCGTGCCGTCGTTCAGGGTCCAGGTGTCGTTGCCGTCGATGTTGAAACACGGGCAGACGATGATGATCAGGTTGTCGAGTACGTGCTTCAGCTTGCCGAAGAGGATCTCCCGGGTGAGCATCAGGAGCGCCTCTTTGCCCTCCGGTTCGTAGGGGTGGATGTTACCCTGGAGGTAGACGACCGTCTTTAAGGATTTAACGGCCTCTTCGGGAGACGTGAGGCGCGGGTTGGCCAGGACGACGGCCGGACAGACCTTGCGTAGAGTGGTGACGAACATGTTGATGACGTAAACCTTGTCGCTCGACCACTTGAGCATGTCGATGAACTCGAGGATCTCGGTGGACGAGGCGGTTCGTTCGTATTTCGTCTTTTCGGGGACGGTCAGGAACTTGGCCGGCCAGCTCCCGTTCCAGCCCTTGGGGACGGAATCGCCCCAATAGATTTTTTGGGCCGCAGCGGAGGCGAGTAAACCGCAGACAAGAACCGCGAGCAAAGAGATTATTATTTTTTTCATGGCCTGCCCTCCCGAATAAAACAGGGACCTAAAAATGGGACCGGTCCTATTTCTGCGTGTCCCCATTTTCTCCTTAAGATTTTATTTTTTGCGGCCGGCTCTTGTCAAATCACTGAGTTTTTAATCCGGCGCCGAGGTCTTTTCCGCCAGCTTTCAGGATATTTGGGCTTTGGGTGAAAAGTGAAGGAAAAAATCAAAATGAAAGAAAAATCTCAACTTTATGTGCTAAAAGCACATCATTATATGTAAAATATATATAGGAGCAAAAAATAAGGAGAGAATTAACTAAAAACAGAAGTGAGCTACGAGAAATTCTTAAGGGATAAGTTCATTAAAAAACAAAACCCCGATTTCAAGAAAATAGAATATCAATTAAAGAGAGCGCAAGAAGATATAAAGCAAGAGATTATTAAGGAGGTGGCATCATGAGAAAAAAAGGAATTGCCTTGGGAGCCTTTGTCTTGGTTTTTTTGGCCGCCGGCGTCGATCTTGTTCATTCCCAGGAATTGAGGGACATTAAGCTCTTGAAATCCCCGGTCGAGGGCGGCCGGCCCCTGATGCAGGTGTTGAAGGACAGGCAATCATTGCGTGAGTTCAGCCCGAAGGAGATCCCTCTTCAGGTGCTGTCCAACCTGGTCTGGGCGGCATGTGGAATCAACCGGCCCGATTCGGGAAAACGGACGGCGCCGTCCGCGAACAACGTCCAGAATATCGACCTCTACGTGGCCATGGCCGGCGGCTTATATCTCTATGAGCCAAAGGAACACGTCTTAAAAGCCGTCCTGGCCGACGATATCCGGGCGGCCACGGGCAGGCAGGCTTTTGTCAAGGATGTTCCAGTCAACCTCATTTATGTCGCAGATTTTTCCAAATTTGGGGCGAGACCGGACGAAGAGAAGAATTTTTACTCCGGCGTCCATACGGGATTCATCAGCCAGAATGTCTATCTCTTCTGCGCTTCTGAGGGGCTGGCGACCGTGGTCCGGGGGCTCGTCGACCGGGAGGCCTTGGCCAAGACGATGAAGCTGCGGCCGGAGCAGAAGGTCATGCTGGCCCAGTCTGTCGGCTATCCTAAAAAATAGATATCCCGCTCCGCCTGATCAGACATTTTGGAAAACGGTGAGATCGCCACGGCCAGCTGGGCGGGCCTCGCCATGACATCTATTTAAAACGGGGAAAGGGGTATTGTGTCTCTGCAGTGAATTGTCCTAGAATCTCATAAGGGAAATGTTCCAGAAAAGGAGAAGGAAAATGCCTGACGCAGACGAAATCAAGGAAGCAAAGCAATTTTGTGCTGATATCCCTCAAAAAGCGGAGGGATTTTTCCTCAAAGGATCGGACTCCCTGGATTGGGGGATGAAAAATAGGCTCGCCCGGATTTTCAATCCTGGGACGGGCCGGACGGTCATGCTGGCCATCGATCATGGCTATTTTCAGGGACCCACCACGGGATTGGAACGGGTTGATCTCCGCATCCTGCCTCTAGTGCCTTATGCGGATACCCTGATGCTGACGAGGGGGATTCTCCGGACCATTATTCCGCCTTCCACGCCAAAATCGATCGTCCTCCGGGTTTCGGGCGGGACGAGCGTTCTCAAGGAGCTGTCCAACGAGGAGATCGCGGTTGATATGGAGGAATGCATCCGTCTGAATGTTTGCGCCATGGCCGTGCAGGTTTTTATCGGCGGCGAGCACGAACGAGAGTCGATCATCAATATGACCAGCACAGTCAATCATGGCACCCGCTACGGGATCCCGACGCTTGCCGTGACCGCCGTCGGCAAGGACATGGTCCGCGACGCGCGCTACTTCAGGCTCGCGACCAGGATCTGCGCCGAACTCGGCGCCCATTATATCAAGACGTATTATGTCGAAAAGGGATTTGAGACCGTGTGTGCCTCCTGCCCGGTGCCCATCGTCATGGCCGGAGGCAAAAAGATCGCGGAGCTGGATGCTCTGACAATGGCCTACAGAGCGGTCGAAGAAGGCGCCGCCGGTGTCGACATGGGCCGGAATATCTTTCAATCAGAGGCCCCCATAGCGATGATCCAGGCTGTGCGGGCCGTCGTTCATCGCAATGAATCACCGGCCAAGGCTTATGACCTTTATCAGAGCCTAAAAAAACAAGGTTAAGCCTGAGGGTTCATCAGCGGAATGAAAGTTTCCATTTGGCATAACAACGAGGATATCAGAATCGAAGAAGTGCCCACGCCGAAGCCCGGCCCAAAGGAGATGCTGGTCAAAGTCATTTCCTGCGGGATCTGCGGCAGTGACATTGTTGAATGGTATAGGCTTCCCAGAGCGCCCCTCGTCCAGGGACATGAGATTGGCGGGGAGGTCGTTGAGGTCGGGGAATCCATAAAGAACTATAAACCCGGAGACAGGGTCTGTGTTGCTCCGAAAGTGCCCTGCATGAATTGCTATTATTGCGAGAACGGGCACTACCCTGTCTGCTCGAATGTCAAGGACCGGCTGCCGGGCGGTTTTGCCGAATATATTCTCGTCCCAGAGGCTTTGGTGGAAAAAGGAACCTATCGCTTGCCGGAGAATATGACCTACGATCAAAGCACGTTCATCGAGCCTCTCGCCTGTGTGGTCAGGGCTCAAAATCTCGCCGGAATAAAAAAAGGCCAAACCGTCCTGGTGATAGGGTGCGGGATGTCCGGACTCCTGCACGTGAAGCTGGCCAAAACAAAAGGCTGTAAGATCATCGCGACGGACCTGAACGGAAAACGATTGAAATATGCCGAGAAGATCGGCGCGGATATTACGATCGACGCGGCGGATAATGTTCCTGAGCGCTTGATGGCTGAACATCACAAAAAGGCGGATGTCGTGATTTTATGCACCTCGGCCAATTCGGCGATAGATCAAGCCTGGAAAAGCGTGGATAAAGGCGGTTCGATCGTGTTCTTCGCCGTTCCGGGGCCAAACAGGGAAGTGGTTATACCCATTAATGATTTTTGGACGAAAGAAATCAAAATACTTACGTCCTATTACTGCGGACCTCCTGATATCATGGAGGCCATAAAGCTTTTAGAGACGGGAACGATCGAAGTGGATGATATGATCACACATAGACTGCCTTTGGAAGATATCGCCAAAGGTTTTCGCCTCGTAATCGAGGGCAAAGAATCCATCAAGGTCATCATCAAGCCGAATGAGGGGATTAAAACGCTGAAAGCGTCGGAGAAAGCGGAATGAATTTGCGGCATGTCGCACTGATTTGCAGTTCAAATTCGATGAGAATGATGTCGAAGCCGGACGCCGGTTCGTGAAAGCCTATGTCATCTTCACCCATTATGTCGAGAAGATTTATGATTCAGCGCTCAAGCCGGCGGAAGCCCATGGGGAGGAATGAGCGTTCGAAGGGCAACATTTAGGGATCTATCGCTATTGTTAACGGGAAAATCGTTGTTACTCTGTTATTTGCAACTTTTTCTATATCTTTAACGTAATAATTATTGACAGGAAAATAACGCTTGAGCTAAAGTCAGTTTCTGATGTTGAAGGATGTCATTATCGCCTCAGAGACAAAAAAATGAGAGTCGACCATAGAGATAGATCCAAGGAGATAGCGCCATGAACCTCGAGGCCGGCCACATCCTGGGCAACTACCGTCTCCTCGAGAAGCTCGGCGAGGGCGGCATGGGTGTTGTCTGGAAGGCGCGCGACCTCAAGCTCGACCGAGACGTCGCCATCAAGTTCCTGCCGGATGGATTTGCCAATGATCCCCAGAGGCGGGTTTTCTTCGAGCGCGAGGCGAAGGCCGTCGCCGCGCTCCATCACCCCAACATCGTCACGATCTACGCGGTCGCGGAAGCGGAAGGATCTCACTGAGCTGGTGGAGGGCAAGCCGCTGTCGAATTACGTCGCTCCCGACGGCGTTTCTTTCGACCGCCTCCTCAGCATCGCGATCCCGCTGTCCGACGCCGTCGCCGCCGCTCACGCGCGCGGCATCATCCACCGCGACCTGAAGCCCGGCAACGTCATGATCGAACCCAGCGGGACCGTCAAGGTTCTCGACTTCGGGCTCGCCCGGGTTCTTGAGACCCCTTCCACCGTTTCCGGCGAGACCGCCGTGACGAAAACGTTCCATGAAGGCATTTCCGGGACGATCAGCTACATGTCGCCCGAGCAGCTCAGGGGCGAAGTGCTCGACCACCGCACCGATCTCTTCTCGCTCGGGATCATCCTCTTCGAGTTCGCGACGGGCGAACATCCCTTCGAAGGGAAGACCGCCGCCGATGCCATCGCCGCCATCCTCAAGTCAGAGCCGCCGTCGGCGGTCGACCTGAATCCCCGGCTGCCACGGCAGCTCGACCGGATCCTGCGGCACTGCCTTGAGAAGGATATCCGCTTCCGAATGGCTTCGGCTCTCGATCTCCGCGATCAACTGGAGAGGTTGCGGCAGGAAGAAGGCGCAGGCCGCACTGGTGAGGTTCCGTCCATCGCCGTGCTCCCCTTCGCTGACATGAGCCGCGAGAAGGACCAGGCGTATTTCTGCGAGGGGATCGCCGAGGAAATCATCAACGCCTTGTGCCGCATCCAGGGGTTGCGCGTCGCGTCGCGGACAGCGTCTTTCCAGTTCAAAGACACGACGGCGACCGAGCCGCGGGAGATCGGCAATCGCCTCGGTGTCGAAACGCTCCTCGAAGGGAGCGTCCGCAAGTCCGGCAACCGGCTTCGGATCACTGTCCAGCTTGTGGACGTCGAGGGCGGGTTCCACCTCTGGTCGGAATCCTTCGACCGGGAGATGAAGGACATCTTCGAGATCCAGGAAGAGATCGCGAGGAACATCGTCCGCTCGCTCCAGGTCACGCTCAGCCCGCAGGAGAAGGGAGCCCTGAGGCAGACGCCTACCCGGCACGTTCAAGCTTATGACTACTATCTGCGCGGGCGGAGTTTCTATTACCGCTACGGGAGGCAGGACATCGAGTTCGCCCTGCAGCTCTTCTCGCGGGCGACCGAGCTCGACCCGGGATACGCGCTGGCCTACGCGGGGCTCGCCGACTGCTGGTCGTTCATCTACCTTTACTCCGAGCGCAGGGAATCCGTGCGGCAGCAGGCTGAGGCCGCAAGCCGCCGGGCCATCGAGCTGGCTCCCGACTCGGCTCAGGCTCAGACATCCTATGCTGTAGCGATGTCGGCCGGCGGCCATCACGAAGAGGCGGAACGCGGATTCGAGGCGGCGATCAAGCTCGACCCTGACCTCTTTGAGGCCTGGTACTTCTACGCGCGCCACGCTTTCGCCCGCGGGGACCTTAAGAAGGCGGTCCGGTTCTTCGAGGAGGCGAGCCGCGTTCGTCCCGACGACTACCAGTCGCCGCTGCTCGTCGCCCAGATCTACGACGATTTGGGACCGGCGGAAGCCGCGCGCGCAACAAGGCAGCGCGGCGTCGCGCTTGTCGAGGAGCGCATCAAGCTCTATCCCGACGATTATCGGGCCCTCTATATGGGCGCCAACGGCCTCGTCGCCCTTGGCGAGCGGGAGAAGGGTCTCGAGTGGGCCCGCCGCGCGCGGGAGATTGCACCAGGAGAGCCGATGCTTCTATATAATTTGGGGTGCATCTATTCCCTTGCGGGCGAAATTGAGGGGGCGCTCGACTGTCTGGAACGGGCGGCCGCGTACGGCTTGACCCAGAAAGGATGGTATGAGCACGACAGCAACCTCGATCCGCTCCGCCAGCATCCGAGATTCAAGGCGCTCTTGGAAAAGCTCTCTTAGGCTTCGCTCAGGGGGACACAATACCCTGTCCCTCATTTCTTACGAAATAAATAAAATGGGGACTGGGTATTGTGTCCCCGTATTGATTTATTGCATAATCTTCACTTCATAAAATCATGAGCATTCTC
>Ga0315281_10001351_pt1 | contig 36020 bp, 36 predicted proteins | sample YL17G07_0_MG_FD_204540 | JGI IMG/M metagenome (GOLD analysis project Ga0315281, IMG submission 204540) | Sediment microbial communities from Yellowstone Lake, YNP, Wyoming, USA - YL17G07_0 | ecosystem: Environmental > Aquatic > Freshwater > Lake > Sediment | place: USA: Wyoming | collected...
CTGGCGGAATTTTGCTACCGCTTCAACCGGCGCTTCTGGGAACCCCAAATGTTTAACCGGATGATCACTGCGTGTCTTAATGCTCAAACCGTTACCTTTTCGGAGCTAAGGCAATAAGCGTTTTATGGAATACCCCCCTGGTAGGGACAAGGTTCGGGATATGTTCCGCCGGGCGCACCCTACTCAAACCCTCATAAGGGGTGGGGGGTAGGAGTTTGAGGGAGGGATTGTAAGCGGCCGTCGGCCCCTGGCCCCCTCCCTCAGAAAGCATTATTACAGAGGTCTTCAGATGGCGCCGCCATGGAATTGATCGTCCAGGTCCAGAATGGAGCAGCCGCCACCGCTGCGCTGGAGGCGGGGGCGGCGGGGGTGGCCGTGCGCCTTCCCCGGGAGCCGGCCCCCGCCTGGTGGTCGGAAGCCGGGGCCTGGCAGTCTGCGGTCCGCCAGCAACACCGCAAGTTTTATCTGGTCTGGGACCGGCTGGTCAGGGAAGCGGAACTTCCCGGCGCCCTCAAGATGCTGGAGGCCATCGCCCGAATGACCCCCGATGCCCTGGTGCTGCGGGATCTGGGCCTCACCCGGGAAGTGCGGCTCCGGTTTCCCCAGCTCCCGCTCCACGCCGCCGGGAACTGGGGCTTCCAAAACTCCCCGGGGCTGCGGCTGGCCGAGACCCTGGGGTTCAGTGGGGTGGTGCTGGAGGCCCCCCTGAGCCTCAAGGACCTGGCCTTGCTGCGGCGGCAAAGTTCCATGCCGCTGACCGCGGTGCTGCCCCCCTTCTGCCAGGGGTATGCCGGCCTGTGTCTGGTGGAAGAGCACCTGGGGATGGAGTGCTCCCAGTGCTGCCGGCCCCTGGAGCAGGAGGCCCCCGCCGCAGTCCTGATGGCGGCCCTGGAGATGCTCTCCGGCTTGTGCCAGATGGGGGTGGAGGCGGTCCAGGTCAGGGGCGATTTTTTCCCCGGCGATTCCTTGAAGCGGGCATTGGGGCTTTATCAGGCGGTTTGGGAGGCGTCGCCGTCGGCGCGGCCCCGGGTTCTGGCCGCGGCCCGGGAGGTGCTGGCCGCTTTCGGGGACAGGTTCAAGACGGTTGCCGAAAAGGAACCGCCCCCGAAAACTCCCTGGCGCGGCCCCTCCGCCCCGCAACCCCAGCCGGGATTGGTTCTCGGCCGCGGCCTCGTATGGCTGGAAGCCCGGGGTTACGTGGAGGCCGCGGCTCTGGCCCGGGAGTGGCGAGACCCCATCCTGATCCGGCTCACCCCGGAAAATTATGCCGCGTTTTTGCCGGAGCATCGACGCTGGAGTCCCCGGCGCCTCATCTGGCGACTGCCCCCGGCCATCCAGGAATCGGCCCTCTCCTTTTACCAGAAGGCCCTGGAGACCCTGCGGCAGGGAGGCTACAACCGCTTTGTGGCGGGGGACTGGGGCGCCGTGGCCCTGGCCCGGGCCGCGGGCGGCGAAGTTTACGGCGACCAGACCCTGGGGGTGCGAAACACCCTGGCCCTGGAGGCGGCCCGCCAACTTGGGGTGGCCCGGGTCTGCCTGCCGCCGGCCCGCAGACCGGAAGACTGGCGGCCCTGGCTAACTGCCGCCCCCCGGGGCCGCTTCTGGAGCTATCTCTATCATTTTCCGGACCTGGCGGTTTGTCCCCGAGCCGCCGCCCTGCCCCCGGCGGCGCCGGGGCTGCGGTGGGTGGCCGACGGCGAACAGAGCTGCCTCTGTAAAGAATCTCCGGAGCACCTGGAGAAGGCCGCTGAATGGCTGCCCCGCCAGGGCGTGGCTCCCCTGGTGGTGGCCCTGCCCAGGAGCGGCCTGCCCTGGGGCAAAGCGCCGGCTCTGGCAGCCCCCGGGCCCCGGCGTTCCCGCCCCCGGAAATAATTCAAATTGCAGGGCTGGGGGTCTTTTGATATATTTGCCATTGACTAATAAGTGGTGCTTAAACTCAGTGCAAGGAGAGCTTTAATGGCGAAACCGTCGTTTTGTGGTCTCCGGACGATCTGCAGGACGCTGTTGCTAATCGTCTGCCTGCTGGCCCTGGCTTCTGCCGGCTGGGGAGCCAATAAGCCCGCCCCCGACTTCACCCTGAAGGATGTGCTCCAGGGCAAGGATTTCTCCTTGAGTCAGTACCGGGGCAAAGTGGTGGTGATCAATTTCTTCACCTTCTTCTGCGGTCCCTGCCGGGAGGAGATGCCGGACCTGAACAAAATCAACAATGAACTCAAGGGCCAGGGCCTGCAAACTCTGGGCATTGCCCTGAGTTCCGACCCCACCCAGATCCGCTTTCTGGTGAAGCAGTTGGGGCTGGAATATCCGGTGTTGAGCGGCAACGACAAGGTGAGCGAAGCTTACGGCAGCGTGGCGGTGGTGCCCACCACCTTCATCATCGACAAGTCTGGCAACATCGTCCATAAAATCGAGGGCACCCGCAAAAAAGAGCAATTCGTCAATTTAATCAAACCCTTATTATAACCGATTGAGGGGCCAGGGGGCGCTCCTTGGCCCGGTTCGGGAGTCGAATCGGCGTGGAACCATCAAAGGGCCCCTTCAAGGAGCTGCCGCCGTGGGCCCAGGAATTTGCCGAGCATCTGCTGGAGGGGGACACGGCCCTGTTCATCCTCCACGGCCAGGTCTTTGATTACGCCCGGGTCAACGGCGACTACCTGCCGTTGCGCCTGTTGCTGGCCCAGTGGCTGGGCCAGGAGCGGCATGTGGTGTTTTACAACCTGGGTCTGGGGTTGGAGTTCTGGGACGAGGCGGTTGAGGCCGCCTTCCGGCAGGCCCTGGAGCCGCCGGCCATGGCGGACGACGACCAAGAAGAAGACGTCTCCCGGGTCCGGGCCCGGGCCTTGAAGGCCCTGGGCCAGCAGCCCGCTCCCCCGCCCCTGCCCCAGAGCCCCCGGGAGGTGCTGCAACTGGCGGAGCGGGTCATGACCGCCTCCTGCCCGGGCCCGGGGTTGTGCCAACCCCTGGCCGTGATCCTGGAGTACGCCGAGACCATTGTTCCCGCGGTGGACCTGGGTTCCATGGGCGAACCCGACCGGGCCTCCCTGGTCACCCTGCTGCGCTGGGCCCGCCAGCGGGAGCTCCTGGAGCAGGGCCACGTGGTGGTCCTCACCACCGGCAACCTGGCGGATTTGAACCCCAATCTGCTGCTCAGCCGCCACGGGGCTCAGATCATCGAAGTGCCGCCCCCCAGCCGCGACGACCGCGTCCATTACATCAACCATCTACTCAGCCGGGGCAAATACCATCTGGCCTTATCCTCCCAGGAGCTGGCCAACCTCGCGGCCGGGCTCAGCCTCAGGGTGGTGCGCACCCTGCTGCGCCAGAGCAGGCGCGAGCCCCTGACCATGGAGATGGTGCGCCGCAAGAAGAAGGAACTGCTGCGCCAGGAACTGGTGGGCCTCATTGAAGTCATGGAGCCCCGCTTCGGGTTGGACGAGATCGGGGGCCTGGAACCCATCAAGGCCTACTTCGCCCAGATTGTGGGCGCCATTAACCGGGGAGACCACAAGCTGGTGCCCCGGGGCATCACCATGATGGGCCCGCCGGGGGTGGGAAAAACCGCCCTGGCGGAAGCCCTGGCCCGGGATGCGGGCTTCAACTTCGTCAGGCTCTTGAACCCCCGGACCAAGTGGGTGGGGGAGTCAGAGCGCAACTTCTTTAAGGCCCTGCAAACCCTGCGCAGCCTGACGCCGTTGGTGGTGGTGGAAGACGAAGCCGACCAGAGCGAACACGGCCGGGATGAGTACTCCGGCGACACCGGGGTAAGCAACCGCCTGCGGCAGATGCGCTTCGAATTCGTGGGCGACCCGGCCATCCAGGGCAAGGTGCTGTGGATCAGGATCACCAACCGGCCGGACCGTCTGGACAAGGCGGACCTGCGCTCCGGGCGGTCCAGCGAGCGCATCCCCTTCTTTATGCCGGATTTTGCCGAGAAGTGCCACATCTTCCAGGTGGTGGCCCGGCGCAGCCACATTCCGCTAGACTTTCCGGACTTCGCTGACATCGCCCGCTATCTGGAGCAGCGGCACCCCGAGGTGATCACCGGGGGCGACATCGAGGAACTGGTCTTCCGGGCCTACCGCCAGGCTCGCCTGGCGGGCCGCGAGCAGGTGCGGCCCGAAGACTTCCACCAGGTCATCGACGACTTCCTGCCGCCCCACCAGATGGAGACCCTGCGCCACATGGAACGCCTGGCCCTGAACCAATGCTCCTCCCGGCGCTTCGTGCCGCCGCGGGTCTGGACCTGGGCGGCCCGGACCGAGGAGGCTCCAGAAGAATAGCCACCACGTCGGAAATGGTTTTTGGTTTTTAGGAAAGCAGGGAAGACTTGCAGGCGGCCAGGGACGGCCGCCCTACCAAAACCCTTTTTGGCGGTAGGGCGGGCCTCCGTGCCCGCCTTCCATAATTTTTCATACCTTGCTGTGAGCATGGGTCATGGCATGGAATTGGACCATGGCGCGACTTTCAATATTTGTTCATCAAAAGGGTAGTCCCAGCCATCAAAGATAAGATCATCGTCTCGGGGGAGGACATCATCCTCCTGGAGGAAGGGGAGGAGGGCAAGGTCCGGGTGGCCCGGCGGGCGCCGCTGAATGCCGTCCTGCGCTACGTCTCCCGGGTCATGCCGCCCGTCCTGCCCGTCCTGCCCCCCGGCGTCCGCTGGCTCTGCCGCAAGAAGGACCTGCTTTCCCTGGTGGTGGAGCACTCCCCCCAATGCCGCACCCTGCGCCTCAGCAGCGGCAAGAAGGGCGAGGATGACTATCAGGCCCACCACCTGGCCTTTCCTTACGTAATTTACGTTCTCACCTTCCACCGGGGCGACTTCGAGGAGATGAAGATGTTTTTCCGGGTGGCTCCCCTGGTCTCCCCGGAAGATCCCCTCTATCACACCAGTCTCCCCAATGTCCGGGGCGAGCCGGGACATTACGGCTCCCAGAGGGTTTGCCTGCGCTACCGCCCCGAAATGATCGAAGGCGTGCCCCTGGTGGCGGCGGTGCCGGCGCTCATCGACTTTTTCTGGAGCACCGGCTTCAACCAGGACATCGCCGGCAGCGCCTTTGAACGGGCCCAAAAGCTGGACCCCCGCTTTGCCAGCTTCGGGGCCTGGGAGGCGGCCACCCGCGAGAATCCCCTCTTCCCTCTGGAAGTGGACTGGGAGCCCGCGGAGCGCACTTTGCCGGAGCTGTGGCTGGAATGCTTGAAACTGCACGGAGAGACCGACCAACCGGTAAAAAGCGCCCAGGAACTGGCGGATATTCTCTATCGGTTGCCGGTGGGATATTGAAACTGGCCTGACTGCCCGGCTGCAAAAATTTTGCCGCTACGGTCCACCATTATCATGGTGGCGCCGGCGCCCTTCGCACCTCCACTGCTTTAGCCCCGCCATCTAATACCGATTTGCGACCAATCGAATATTCTCCTGCCAACTTTTCCTGGTGGCACAGGCGTCTCGCCTGTGCGGCGCAGGCTGAAGCCTGCGGCTAAAAAACCACCATTTGAACGCAAGTCGGTGTAAGCTTCCCCGAGCAGACCGTTAAAGGCCACTTTGGGGCTACGGTGGGTGCCTCTACCAAAGCGGGGCTGCCTGGCTAACTCCCCGGGGCGGCTGCACGGTTAAACGAAGACCGCACCTCGGGTAGCTATGTGGAGTGTTTCATAATTAGCGGGACATAAATTCAGATCCGGAGCGCTGGACTTGGCAGGGTTAAGTCCCCCTTTGAAAAAGGGGGATTTAGGGGGATTTCAAGTGCTTAAAAAAATCCCCCCTGACCCCCCTTTTAGGAAAGGGGGGTAAAGAAACCTGCCTTTCCGATGTTACCTTAATTATGAAGCAGCCTGCTAGTTTTCCAGGGAGGTCAGACCCTGGCGGATGGCGTATTTGGTAAGTTCGGCGACGCTGTGGATGCCCAGTTTGTTCATGACCTGTTTGCGGTGGGCTTCCACGGTCTTGACGCTGACGCAAAGGTGGTCGGCGATGAGACCGGTGCTCTTGCCTTCGGCCATTAACTGCAAAACCTCCCGCTCCCTGGTGGTCAGGATGGAGAAGGCCGAAGAGCTGTTGTCGGACCAGGTGCTGGCAAAATCTTTTATCAGGATGTCCGATATGCCGGGGCTGAGATAAGTCTTCTGGCATACCACCGTGCGGATGGCCTTCACCAGTTCCTCCAGGGCGCAATCCTTCAGAAGATACCCGGCAGCCCCGGCCTTCAGCATGTTCAGCACAAACAGGCTGTCCGAGTGCATGGACAGGGCGATCACCTTGACGCCGGGATGGTCGGACAGTATCTGGCGGGTCGCTTCGATGCCGTTGAGGTGGGGCATGGAGATGTCCATGATCACCACTTCGGGGGCATGGTCCCGCACCAGCCTGAGGGTGCTGCGGCCGTTGTCCGCTTCTCCCACAATCTTCATGTCGGGCTCTGCCGTCAGGAGGGTGCGGAGTCCCTGACGGACAATCTGATGGTCGTCGGCCAAAATAATCTTGATAGTCATGGTCCTATCCCCGGATAGTTTTTTGCCCCTGGCGAGCGGGGCCTCGGAGAATCTGCTCCCTGACCCTGGCGGCAGGATTCCCCGCATCATCACCATAAGGGATTCTTTTATAATTATCACTTGGGGAATCCCCAATTTTAACGAGGAAAAAACCTGAATTTGGGCCCAGGATAAGGCTTACCTGGCGGTAGGGGAAAAGGCGGCTATCCTCTCAGATCAGTCTTCCAGAGAAGTCAAACCCTGGCGGATGGCGTATTTGGTGAGTTCCGCCACGCTGTAAATCCCGGACTTGTTCATGATTTGCTTGCGGTGCGCTTCCACCGTCTTGACGCTGACGCAAAGGGCGTCGGCGATCTGGACGGTGCTCTTGCCTTCGGCCATGAGCTGTAGCACTTCCCGCTCCCGGGCGGTCAACAGGGAAAACGCCGACGCCCCGGGGTCCGACCAGCTGCTGACAAAGTCTTTGATCACGATGTCCGAAACCCCGGGGCTGAGATAAGTCTTGTTGGCCACCACCGTGCGGATGGCCTTCACCAGCTCCTCCAGGGCGCAATCCTTGAGCAGGTAGCCGGAAGCCCCCGCCTTGAGCATGTTCAGGATAAACAGGCTGTCGGAATGCATGGAGAGGGCGATTACCTTGATCTTCGGACTTTCGGTCAGAATCTGACGGGTGGCTTCGATGCCGTTCAAGTCGGGCATGGAGATGTCCATGATAATGATCTGGGGAGACAATTCCCGGGCCATTCTCAGCGCTTCCCGGCCGTTATCCGCCTCGGCCACCACCTTCATGTCGGGCTCGGCTTCCAAAAGACTGCGAAGTCCGTGGCGGACAATCTGGTGGTCATCTGCCAAGATAACTTTTATCGTCATGATGCTATCCCTCAAGAGTCTTGCGGTCGTGCTTCAGCGGCACCATCAAGGTCACCCGCGTGCCCTCGATGTCGGTGGATTCCACCTCCAGGCGCCCCCCGAGATAATGGAGACGCTCCCGGATGCTGAAAAGACCAAAACCCCCGTTGCTGCTGATGGTCTGGTATTGGGCCAAGGGGCCGAATCCCACCCCGTCGTCCTCCACCTTGATGGTCACCTCTTCGCCGTTCCTGGAAATGATTACTCGGGCATGCCGGGCCTGGGCATGCTTGACCACGTTCATCATCAACTCCCGCACAAACCTGAAGAGCAGCACCTTGATTTCATCGTCCATGGGAATAGGCTTCATATCCTTCTGGACGTCCATCTGGATGCCGTGGTGCGACCTCACGTACTTGGCGAACCATTCCACCGCGGCCTCAAAGCCCAGTTCGTAGAGAACGGGCAGGCTCAGCTCAAAGGTCAAGGACCTGGTGTCCTGGATCATCTTCTCGATGAGTTCCCGGACTTCGCCCACCGGCTTGGCCATGGACTCGGCAGGCAAGGATTTTTGCAGGATCCCCAGCTTGATCTTGGAAATGGCCAGGGCCTGGCCGATATGGTCGTGCAGGTCGGTGGCCAGGCGGCGGCGCTCCCGCTCTTCCGTCAGGGACAGCTCCGAGACCAGGACCTGCAGCTTTCCTTGATAGGTGCGGATCTCTTCCTCGGCTTGCTTGCGCTGGGTGATGTCCTCCGTCATCACCATGGTGAATTGGGGCTCCCCGCCCGCGTCCCGGAGCATCGAAACGGTCACCTGGCCCCAGACCAGGCGGCCGTCCTTGCGAATATAGCGTTTCTCCCGGGTGTAGGCATCGCGTGTTCCCTCCGCCAACTCTCTAAAAAGCCTGGCGCTGGTGAGGATATCCTTGGGATGGGTGTATTCCTTGTAAGACAGCCGCTGCAGCTCATCTTTGCTGTAACCCAGCATCTTCTGCAGAGCGGGGTTGCTGTCCAGGAGATTGCCGTCCATGTCCATCAAGGCCATGCCGATGGCCGCTTCTTCAAAAACCTTGCGGAAGCGTCTCTCCGTTTCCCTGAGCGCGGTGATGTCGCTGAACATGGCAAAGGCGCCCATGAACTGGCCGTTTTCGAACAGGGGCACCGAACTCATCACCACCGAGGCCAGGCCCCGGTTCTTACAGGTTATTTCCAGTTCTTGCTGGGCCACTTGGTTCTCTTTGTTACGGGCCAGAGCGTTCTCCAGCAACCCCTGGTTGTAATGGTCGAACAGCTCATAGATATTCTGGTTTTCCAGCTTTTCGAGTCCGGTGATCTCCCTCATCCTCTGGTTGACAAATTTTATGAGGCCTTTGTCATCGATGATCCAGATGCCCTCGTGAGCGTTTTCCACCAGTTCCCGGTACTTGCGTTCCGAGATCTCCAGCTTCCGGTACAGGATGGCATTTTCCAGGGCGATGGCTATCTGGTTGGCGAAACTGACGATGAATTCCCGGTCCCCATCGCTGATTACGGCACCCTGGTGGACCCGGTCGGCCAGCAAGACCCCGATGACCTTGCCCCGTACGGTGAGCGGCGCCAGGATGAAGGCCTTGGGCTTGAATTGCTGGATCAGGGGATTGTTCATGTTGAGCTTGCTGCGGCTTACATCCTGGATCACCACCGGGATGCCGGTCATGGCCACCCGGGCGATAACATTGTCCACTTTGGCGATGGGAATCCGGTAATTCCTGACCTGTTCGAAGAGCTCCTTTTCAATGCCTACGGCATAGCAGAGTTCCAGGACCTCGGTCTGCTCATCAATGAGCAGGATGCCGGCCCGGTCCAATTTGGCGGAGTTGGTGAGCAGCCGCAAGGTCACCTGCAAGAGTTTCTCCAGATTGAGCACCGACAGCGCCGCGGTGCTGGTCTCCTGCAGGCAGATAAGCTGGTCGATCTTTTCCTTCAGCCGGATGTTTAAGTGGTGGATCTCGTCAAATTTCTTTTTTAGGAGTTCCTTGTCCCGCTCCAGTTCCTCAATGGTGTAATTGAGGGCCCGCCAGGGCACCAGAAACTTCAGCAAAGTTTCCTTGACGGAAAACTTGCGCAGCCATTTCAGATGGTACTCGCAGTAGTCGTCCCCTGCAAAAAAGCACTTGGTTTCTTCCAAAATGGCCGGCGGCAGGTTCCAGATGGTGGGAATGCCGGTGTAGATTCCCTGGTTGAAGAGGCAGAAATCCTTGTTGGCCGGGATGTCTTTAAACCAATGCAGGCGGACGATGGCGCTGTCGCCTTTGGTTTCCACCAGTTCAATGGTCTTATTCTTGTTGAACTTATCATTGATGGCCTGGACTCTTTTCAGGCTACGGCGGGGATTCTTGTGGGCAAACATGATGATGCGCTGCACGTAACCCAACTTCTTCCGGGCCGCGGATTCCAGGGCGATTTTAAAGGCTATGCGCTCATTGTTCGACAACCTCTTGGCGTTTTCAAACATCTTGGTGACCACATCGCTGGACACCCAGTTGTTAATTTCCATTAAAAATTCTTGGGGATTGGCCAGACCCTCGATTTCGGGACCCAGACCTTCAAATAAGCCTTGCACTTCTTCAGGGAGGTTTTCTTGGAAGTACTCGATGATGGCCCGGGTATTAAGGCAGCTGTGATGTTTTTCCATTCGGTCTGGAACTCCGCCAGAGGTTTACTGCTCTTTGGCTTAGCCGATTTCTGACCAACTTCAATGTAAGCTGCCTTTTTCTGATTTTTTCAATCCTACCCGCCACCGATGCCAGAATCCTGCAACCGTTAAACCGCCGGCAGGCAGACTCCTGTAGGACCTGCTCCCGGATACTAACGATGATAAACAAAACATTGCAAAAGTCAACAATAATAATAATGAACTTCTTACATTGAATGAGACACCAGGAAAGAATTTTCGCCCCATAATAAACTAACTCCCTACCTGCCGGGTCTACAGCAACTCTTCCCTTAAAAGGCCCCCCTCAATGGAGGGGTTCTTAGCAAGGTTTCCCCCGCCGGAACCTGGTGAATTCGCTTCTCCAAATCAGGACATATCCCGACAAAATCAAGTCATTCCCCAATTGTGAGCCCAAACCAAGTTCGCTATTCCTTAAGGGGGCGCATTCCTCCCCCCTAGGGGTTTTCATGGGCGCCATTAGGGTTTCGGAACCTCACAAATAGGATTCCGGAAGCCCAAAACCAGGTTTGCCCTAATTGTTCCACTAGTTAAAGGCTAATATATTAAAAGATTTTGCTCAAATCAAGCGCAGCAACTGGGAGGCAGTTATGATTTTAAGAGTCTTATTACTACAACCGGGGCAACTATCCATAAGTAGTTGTCTTATGGGGTGGCAACACCGCCTTCTACTCCTTTTCCCACCATAGAGTTAGGGATTTCGGAACTAAAAATTAGGATTTCCCTAAGTTAAAACCAGGGAAACCCTCATTGTTCTTTAACCGGCACGATAATATTTTAGAAGATTTTGTTTAAGTTTTTTAAACACATAGGGAGGTTGGTTATGATTTCCATCACCCAGTTGGTCCGCACCCCCAAGCTGAGTCTGAGCCATTTTCTCTGGATCCCCAGGCTGAAGCTCGGCAAGCTGCTGCGGCTCCCCAAACAGAGTCTGAGCAGGTTCCTGCAGCTGAAACTGAACGTCTTTCTGTTCCGGTTCCTGCCTTTCTCCATCTCCAGGTGGTACATTGCCACCCTGGGCAAGCTTTACTACCTGCTGAGCTGGCAGGAAAAGAAGCTGATCCGCAGCACCATCAGCCATGTCTTCAAGGGGCGGCTCCCGGCCCGGGCCCTCAAGGTGAAAATCAGGGAGGCCTTCCAGGGGATTTTCGACCATTACCATGAGAAACTGTTCGTGGGTTACTCCAACTACCACAACCTGCTGGATTTCTTGAGAAAAAGAATCCACTTCCAGGGCGCGGAGGTGCTGCAGGAAGCCCTGGCCCGCGGCAAAGGGGTCATCCTGGTGACGGGGCACTACGGGGCCGTGGAGTTATTGCCCGGGGCCCTGGCAGTCAATGACTATCCTGCCGCCATGATTTGCCGCTTCCAGACCAACCGCCTCCGGGTTACCATGAGCCAGCGGGCCCAGTCGGTCGGCCTGGATCTCATCGACGCCGATGAAGGCAACATCATCCTGGCGGCCATGAAGGCCCTCAAACAGGGGCGGATCCTCATTACCGAGTGCGACGAATTCGACGAATGGCGGCCGGATCCCAACCGGGACAGCTCCTTTCTCAACTGCAAGCTAACCTCGGACCGCACCCTGGAGCTCCTGCAGAAGCGTTCCGGGGCTCCGGTGGTCAGCGCTCTGGTGCAAAGGGAGGGGAAGAAGACCTATACCTGCAACCTCACCCCCGTCCCGGTGCCGGGCTCCTCTCCGGTGAATATCCCCCTGAGCGAGCAGTGCCTCAAGGTCCTGGAAACCTCGGTTGCGGCCCACCCGGAACAGTGGTATCAATGGAAGAAGTTTGGTAAGATGGTCCAACCCCAATTTGAGGTCCAACATGATCGTCAGCAAAGTGGATATCTGGCACCTGAAGTTAGAGTTTCTGTCCCCGATCAGGCATAACCTGGCGACCCATGAAGGATCGGAAAATATTGTGGTCAAGGTGAGCACCGACGGCGTCGTGGCCGGCTATGGAGAAGGTATTCCCCGATTCTTCGTCACCGGCGAGTTAATGCCCGGCAGCCTCTCCTTCCTCAAAGAAGTGCTGGCGCCGGCCGTCATGAAAACCAAATTTACTACCAGCCGGGAGGTCTCGGAAACCCTGGCGGATTTGTACCGGGAAACCGCGGCGGTAAACCACCCCGGCGCCTTTTGCGCCATGGAAACGGCCCTGCTGGATGCCGCCGGCCGCACCTGGGAGCTGCCGCTATCCGAGCTTATCGGCCCCAAGGTGCGGGACCGCGTCACTTACAGTGCGGTGGTCCCCATGGCCTCCGAACAGCAAATGGCCCATTTCTTCAACCTGGTCAAAATGAACCAGATGCAGTTTTTAAAACTCAAAGTGGGAACCGATGCCGATTTGAAAATCTTGCAGCTGGCCCGGGAGAAACTGGGATGGGAGGTGGATATCCGGGTGGACGCCAACGGCGCCTGGACCGCCCCGGAGGCCATCCAGCGCATCAAGGAGATGGCCCTCTACAAGATCAGCGCGGTGGAGCAACCGGTGGCCAAGGAAGATTTCGCCGGCATGAAATCCGTCAGCGCCGCGGTGGATGTCCCCATCATCGCCGACGAGTCGCTGTGCCACGAAGAAGACGCTGAGAGATTGATCGACCTGGGGGCTTGCCGGATCTTCAACCTGCGCCTGTCCAAATGCGGCGGCCTGGGGGCCGCCACCCGGATCCGGCGCCTGGCCCAGGAGGCCGGGATGTTGTGCCAGCTGGGGTGCCACGTGGGCGAGACCAGCATTCTCTCCGCAGCCGGCCGCCATTTTGCCCTATGTTCCCCGGAGTTGGTATATGTGGAAGGCTCCTTCGCCTCGTTTCTCCTGAGCCGGGATCTGGTCCCGCAACCGGTGGCCTTCGAATTCGCCGGCTTGGCCCATGAACTCCCCGGCCCCGGCCTGGGCATCCAGGTCATGGACCGCACCCTGGACGAGCTGGCGGTCTCGCATCAGGCACTGGACTAAGACCTGAAGGGGACCGCCGCACCATCCTTTAGAATTGAAAAAGCCAGCTCAGCCCCAGGGAGTGAATGTTACTGTTGTACCGGCCGTTGGCCTGCAGGGGAGCCGGAACCCCGGTGATGCTGATGGTATTATTTTTGGTGCGGCTCTCGGCCACGATATAATTGTAAGCAATCCCCAGGGTGAATCTCCAGACCTTGAGTTCACTGCCCACCGTAAAGATGTGCCGGTTGGCGTCCGGCATCTGGGGATCGAAGGTCGCATCGGGCACCGGCGTCAGGTCATAGATGTAGCCCGCCCTGATCTTCATGCCTTCCTTGATCTCATAACTGGTCCCGAACCGGAAGGCCCAGACGTCCTTCCAATTCTTGGGTACGACCACCCGGTTGTTCCCCCCCACGGGACGGTTGAGCTTGACTCTAAACTCGTCATAGCTGGACCAGCCGGTCCAGGTGGCGTCAAATTCGAAGGCCCAGGGCTTGAACCGGCTGTAGTTGACCCCCATGGTCACCGAGGCAGGAAAGTCTAGATTGGCGGAGCCTCGAGTCGACTGGGACCTCACGTTTAAGGGAGGCTGGAGGATTAAGTTCACTTCGCCGTAATATTTAATAGGAATGCCGCTGCGATACGAAACTCCCAGCTTTACTCCCGACACCGGCTCGAAGAGGGCCCCCAGATTGTAGCCGTAGCCCGCGCCCTCACCGGCCAAGCGCGTTTCCGCATCCGGCATAACGCCGCCTAACACCTGACTCTTCCTCTTCAGTTCCACACTGGACCACATCACGTTAAACCCTGCGGCCAAGGATAAATTTTTCAGCACTTTTACGGAAATCACCGGGTTGAGGTTGTAAGTCTTGAGACTGGAATAGGTGCTGATGTATCTGCCGGCCCAGGTAGGGGGCCAGACCGTCCCCAAGCCGAAAGGGGAAAAATAGCCCAGCCCCACCGCCACCCGGTCGTGCACCGGGCCGGCGATATAGAAGCTGGCGCAGTGATACAGCCGGTGGTTGGTTTCCGAGGACAGGCCGCCGCCGCTGAATTCCCGGTCAGGATGATTACCAAAGATCCCCTGATAGACTTGGGTGCTTTTTAGCTGGTTCAGTCCGGCGGGATTGTAAAAGATGGCTGAGGCGTCGCTGGCCTCAGCTACGAAGGCATTGCCCTGGGCCATGGCCGCGGTTCCCTGCTGAATCAGGGCAAAACCGGCGCCCAAGGCTGAAGAGGCACCACAAAAGATAGTTGTCAGGATAAGAATCAGGCCACTGATACAACAAAAACGGTCCCGAATCTTAAAACCGCTTCGCCTTCCACCAAGAAGCCGGAATATTGCCTGACCCTTGAGACCGTCTTTTCGCCCTAAACCCTCACACCACTGCCTTAAGTCCGCGCGCAGTTGCATACATCATTCCCCCCCATTGATGATGATGCATGACAGTCCAGGCACCCATCCCCCGTTTAGAGTGCCCGATGTAGTGTTGGTTGTCCTTAGAAGATTTAAAGCCCATTTTTTATAAAAAATCAACCTTTTTTTATAATCTTGACCATTGCGTTATTATAAGATGGAAAAAAATTTACAATTATAAGGTTTGTTTAATTAAAAAGGGGGCTTGGAAAAGTGTTCAGCTTTAGGAAAATCCAGTAATGCTGATGTTCGCTTGGCGTCAACTTAATTGGCATTATCTTCTTTATAATTCTCGTAATAGGACCATGACCTAACATCTAGTAGACCAGCTGAAAAAATTTAAATGGGGGGGACAAATTAATTTTTACGCAAAACCACGTCAAGACGGTAGCTAATTGTGAGGGGGCAATGCTATCTTCCCTATCTTTACCTCGTTACTCTGTTCTCGCAACCCCTGGGATTGTGCCGGCGATTCTGTCCCTGCCGCCCTGCCGCACCAGGTTTGCAGAAGGTGGGAGGTCGGATACCGGAGACGCTTGGAAAAGGCGGCCAATGTATCGGCGCACTTTTCCAAAACCGCATCAGGGAAAATCCGCCTGGCTTTACTCCGCCGCTCCTCAAAAATCCTTTCTTCTTTTGCTTCTACTTTGCTATAATTCTGTCTAATCGGTTAAATATCAGTAAAATTGCGCCAAAAAATTTTTTCAGGATCTCCAATTTCTGACTCCAATATTCTCCATCCTTATCGCAGACAAACCACGGGAGCATTATAAAATTAATTATGATGAGACCAGGGCATCTCCCGGTTTTGCCGCTTCTGACAGTTATCATTCTGATGGCCGGGTGTGGGGGAGTCGGGCAGAAGTCTCCCCCCCCTGAGGTCAGAGCCTTCTTTGTGGCCGCCAATGAAGCCAATTATTTGGGGGTCATGTGCCTGTTGCCAAACCAGGTGGACCTTTCGGGGTACACCCATTTGATGGGGGTCCAATACCCCCCCACCCAACAGGTGGACGTGCTGAGCAGTCAGCCTTCCAGGCGGTATCAGGCCTTTGCGGTGTTGGAGAGCTCCATTCCCTTCGCGGCGGAGACCTACGACCCCGGCTTGCTGGAAGGTCTCAAAAACAAGGCCAGGGCCATAGGCGCGGACGCCATCATCCTCTGCCACCCGGCGGACAGGCTGCCCCTGATGCCCGCTCTGCAAAAATCCTCTACGGTTGAAGCCGTAGCCATCAAGTACCGGCTGGATGAGCTGGAAGACCAGAACAAACGCCCCTGACTTTTGACGCCGCGCCATCGTCCGGCACACCTTTGGGAAGTTCCAGAGAGACAGGCAGGGCGGGGGGCCTGGTCCAATTATCCCCCTTCCCATACCAGGGGCGGAATTTTTCGCCAGGCTAATTCGGTAAGAGAATACCGCGGGAAAGAAATCTGAAGATCCTGCCAGAACCTGCTGGAATCCTAATTTTCCGGGGAAACCCACAAGATCTTGGTTTTGTCGGCCACCCGCACCTTGCCGGTTTCTTGCCCCACTATCGCATCGAAAACCACGACAAGAGGGTTCTTCCCTCTGGTTAACCGATCGCTGACCCGTTTATAGAAGGCTCCCAGGTCCCGGGAGAACTTGTCAAAGCTGCCGTGATCATTGGCCGATTCGGTGTAAAGATTAATCTTGCCGTTCATAATAGAGCCATCTTCCAGTCTTAAGTTGGCTTTTCTGCCATCCATTTTAAAAAAACCCGCAGGTCTGCTGCGTTTCTCTTCCCAGGCCTACCCCTATCCTGGGAGATAATGCAGTTCCTTCCGTTCGCTCATACTGCCTCCTGGAGGTAAAGGCCAGAAATTCCAGCCCCCACTGCTGGCTCAGCCCGCCCCAAAGGTCTTTTTTAAGAATAGGAAGATTGACTGATCCAATGAATAATATTTGATTAGTTATTTTATCTGGAAAACCACAATGCCGAAGCCGAGACAGCACAATGTCATTACTACACAAATAAAATCTTTGAGGTTATGTTTGTTGACCAAATGATAGATCACGGAGCGAGTGGTTCTCAAGGCCTGGGCGGCCAGTTCGACTTTGCCGCCGCAGTTGGTCAGGGCTTCGGTCACCAGGTTGGCCTCGAATTTGGTCACCGCTTCTTTAAGGCCGAGGCCCTGGTAAGGATCTCCCAGGCTGGGCCGCGGTTCCAGGCCCAGGTTCTCCGCGGTAATCCAGGAGCCTTCGGCCAGCACCACCGCCCGGCGGATCAGGTTGATCAACTCCCGAATATTTCCCGGCCATGGATAATTCTTGATGGCGGCCGCCGCCTCTTCGGTGAAGCCCAGGATCTTCTTATTATTGGTCTGGCTGGTATAGCGTTTCAGGAAGACCTGGGCCATGATCCACAGATCGTCTCCCCGGTCCTTCAGGTCCGGCAGCGCCACGGTGATGCCGTTAAGGCGATAATACAGGTCCTCCCGGAAGCGGCCCTGGCAGATCAACTCATGCAAGTCGGCGTTGGTGGCGGAGATCACCCGCAAATTGACCCGTCTGGTCTCCCGGCCGCCCACCCGCTCGAAGGTAAAATCCTGCAGGAAGCGCAGCAATTTCACCTGCAACTCCGGGGGCAGCTCCCCCACTTCGTCCAGGAACAGGGTGCCGTAGTTGGCCAGCTCCACCTTGCCCACCACGGTGCGCAGGGCCCCGGTGAAAGAGCCCTTCTCATGGCCGAAGAGCTCGGATTCCAGCAAGTCCCGGGGAATGGCGCCGCAGTTCACCGGCACCAGCGGTCCCTGGCTTCTCAGGCTGCGCTCGTGGATGGCCTGGGCCACCATCTCCTTGCCGGTGCCGCTGGCCCCGGTGAGCAGCACGGGCAGATCGGCGGGCGCCACTTTGCGGATCAGATGGAACACCTGGAGCATGGCCGGGCAGGTGCCGATCATCTCCTGGTGGTCCTGGGATTTTGCCCCTGGGCTTTCCAGAAGTAGACCTTTTCCTCCTCTTGGCCTCAGGAATTTTTCAGATTCCAGATGCTTAAAGTTCGGCATTTCTTTCGACATAAAAGCCCTTGCCGAGCCAGACTGCCATAGTCAGCAATCAGTTATTTCATCAAAGGGGATATGTAGGAGGGAGAAATTTCCTGCTAACAAGAACCGATGCCCCTTCCTTTGGCTAACCCGAGATATCTGGGAAACGCCGGCTCCCCAAATTTTTTCTTGGTGACCAAGACGATGCAGGGCCTGGCGACAAGCCTGGCGGCATCGGTTTGCAGACCCAATGAAGTTGATCTGCCGTAATTGGCGTTGACCGCGTCCACTTCATCCCACAGAAAGATCTTGATGTGCTTCATTTCAGCCACCTTTTGGGAAATTTTATCTGAACATTATTCAAAACCGCTGCATAGAACAATCGGGCCGTTCCTGATTTTAGGCCTCCAAATCCCTGAGATCGGCCCAGGAGTACCCTGTGGTGGGTCAAGTATTTAGGTTGAGGGGGGTGAGAATGCTTCCCAGGGCGAACCCCTTCCGGTTGGGCTAAAACAAGGCTGCCAAACAGGCCGACGAGGGGGGATAAGCCTGGCTGGCACGAAAGCTGCAAAATTATAAACCAGGCAATTTTTCATCTTACGGGAACTAGATATGAGGAAATCTCCCCGCTTCCCAGTTAATCTGGAAGTCGCTTTTGAAAATTCGGATGATGCTGCTGTGGGTATCATCAGCAACCTTGGTCTCAAAGGCGCCTTTATTAAAACATCTTATGGAGACCCAGCGGGGCCCTTCCTGGTTCTGCGGTTTCCCTTGCCCAATAAACGATCGTTTGAGGCTTTGTCGCGGGTGGCCTGGCAAAATGGCGCCGGCCTGGGCGTGGAATTCCTGGATCTTGATCCGAATCATATGGGACAGTTATGGTCCTCGTTAGTCCCTTTATGGCCTTCACAACCCAGCGATTGTCCTTATTGCAATCAAAAATTAGGGCCGGGAACATTAAAAAACTGTCCTCACTGCCACTTTCCGCTAGACTTCCAGCAAGAAGGGTATTTAGAGCGGCTACCGGAATACACGCAAATTAACCTGGAGATGATCGGCACCTGCCCGGCCATGCTTCAGGTGTTCCACTTGATCCGCAAAGTGGCGCCCGCCGATCTGCCCGTGCTGCTCACCGGGGCCAGCGGCACCGGCAAGGAGATGGTGGCCCAGGCCATCCACGAGCGCAGCCTGAGAAGCCAGGGACCGCTGGTGCCGGTGAACTGCGGCGCCATTCCCCGGGAGTTGCTGGAATCCGAACTCTTCGGCCATGAGAAGGGCTCTTTCACCGGGGCCCACCGCACCGTGGTGGGCAAGGTGGAGCTGGCCAACTACGGCACCCTGTTTCTGGACGAAGTGGGGGAGCTGCCCCCGGAACTGCAGGTGAAATTGCTGCGCTTCCTGCATGATTTTACCTTCGAGCGGGTGGGCGGCCGGGAGACCAGGCGGGTCAATTTGCGGGTGATCTCCGCCACCAACGCCGACTTGCAGGAGTTGATCTCCCGGGGCCGCTTCCGGGAGGACCTGTACTATCGCCTCAACGGCATCACCGTGGCGCTGCCGGACCTGAAGGACCGGGGGGACGATCTGTTGATCATGGCCACCGTCTTTTTAAGACGCTATGCCAATAAAACCGGCAAGAAATTATCTTGTTTTACCAAGGATGCCCTGAAAGCCATTCAGTCTTACCATTGGCCCGGCAATATTCGGGAATTGATCCATCACATCCGGCGCGCCGTGGTGGTGGGTGAAAGCGCCTGGATCAGCACCAAGGATTTGGGATTGGAGGCGCCCTCCCGTAAAACCAACAACGAGGTTAACAACTTGGGGCTTAAAGAGGCCAAAGCCCAGTTCGAGGCCATGCTGGTGGCCGAAGCCCTGGCCAGGACCGAAGGAAATGTGCAGTTGGCCGCCCAGGCTTTGCAGACCAGCAGGTCGGTGATTTACCATTTGATCCATAAACATGATTTAAAAGGATATGCTTTAGTCTCTGGAGATCAGTAGTGGCTTCATCTAAATGTCGCCACGAATCAACATGTTAGGCGAAAGCAGCATCTGAACCACACTTTTAATTAAAGGTCACAGCCTGGCATGAAAAATGCTCTTAAAATGGAAACCTTTGGGACGAGAGGACACCATGAAAATTGATAAGCTTCATCTAATTATCACCAATCCCTTTACCATCCTTGCCGGCGCCCTGCTCCTTTTCTGGCTCATGAAACATGGAATCGATGTGCATGGCCCATTTGACTTGGCAGCGACCAGCTTCATTTAATAATGCAAGATTACCTGGAACAGATTCCAGCTTGTCCTTGAGATAAGAAATGGGAAGCCAGCATCGGAGAAATTGGCAGAAGGGCCGGAAAGGCAAAATCAGGCTTTGGGATGAATCTAATGCCAGATTTAGCATTGAGATGGCGACCATTGGACAGGAACAACTTCTGAGGTCATGCGGCTTGCTGCCGGCGAGCCTGGAAGTGCCGTACCGGGACGAATTTTCCGGGGTTTCCTTAGTAGTTTTGCAGGAATGGACTGAGGCACTGTCTGAAGTCACCGGCAAGACCCACCCCTTGAACGAAGTTCAAGATGCCATCAATGATTATCTGGGAAAGACCCCTGAGCTGGGCATCGACCAGTCCAAAGTGAAGCTGGTGTGTTACTTTCTGAAAAATTACATCAATCCCGATCCCGATTTCGTTGACGCCAAATTTACCGAGAAGTTGACCAGGGCGGGCAACATGGCCCTGGGTTTTTTGGCGAAAGTCCTTGATGGTGGCCGCTGAACCAACGCCTCTGAAGCGATCCCCTGATGACCCAGAGCCAGACCTAACCAACCTCTCCATTAAGCAACCTCTTTTGATTACCCCCCACATGACCCACCTGAGAACCGGCTCCTGGGGTCGGCCGGTGGCCCCTGGTCCCAGAATCTAGCTCTCAGACAGAATAACGTTATTATCAGGTGGTTATCTAAAAATACCGGAATTGAAATTCTGATGTACGGATCTCGCAAAATGCTGTCCGAATTTCAGACAAAACGACAGATAAACATGATTATGCCATGAATTCAATATGTTAATGGATACGGATTATGATCGCCCCGCTGGCAAGCTAGGATCGGTTTTACGGATAACAGAATATGCCCCTTAAATTCAAAGAGTAAATTTTCGATAATCCGGAAGAATTTACTCAATCTCCCGAGCAACAAGCTTATTAGCTAATATTATCAATATGTTAGTCAGGCTACCATCTCAAATGCATATCTGGCACGCAAGGTGCATTCCTAGCAGTCAAACGGAATTATTGATTTGAAATTAAAGAGGACTGAAACGATGAAAAAGCTCAAGAAATTTTTCCAGCACGCCACACCGTTAACTTTTGGTCTGTTGGTGGCATTATCTGCCGGCGTTTTGATCATATTAGCGGCAGCCAGCTCCACAAGATAACCCAGGACATCGATGACATCTTCATGTCATTTCAATTTCTCTCTGGTCAATGCGATAGCGTTGCAGCAAGGAGGTGAGTGGATTCCATCGAACCTGAGAAGCTTACCGGAAGATCAACCATGAGTTAGCAACACCTTAACTAACGAACAACAAAAAAAGCAAGCAACATAATCTAAGGAGGAAAAAGGCAAATGGAAAAGGTTAAAAAGTTTTTCGCGGATGAGTCGGGCAATGCGACGGAATACGGGCTGATCATCGCCCTGGTGTCGGTGGCCATCATCGCTGGCGCCCAGTTGCTGGGCGGCGGTCTGAGCACCTTGTTCAACACCGTCGGCACCGGTCTGAGCACCAAAGCTGGTTCTATACCGGCATTCTAACCCTTAAATGGCCGAAGGGTGGCTGGGAGCCAACCAGCCACCCTTCCACTGGCAAAAGGCAACCAGACTCCTGGCGGTTGGCATCATTTGAAAGGATTGCGATGAACCACCTTAAACGCTTTTTCGACGATGAGGCCGGCAACGCCACGGAATACATCTTGATCATCGCCCTGACTTCCTTGGCAATAATGGCGGGGGCCACCCTTCTGGGCAGCGGTCTCAGTGAGTTGTACGCAAGTGTTATCAATGTATTGCCATCGCCATGGTAAGGAAAACCCCAGGGAAGGGCTGAAGCGGCCCCCACTGGGACTTGAATAACCCGGAACTGCAACCGCAACTTTGCACGAGATGGTGAAGGCCATGGTAGTAAAAATTCTGGCGGCAATTACGCAGCGTTTGGATGCTTCCCCTTATCATAGTGTGCCCTGGCTCATTGCCCTGGTAACCGTTTCACTTTGCTGGAGGCAGATATGACCATGTACCCTTCAGCTGAAGCCTTTGGCCGCCTGCCGATGCAGCCTTATCTGATTCTACCCCTGGCTCTGGCCTTGTGGATCGGCTGGCGGGACCTGAAAACTCGCCGCATCCCCAACTACCTTACCTGCGGGGTGGCGCTGTCGGGTTTGGTCTTTCAATTGGCGCACCACGGTTGGGGGGGGCTGTGGGCTGGTTCCCTGGGGTTGCTTTTGGGCTTTGGCCTGCTGTTCCTGCCTTACCTGGTGGGGGGTATGGGCGCCGGGGATGTCAAGGCTTTGGCTGGTCTGGGAGCCTGGTTGGGCCCCAATCTCGTTCTCTATCTCTTTGTGTATATGGCCATCAGCGGGGCCCTTATCGCCTTGGGGCTACTTTGCTGGCGGGGCAAACTCTGGAGCAGAATCCTCCAGGCTCGGACCTCGGTGGTCAACTGGATTATCTGCCGATCTCACGGCCTAGCGCCCGCCGCGGCCTCCACCCCCAAGAGCGAAAGTATACCGTATGGGGTGGCCATGGCCCTGGGGATGTTGCTGCTAATCATCTGGGGAGCCTAGGTTATGTCCAGAAAAAACCGTTTTCTTTTCCGGCTGGCCCGGAGAACCGAAGGAGCGGCGGCAGTGGAGTTTTCCATTGTGCTCGGCTGCTTGCTGCTCCTGATCACGGGAATAATGGACTTCGGGCATGCCTTCTTTCTGAAGCAAATTGTCACCAACGCCAGCCGGGAAGGCGCAAGATATGGAGTGGTGTATCAGGAGCCACGATTGTCTGTACCTGATATCAAGGCTAAAGTGAATTTTTACCTGGAAAAAGCAGGTCTGACCGATCCCAGCACCGCCAAAGTTGTGGTGGATCCCGGGACCGGGGCTGCGGGAAGTCAACTGACCGTAACTGTTAGCTCCACCAAGACGTGGTGGATAATCAATTACTTCGTGCCGGGGTTGGGAGATACGGTGGAAATTAACGCCGAAACCCGCATGAGGTACGAGTGAGGTTAAGATGCCATCTAAAGGAACTCGTTACATCTTGTTGGCCGTGGTCGTGGGACTGGTGGCGGTGGTCGCCATTCATCGGGGGTTAGCCATGAGAACCAATATGGCGGCGCAACCCACCGCTCAGGTATTGGTGGCCGAAGCCGACATCACCTCCGGTACCGCCCTCAGTCCTCGTTTGCTTAAAGCCGTGGCTTGGCCACAGCAAATTGTCCCCCCACAAGCAGTCCGGTCCGTGGAGCAGGCTGATGGCCGGGTTTTGCAGGTGCCGCTTAGCAAAGGAGAGCCGGTACTGCTCAGCAAGTTGGCTCCGGAAGGGACGGCCGCGGGTCTGGGAGGGTTGCTAAAAGAATCGATGCGGGCTTTCACCGTAAAGGTGGATGACGTTTCGGGGGTGGCCGGCTTCATCAACCCGGGCGATCGGGTGGATATCTTGATGAGCCTGCCGGTCCTCGAATCCAAAGGGGAACATTTATCAAAAATCATCTTGCAGGATGTCAAGGTGTTGACCGCCGGCCAAGTTTGGCAGAAGAATGCTCAAAATGAGCCGAAGTCGGTTAACACTGTGACCCTGGAGGTCTCCCCCGAACAATCGGAGGTCCTGAACCTTGCTAGCACCCAGGGAAAGATCCGCCTGGTTCTCAGGAGCAGGGTTAACAAGGAAGTTAAACAGACGCCGGGAGTGGTTACTTCATACCTGATCAATGGCCATGGCCAGGCGGTGAAATCAACCCCTGCGCCTGAAGGGCACCGGGAAAAGGTCGTTGAGGTGATCAGGGGCATGGAACGCTCCAGTGCGAAGCTGTAATCTTGGCGCGGTGGTTTGGCGGCGGTCTGAAAGGATAACCCTTTAGGACACCAAAAGAGGTCCTGGAGTATGCATAACGAAGTCTTAACCGTCTCGGTTCTCCATGGAACCGCTAATTCCAAGTCCCAGCTGGGGGACATCCTGGCAAACTGCCCCCGACTCCGGGTCTTGCATCAGGCTACTGACCCGGAGGAACTCCTGCGGCAAAGCCAGAATGCCCAGCCAGACCTGGTTATAGTGGACCTGAAAAACGGGCACATGCCTGAGTGGCTGGGAGGTTTGACCCACCGGCTCCCCCAAACTGCGGTGATGGTCTGTTCTGAAAATCGGGAGCCAGACTTTCTGATCCGGGTCATCCAAATGGGTGTCCGGGAATTTGTGCCAATGCCTTTACTGCGGTCCGATCTGGAGGCCGCTCTGGAAAGGGTGTGGACCGCCAGAACACGCCGGAGCGGGGCCCCTGAGGCCAGCCAAGGCCGGATCCTGGCCGTGACTGGCCTCAAAGGGGGGATGGGGGCTACCTCCGTTGCCATCAACCTGGCAGTGACTTTGGCCGAAAAGCACCCCGACCGCGTGGTCCTGGTAGATTTGGGCCGGCCTTTCCCTGATGTGGGCAAGTTTCTGGATCTGGCTCAGCACAGCAGCCTATCCGACCTGATGGAGCAGATGGACCTGCTGGATGCTGGCTTCGTCAAAAAAACCCTTAGCCACCATAACGCCAGGCTGTCGGTTTTGCACGGCTGCGCCAATTTCACCGAATGGCAGTCCATTGATCTCCGGGTCCTGGCAAAGGTTTGGGCCATTCTGCGGTCCACCTTTGATTGGATCGTCATCGATCTGGGCCACTGGCTGGACGACCTTTATCTGCAGACGGTTCAGGAAGCGGACCAGGTGCTGGTTCTCGTTGATCTCATGGTACCCAATATCAAAAACCTGAAGAGCTTGTGGGAAACCTTGCAGAGGCACAACCTTACTAGTAAGAAAGTAAAATTCGTAGTCAACCGCTATTACAAAATGGACGGCGGCGATCTGGCCTTGGAAGGTCTGAAGCGCATCCAGCAACAACCGGTTTTTTTCACTTTACCCAGTGATGAGCCAGCTCTGAGCGAATCCATTAACCACGGCCTGCCGTTACGGGACGTGGCGCCCCGCTCGAAGCTGTGCCGCGGTTTGCGGCAAATGACCGAAGAATTGGTGGCAGCTTGCCACTCAGAATCTATGGGAAAAGAACTTGCACAGCCCAAAACCCGGCGGCGATTCCTTTTCTTTTAGGGAGATATGCAGATGGCTTGGCTAGCGGAAAACAAAGAACCCATCCCTCTTAAAGGCGCGGTATTCCCGCCACAACCGACCTTCTCGGACGGCGACCGCTTATCAAGGCTTTATGAAATCAAAAACCGGGTCCACAATCGCCTGGTGGAGCGCCTCAATTTAGAACACCTGGAAGTGATGGACAAACGATTGGTGGAAGATGAGATCCGCAAAGCCATCGCGGTCCTTCTGGAAGAAGAGTCCGTGCCTCTGAACCGGGAAGAACGCGCCCGCCTGGTGCGGGATCTTGAATTCGAGATCCTGGGCCTGGGCCCGCTGGAGCCTTTGCTGCGAGACCCTTCCATCTCCGACATTTTGGTGAACCGGTATGACCAGGTCTTCCTTGAGAAGATGGGGATCCTGGAGCCGGTGAATGTCCGCTTTGAAGACAATGCCCATCTGCTAAAGATTATTAACAAGATTGTGAGCAACGTGGGCCGGCGCATTGATGAATCTTGCCCCATGGTGGATGCCCGGTTGCCCGACGGCTCACGGGTCAACGCCATCATCCCGCCCCTGGCTTTAGACGGGCCCATGCTGTGCATTCGCCGGTTTACCGTAAATCGCCCCACCCTGGAAGACTTGGTCCAGGTCGGCTCCCTGACCCCGGAAATCGGCTTCGTGATGAAGGCCATAGTTAAGGCCAAGCTGAACATCTTGATTTCAGGCGGCACCGGGTCAGGCAAGACCACCCTGCTGAATATCCTTTCCGGATTCATTCCGGTAAAGGAGCGCGTTATCACCATCGAGGACTCGGCTGAACTGCAGCTGCAGCAGGAGCACGTTTGCCGCCTGGAGACCCGGCCCCCCAACATCGAGGGCAAGGGAGAAATCACCCAGCGTGATTTGGTGCGGAACTCTTTGAGAATGCGGCCTGATCGCATAGTCGTGGGCGAAGTCCGGGGAGCTGAGGTCATGGATATGCTCCAGGCCATGAATACCGGCCACGAGGGTTCTATGACCACGGTACACGCCAACACCGCCAGAGACGCCTTGATCCGGATGGAGACCATGATCTCGCTCTCGGGTTTCACCATTCAAGAGAAGGCCATGCGCCAAATGATCAGTTCTTCCTTGAATCTCATCATCCAACTGGCCCGGCACAGCGATGGCAAGCGCCGCCTGGTGACCTTGTCCGAAATCACCGGGATGGAAAGCGGGATCATCAGTCTCCAGGATATCTTTTGCTTTGAACGCCACGGGATTAACGAAAAGGGCGAAATCATAGGGAAATTTATCGCCACCGGGGTCCGGCCTAAATTTGCCGACCGGTGCCGTCTTTTCGATACCCCCATTCCGGATGAGGTTTTTTCGCCCACTGAAAGGCGCAGGTAACTACCGACAGGAAAACGGGATAAGCCATGGTTAACATTACCAACAGGGATTTATGGTACGCTTTGGGCCTGTCCGCTATCTTCGCCAGCGGATATCTCACTACTTCCATTGTGTACCATTATGTGCTTGCCCCCCTAAGGAAGCGGAAGCATTTACGGGAGCGCATCCTGGAGGGACACCACGATGAGCTGGTCCGGGCCCGGATCTTTAAAACCGAGCAAAATGTTAAAAAGGGCCTGATCGTTAACCTGCTGGAGAAAACCGGCTACCGCGCCAGGTTGGATAAGTTGCAGAAACATTTGCTGCAAGCGGGGATTTATCAAAGCGCCGGCAACTTTTTGAGCATCGTCGTGATCCTGGCGTCGGCCGGTTATATTGTGGGTCGAATGTGGGACAATTCCCTGATCAGCCTAATATTGGCTTTGGCCTTAGGACAAATCCCCTTCCTGGTAGTGTCCATGAAAAAACAGCGCAAAGGCCTCCTCATCGAGAGGCAGATGCCGGATGTTATGGAATTATTGGCCAGGTCCTTGCGGGCCGGCCACACCTTGCCCTCGGCCATGGAGTTGGCCAGCAAGGAGACTCCCCACCCCCTGGGAACAGAATTGCGCATGGCCTATGAAGAACAGCGTCTGGGAATCAGCATGTCCGAAGCCTTGCGTCACATGGTGGAGCGGGTGGCCAGCAGAGATTTGCGATATTTCGTCACCGCGGTCCTGGTGCAGACCGAGACCGGGGGCAACCTTGCAGAAATCATGGAAAAAATAGGCTATCTCATCCGGGATCGCCTGCGGGTCAAAGGCAAGATTCGCGGCTTGACCGCCGAGGGGCGCCTTTCTGCCTGGATTTTGGGGATCCTGCCCTTTGCCATGTTCGTGATTCTGTATGTCATTCATAAAAAATACGTGATGACGCTGTTCTCGGACCCCTGGGGACAGAAATTGCTGGTGGTGGGCCTTACCTGCCTGGTCCTGGGGATTTTGAGCATGCGTAAACTTATTAACCAGATCAAGGTCTAAAGGGAAAAAAGATGAGCGGCATGAATTGGTTGGCCTGGGGCGCAATTTTCATGGCTACCGTCCTCCTTACTTATGGCATCTCCTTGACCTATGGCACCCGGCAGCAACTTAAAAGGAGGATCGATGAGACCGAGGTTGCTTCGTCCGGCGTGGCCATTTTCCGGCCGGAAGAAGCCACCAATCCCCTGAAGAAACAGTTGGCTAGCTGGCTGGGTTCTTTTGGCAAGCTGGCCCGGAAAAACCAGGAAGAGACCAAGATTCAGACTTTGTTGATCCATGCCAACTTTCGTACTCCCAAGGCCATCACCGTTTTCTATGGGCTCAAGGTATTGTCTGCCATGTTATTGCCCATACCTTTCTCTCTCCTGATAATCGTGCGGGGCAATCTCACCCTGTTGCCCCTAATGGGACTTTTCCTGGTCGGCGGCATAGGCTATGCCTTACCGCAGTTCTTCTTGAATAAAATGGCCCGCAAACGGCAAGATAAGATTGACCGGGTGCTGCCTGATGTCATCGATCTCTTTGTCATCTGCATGGAGGCCGGGCTGGCGCTGCAGGCCACCATCAACCGGGTGGCCGAAGAGATCCGCGGCGTTTGCCATGAGTTTTATACGGAATTACAGATTACCGCGGGCGAGATGCGCACCGGCATCTCCCGGGATACCGCCCTGAAGAATCTGGGGAAACGCACCGGTGTGCAGAGTCTCCAGTCGCTGGTAACCCTGATGGTGCAGTCGGAGAAGTTGGGCACCAGTCTTGCCGATTCTTTACGGGCGCACGCGGATTTTTCCCGGACGCAAAGGACCCTGAGGGCCGAGGAAATGGCCGCCAAGTTGCCGGTCAAGATTGTCATCCCCCTGGTCCTGTTTATCCTGCCGGCCATGTTCATTGTCATCGTCGGCCCCGGGGCCATCGTCATGGCAAAGTCGCTCCTGCCCCTGCTCTTTGGCAAAACCTAAGGGAGGGTCCCCGGGAATAATGAGGCGGAAAACAGATAAGGACCAAAGCAACGGCGATGTTGCTCAGATTTGAGGAGAGAAAGATGAATCGCACAACCCGGAGACATTCCCAGTGGCAGAAGCCACGCTCCCAGGCGCCAAGGAGACGGTTTTCCTTCTCCCAAGACGAATCGGGGGGGGTGGCGGTCACCACGGCCATCTGCCTGGTCTTTTTGATCGGCTTTGTGGCTCTGGTGCTGGATGTGGGTCACCTGCAGGCGGTGCGCAACGAGGTGCAGAATGCCGCCGACGCCGCCGCCCTGGCGGGCTGCCGGGCCCTGTTCCCCTATCAGGGGTATCCCGACACCAACTTGATCCCCATAACCGACCCGCCCTTCTGCCCCCTGGCGCTCTCCACCGCCAAGGCCGCGGCCACGGAAAATCATCCCGGCGGCATTGTCAACATGGCCTTCGGCCCCGGCGATGTGGAGACCGGCATCTGGGATTGGACCGCCAAAACCTTCACTCCCCAGGCAAGTTGTACCACGAACACCAATGCCGTCCGGGTGACCATCCGCAAGGATGCCGTGGCCAACCAGCCGGTGGCCACCTGGTTCGCCTCCATCATCGGCATCGACTCGGTGAACGTCAACGCCCAGGCCGTGGCCGCGGTGGGGTTTGTCAATGGCCATGCCCCCGGTGAGTTCTGGAACCTGGCCGTTCAAAAGAGTTGGTTGGATAAACAAATTAACAAATTTTATCCTAGTGCGTACCCCCTTGACCCCCCTCCACCCGGGTCAACGGGTCCAGCTCATGAATACGCTTATATGAACCCCGATCAGGTCGACAACGGCGGCTGGTGTGCACCCTCTGACACCAACGTCAACGCCAATTACCTGAAAGATGTCATTAATGGAGGCAGCCCGGCATTGGCCTCCAGCGATCAAATTGACCTGGTCAACGGCGTCATGGCTTCGGTGGCTGCGGCGCTTGATGATAAGATATATAACAGTAGCTGGAAGGATGCCGCTGGCAACATTCACCTTCATGAGTGGCTGGTTTACCTGCCCATAGTGAATGTGGATAAATTTAACCAGGGTACTAATCTGGTACAGAGTCTCGTTCCCGATTATACAGACGCAGGGAATGGATATGGACTTTCTAATTATTGCCCCGTAATCTTAACGGATGTGCTGAAGCCCAGTGACAAAGATAATCCTCTGGGAAAGGTCCATGCCATTCAGTTCTACATATATCATGGGCCGCGCTTGTGTGAGGTCGGCGGTCAGACCGGGCCGGCGCCGGGGACGATTATGGCCACCATACCGAAGTTGGTGCAGTAGAAACATCTGCTCTCCCCTGCGCCCCGGGGGGTAGGTGGGGGCGCAGGTAAAATTCGGCCGCTCAGGAACGCAACTGGGGGGTGCGCGGATATGCTTGAGGGAATCTTGACCGTGATGCTGAGCAAGCCAGGGGTCCCGGACCTCCTGGCTTTCTGCGCGGCCTTGGGAATCTACGGGGTAATCTTGGCCCAGGGGTTGCAATCGCCCTCAGATGAAAGATTGCGGGTGCTGGGTAGTGTGGTCGCCTGTTTTTGCCTGGGCATTATGTTGCTGGCAGTGGTCCTGGATATAAATCTGCGGTTTTACCTGCTGGAAATTCCTTACTCACAGTCTGCCCACATATCCGCCGATCCTCAAGAAAAGTCGCCTGGGCCCAGTTTGATTAAAAAACGGACCCCTGCAGTGACCGGGCCGGAAACGGGCGCCTCGGCCGGGAAACACCCGTCTGTTTCAGAAAACTTCCCGGAGGCAAACTGGAAAGTAATCAAAGTCTGGGAAGGAGACCGTCCCCAAAAAACTGAAATCTTCTATATGCCCTCTCCGGGAGGGGCCATTGAGTGGACTACCTGGCCGATATCCAGACGCCTTGGCACTTTTCAGGTTACGGTGCACGACGCGGCTGGGAATTTTATTAAGCATGCCGCCTATGCCAACGGGGCGGAGAAGGATAATACTCTCCTGGGGGGGTCAAGAAAATATTATCTCAGGATTGATTCAAACCAAAAATATAAGGTTGTGATTATGGCCAAAAAATCAAGGTAACCGAAGATAGAGTAAGCCACTTCTGACCGGAAGCCCCTCTGGCAGGAACCCGGGGGTTTCCGGTTTTTCTTGGGAAGATGATTTGGGCCCCGCCAGACCCAGGCGCCGCCTTTCGCCAGGGCCTGAACAATGAAGTGGAAGTTTAGGTAGTTGGGCGGGCGGTGGTAGTCACAACGGGACTATTTCCTGTAAAAAATGGCTCCTACATGCCTAATAAATTCAAGGGCTTGGACAGAAGGCCCTAAGGCATCCGGGTTCAAAATGGCGAAAATTTCGCTAGAGATTCTTCCGGTTCAACTTCAAATTTAAGAGTTTAAAATCGATTAAAAGTTTAATTCGGGCCTCGGGGATTCCAACCCGGGGCCCGGGGTCAGGTTGGCATTCATGCATCCCCAGCCGCCGCGCCCCCAGGCGGCATCCACGGCCCCTAAACTCAAACCCAAGACCGCCAACAGGGATACAATTGCCCAAGTTTTTCTCAGTGATTGTTTGTTCATGGGACATCCTCCATCATGATTGAATATCCGGGTATCCGGTTGTTATCATATATAACCCTGATACCACTCCAATCCGGCGCGAGCAAGGATAATTTTTTCTTGGAAAGCCAAATTGCGAGGTATATAGGGACAATTCCTCGAATTTTTTATTTGACAATATGCGGTTATGCGGTTATCAAAATAATATGAAAAAGGAAGCCCAACTCTTTAAATCCCTGGCCGATGAGACCCGGCTAAGGATTCTCTGGCTGCTGATGGGCCGGGAAGAACTCTGCGTGTGCGACATTATGGGGGTCCTGGGCATCACCCAGTCCAAGGCTTCCCGGCACCTGCGCTATCTCTATCACCTGGGTTGGGTCACGGATCGCCGGGAGGCGGTATGGATGAATTACCGGCTGAGCGTCGCCCCCGGCAGCCCGGAAGACAAGCAGCTCAAGCTGCTGGCGGACATCCTGAGTTCCCGCCCAGAGGCCCAGGCGCTGCGGGACCGGTTGGAGCAGTGTCTGAGGGCCAAAGGGGAAAGCAAGGAGGGCACCGCCTCCGAGGGCGCCGCGGCCTGCCGGTGCTCCTGAAGCCGATGATCCGTATCTATTTTTAATCGTTTTTTTTTAGGTTGACTTATTCGATTAACCGGATATAAAGGAATATCATGAGAGCGGAGGGTTTTTCAAGTCCCTGGCGGACGAGACCCGCCTGAAGATCCTGTGGCTCCTGTTGGAGGGAGGAGAACTCTGCGTCTGCGATGTCATCGGCGCTTTGGGCATCACCCAATCCAAGGCCTCCCGCCACCTGCGCTACCTCTATCACCTGGGTTGGGTCACCGACCGGCGAGAGGGTATCTTGATGAACTATTGCCTGTGCGTCCCGCCGGGAAGTCCGGGAGAGAAGCAGCTTAAGCTCCTGGCGGAAATGCTCCAGCCCCATCCCGAGGCTCAGGCGTTGAGGGTGCGGCTCCATGAATGGCTGGGAAAAAAGCGGCAGGCCAAGGTTAAGGACGCGTCCGAGGAAAAAGAAGGGAGCTCGATAGAGCCTTCTCTTTAACGAAAAATTTTTTTTCAATACATATCTAATAAAACGGATATACGAGAATCTTATATTGAGGGGAGCGAATATGGCCGGCACGGTTGCCAAGCGTTTGGGCTTTGTGGAACGATTTCTCACGCTCTGGATCATTCTGGCCATGGTCCTGGGGGTGCTCCTGGGCTACTTAATCCCGGGAACCGCCAAGTTCATAGACCGCTTCACGGTGGGCACCACGAATATGCCCATCGCCATCGGCCTCATCCTGATGATGTACCCGCCCCTGGCCCGGGTCAATTACCGGGAGTTGCACCGGGTCTTCGCGCAATTCAAAATATTGGCCCTTTCTCTGATTATGAACTGGGCGGTGGGGCCGGTGCTGATGTTTCTACTGGCTATCACCTTTCTCGCCGGCTACCCGGAATACGCGGTGGGGCTCATCCTGGTAGGATTGGCCCGCTGCATTGCCATGGTCATCGTTTGGAACGAGTTGGCCGGCGGCCACCGGGAGTACTGCGCCGGCCTGGTGGCCTTCAATGCCATCTTTCAGATGGCCCTCTATGCCGTTTACGCCTATCTCTTCATCTCCGTTTTTCCCAAGTGGCTGGGCCTTTCCTTCGCCCAGGAAATCCAGGTAGGCATCCTGGACGTGGTGGTCACCGTCCTCATCTACCTGGGCATCCCCTTCTTCTCAGGTCTGCTGAGTTACTTCATCCTGGGGGCGATCAAAGGCAGGCAATGGTATGAGGAAAAATTTATTCCCAGGATCAGCCCCATCACCCTGATGGCGCTTCTGTTCACCATAGTGGTGATGTTCTCGTTGAAAGGGGAATATATCGTCAGCCTGCCCCTGGACGTGGTGCGCATCGCCATCCCCCTGGGTCTCTACTTCCTCATCATGTTTTTCCTCACCTTTTTCCTGGCCATGAAGCTTAAGGCGACCTATCCGGTATCCGCTACGCTATCCTTCACGTCCGCGTCCAACGACTTTGAGCTGGCCATCGCGGTGGCCATCGCGGTCTTTGGAATTCACTCCGGTATGGCCTTCGCCACCGTCATCGGCCCTCTCCTGGAGGTGCCCGTGCTGTTGGGCTTGGTGCACGTGGCCTTGCGGTTCAAGCAAAAATATTTCACTCCTTTAGTGTGCGAAGTATGCGGGCAGGAGGCGGGCCTCAGTTTTCTCTTCCGGGCCCGGCGGGCCGAAACCGAGATTTATCTTTGCCCCACTTGCACCCATGCAACCATCCATTCCCCGGAGCGGCCCGAATAAACAGAAGGGCTTTCAAAGCCAGGAGGGAGGAACCCTATGTTTGAAAAGATCGTGCTGGCCACCGACCTCTCCCACGCCTGGGATGAAATCGTCGCCTGTGCCGGGGAATTCAAGGCCCTGGGCGCCTCTGAAATCATCCTGACCCACGTGGTCACCGTCCTCTTTCTGGGCGGGCTGGAGGCCACCTTGCGGGCCGAAGCGGAACCCACGCTGGAAAAGCAAAAGCAATTTCTCCAGGGCCAGGGCTTTAAGGTAAACGTGGAGATGCCCACAGGGCTGCCGGCGTATTCCCTCAATGACGTGGCACGGCGCCACGGGGCCGACCTCGTCGTGGTTGGCTCCCACGGCAAGTCCCTGTGGCGGGAGGCGGTGCTGGGGTGCTTCACCTGCGCCGTGCTGTATCACACCCAGTATCCCACGCTGCTGCTCAATGTGCGCCTAAAAGAGGGGATGCCGGAAGGCTCCTGCCGTTTACAAGCCACTCAATTGCTCCGCCATGTCCTCTTTCCCACGGATTTTTCCGAGATCTCGGCGCGCGCCGGCGACTTGCTGACCCGCCTGGCTCCCCGGGGCATATCCCAGGTCACGGTATTGCACGCCCTGGACGTGCCCGGGGGTGAAGCCTATCCGCCGGGCTTCCAAGAGATGGCGGAAGCCAAGGCCCGGGATTCCCTCACGGCCTGGACGGACGTTCTGAAAGGCGCGGATATTCCTGTGGTGCACCCGGTTTTTGATCCGGGACACCCCCTGCCGGCCATTCTGCGGGTTTTGGAATCCGAAGACGTCTCCCTCATCGTCATGGGAACCCAGGGGAAGGGTTTTATCAAAGAGATTTTCCTGGGCAGTGTGGCCCACAATGTCTCTCGGCTGGCACCCTGCCCGGTGTTGCTGGTTCCTCCGGGGGCGCGGTAATTACGGGATAAATTAACTGCAGAAGGCAAAAAGTTTCTGAGCCGGAATACCCCTCCTGATAGTTTATCATGGCAAGGCTCAGTCGTATGGCCTCAAACTTTGAAAAAGGAAGGAAACCTATGAAATTTTGGCGTCACTATTTTATCGGGTTTGTCTGTCTGGTATTTGGATTCCTGGCGGTCTGGCAACCCCTGCCGACCCAGGCGCAAGGTTCGGCTCCACGCCAGGGCAAACCCGCCCTCTATGAATTTGGCGCCGGTTACTGTTACTCCTGCAAGGAGATGGAAAAGGTGATGGCGGAGTTGAAAATCAGTCATGGCGACAAGGTGGAATTCCGCATGGTCTATGTGGATAAGGAAGAGGAGCTGTTCAAGCAATACAAGATTATGCTCATCCCCACCCAGGTCTTCCTGGACGCCTCGGGGAAAGAAGTGGACCGCCATATCGGCCCTTTATCCAAAGAAGAAGTATTGCAGAAATTGCGGGAACTGAAACTTATCGGCAAATAAGGAGAAAATTTCATGGGATGGAGTGAATCTCTGGGCCAGGTCATGCAGACCCGCCCCATTTTGGCTTACGGGGCCAGTTACCTGGGCGGGGTGATCGCCACCGCCAGTCCCTGCATCCTGGCCAGCATTCCCCTGGTCATCGGCTTCGTGGGCGGTTACGCCGGCGGCAATAAGAAACAGGCCTTTTTATACTTATTGACCTTCGTGGTGGGCCTGGCGGTGGTGATGTCGGCCCTGGGCGCCGCCGCGGCCCTCATGGGCACCATGTTCGGCCAGGTGGGGACCTACTGGTATTTTATCGTGGCGGTGATCCTCATGGTCATGGGGCTGCAGTTGGCCGGAGTAATAAAACTTAAGCTGGGCGGCAATGCCCAAAGATTTTTGCCCCAGCGCACCGGCCTTTTGGGGGCCTTGATCCTGGGCATGCTCTTCGGCCTGGTGCTCTCGCCCTGCGCCTCCCCGGTCCTGGCGGTGATCCTCACCCTGGCGGCGGTCCAGGGAAAGGTAGCTTACGGCAGCACCCTGCTCTTCGCTTACGCTCTGGGACAGGGGACATTGATCCTGGTGGCCGGGACTTTTACCGGGGTGATAGAGAGTTACTTGCAATCTAAAAGCGCCAAGGTGGGCACGATTCTGCAACAGGCGGCGGGGGGCCTCATCTTTTTTGCCGGCTGCTATATCTTTTCCCAGGGGATCAGGAATTGGTGATGGCCGGATCGCCTGAAGGAGAATTAAAAGGGCATGGATGACAGGGATATCAAGCGGCTAATCACGGATCGCTACGGTAAGATCGCCCGGGGGGAGGAGACTTTCTGCTGCCCCTCCTGCGGGCCGACTACTACTGACCAATGCCTGGCCGTGGGCTATACCGAAGAGGACCTTCGCCTGGTCCCTGAACTGGCGATTTTGGGGGTGGGGTGCGGGAACCCCACCGCTCTGGCCGGTCTCAAAGAAGGTGAGACCGTGGTGGATCTTGGGTCCGGGGCAGGCATCGATGTCTTCCTGGCGGCGAGAAGGGTTGGGGAACGCGGCCGGGTCATCGGCGTGGACCTGACGGCAGACATGGTGGCCCGGGGGGAGCAACTGGCCCGGGAGCACGGCTTCGCCAACGTGGAATTCCGCCAGGGCGATATCGAGCACTTGCCGGTGGCCGCCGACTCCGTGGACGTGATTATCAGCAACTGCGTGATCAACCTGACCCGGGACAAGTTGGCCAGCTTCCGTGAGGCTTACCGGGTGCTCAGGCCCGGTGGCCGGCTGCTCATCGCCGACCTGGTGACCGCCGGGGAACTTCCGGAGGAGGTCCGGCAGAGCGCCGCGGCCTGGGCGGATTGCCTGGCCGGAGCCTTGGAAAAGGAGGTATACCTGGAAACCATCCGCCGGGCCGGATTCGCCCAGGTGGAAGTGGTCTCCGGGAAACCCTACGAGTATCCGGGGATAGAGGCGGGTCTCCGAGGAAAGATCCTGAGCGTCCAAGTGCGCGGGATAAAGGCGCCTGGAGCAAAGGTCTGAAGAAATGGAGGCGACCTTTCCAGGCTTTTACGGAAGGGATACTGGGAATGGTTCGCTCAAAAGTGCAAAACAAAAATCCTTTAATATAATC
>Ga0315281_10001352_pt1 | contig 36015 bp, 25 predicted proteins | sample YL17G07_0_MG_FD_204540 | JGI IMG/M metagenome (GOLD analysis project Ga0315281, IMG submission 204540) | Sediment microbial communities from Yellowstone Lake, YNP, Wyoming, USA - YL17G07_0 | ecosystem: Environmental > Aquatic > Freshwater > Lake > Sediment | place: USA: Wyoming | collected...
AGACCGAAGACATATTCGACAGGAAGCTGTACATCGTTTCAGACCGCGATATTCTTGTGGAGAACTATCAGAGGGAACGGCCTAAGATGGCGTTCAACCCCGGCGCGATGCTGCAGGGCAAGGAGTTGGTCGTCTTCCCAAGGCTGATCTTCGACTACTACACGTACACGTCGAGCATAGGGAGGTTCAAGGTCAACGTTGAACATGTTCTGAACCGAGATGTCGAACTGCCGGTTTCCTGCAGCGTTGTACTCTGGCCCAGCAAACTGTGGGAGTTCAGGGGTTGCGAAGACGCCAGGGTCTTCAAGGAGGGCGAAGACACAATTATGCTCTACACCGGCTACGGATACTCCCTTGAAAGGGGAAATCTGAACACAACGATCGTCCAAGCATTAACGAGATTCGATCGGGAATTCCACCAAGGGCCGAGAGACTACTTCAGGGTGAGATCTGCAGAGTCAGGCTGCTTCGTGCCGAAGGCCAGCAAGGACTCGGCTTTCATAAGCGTTCAAGGCAATGAAGCAATGATGCTGACCCGACCATTGTTCAAGGACATAGAGGTCGGTTGGAGAACGCGCGCGGACATGAAGGACATGACGATGGATGAGAAGACGTTGGAGCCTTCCCTGCCCTTTGAGGACTGGGAGATGAAGGTCGGATGGTCTACGAACGTCGTCAGGGTCTCTTCTAACGAACATTTGGTCGGTTGGCACGGGATCTTGAAAGAGGACTACTCATACAGGGATGGGCTAGCGCTAGTTGACGACCAGGGAAAGCTACTGGCGATAAGCGACTACGTACTTGCCCCTAGGGGACTGAACGAGGAATACGGTGACAGGCCCCTTGTGATTTTCGGGAACGGACTCGTCGTATATAAGGAGTACTTGATATGGGTCGGGGGAGTATGCGACTACGCTATAGGCTTCTTCGTCACGGAACTAGACAAGGCGCTGGCGAAACTCAGAAGGGTCAAGAGCAGCTAAGTAGACCTATTCTGGTCAGCAGTTCTAGCTTGAATGAGCCGTGCTTTTCCGGGCCCTTCAGGAATTGGTCACTCCGGCCCCGTGTTTATGCTCCTTATGTTAAGGCTTAAAACAGTACGGTGGCATAACTAACTCTGTGAAAATCTGAATGTCCAAAGAAACAGATCTCCCTAAAGGAGTATTAGAAGCAGGTTTCTCCAAGAGATCGCTCGTCATAGGACTGATCGTTGCTTTGATAGGCGCGATGCTCTTTACCGCGCACATACGCACGAACCTTACCTACAACATTCCTTGGGCGGGACTGGCGGGTCCTGACCTTGTGATCTTCGTAGGGTATGGCTTCGCCACGCTGATCGTCCTGATACCTTTCCTCTCCGCAATAGGCATCAAGCTTACCCCAAGAGAGTACGCCATAATCTACATCATGTCCTTGATCGGTTGGACCGCCCCGGCTGTGTTCTGGATTTGGGGGGTCCAGATCTGGTCCGTGTGGACATGGGGAGGGGCGCAAGTCGTGACCGAGCTAGCCCTTACTGGCAAGATCCCTGGGTACTGGTACGTCATGAGTCAATCGTACGCCGAGATGTTCTACTCGGGAGGGCCGATGCCCTTCGGTGCCATCATGGCGCCGATCCTCTTCTGGGGCCTCATGGCAGCATGTGAAGCTCTTGCCGGCTTCTTCCTCGTAATGGTGTTCCGGAAGCAATGGGTTGAAACGGAGGCGTTGCCCTTCCCGCTCGCCTCACCAGCGGTCGAGTTGGCCAACATGGCGGAACAGAAGGCAGATGACGGAATTGTCGAGATATTCAAGCAAAAATGGCTGTGGATTGGATTCCTGTCGGCCGTGGTTCTCTGGGGATTCAACATAATCCACGCATTCGTGCCGTCAATACCGAGGCTGCCAATAGACGAGATTGACCTGAACCCTTGGGGAGGGGGGAACGTCGGGGTCAACATTGACCTCACAGCCGCGCTCAAGGGTGCGATGGTTGTGCTCAACTTCAACCCTCTGTTGATTGCGGCCTTCTTCTTCCTCCCTCCTGACATACTGCTCACGAGCTGGCTGTCCATGGTGGTCTTCCAGTGGATCCTTCCTGCGGCGGGAATTGCGCTCGGGGTGTACCCGGACCTATCGGCGCAGGGCGCCTGGAGTGTCTGGTGGGCTCTGGGCAACGAGTGGGGCGGGGCCATCTGGTACACGCTGGGCTACGGCTTCATCATGGGTCTGGCGCTATGGGTCCTGATCTCAAGCAGAAAGTACATCTCTGGGGCTATATCTGAGGCGATCAAGGGCGACTCCGAAGCAAGGACCGGGCTCCTCGGGTTCGGCGGGGTCACGGTACTCTGGCTGATAGTGATGTTCGCTCAAGGGGCTAGCCCAGTCGTGATAACTCTCGCAACCACATTCTTCCTGCTAGTCCAACTGGGTATGATGAGGTATCGCGCTGAGGCATCGAACGCTGGGGGCGGCTTCTGGTGGTGGAACTGGACGACCGGCGTCTTCTACAACCTAGGCAACTACTCTCTGAATTCACCGCAAGCCTTCGTGACCATAAGCCTTATGTCCCCGATGGGCTCGGGCCCGGGCAATACCCAGTTCGCTACCTTCTCAGCTGACACCATGTCGATAGCGAGTCACTTCAAGATCAAGATGAAGGACTTGACCACGATAGTGCTCTCCACGACCATAATCGCGATTGTCTTCGGTGGCATATTCTACGCGTGGTGGGGATACGCCGGTCTAAGGGGCCCGGGGTGGCTTAACGACATGCAGACCTTCGCATTCGACCTAGCTTGGGGTCCATACAAAGGCGGGGTGTCGGATAAGTTGACGGCCCTTGAGCCAACGTTCATCCCATATGCGCTGGGAGTGGTCCTGTCGATCGTCCTGATGTGGGCAAAGGCGACGTTCGCGACCTTCCCGCTCAACCCTGTCGGCATGATCATGGGCTGCATGTACATGTGGCCGTGGGTCTTCACATCCGTCTTCCTCGCTTGGCTAATCAAGTACTCGGTGTTCAAGACTGGTGGAACGCCACTCTACAAGAGGCTGCTTCCTCCTGCAATAGGCTTCGTGGGAGGCTACTGGGTCGTCAAACTAGCGATGTGGTTCATAGTACGCCTGTTCATAGGTGTAACGCTACCGCCCCCGTAGCTCACGGGGGTCCACATCTTTTTATGGTTTCTATGATTCTTACCGATAGGAAGAGGATAGGAGAGACATGAGGAGTATTGTTTCCTTTTTCTGTGTCTTGCTCCTAGTGGCGCTCTGCGTTTCGTCCACGGCAACCCCCCTACCCAAGGCAAACGCGGAACAATCCGTCTTCGATGAACTGTACGGTCATCTGCAGAGCCTCAGCATCGATCCCGTTCTGGCTCACGCAGCATACTTCTCGTCCCTGAATACGAGGATGACAGGTTACCTTGGTTGCGAGACGGCAGGCGACTACATCTTGAGTAGATTCGTCGAGTATGGTCTGTCTCAGGTATCTTACCACTACTACAACGCAGCCATCCCCGTGGATCACGGGACCTATGTGGAGATCCTTCCCGACAACATCAGGGTTAAGGCGTATGCCCTTTGGCCGAACGGAATTGAAACGAGCTCAGCAGATGTGACTGGACAGCTGATCTACGCACGCGATGGCGATTGGCATAACTTCGACGGCAAGAAGGTAGAAGGGTCAATCGTCCTGCTCGACTTCAACAGCCGAGACAATTGGCTGAGGGCAGCCGAGCTGGGTGCCAAGGCAGTGGTGTTCATGGAGCCGGAAGACACCTCTAGCGTTGAGGCCGGACTGAAAAAGCTGGGCTATGCCCCGTTGAACTTCCCGAGGGTCTACCTGGAGAAAGCCGAGGCCCAGTTCCTCCTCAGCCTTCTTGATAGCAGGGCCGACATGACCGTTCGTGTCGTTTCGAACATGACCTACGAGAAGGTGCTTGCCAGGAACGTGATAGGCTTCGTCAGCGGGCAAGACCCTGATCCCGCGATCAGAGATCAGATCGTGATCTTGGTCGCACACTACGACTCTGTATCCGTTGTCCCGGCCTTGTCGCCCGGGGCGAGCGAGGCGTTCGGAATATCGGCGTTGCTTGAGTTAGCCAAGTTCTACGCCCAGCACCCGCCACCGCGGACGCTCATGTTCATGGCCGTTTCGGGGCACGGCGAGAATATGCTAGGGGCGAGGGCCTTTCTGAGCGACATCGTGTGGTTCGACAAGAACATTACATTGGCGTCGAGATTCGTGAACGCAATATGCGTGGACATATCCGCCGAGACCAATATGACTGCCTTCTTCCATTCCTTCGTGGGGAGCGACATTTCCCTCAACTGGTACGGTGCCTACTACCGGGACTTCATCGTGAACATGACGGGACTGTGGAGGAGGTTGTACGGCGGGGACAACACGTACACCGTGGAAGGCTATCCCAACATGCTCCCGTTGATGATGAGCCCGATCGACATCACGTCTGAGGGCGACCTGTTCGGAAGGACTGGCGTCTTCGCGACGACTCAGGCGACAGGTCACTGCTGGTACAGATACAGAAGCACACCTCTCGACACGCTCGACAAGTACAGCTTGGGCAACATAAGGCCGCAGTTCGAGGCGCTGTTCAGCAACGTGTACGTTCTCCTTCACTCTCTTAGGAGAACCCCGCTACAGCCCTTCGAGGTAGGCTTCGCAAGGTTTCCGAGCGGCTTGACTGCGGTTCAGGGAGGAGGATTCGGCCTCATCGTTGGGCAGGTCGTCGAGCACAACGTGACCAGCGGATGGTACCGTCCTGTACCCAACAGCATAGTGCTCATCAGGCCAGAGGCCGGGGGGGAAAAGTACGTTACCTTCTCGGATGATAGGGGGATCTTCACGTATCCAGGGTCTCTGCCCGTGTCCCGCTGGGGCTACTACTACTCAGTGGACGCCTACGTCATCGACCGCGGCACAAACGCATTACTCTACGCCCCAGACTTCGGCCGGTACATCTCGTCATACGTGAATCGCATCGAGATCCCCATGGAGGGATACGTGGGCACGCTCAACAACCCGAGGCCATTCGTGGTGTCTAGAGGCGGCAGCGTGGCGCTCCTCGACTTAATGGCGACGGAACAGCTGTCGCCCACGCTGAGTTACGTCTCGGTGGAGGTGAAGTTCACCCCCGGAAGCATAGTCGCGAGCGTGCAAGTGAACGACATCAGGACCCACGCACCTCCCGACCACTTCAGCTACGTCGCGGAAGGCTCAGTGGCCGTGATCTTTGCGCCGCCTTCCGTGCCCATCGAGGTCATCATTCGGAACGAGCCCTTGCCGACACCCATGGTCATCCTCACCAATGCCAGCGAACAGCACCCGGAAGGCTCGGGCATTGTGACCGAGGTCGGCCAGCAATTGCGTCTATCCAATTCTGTCCTGAGATCTGCCACAGACCTTTCGCTCTTGAATGACGCAAGGCTCGCGGATGCCCATGGCAAGAACCTCCACACCGGAGCTGAGGACTACGACGACGAGGCCGCGATGGCGATGCTCGACGCGTCGAGCGCCCTGGTCCAAGACCAGATATCGTCCTTCTACTCGGAGACCGTGAAATCTTGGTCCCTGAGCAGGAAGGTCTATCAGCTCACTAGAGAGAGCATGGAGGCTGCCACGAGCACGGCCACATTAATCTACATGTTCCTGATCCCGTTCGCGATCATCTTGGAGGAAATGCTCTTCTCGTTCGCCAAGGCTTCCAAGAAGTTCCTTGCCATAGCGTTGACGTTCGTGGCGTTTCTGCTCGTGTTGGTCGCTTTCCACCCGGGCTTTCAGATCGCATCGAGCATCTACATCTCCCTGCTCGGTCTTACCATCATCACCTTCATTGCGCCCGTAGTCTTCATCCTAGCATCTAACGCCGCAAGGTTCTTGGGCGAGATAAGGGTCAAGTTGATCGGGGAGCATTACGCGGGGATCAGCAGGGCCAGCGCAACTCTGATGTCTTTCGACATGGGGATTTCCCAGATGAAGAAGAGGAAGTTCAGGACGAGTCTCACTCTGATTTCGTTGATCGTCATCACCTCGAGCTTCGTGATGTTCACCTCAGTATACCCATACACGACCGTGAAGGAGTTTCCGAGGATAGGTCAGGCTTACTACACTGGTTTGTACGTTAGGGACTTGAAGTACTCCTCCTTGAACTACTGGTTGCCAGACGCACTGAGCTCAGGATTTGACGCATCTGAAACGGTTGTCTGTCCCAGGGCAGTACTCTATCCGCCGGGGGAATACTTGAAGGGAGGATTCAAGTTGTTCAGCTACCTTAACGGACAGACCCGGGAGGGCCGCGTCTATGCCGTCTACGGGTTGACATCCGAGGAAGCCAGCGTCACTGGCTGGTCGAGTGCGCTGGCGAGTGGGCAATGGTTGCCCGCGGGTGAGCTGCACGTCGCTGTGATCGGGGACGAGCTCGCCGAGAAGCTCGACGTGAGGCCGGGAGACACAGTTTCGTTGGAGGGCTTGCCCCTAAGGTTGGTAGGTATCCTGAATACTACAAAGGCCGACAGCATAGTTGACTTGGACCAGAATACCGCGACTCCGCGGGATCTCAGGATAATAACTGGCATCGGGTTCTTCTCAACCAGGGATCTAGTCTTTGTGCCGTACGGCCTAGCTATCGACATCGGGGGCAACGCGTACGCGGCGGTCTTGGGCTTCCAGAAGAGCGATGGTGTGCAGGACGCGGCCATAGCGTTGGCGAAGCAGACCACGCTTCAGGTCTACGCGTCCAAGGAAGTGGGGCGCGCCGTTGAGGTGGACAACTACGCCATTGCGAAGGGAGTAACGTCGTACGGCTTCAGCACCTTCCTGCTGCCGCTGGCGATTCTGGCCCTGAGTGTTCTCAACTTGGTGCTTGCCGTGGTCTTCGAGAGGTCGAAGGAGATCGGCGTGCTGGGGGCCATCGGCCTTTCGCCCCTGCATATCATCGGCATTTTCCTAGGCGAGATCGTGACCTACGCAGTGGTCAGCGTCGTCATCGGTTACGTTTCGGGCATCATCCTATTACAGGTCTTGATCCAGGTACCAGGCTTCTTCCCAATAGGGTTCTTCCCAAACTACTCCTCAATGTTCGCGGTGCTGACAATCGGACTGATATTGGCAGTCATAATAATCCCCAGTTTCTACCCGCTCTACAAGGCCTCCAGGATGGTGACTCCCTCTCTGGAGAGGAGGTTCACCATATCGACGAAGCCCGTGGGCAACCATTGGGCAATCCCTCTGCCTTTCGTGTTCGTGAGCCAAGACGAAGCCAAAGGGTCACTGGTGTTCCTGAGGGAATACTTCAACACCTACGCCGTCGAGGGAGCTGGAGTTCCTTTTGCAACCAAGGAAACTTCATACGAGGAGAAAGCGACGGACGGAGAAGGGTCGAAGACGCTGTCGGTTGTGGTCCACATCGCGCCCTTCCCTGCCGGCATAAACCAAAGGATGAACATCAACGCGACATTCGACCCGAAGGATCGCCGCTGGGTGACCGGCCTTGAGATCACTAGGATGACAGGGGAAGCGAACACGTGGAAGAAGTCCAACTACGTCGTGATCGATGCCGTGAGAAAGCAGTTCCTCCAATGGCGTAGCCTCTCCCCTGCAATGAAGTCCAGGTACCAAGGTGAGGCGCAATGAGCGACGCTGAAAGGACGTACAAGAATGGACTGACCACTAGGTCAATTCTAGCCATACTCTATGCGTGCGTCTTCCTGATGCCAGCGGTCTTGTTCACCACTCTGACATCCGGCATAGGCATCGGAGGGGATGTGGGATTCATAGTCGCAGTGCTCGCCATAGAGTTGGCCGGGCTCATAGGAACCTCGCTGAGCAAACAGGAGATCTTCATCATCTGGAGCTGCAGTGCTGTCACTGCAAGTGATGTCATCTTCCTAGATCTGTTGTACCAATTCTACTTCAGATCCATATCTCCGGTGACTTGGCAGTTCCTGTCTCCCGCCACGGGCCTGCCGCTACCCTTGGAGATACCCGGCTGGTGGGCTCCACCGCCGAACTCGCCTGCCCTCCTGCTGAGAACCTTTCTGCATGCCGATTGGGTCATGCCAGTGATTGTAGCCTTGGCGGGATGGATCCTCACGGGGAAGGTCATTGACTTGGCCCTGGGCTTCCTATTCTTCAAGCTGTACGCGGAGGAGGAGAAGCTTCCGTTCCCGATGCAGGAAGTGACGGCTCAGATGCTACTGACGCTGCCCGAGAAGGAGTCAAGCAAGAAGAGGCTCCTCACGGTCTCAGCGCTTGTAGCTTTCGTGTACAACCTAGTCCTCTACACCGCGCCCTTCGCCACGTTCTTCAAGCTCGTGCCGATCCCGATCCCTTGGGTTGACCTGAACAACGCATTTGAGTTGGTTCTGCCAGGCGCTTCGTTCGGGATCGCCACGGACCTTTTGGTATTCATGGGAGGATTCATAATGCCTCTAAATGTCGTGATCTCGGTATTTCTCGGATCCTTCGGGTTCTATTTCCTCGGCAACTTCCTCGCCACCAAGGCGGGCCTGCTCGCTTGGACTCCTGGGATGAACGTGAGCACCTTGTACCAGAGGTCCATGATCTCGATATGGGCTTACCCCATCATCGGCCTCGCGGTGGCTGGAGCACTAGTCCCAGTGATAAGGCACCCAGACTACCTGGTGAGCGCGTTCAGGAGCCTGACCCGGCTTTCTCCATCTTCAAGGCGCAAGGGTGAGCTCTCGCTTCGGCTCATACTCACGCTCTTCTTTGGCGCCAGCACCATCATCATCCTGCTCGTCATGTTCCTGACGCAGTTCCCCATATGGATCGCGGTCTTGTTCGTACTGGGCTGGTCGTTCCTCGCGTCCATGATAGCTGCTAGGTCAGTAGCGGTCTCAGGCTTCCAGATGACAATACCGTACGTGCACGAAGCGGGGATCTTGGCGAGCGGGTACAAGGGGGTGGATGTCTGGTTCGTGCCAAAGGGCTCCACGGGGGGTGCAGCGTGGTGGACTGGCTGGTTCAAGTTGAGCGACCTGATGGAGACCAACTACAAGGACTTCATCAAGGGCCAGATCCTCGCGTCCTCATTGGCCGTCCTGTTCTCCTTTTTGTTTGTCTCGCTCTTCTGGAGCATTGCGCCGATACCCTCGCCGCTGTACCCCGCGGTCGACATATACTGGCCCGCGAAGATCATGATGGAAGGCCTCTGGATCACGGGGAAGGTCGGTACACAGAACGCGCTCCCGCTGATCCTTGGGACGGCTGCTGTGGGCTCCATCGTGTCAATAGGGCTCGACTTCCTCAAGGTCCCGTTCTCCCTGATAGGGTTAGCGATCGGGACAATCACCCCACTTCCCACATGCATCACCTCGTTGGCGGGAGGGGTGTTTGGTTTGGCGCTCAAGAAGGTCTACGGCAAAACCTGGTTCAAGGAAAATATGACGACCATCGCAGCAGGTCTGATCCTCGGCTCCAGTTTGGCGATCGTGATAGGCGTGGCAATAGCCATGGTACTCAAGGGAGCATGGGTACTCCCCTACTAGTCGATTGCCTGCGTTGGAATCCCCTACGTCATCCTAAGGACAAAGCAAGCACGCGTCTGCGTCAAGCACTTGCCTCGCGGAGAGCATGAGGTGACGCTGAGGCTGGGCAGCGAGGAGAGAAGCAGGAGAGGTCTCTCAAACGACAACTTGGAGACGGGACTCTAGGTCTCACTCAATGTTCTCGAACGCATCAAGCTGAGCGTGACCTCCACAAGGGCTAGGCGTTGAATATCCCCCCTTCCTAGACGCGCTACGGTCATCCTCTCGCTGTCTCAGGGCTGAAAGCCCGAGGGTATCACCCCAATGTCCTGTCCATTCAGGACCTTGACAGAGTCGTCGATCATACGGAACACGTCGTATCTCGGCCTAAACCCGAGCAGGCCCCTGGCCTTCGACAAGTCGACCTCGTAGGCTAGGTAGTGAGGTAAGTCGATCGTCAGGTACTCCTGACCCAAGAGACCCGCCGCATACGGGACAGCCTGATCGTAGGCGAATGTTGCCGCGCCCATAATGTTGAACGTTTCGTTCTCCGCGGCCTTCTTCTCGATAGCTAGGATGGTCCCGTCCACGACATCCCTAACGTCTGAGCAGTGCACCTTCCATGGCCTGCCAGTGAGATCTCTCCACACCTTGAGCCTCTTGTCCGAGAAAACATCTTGGGCCTTCATCGGCTTGGTCTGACCGCCCGAGTATTTCACCTCCACGATGCTGTCCGCCACTTGGTCCGGAAAGCCAATGCATGACGGAAGGATCATGGTGATGAGCTCGGGCGGTGTCAGGACACATCCGTACCTGAGAACAGTCACGGGCACCCCGAACTCAAGGGAATACTCGAGACAGAGTTGCTCCCCTGCGACCTTCGCGAAACCATAGAGGCTATCGATCCTCTGAGGGTGGTTCTCATCGATCGGAGAGTAGAGCGGTTTCACGACCGGGTACGTGGCATCAGTGCTTGCGAAAACGAACTTCTTGACGGTGCCCGACTGGACGCTAGCTTCAAGGGTGTTCAGCGTTCCCACCACATTGACGTCAAGATAGGCGTGCTTCGACATTTCGGGTGGCCTGCCCATCACCGCTGCCAAGTGCACGACGACATCAACGTCCCGCACAGCTCTCGTCAAGCTGTCATAGTTTGTCAGGTCTCCGTAGGCGATCTCCGTGGCCAGATCTGACAGCTTCTTCAGATGTGGGTCGTTCTGAGTCACGAATGACCTGACCCCATAGCCTTGAGCTACGAGATCCTTGACCAGATTGGCACCAATTCTCCCCGTCGCCCCCGTCACCAAGATCGTGCTCTTTCCCATGGGGCTTCTCGGCAGCAACTGTCGGGTCGACATATAACCTGATAGCGTCGTCCCCAGCGAAGCGATCCTCTTGATGTTCTCTGGATCTGCTTTGTCTTTAAGTTGGTCTGAGCCGAAGGAATTGTGATTCCCTCGGTCCGAGTTTCGCCTTGATGCCCTCAGACAGCTCTTCTCTCGTGTAGCTGCCCTCGGGTCGCGCCCTGTCCTCCCCACACGAGGACACCGCATATGTCCTACCCGTCAGATGGGGAATCCTAACTGGCACTTCCTTGGGCTTGTCGGTGGGGTTGTAGATCAGGAAGGTTCTCTCCTCAGGGGGGTACTTCGTCAGAACATCATGATCAAGGCAGTCTAGGTTCAGCACCATCACATCTCTGTCTTCTGTATTGGCCAAGGCCTCGAACATCAAGTACATCCAAAGCGTCTCACCAGCGCCGTAGATCTCCTTGCCGACATAGCCCGTCTCCTCGTCGGCTTCGAGCAGCTGCAAGTTCTCGAATGGGATGTATTCGCACGGGTCTTCGTGTTTGAACTTTGCGTTGTCCGGAAGGCAGGCCGGGAACATATAGAAATTATGGACCCTTTGCAGGTTCACCGTCCGCAGCATAGCTTCCGGGGGTCGCCAGTGCTTGAAGATCAGCGTCCAAGGGAGGATGCTGATCACGTTCTCGAACATCGCCGGGTACATCATCGAGGCGCAGGCCTGCACCATGCCTCTTGTGTCGTAATACCTACTCGCCGGAACCGAGCTCTCCCTGTACCAGTAGAACATCCGCAGCTCTTGGCTGAGCAAGTACTTCATCACGCGCAGGTACCTCTCGTCGCCCGAGATCGACCGAACCGCCAACGAGGCCAGCGCTCCGAACCCGAGCTCGATAGGCTCATGAAATAGCCTGTCGGCCGGGGCGTGGTAGACCACGTTCAGCGCCGCCTTGGCCTCGTCCAACATGCTCGGATCGCCGGTGGCTGCGTGGGCAAGGATCATGTTGTAGGCGTACAGCCCGCCGTTTCCGGGATTCATGCCGCTCATGGATTTGTCCATTGTTGCGCTGTCGAAGAACAGGGGAAACACGTAGCCCACGTTCCTCGCCAGCTTGATCGACTCGTTCATGTCGGCGATCACCCTCTCCAGCATCCTCTTGTCGTTCCTGAGGAACGCAAACCACCACAACCTGTTCTGCCTGTAGAGGTACGGCCAGACATCGATGAGATCTCCGCGGAGCTTGCTGTCTGAGTAGAGCTTCTCGACCGTAGAGGACAGATTCTCCGCCAGGTCCGCCCACTTGGAGTTCGGGGGCAGTCTCGAATAGAGCAGCAGCGGGTGGAGGATGTCCAGAATCTCGAAGTCACCGGGCCTGCTCGGCTTTGAGAAGTCCTTGTCCGGGAAGACATCTTGCCAAGCCCTCGGGGTTCCCTTGACATAGGCCCTGAACCCCTCTACGCCATCGACCTCGACCCAACACCAATCCCTGACCACCGAGTCATTGAGACATCTGTCCGAGAAGTCGGCCCAGGTCGTCGCCTTTTCGGGCCATGACGGCGCCGACGGGATCAGGGGGAGTGCGTTCTCGATCATCTCGACAACAGCGTCCTGCTCTGAGGGGCCTCGCTGCCTGAACCTCTGGTACAGCCAGTACTCGAAAGTCTGGTCTCCTGCCGGGAAATTGCCGGCCCCTGGGCTGGAAGCCCACAGACCTACCTTGTACCGCCGCTTCACATAATCCCTGACGAGCGAGCACCTATACTGCAGGAACCTGCGGAAGTTGTCGCTTGACATCCAGTTCATCGAACCCATGTTAAAGTACATCATGACCTCTGACTTCCTGAACGTGTCCCAGAAGTACAACCCCGGAAAGTCATTGCCCGGAGTGCCGTGACAGCTCACTGTGGGGTTGGATATTTCCGTCTTGAGCCACTCGAAGTGGCCTCTCTCATAGGGGGGAAGCGGGCCGAGGTCGATCAGGAGGCCGGGTTCAGGAAAGCCGGATGTGTCCAACGATATGGTCCTAGAGGGGTGCACGGTGACCTTGAAGTGGATCCAAGGTTCGTCGGCCGAAGTGTCCACCCTTGCGTCCCACTCGTAGGCGAACTTCTCGCCCTGCAGGTCGGTCGCGTCCTCTTTCCTTCCCCTGAGTGCCAGCTCGGCGTGACTCGGGCTGGTTTCCAGTGCTTGGCAACTGTTGGCGGCAAGGTCGAAGTTTGGCCCACAGACCAAGACGTTATGCTCGGATGAGGATCTGATCCAGTTTGCACCGTCGAACACGGACGTAGTGAAGAAGTAGCGTCCTCCGGGAGCTGATCTTCGGAAGATGACCTTCTGGTGTTTGTTCCAGATCTCGGTCTCATCTGAATGTGCGACAACGCCGCATTCATCCATGGCGTTGTCGAGTGCGGCTTTCTGGCTATTAAAGTCCGGACTGAGTCGTTCCCGGGTCGCGCCTGCGCCAGCAGGACTAGTATCTCCCGCGGACGACGAGAGTCCTCAACGCAACCTCGATGTTTGGTAAAGGCACCTCATGTCCCGCTTCTGCCCACGAAGTCGGCCGCCTTCGGTCGTCAAGAGGTCCCAGACCATAGCTTTCACGTGAGCGCCCACCTCGTCGGTCGTACCACACGGCAAGCCATACCGTCTTGCGATGTCGGCGAGGAGGCAGACCTTCCTGAGGAGCTCCTACCTTGGCTTGCTTGCCTCGATTAGCTTCACCTGAACGTTCAGCGCGTCTGCTCCGATCTCCACCAGTCGGGGATTCCATCGGGCCAACCGAATCCAGCAGCTCTCGCCGAACGTTCTCTGCTGTTCAGTGCATTCGGTCAAGTGTTATGACTTATATCATCAGTCGGGCTCGGGCAGTGCTGATGGCCTCTCGCGCCGACGGGAAGTCACGGCCCATCTTCTTGCGACTGGTCGCGGTGGTCGTGGTTGTTGTCTCTCTTACACTCGCCTGCTTTTATATCAGACAGTTCCTCCCTGCGCCCGAAATGAGTGAGGGCGCAAATCAGATCGAGATAGACAGGGTCAAGCTGATGCCTAACGTGCCCTCGCCTTATCAGATGAAGGACTGGAGGGCTCTGGCAAAAGCATACGACGAGTTCGTCTTCAACTTCGACCTGACAGGAGACTATCTCCCGTTGATAAGGTGGGACAGGTCGTACAAGAACTTCAAGCAGATCTCGTTCGACATGCCGTCCTACGTTGGTGATTCTAGGCAAGGAGAGGGAGGGGGAGAGGCGATTAATTGTGTCGCGGCGGTGCTTGGCGCCACTCTCGTGGGGATCGACAAGAGCAATCAAAGCGGGCACAACTGGGTCGTCATGTGTGAGAATTGGTTCAATGTTGACGAGGGCGAGTACCTCTTCCTCAACGACAAGCACGCCGACAGCGGGCAGAGCTTCTGGTATGAGATCTACCCACACATACTGTTCTACGCTCTCGTCTACTACTATCCCAATGTAGGCAACATGCAGCAGGAAGTGAAGACAACCGCAGACAAATGGTACGACGCCTGTTATCACATGGGAGGCAAGGATGGGGTGCCAAACTTCGGTCACACGGCTTTCGATTTCGACACCATGACCCCCTTCGACAACGGGATCTGGAAGGAGCCCGACGCTGCGGCGGGCATAGCTTGGTTGGAGTACGTGGCATACGTCAAGTGGGGTGAGGCGAAGTACCTTCAGGCCGCGGACTGGGGCATACAGTTCCTGCAAGAAACGCAGAAGACGATCGCCAACCCGTTCTACGAGGTCCTCCTTCCCTTCGGAGCCTACACGGCCGCGCGCATGAACGCGGAACTCGGGCGCAACTATGATGTGGAGAAGTTCCTCAACTGGTGCTTTGACGGCACGAGTTCCCCCAGGCCAGGATGGGGGGTGATCGCCAGCAACTGGGGAGGATACGATTGCTTCGGTCTGGTCGGCAGCAACACGGACGGAGGCGGCTATGCCTTCGCCATGAACACTTTCTCCATGGCGGCTCCTCTGGTCCCCTTGGTACGATATGATGCCCGCTTTGCCAGATCGATAGGCAAGTGGATGCTCAACGCGGCGAACAATGCCAGGCTCTTCTACTCCGATTCCCTTCCCGAGGACCAGCAGTCCTCTGCCTTCTGGAAGGGCGATCCGAACCATGTTGTGGCATACGAGGGGCTGAGGAAGAACTGGGCCAAGAAGAGCCCCTACGCGACAGGCGACGCTCTTGGAGACGGTTGGGCGGCCACAGACTTCGGTCTCTATGGTTCGTCTCACGTGGGCATCTTCGGAGGCATAATCGGATCGACTAACGACGAGAAGATCTTGCAGCTCGACTGCTTGGTGACAGACTTCTACCACGACGAGGCTTATCCCACATATCTCTACTATAACCCATACGTGGTCGAAAGGGCGGTGGAGATCGATGTGGGCCCTGGGCCGAAGGATCTATATGACGCCGTCACCCACAAGTTCCTCGAACGGAACGTGACCGGCTTGGCCAGCTTCACATTGTCGGCGGATTCAGCTGCTGTCATAGTCGTGACCCCTGTTGGTGGGGAGACAACGCACGAGGGCAGGAAGATGATGATCAACGGAGTGGTCGTGGACTATGACTTCACGCAGGCATCGGACAAGCAGGCGCTAGGCCTAGGGGATAGACGACCGAATCAGGAGTTCTATGATCCACTCCCAAACCTGAACACAAACACAATGGTCCCGACGTTCAACGGTAAGGAGGATAAGAAAAGGGGAATGTTCATCAGGAAAGGGTCCGATCTATACTTCTGACACAAGATCTAGCTGTATGATGGAGATGCCCGGCTGGAGGACATCTCAAGCATGTCAGGGTGCAAGAAATGGTTCGTATAGACTATGAACTCATTCCCTTCATCCAGTTCTCTGATTCTCACTCTACTTGGAGCCACTTTGACAACTGCGATGTTGCCTTCCCTGTCTGCCAGAAGGAAGTTGTTGGCTGTGGCGTGCCGCATCTCGGACAGGGCCCTTGAGGTTTCTTCAACGTTCCCGCATTTGTCGAGAACGTATCTGACAGCGTGGGATAGGTTCATGTCCACTTCCTGTGGGCCAACTCAATGAACCGCCTGTAAGCATCTTCGACATCGGCATTCGGATTCGGCTCATACCTCTTGAGCTCGAAAGAGTTCCTGATGATCGACCTAAGGTCCTCGTGGGTCTTCACTAGTCTCATTGCGACAGCTTGCATTAGGATGTTCCCGATCGACGTTGCCTCTGCCGGACCTGCCACGACGGCGACCCCCGTGAAATCAGCTGTCATTTGGTTCAACAGCCGGTTCCTTGACCCGCCCCCTACTACGTTGATCTGGTTGATCGCCAATCCCGTCAGGTCTTCGAGTTGCTCGACTACGTTCCTGTATTTGAACGCCAAGCTTTCGAGAATGATCCTTGTCAGCTCTCCTTCGTTCTTCGGCTTGTTTTGACCCGTATGTTCTAGATAACTCAGGATTTCGTCTATCATGTTGGAAGGAGCGGTGAAGCTCGTATTGTCGGGGTCTATCAGGGCGACGAAGGGCCTCGATTTGCTTGCAAGCTGTGTGAGTTCATCGTATGAGAAGTCCTTTCCTTGTGAAGCCCATATCCGCTTGCACTCTTGGACAAGCCACATGCCTTGGACGTTTCGCAGCAGTCTGAACTTCCGGAAAACTCCTCCTTCGTTTGTGAAATTGCAGGCCAAAGACTCTTTGCTGATCACTGGTTCTTCAACTTCGACTCCGACCAAGGACCAGGTGCCGGAGCTTATGTACGCTGATGTCTTGCTCTCTAGCGGAGCGGCGGCAACTGCAGAGGCAGTGTCGTGACAAGCCGGAGCCACGATGGAGGTATCCTTGCTGACGCCTAATTCGGTCGCCAAGCTCCCTGCGATTCCCCCTATGGAAGTTCCAGGCTCTATGATCTCGGGTAGAAAGTGTGTAGGAATGCTCAGTTCTCTCAACAGCTCATAGTCCCAGTTGTGCTTGATTGGGTTGCAGAACTGAGTTGTGGTTGCATCCGTGAACTCCGATCTATCTGATCCTGACAAGAAGTGGTTGAACAGGTCCGGCATCATGAGAAACCTTTTGGCCGAACCAAGCACTGGAGACTTGCTCAGAACCAAGGAGTACAACTGGTATAGAGTGTTGATTCTCATGAACTGGATCCCCGTCTTGGAATACACCTCTTCTCTCGGAACTCTTCGCAGTAGCTCTTCCATGACGCCTTCAGTCCTACTGTCTCTGTAGTGATGAGGATTCTCAACTAGTTCCCCGTTAGCATCAATGAAAGCAAAGTCTACTCCCCAAGTGTCAACGCCTATCGCCGAAAGTGGTTCGCTTGACTTGGTCTGAGCCAGAGGAATAGCACGCTTCATTTCATTCCACAGCTTCGGCACGTCCCAGTAGATGCTACTACCAACCTTTGTCGGAGTGTTTGGGAACCTGTGCACTTCCTCAGTCGTTATTCGCTGGTCATCCAGAGTGCCGATCACGGCCCTGCCGCTTTCAGCTCCGAGGTCGAAAGCGAGGAAGGAGCTCCCTCTCATAGCGAGTTTCTACCCTACTCTTTCCCATATCGGCTTCTGCTTTTCGTTGGCACCCTCTCCCAAGGGCACTGGCTTGATGCCTGCGATTTCGCAGAAGTATCTGAGTTCATTTACGTGATCTCCAGGAACTGTGAGTATGTGGTTGGCTGGGAAGACATTCAGGAACTCGTCGAAGCCGCATGGCAGCCTGACGTGCAGATGAGGCCAGGTTGGGCTGGTCAGGCTGTTCAGCTTCTTTCTCTCGGCCTCTGGCAGATCGAGTACTGTTCCCTTGGTCATCACCATGTAGAACTTGTCTTCCAGTAGACCCAGCCTCGCGAAAGTCATCTCTCCAGGTGCCGCATCGAACTCGACAGATGCCCCTCCTGCCTTGAAGTACATTTCAAGTGCTGGATGCAGGGTTACCTTCTTGAAGTTCTCTCTTGGATCATCACTCCTAGCTGCATACCAGCTGGGGTGGTTGCCTGAATTGCAGAAATCCCATATGTCCTTGTCAGGGTGGTACAATCTGACGTCTGCAAACAACGGCGGTAATCCTCCGCTAACGTACTTGAGTATCTGCATGGTCAATGCTGCCAGCGAGTCGGCTTCCGTTGAGCACACGAAAGGCTCCTTCGGCCCGTTCCAGTCGTATGGGTCGTTCGTCAACATCTCAGACACATCAGTTATGCAGACGTGTTCGGTGAGTTCCCTCTGACCCTTTATGCCACAGAAGTCGAAGCCCCACTCATCATTCACCTCTTTCATTGCGAGATAGAGCTTGATCTGAGTCTTCAGCGTCTCGGGGGTGAGCATCTTGCCGTCATACCTTATCCTTTGGCCCAGCATTTCACTCAACCACTTGAACCCTTTCTCTACTTCCCCTGCGCCAAGCTTCTTCATTCTCTCAACGAGCAAGAGCTGATCTATCTGGTACGTGGTCACGCCGAAGGTTCTCTGTGTGGGCACGAGATGGAAGTAGCCTGTCTCCATGCCCATTGAATGGCCTCCGTACATTCCATAGACTTGACCTCTGATGGAGGCGAACGCTTCTGCCGCTCTGATCCATTCGGCGATCTTTCTCTGAACTTCCGGGCTTTCGAGTTCTCCCACGATCCTGTGTGTCTTCATGCCCACCTGTCTCAAGGCGCCATCCGTTGCCAGCAGGCCGACGTTCCCGGGGTATTTCCCCTCATTGTTGGAGAGACTGAGTATGGGCTTGTCTTTGCCGACCGTGTTGATGAACGGCCAAACCAAGTATGGGAAATCCCATATGTAGTACAGCATCACTATTATCTTCGCATTGGCCTTGGCGATCTCCTCGCCGACCTGTTTCGAAGTTGTTATGGACGTTATCACCCGGGAAGCAGTGACCACATCGGGGGATGAACCATCCACATATCTGACATTTTCCCTTATGATTTCCGCCGCTCGCTTGATCACTTCCATGCATCTCGGTGTGACCTCAGCCATCACCGGATCCCTCTCGTCACCGAGCATAGCTATGCCGACAGTGGACGACTTCAATCTGTTATCACGGCTGGAATAATGCGCTGTACGGGATATATCTCTTCACGGAGACACTGTGGTGGAAGTAGCGCACGAGGCAGGTCACGGAAAGAAACCGCAGAGAAAGCTCTCTAGGTTTCCATCATAGACAGCCTCAGCCAAGAACTCAATCCCCTTCTGGTTGCCCCAGCTGTAGAAGATGATGGTCCTCCCCTCGAATTCGCACAGGTCCACGTCAGAGTTATTGATGTTCACCGCGTTGCTGATGCGATCTCTCTGCTCTTGGGTGAGATTGGGGTTGGCGATCCTCTTGTCCTCCTCCGAGAAGTGCATCATGGGGTTGAACGGGCTGCTCTCCCAGTGAATCAGGTCCCTTGAACGGACAATGTAGGGGTCGAACGTTCGGCCAGGTCTAGCCTCAAGGTAGATCATGTAGTAGTACTCGTCGAGGAAGCGAAGGGCCGGGCAAGCAGTGTAACGATCCTTCGAGAAAACGCACTCAGAGGGAGTCAGTTGCCAACTGAGCAGGTCGTCCGATTGGACAAAGCGGATAGTGAAGGGGACGCCCACTTCCTCTGGTGGCCCATTCAACTCGACGGCCATGATATAGTTGTCTCTGCCTTTGCAGACAGAGTTGTTGAAGATGCTCCAGCCCGGTGCGTGAAACGCGACCCGCGAGGACCAATTCCTGAGGTCTTCTGACCAGAATGCCCGTATTGTGGGGCCTCCTTGCGTATCCACGCCATACGCGAAAGCCGCTCGATCACGAACGTATGCGCTGCCGAAGTGATGGCCTGCGGCAAAGGCAGGAGTGAATTCTCCTGACTCCATGTCGACGAAGCGGAAGTACGAGGCTCCTGTCTTGTTCTCATGATAGTCCTGGCGTACGTACTCAAACCGGCATAGCCGGTCTTTGAACACTATCGGGGTTGTCTCGACCATGTCGCAGTCGGTTGTTCCAAGCTTCTTGATCACGGGTCTGCTTGGCAAGCTACCTTGGAAGCAAGACGGCGTTGATTGTTTAAGTTCTTCACGATCGGGCTGCTTGCACTCCGCAGCGAGTATCCCGAGCTGATCTCAACATGTGTCTGGGACTTGGAAGCGAGTAGTGAAGTACGGGCTCAACGGTGATCCTTCCAGGATCTAGGTGATGTCTATTCTGTACTCATAGGCCGGTGACGTGAGCTCTTCTCCTTTTTCCTGATATCTTGTCATTTCCAGCACGAACTCCCCTGTCTCTCTGTCTTGGTGGACTTTGAAGTTTGAAAGCTGCACCAGGGACGAGTTTGTCTGCCTTCTGTCATCGATTACGACGACAGAGTCCCTTCTCACTCCTATCTTATCCTCATCGACTTCAGCCATTTGAAGAGGGTATCTCGGCCTGTTGCCGTCGGGGTTCTCAGGCACTATGTTGCCGAACCAGTACAGTCGTCCGTTCCTAACGCTGCGAATGAGGATCGACCCGGTGGCGGGAGAGAAGAAGTTGCACCCATCATCGTAGCGGAAGGGAGAGACCCTTGTCCAACCGTGTCCGCCATCCCTCGAGATCGCGAACCACTTGTACCCGGGAACACTAGGCATTGTGTGGTTGCTCCCCCGACAGATCATTAGCAGGGAGCCGTCTCTGAGTTCCGCGATCGCTGGCTCGCACAGTCCACGGGATGATAGCTGAGGGTCTATCTCGACTATCTCGCTGAGGTCCCACTTCAGTTCTCTTCCCTTCCACTCTCCTAGGAAGCAGCCAGCCTGCCATTTGATTAGCCAGGGGTTGGTGTAGTCTGAGTCGATCGGACACTTCTGAACGGGAAGCACGACCTTCCCCTCGCTTGTCTTCACAGGTGTGCAGAAGGAAACAGCTGCGTTGTTCTCCCCGAACGTGATTCCTTTCGCCCAATCCCCTGGTCCATAGCCATCTTGGATCAACTGCTTGAGATCCCCGAAGTCTTCACGGCCATTCCATGAGATGCCGTAGAAGATCTTGGTGAATCGTTCCACGTCCCCAGTAAAGTTTGTCTCGGGGTAGATGTGATGGTTGTGGAAGAACACCAACGCGTCCTTCTCTGCATCCAGCAGAAACGCATTCTCTCCCCATCTGATGACGCCCTCGTCCGTTCGCTGCGGTTCAAAGAGCAGGGTCGGACTTGACCAGGATCTGCCGTTGTCCTTGCTCGTCCGCTTGAACACTTTGCCCGCAGTGTCTGACGCCACGGACTGCCCAAACACTTGCAGCAGCCCTACACCGGACTTCCTGCAGTAGCTGGTGTTAGTCCATATGCCCATGCCAGGCTCCGTCTCTATCAGGACCTTCTTCTTGACCTTCACCACTCGCGGCATCTGTCTAGCCGTTCTTGAGATGCTGATCGAAGAAATCCACGATCAGTTGCGTGATCTCCGTTCTTGAGGGGTCAATCGTTCCTCCTACGGGCTCCCAACTGTGTCCTGCGTTGTGCACGATGACAAGTTGGGCAGGGACATGAGCCGCCACCAACATTTCGTATAACGTCACGGACTGGTTCAGAGGCACTACATTGTCCTTGTCTCCGTGCATTATCAGAAAAGGAGGGTCGTCGCTCGAGACATACGATACAGCGCTTCCCCATAGCAGGACATCAGTATCCAGCGTGCCGAAGACTGCCATCCGAACGCTCGCAGTGAACGCATTGTTCGAGAGAATGCTCATGTCTGTCGGTCCATAGAGGTCGACGACAGCCTGCACTCGGCTTGACTGGTCCAAATACTCTCCCACGTCAAAGCCAGCCGACTGGTCCGTAACGCCCATCAGAGCGACGAGATGGCCACCGGCGCTGCTCCCGAAGACTCCGACCTTGTTCGGGTCCAGATGGTACTTCTCTGCGTTAGCCCTCAGGAATCGTATGGCGCACTTGGCATCCTCTATCTGAGCCGGAAAACGATAGTCTGGTGCTAGCCTGTAGTCGATCGAAGCCGCGATGTAGCCGTTGTCCACGAGTCCAACTATGTCCAGCTGTCCAACGTCTGTGTTCTTGTTGCCTGCGATCCATCCCCCGCCGTGAACATAAACCACGATCGGCAGAGGATCGTCACCCATTGTTCGAGGAAAGTAGATATCCATCTTGACCGCCGTCCCGTTCACCGTACGGTAAACTACATTGCGCTGGGTTGTGCCTGCTAGCGAGGACCACGATCTGTCAGGAAGAAACCGCCTGACCAGTACGATGCCTCCGACAACCAACAGAAGAACCCCGACAACTGCGATCACCAACAACACGGGAAAGGAGTCGCCGATCTTGACCATTACTGCGCTCTTCTTCCGTGTCTTCGTTGCTGAGTATTAATGCTTGACGAACACGGTCAAACCGCAACTTACACCTCTCATCTGGTTCTGGAGTCTACACGTGCCGCGACCGTACGCGCACATCATTAATCCTTTTATCCGCATGACATCGCCCTACGACTGTTCACTTGAAGAACAAGAAGCCGAACTCGGAAGCTCCTATGAAGCTCGAATGGAAGGAACTCTCACGTTCAACATGGGATGACTTCGTGAAGCTTTTCGAGAAACACGGTGGAGTCTGTGGCGGGTGTTGGTGCACCTTCTTTCACTTTGTGGGGCCGTGGGTGCCCTCCCAGCGCAATAAGGGGATCAAGAAGCAGCTCCTGTTCCAGAGGAGCGCTCACGGAGTTCTCATGTATCACGAAGGAGTGCCCGTCGGGTGGTGCCAGTTCGGACCGAGGAAGGAGTTGCCGCGCATTGATGACATGAAGAACTACAAACCAGTCGGTCGAGGAGGATTCTGGAGGATAACATGCTTCTTCGTTGACAGGGATCATAGGGGGAGAGGCGTTGCGAGGGAGGCGCTCAGAGCAACACTGACCGCGATGAGGAGACATGGCACGAGGCTGGTAGAGGCCTACCCGGTCGACACCGGAAAGAAGAGGTGCTCACCGTCTGCCCTGTACAAGGGGTCACTTGGGCTCTTCGAGGAATTCGATTTCAAGAAGGTAGGTGAACTGGGCGGTAGCCGCGTCATTGTGCAGAAGAAGCTATAGACGGGAGTCATCTTGTCGCGCTGACCATCGCGTCGCTAGGAAAGAAACGATTCCCAGATGATCCGTTCGAGTCTGTTAAGTCTCACCAACAGAAGCGACGCGGAAGGAACATCCGACAACTCTTAAATCGAGTTGCGGGACGCAGCCATTTCAGTCAGGCGAGATGAATGAAGTGGGTTACTAGAGAGCATGTTCATGTTGACAGGGTCGCTTGTCCTTGGTTGATCCGTCGGTTTGTGGATCCGAAAGCCGAGTTTCTGTTCGTGCCTCCCGAGCAGGTCGCGACAACTGCAGCAAGGGAAGGTGCAATTCCGTTCGATGCGCCTGGGGTTGAGTTAGGTCACAGAGGAGAACAGTGCAGCTTTGACGCAATCGTGGAGAAATACGGGCTTAGTGATCCTGCCTTACTGGACCTTGCCAGAATAGTGAGAGCCGCAGACACCGGGAAACCTGAACTGGCTCCGGAGAGCGCTGGACTCGAGGCGATCGCCAGTGGTTCGATGATGATAGCCAAGGATGATCATGAAGCTATCGAGAAGGAAACCTTCGTCTATGACGCTCTCTATGCATACTGCAGGCTACGCATCATCAAGCGGAAACATTCAGCGGAACTGGAAAGGCTCGATGGGAACGGGAAACTTGACTTCCTCAGGAAGAAGATGACTGAAACCCAGCCATGAGCATGTCCGAACGTTCGGTCAGCTATCTCTTCTGGGTCCTCTGTTTAGTCGGATTCTTCGCGCTCTTCAGCTCGACAATGTCCAAGAACCCGGTCTTGAATCCTTTCGCCAGTTCCCTGAACGCACCGGAGGCGTTGTTGGGGTTCATCGCAGCTGCCTCGACCATCCCGGGCATACTTGTGAGTCTGCCTGCTGGTTCGCTGTCGGACATCTTCGGCAGGCGCAAGGTGCTGCTCGTTTCGGGTTTCGTATTCGCTTCTGCCCCGTTCCTATACCTATTTGTGAGTTCCTGGTGGCAGCTTGTGCTTGTCAGGTTCTATCACGGTTTCGCGACTGCCATGTTCGGTCCGGTGGCCAATGCATACGTGGCTGGGCTCTACCCCTCCAAGAAGGGAGAGCGCATTTCGCTCTTCTCCTCGGCAACGGCCGTTGGCAGAACTCTGGCGCCGATCGTCGGGGGGTATATTCTGTCCGTCACTGCGTACGACTTTCACGAGCTCTACTTGGCTGTGGGACTGGTCGGAGTCGCTGCTTTCTTGACAATGGCCCTGTTGCTCAAGGACGGATCCGAAACCCAGAATGCAGAGATGAGGACGGCCCTGAAGGGTGGCGCGAGGATCCTCCAAGGATGGAACATAGTTGCCAAGAACCCGGAGATAGTCGCGACAAGCTTGGTTGAGGCGTCACAGTACTACGCCTTCGGCGCCGTGGAGTTCTTCTTGGTGGGTTACCTCAAGGAGGTAGCGCATCTGGACGCGTTCTCCATAGGCATCGTCTCAGCGGTGGAGGTTTTGATGATCCCGGTAAGCAAGCCGGCTATGGGCGTGTTGTCGGACAGATTGGGTAGAAGGGCACTGATAATCGGCGGATCCGTCGTTGGGGCGATCGCGTTGACGATGTTCCCGCTCACGACGAACTTCTACCTGATTCTCTTGGCCGCAATCGTGTATGGGACCGGCTTCTCCATGGTGACATCGTCGACGCCTGCTCTTGTCAGCGAACTGACCAGCAAGGAGCTCATGGGGACAGGTCTCGGTTTTCTCAGCACTATCATGGATGTGGGTCAGACCCTCGGGCCCATCATCACAGGCTTCATACTCGGGGCGGGGATGGGATACATGGGTTCATTCGTCGGGATAGCTACTGTTATCTCCATCGCAGCATTGTGCTTCGTCGCGGTTCGATTTGTGTTCAAGCCGAGATCCTAGTGACGTACGAGTCTTCGCGCGCGCATCGCGAAATCTGTATTAGGATTGCATATCTTGGGTTGCGCTTGGGAGTGGGAAAAGGCGACTATCATGGGGTATGCCATAGAGACCATCGATCTGGTCAAGAGATATCCGACGAGTGCCAGAAGCGAGAGGGGCCGCTTTAGCGGTCGCGGCCCTGGAGGTGTCACTTCCTTCGGTGGTTTGCTCAGTGTCCTCAGAAGGACGAAGGGACCTTTTGTCGAAGCTCTCAGAGGGGTGAACCTCAAGATCGACGAGGGTCAGACCTTCGGAATATTGGGACCTAACGGCGCTGGCAAGACGACGTTGATCAAGATCCTCTGCACTCTGGTCATTCACGACGAGGGCGAAGCCTATGTCCGCGGACTCGATGTCAAGAAGCAGCCTATTGAGGTGCTCAAGAACCTTCAAGCGGTCCTACCCGAGAGCAGAGGGTTCACTTGGAGGCTGACGGGACGACAGAACTTAGAGTTCTATGCTCTGCTCTATGGACTGAGCGAGACCGAAGCGCAAGAGAGGATTGACTACCTTCTGGATCTCACGGGACTGAAGGATCGGGCGGATGACGGCTACCAGCGGTATTCCACCGGGATGCAGCGCAAGCTGCTGCTCTGCAGGGCCTTGCTCCGGAGCACGCCAATACTGCTTTTCGATGAGCCAACATTGGGTTTGGACCCTGCGTCCGCGGCGGAATTCCGGAACCTGCTGCACGACAGGCTAGCCCGGGAGGAGAGAAAGACGATTCTGCTCAGCACACACAATCTGTACGAAGCCCAAGGCATGTGCGATCGGATAGCAATCCTCGACCGAGGGAAGATTACCGCATGCGACACGCCCGACAATATCAGGTACATGATGTTCGACGAGAAGGTTTTCGAGGTCACCTTTGTTGACGCGACTTTCAACGACGAGCACGAGAAGATGATCAACGAGTTGGAGGAAATACCCGGCGTGCACGGCGCCACACCAGAAGTGGATCAAGAAGGGAACTTCAAGGGGATATCTATACGAGTGAACAAGAATATGGACATCTCCGACATCCTGAACGTCATCATGAAGAGAAGATTGAAGATAAAGACAGTGAACACAAAGGAGCCGAGTCTGGAGGACGCTTTCATGGCCATCACCGGGCGGTCTGAAGAGCAACGGGCTTGGAGGCCATAGGTGGAGACCACAGAAGGATGGACATCTCGATAGAACTGAGACAGATCATCGCTTTCACAAAGCGGGACTTCTACAGCTGGGCAACATACAGGACCGTCATGATCACGCAGATCATCAATGTCTTCATAGGCGTCTTGTCATGGGGAGTAGGTGCTGCCTATGTGCAGAAGCCGGTTACCGAGATGTACGGTAGCGACTACATCTCGTTCCTCTTAGTGGGAATAGCCATCGGCAACCTCATAATGCCACTGGTGCAGGGGTTTCAGGCGCTGAACCCCTGGACACTTGAGACCATCATGATGACAGGTGTAAGCACTACTGTGTTCGTCGTCGGGAACGTTGCGTGGACGTACATCTTCTCCATACTCACATTCATCCCTTACCTTCTTATCGGCATCTACTTTTTCAACGTGAAGCTGAATGCAAACATACCCTCTGTCATTGTGGCCTTCACGATCTCTGCTGCCATATTGATGGGCTTGGCCATGATCTCCACCGGTTTGAGGATCGTGACCAAGTCCACAGATCCAATCACGTGGGCGATAAACGTCCTCCAGAACCTCTTCTCAGGAATAGCATTCCCTGTGGTCTATCTCGATACCATATTCTTCCCCGGCGCCTCAACGATCTCTTGGTTCCTTCCTCAGACATGGGTCTATCACCTCTGTCGTTTGTCCATGTTGACCAATCCTTCGCTCTTGGATCCGAACATCCTGATCGAATTCCTGAAGGGGTCCATATTCGCCGTCATACTATTCCCAATCGGCTACAAGGTGTTCCAGTGGGGAGTGACTAGGTCCAAGCGGGAAGGGACATTAGGCTGGTACTGATTCTTTCGCCACTCTCTCAGTGCCAGACTCCTCAACGGAAGGCATGGGACCTCGCATTTCCAAGGTAGTCAACCTATCAAACTCCCCGCCGAAATATCTATAACTTGATCGCCCGTAGTGGCAAGTCGATCCATGAAGAAGGGGCTGAACCTGTGGTCGGTGTCATGGCCGGGCTCTGAAGGAGCCCCGAGTTGGGAAGGCCTGGTGAAGATCGTGAAGGACATCGGCTACGATGGCATCGAGTTCACCTATGACGAGGAGAAGATTCGCCCACAGGATCTCGACAGGAATCAGAGGATCAGGTACCTTGAGACGGTGAAGTCCCAGGGCATGGAAATCCCATCTGTGGCAACCGGAGTCTTCTGGCAACACAACCCTGCCAGTCAGGACGCGAACGAAAGGGAGCGCGCAGTTGAACTCGGGAAACTCGGATTGGACCTTGCCAGCGATCTTGGGGCGAAAGTCCTTTTGGTCGTGCCTGCAGTGAATGTCCCGGAGCTTGCCTATCAACGGGTCTGGGATCACTCGGTCAATTTCATACGTGCCTTGGCGAGTCACGCTGAGCAGGTCGGAGTGACAGTCGGAGTGGAGAACGTCTGGAACAGGTTCCTGTATTCGCCAGTGGAGTTCAGGAAGTTCGTCGAGTCTGCCGGAAGCGATCACGTGAGGGCCTACCTAGACATCGGTAACATCTTAGAGTTAGGTCACCCAACCCAATGGATCAGAGAACTGAAGGGCATGATTGCCTGCGTTCACGTGAAGGACTTCGACTTGTCCGCCGGTGGCCTCTCGGGGTTCAGGCACTTGAAGAAGGGCAACGTAAACTGGCCCGATGTAATGAAGGAACTCAGACGTGTCGGCTACGACGGCTACCTGAACGTCGAGTGCTTCCCGTCGTTCGATCCGACCGTTGCTTCACCCACCTTCCAAGATGCTGTGCGCGCCTCGGAAGAGAACTCCAGAGCGTTAGACGAAATAATCGCGAATAGGTAGCGACTCAGGTTTTTAAGTGGCTTCTGGATTGAGCCGCCAACAGATTCAACATGGGCAGACACTCGGAGCGATTTCGATCTCGTTCTACTCGAACCCATGAGGTGAAGGGGATGTGAAGGTGCGAAAGGTCATTATCATGGGGGCGGCGGGACGCGACTGAGTTCCGGCGCTGCCGGGCTCCGCGCATTCCACAACTTCAACGTCGTCTTCAGGGGGAATCCCGAGTACAGAGTGGTCGCATTCACGGCCACTCAGATACCGAACATAGAGGGCAGGACTTACCCCAGGGAGATAGCTGGAGATCTCTATCCGAAAGGCATCCCGATCTATCCTGAGAAGGATCTGACGAAGCTGATAAGGGAGAATGGCGTAGACACGGTAGTGTTCGCCTACTCGGACGTCTCGCACCTTCACGTCATGCACAAGGCAAGTGAAGCGCTCGCCGCAGGGGCCTCATTCATGCTGCTAGGACCGACAGACACGATGCTGAAGTCGTCAAAGCCCGTAATAGCCGTGTGCGCAGCTCGTACGGGAAGTGGGAAGAGTCAAACCTCGAGGAAGGTGCTTGAAGTCCTGAACAAGTTGGGAAGAAGGCCGGTCGTCGTCAGGCATCCTATGCCCTACGGGGACTTTCTGGCGCAGAGAGTGCAACGGTTCTCAAAACCCGAGGATCTGGACAGGGCCAAGTGCACTGTCGAGGAGAGAGAAGAGTATGAGCCCCACATCGCACGTGGTGCAGTCGTGTACGCCGGCGTGGATTATGAGGCGATCCTGAGGCAGGCCGAGAAGGAGGCCGATGTCATAGTCTGGGATGGTGGCAACAACGACTTTCCCTTCTATAGGCCTGATCTCCTGATTGTGGTCGTTGACCCGCATAGGGCTGGACACGAGATCCTCTATCACCCAGGAGAGACAAACGTCAGGATGGCGGACGTAATCGTGGTCAACAAAGTTGACACAGCCGAGGCAGAGAACGTCAAGATCGTGGAAGAAAACGTCAAGTCTCTCAATCCCAACGCCGCCATCATAGAATGCAGGTCAAGGATAATCGTGGATGACCCCAATGCGATCCGTGGGAAGTCAGTGCTCGTGGTCGAGGATGGCCCGTCGATAACTCACGGTGAGTTGCCGTACGGCGCCGCTTACTATGCCGCCAAGATGAACGGGGCTCGCGAGATCGTTGACCCCAAGGAATTCGCGGTAGGTGCGATAAAGGACGCGTTCCAGCGGTACCCACGGTTGTCAGTCGCGATCCCTGCAGTCGGTTACAGTGAGCAGCAGATCAAGGATCTGCAGGAAACCATCAATCGAGCAGCTGCTGAACTGGTAGTGAGCGCAACCCCCGTGAGACTGACCGAAGTCGCCAAGCTGAACAAACCACTTGTGCAGGTGCGGTACGAACTGGAGGAAATAGGAAAGCCAACCATAGAGGACGTGGTCAGAGACGCGCTGAAGCTCCAGAAGAAGTAATCTAAGCGCCCGGCAGGTCTTTCTCCCTGGTTCTCAAGATCTCGTCCCACATGTACTCAAATCTGCTGTTGAGTCCTTTCGCCAGCTTCACTGCGTTCTTGATGTCGTTGGCGTAAGCTGGGCAGAAATCAACGAAGGTTCCGGAGTCGGAGAGGTCTCTGAGGCAACGGCCCGCTATCACGTTGACCTTACCTTTGACCGGCTTCGCATCCGGTCCGATGAGGACAGCAACTTCCGGTTCTCTGGGGATCTTCTCCTGCCTCAGGTCCAGCAAGGCGGTTGTAAGTGTCCGCGCGCAAGTACCACAAGGATCGCCCATGACGATCTCAAGACCCGGTATTTCCTTTGCCAGCTCTGCTGGGTCGGGCCAATTCACGATCTTCGGAGCGTTCTCCTTCTTGAACTTCTGGATGTCTTCCTTGGTGATTCCGACCAGTTCGATTCTGTCTAGTTCCATCTCCCCAAGTCCGGCCTCTTTCGCGTACCTGATGTGCTCTATCCTCCCGGGATCGAAGCCCATGCAGGTGGCCGCGACCGAGTCTATTGCGACCGGGTCGATGCTCGCGAACACATAGCCGAAGGGGATCATAGAACCGTTGGTCACGATGTTTGTGCCGTCCATCACTATGAGCTTCTGACCGACTACCTTGTTGATCTCAACCAGCCCCCAACTCAAGTTGCTCTTGTGCACTCTCAATCTGGAGCTCGGAGCGATAGTCCCATACATGTTCTTGAGAGCCAGCGTCACACCGGTCATGGGGTGCCTTCTCATGGCGGGAACACCAACGACCACGTCGGCGTCAAGCACTCTCTTGGAGAAGGCGATCGTGCCGCATGACCTGGAATCCGGTATGTCTACGTTCACCATCTCCTCGGCTCTCAGGTTCACGACCTCCACTCCTGTCTTCTTCTGAAGCTCGACTATGTGAGGCGACGAGAAGAGTTCTCTAGACGAGACATTCACAACCGGATTCTCCCCTATTGCGACCTTGCATCCTATCTCTCTGAACAGCATCGCCACGGCCCAAGGAAATCTCCTGTCGACAGCCTGACCAACAGAAGTGGAACAGAAGTTCGGTTTGACCAAGACCGAATCACCGGGCTGTGCGATCTCATCTGGGCCACCGAGGGAGTCGATTGCATTCCTGATGCTCGAGAGTATCTCATCGTCGAAAGCCTTCGAGGCGACCTTGACTGCTATGACCTTCGACATTATCGCTCAACTCGCAATGAGATGCTAATATCCTTGAGAGACAGCGATTGCCTCGACGGATCGCCCTCCAGCAAGGACGATTCTTCCGCTATGCTTAAGTATAACCATGTGATATACTCAGATTCGGGTGAAAGAGATGAACAGTAGAGATTTGGCGGTTGTTCTGATAGCAGGTGGAATACTGTTGGTTCTTGGCTTCTTCCTGTACAGACCATGGATTGGACTGGGCGGATACGTCCGGATGCCAATGATGGGATATGGCATGGCCTTCGGTATGTTTCTGGTGCCCTTGCTGGTTCTGGTTTTCTTGGCAGCAATAGCTTTCGGCCGAAGGGAACACTACGGGATGCGCATGTCAGATAGGTCAAACGCTCTTGAGATAATCAGGGAGCGATACGCCAAAGGGGAGATAACGAAGGAACAGTACGAGCAGCTCAGGAAGGATCTGGAGTACTAGGGCCTCGCGTGACCAACTTTCACAAGACAGACTAAAGGATAAAGCCACATCGTCGCAGCGTGTGGCATGGTCGATCTTCGAGGAAGGGATCTTCTCTCCGTCTCTGACCTGAGTTCCGATGAGCTATCGCGTATCCTTGAGCTGACGAAGACGCTGAAAGCGGAACGAGGCCACGCAAAGTGGAAGGCAGCGCTCTCGGGGAGGACTCTGGCCATGCTGTTCATGAAACCGTCCACCAGAACAAGGGTTTCCTTCGACGTCGCGATGCATGAGCTCGGGGGGCACTCCATTACGCTCTCGCCGTCGGAGACGCAGTTGAGTAGAGGGGAGACGGTGTCTGACACAGGTCGCGTGCTTTCAAGGTATGTCTCGGGCATAATGGCTCGCGTGACATCGCATAGTATCTTGGTTGACCTAGCCCAGCATTCGAGTGTGCCCGTGATAAACGGACTCTCGGATCTCGAACATCCCTGTCAAGCCATCACTGACGTGTTCACGATATGGGAGAAGAAGAGAAACCTGCGGGGACTGATGGTAGCTTTCATCGGTGATGCCAATAATGTAGCGAACTCACTGATGCTCGCCTCGTTGACCTTGGGAGCGGACTTCTCCATCGCAACTCCGAAAGGATACGAACCAAGGCCTGAAGTCCTCCGTGAGGTGGCCAAGATCGCTGAAAAGACGAACTCATCGATAGTCACCACGCACGACCCCGCTGAAGCCGTTAAGGATGCAGACGTGATCTACACAGACGTCTGGGCGAGTATGGGCCATGAGAAAGAGGCAGAAGAAAGAATGAAGGCATTCTATCCCAAGTATCAAGTTAACAGGGATCTCCTAAGAAGTGCCTCTCCCGATGCCATCGTGCTTCATTGTCAGCCTTGGCACATCGGCCTTGAAATAGCTGAGGATGTCGCTTACGGTCCACAATGCGTGGCCTTCGATCAGGCCGAGAACCGGTTACACATAGCGAAAAGCCTTCTCGTTCTCATTGTTCAGTAGCTCGCATGGGACTCTTGACATAATAGCGTATCGAACCACATGGGACGAGGACATTATGCCTCTCCAGTATTAGGTCAAAGATCTCTCTGGTCGTGAGCCCTTGGCCTATCAGCCGTGAGATCTCTCTGTGCAGCCATGAAGGCCACCTGCGCCTGTTGGGATACTTTTTTGCCTTGGTCAATACAGTCAACTCAGCAAGTCTATAGCTTCTGACATATGGATTGTAGATCGGCAACCTAGCCGCGTCTTCAAGGCTCATCACCACATTTTCTGTCCGGAAACGTTTCAGACGATCCACCCTCGTTTTAACCCCCAGTGATTCGAGTATTCTCTGAACCACTTGTGCATTTGGTGAAGAGATGATCTGAACCTCCAAGCTATGTATGTCGTTGAATCCATCGGAATCTGCAAGACCCTGTATGAAACTGAGCCTTCCCTTTCTGGGAGCGCTAAGGATCCAGTCGAGCCTTATCGGATCGTGGCTTGTCGTCTGACCCTCCCTGATTCCCAAACATGCATTCATCATCCAATTGACTAGCAGTGAATATTGTGATCTCCAACGATAGGCACCAAAGGGTATCGTCTTGGTGGACTTGCGGTCCTTTGACCTAGACATTCGTAGACCCATTGAGTTTGCGCATAGCGCGACAAAGGCGCCGAACCTCAGATTTGACGCGTGAGCCTTGCTGAGCGCCAAGTCTATGCTCATTGTACGCGTTTTGCCGGTGCCATGAACGCATTTCGCCGTATCCCCAACAAGAACCCCCAACAGGTAGAAGAAAAACCGAAGTGTCATGGACTCAACATCTTCCCTTCTGAAGCCGAATCTAGTCGCCACCGAAAAGGTCTGTTCGGAGGGCCGAAGTTGTCTAATGACTTCCAGGACTTCGGTGAAATCCGTCACCACATCGGGTACCTGGACGAAGGGACCTAGCAGGTCTTGATGGCTGCTCAAAGCCAGCGAAAGCCATTTGTAGCTGGGCTTAGGTCTCTCAAGCTCAAGGTATGAGCGTATCACATGAACTATGTTAGGAGACCTGTAGAGTCTCCATGCCTGAATCGCATGATAGCTAAGCTTCAGTTCGTTGGATATCTCGGGAACGCTCTTTCCTTCCCGCACCAGTTCGATTATTGAAGCGAACCTGCGAAGATCCTCCCTGTCTTTCACGCTGATTCTTATCCCCCATAGATCGTCTAGGAACCCAAGCTTCGCGACTTCAGAGCTGGTCACATATTCTATTAGTTTCGTGCCATGATTCAATCTCCCTTTGTAGTAGTCAGCATTTTCTCTGATTGGGACCCCAAGGCTTACCAGATGGCGTAGGACCGTCGACTTTGAACAACCGAACTTTTTCGCGATGTCTTGAGATGAATATCCGTTCTGATAGAGCCTAGCCGATTGTCTTGAGAGCAAGACATCCATGTTTGTTCATTCCACATAGGTCAACCTCTGGAGTCGTGACCTAGCTCCAACAAAGGCTCCTGCCTCTAGAACGTATCGTCGGTGCCTCCAGAAGTCGGAAGAATCACTCACGACCATGCTCAAAACGCCTCATCTTGAGCAATTCGGCATTCTTCATCCGTGAGGATAAGCGACATAGCCACTTAAGCGCCGCTCATACATGAGGTCATACATTCGAGCCCATGAAATCAGCAGTTCTTGCACCTACTTGTCCTTGCCTCGGCTCGCTGACATTGGCCGCACGAATCCCGCGGTCTCCTTCAGAGGGTGAATTCTGAATTGGCCTCCTACATTGATGATGCATGTCAAACCAACGAATCTACAGTTGCCAACGAGACAGCTCAGCGGAATATCCTCACAGGAAGGAGGAAGTAGCACCTGATGCTGTTGATGGTCTTGGTTGATGATTCTTGACCAAGCGCAGAATAGACTGCACGCGCAGAAAGCGATCCTGTTGTCTCTGATTGGCTGACTCCTGCGCCGAGGCCAAGTTCAGTGGAACTCGTCACCAATAACGTCCAAGACTGCATGAGGGGTGGAATCATAGATGAACAGGACGAATCCGTCTGAACCGGCATCTACGCAGGATTTCGCCACTGACAAGACGTATTCCGGCGTGCGCTCCTTGCTCCATCTTTCGCCCCCATCTAGTGATCTGCGGACTTCGTCGGAGGACATGATGGCCGGAGTCAATCGGCAGGATGGGGCAATGACAGACCTCGCCCTCTTCGTGAGCGTCTTCACGTACTCGGGAGAGACCTCGTAGACGGTGGGGCACAGAACGTCAAGGAACCGGGAGAAATGCGGCCAGTCTTGATAGCACGCCTCGATGGCAGTGACGTAGTCGGTGAAGACGTACGCGGAGATCTCTCGGCCACCTGACCTTGCGACCTCGGAGAAACGTTCGACCGACTCCGACACGTTCTCACACATCACTGAGACGTAGTACCTGTTCTTGATGACGTCATTTACCGGGAGCTCGTAACCATATTCTCGTTTCAACTTCGCCCTGCATCTCTCGCAGTAGCAGTACGTTCTGCCTTCGACCTCCTCTGGATATCTGACGTAGTCCAAGTGAACGCCGTCGATCTCGTATCCGTCAATCGCGTCTCTCATCAGTGAGGCGAGGTACTCCCGGTACCCCTCGTGAGACGCGCATACCCAGTGCACGCTGTATTGCGGACCGATCGTGCTCCAAGCTGGCTGCTCGATGTTGCTCTTTCCATGCCTGTTGACGATCAGAGCCTCGGGATGCGAGCGGAGGTAGTCGCTCTGATCCGAGGGACTCTCCGCGTAGAGACAGAACCACGCGTGAACCTGTATTCCCACGTCGTTGCAGCTCCTGACAACTTCTCCGAAGGGGTCGAAGCCGGAGCTCACCTTCGACTTACATGTCTTGGTCTTAAATTCCATGCTGCTCCCAGCGTCCTTAGCTAGGAGGTATATCCTGTCTATTCCGTGCTCTGAACACTCGGAAGCGATCCTGCGCGCCTCGTTGGGATTGGAGATTCCTCTTGTCGTCAGATATGCGCCGATCATCGGCCTCATGGCCTGCTCGATTAGCGATGAGGTTATATGACTTGGCGGCCTGTTCACAGATCCTGGAGAACTGCCTCTTCCGATGACAGTAATCTTGATCTCGATCTTGTCTATCGTTTCCATGCCGTTTGTGGAAGGGTCATCCAAATGGGGTAGAGACAACAGAGCCGTCCTCCCGCCTAGGCTCCCATCCATGAGTACCTTCACTCCTGCGTTCACGAAGATGTGATCCATCGCCTTGGTCCACCAAAGACTGGTTGCCCTAGAGCACTTGAGCTCAGGGCAAATCCATTTATGTCGCCTCGCCCTCTTGGGCCACGTTGGACAAGGAGACATCACTCGACCTGGTCACTTATTGCGGGCTTTACTGCGGCCTTTGTGCGCAGCGCGGTCGCATCCCAAAGCAGGCAAGCCAACTTCAACAGAGCCTGCATAATGAAGGATTCGATGACTTCTATCAGTACGTGCCCGAGATGAAGGACAAGTTCCCCGTGTTCTGGAGATTCCTCGGGAACCTGAGCACTTTCGACTGCCGATGCAGGAACGGTAGCGGTGGGCCTCCGGACTGCAAGATACGTGAATGTGCAAGGCGGAAGGGCACGGCGGTCTGTCCGAAGTGCGACAAATATCCGTGCGAACACATCGAATCGCTAGCCGAGCACTACCCAACGCTCATCCAAGATGGCAAGAGACTGCAGAAGGTGGGCCTGAAGGAGTGGATCGCAGAACAAGAACGAAGGGTGAAACGGGGATTCGTCTACGCGGACGTGCGGTACGCAACGAGTGGATCTGGTTCCGGCTAGATCTGACGGCAGATTCAGGCCGCAGCAAGCGTCTTCGGTGTCACATCTCTTGCCCGGCTGGCGATTTCCTCAGCCAGCAAGCCTATGCCCCGGCCCTCCTTGACGGATGTCAGCACGATGGGACAACTGCCGGCTTTCTCCTTGAGCGTCGCAACACTCTCCTCGATGCGCGTGGAGCTCACCCTGTCAACCTTGTTTGCAGCTATCAGGAGTTGGCCCTCGTTCACTCCCAGTGACTTGAGTTCCTTGAGACAAGTATCGATGCGGAGCTGCATAAGAACCGGTTCATCGCTGATGTCGACAACCAAGAGCA